>Ga0233429_1000201_pt1 | contig 117083 bp, 90 predicted proteins | sample SI_118_April2016_3_FD_179879 | JGI IMG/M metagenome (GOLD analysis project Ga0233429, IMG submission 179879) | Seawater microbial communities from Saanich Inlet, British Columbia, Canada - SI_118_April2016_135_MG | ecosystem: Environmental > Aquatic > Marine > Inlet | place: Canada: British...
TCATCTCTACCTGCCACAGAAAATAACAACGGATTGCTAATCCGCTGCCCTGTGTGAGCGTGAGGCTCCCACCGGCGGGGATATTTATATCTACAGAGCGGCGGGCGGATTTTCGGGGGGTGGGGGTGGCGTTATTGGGAAATGCAGCCAATTGCTAATTCGCTTCGCCGCTTTCATACTTCAGGCCACGTCCGTGAGCTGGCCCGCGAGCACTCCGAAGAGGCTATCGAAACACTGGTGGATCTGATGCGCCACGCCAAGTCCGACGCCGCCCGTGGAGCGGCCGCACAGGCGCTACTGGATCGCGGCTACGGCAAGTCCGTTGCGGTCGCCCTGGACGTGGTGGACGATGGCCAGGCCCACCTTGAGGCGCTGCGTGAGTTGAGCCGCTGGGACAACGCACCGGAGCAAAAGGGGCTCGTGTGTATCGCCGGGGAGAAGGACACGCGGTAGGCAAAAGGTACTACCGGGGCGTTTCTCTGCGGGTAACGCGCGACCCCTAACGCTTTCTAGCGGTAGAAATTTTTACCGGGGTGCGTTTCGTCATTTTTCAACAACTCACCGCAACAAAAAAGGACGGTGCCGTCCTTTCTTCGACCCAGCGGCTTCCGCCTGAGATAGCCTTGCTCTAAAGCGGCGTTAAGTGGCGGACTCAGGCAAACAAGGAAAGTTTGCCGAAAGAGCCGGCCAATTAAAGTTGGGGGCGTGCCGGGGTATCGAACTTGTGCAGAATGTGTCCCCAGTGTGTCCCCAGTAAATTTAGGAACCAACAAAGGCCTAGCCGTTTCCAGCTAAGCCTTTGATTTTATTGGTGGGCGCACACGGACTCGAACCGTGGACCCGCTGATTAAGAGTCAGCTGCTCTGCCAACTGAGCTATGCGCCCGAACGGATGGGGGTATAGCAAAGCGGCGCTGCCTTGTCGATGGCTTTTGCGGGCTGGCGGATTATCCCTGCAGGCTTTCGTCGCGGCACTTGATCATCCGTAGCGGCGTGTAAATCAATGCTACCGTGCCATCCTGTTTCACCACCTTGTTGCGGGTCCGCACCAGGCCGCGGCCGGGGCGGGATTTGGAGAGGCGGGCTTCGATCACTTCGCATTCCACATGCAGGGTATCACCTGCAAACACCGGTGCCTCGACGCTCAGCTCCATGTTCAGAAAAGCAAAACCCGTATGCTGCATGGTCGCCTGCACCAACAGGCCCTCGGCGAAGGTATAGCCCAGCGCGCCCGGTGCCACCCGGCCCTTGATATCGGAATGATGCTCGACAAATTCCAAATCCATGAAAATCACCTCGGTCATGCCCGTGGCGTTGATGAAATTGACGATATCGGGTTCGGTTACCGTCCGCCCGATGGTCTTGAACTGGCGGCCCAGGGGCAAATCCTCGTAGAAAAAACCCAGCCCGACCGTCTCCATATTTTCCATTCTCGTATTCCTAGCTACGGCCAATGAGATTGTTGGCGATGATATTGCGTTGAATTTGATTGGTGCCTTCGACGATCTGCAGCACCTTGGCATCGCGGAAATAACGGTTGATGGGATAGTCGTTGGAGATCCCCGCCGCGCCGAACAATTGTACCGCGTCCGTGGCCACCGTCATGGCCGTGTCCGTGGCCTGGGCCTTGGCGATGGCGGAAGCCTGGCTGAGTTCCTGTCCCGTGATGCCGTCGTCCACCATGGCCGCCGCGCGATAGACCAGGTTGCGCGCCGCCTCGATCTGAATGGCCATGTCGGCGATCATCCAGCGTACGCCCTGGTAATTGCTGACCTGCTGGCCAAAGGTCCGCCGCTCGCGGACGAAATCGATCGCCAATTCCATGGCGCCCTGGGCCAGGCCGACGCCGCGGGCGCCGATGATGGGCCGGGTCTTGTTGAAGGCCTCCATGACCACCTTGAAGCCAAGGCCCTCCGGTCCCAGGCGATCGTCTTCGGACACAAAAACATCGTCCAGGAACAGGGGACAGGACGGCACGCCGCGTGCGCCCATCTTGTTTTCCGGCGGGCCAATGGTAAAGCCGGGCGCGTCATGCTGCACAATAAATAGGTTAATGGCGCCGCGCTTAGGCTCGCTTTCACCATCCTCCACAATCTTTGCCGCCACCAGTACGAAGTCTGAGACGGAGGAATTGGTACACCAGATCTTGGCACCGTTCAGGCGGTAACCGCCTTTCGCCCGCGTGGCCTTGGTATTGATGCCGGCCACGTCGGAGCCGCTCTGCGCCTCGGTGGTGGAAAAGGCGGCGCGCAGTTCACCGCTGGCCAGACCGGGCAGCAGGCGTTTTTTCTGGGCTTCGTTGCCGCCCGCCAGGATGGCGCTAAAGGGTGTCCACTGCACCACCAGCAGATAGGCGGTGTTGTAGCAAACCCGGCAAAGTTCCTCGACCGCCAGGCAGGCCGCCAGCATGCTGTTGGAGCCGCCGTATTCGGTGGGGAAGGGCAGGGTAAAGAGGCCCAGTTCGCACAACAGATCGAACATATCCTGGGGATAGGCGCCGTCCGCATCGATGGCGGCGGCGCGGGGGGCTACTTTTTCCAATGCCACCCGGCGGATAGTGTCCTGGATCTGGCGTTGTTCCTCGGTCAATGAAAACGACATGGATACTCTCCCATACAATCAGGGCAGGATACCCCATCGGGTCGCAGGCACCGGGGCCTGGGTACGATGGGTCAGGGCGCGCTCCAGAGCTTGGATCAGGCGGGGCCGGGTGGCGGCCGGTTCGATGATATCATCGATCTTCATTTGCTCGGCGGCGGGAAAGGCGCCGCATAGGGCGCCCAACTCGGCCTCCAGACGGGCTTGTTCAGCCTCCGGATCATCGGCTGCTTCCAACAATGCCCGATAGGCCGCCTGGATACCGCTGTCCAAAGGTATGGCGTTGAAGTCGGCGTTGGGCCAGGCCAGGGTCGTCGACTGCCCGGCACCCAGGCCCCCCATGGCGGCGGCGCCATAGCCGAAGCCTTTGTGAATGGTCAGGGTCAACAGCGGCACCCGGGCAAAGGCGAACGAATGCGCGATGGTCATGCCGGCGCGCAGGGCGCCTTCCTTCTCGGACTGCGGCCCGGTCATCACGCCCGGCGTATCCATCAGGAAAATAATCGGCAGATGAAACGCGTTGCATAGATCCATGAAATGGCGGTGCTTGCCACCGGCGGCCGCCGTGATGGCGCCGGCCATGACCTTGGGCTGATTGGCGATGATGCCTACCGCGTGGCCGTTCATGCGCGCCAGGCCGGTAATCATCATCTTGGCAAAATCGGGCTTGATCTCGAAAAAGCTATCCTGATCGACAACTTTGTTGATGATTTTCATCATATCGTAGGGGCGGCGCTTGTTCTCCGGCAAAATTCCGGCCAGATCCTCGTCCCGGCGGTCCGGACTATCTTCGGGTTCCACGTAAGGGGGATACTCATAGGTGTTGGTCGGCATGTAGGAGAGATAACGGCGGATCTGCCGGATCGCATCGGCGTCATCCACGGCCCGGTTGTCGGCCACGCCCGATATACGGCAATGCAGATCGGTGCCGCCAAGTTCCTCCTTGGTGACATCCTCGCCCGTGCCCATCTTTACCAAGGGCGGCCCGCCGGCGGCCAGCATGGCCGTGCCCTCGACCATGACGATGAATTCCATCATCGCCGGCAACAGCGAGCTGTCGCCGGCGCAGGGGCCCAGCACGCCGGCAATCTGCGGCGTGACGCCGGACAGCTTGGCGATGTCCATGAAATGATGCATCGGCGCCAGGCCTTCGCCGATGAATTCGTCCGTGCGCGCACCGGCGCCGTCGAACAGCCAGACGATGGGCAGCTTGTCCCGCTGCGCCAGTTCGATCATGCGGGTTTTCTTGATGAAGTTGTTGATACCAAGCGAGCCGCCCAGAATGGTGAAATCCTCGGCCACCACGGCAGCCTGCCGGCCTTCGATCTTGCCGAAGCCGGTGACGACGCCATCCGCCGGGGTGTGTTTATTGGGAATGGTGGTGACGGGGGTGTAAACATGGGTCGCCAGCTGTCCCAGCTCCTCAAAGCTGCCGTCGTCGAACAGCAGCGCTATACGCTCCCGCGCCGTCAACTTGCCCTGATTATGTTGCCGCTCCACCCTGGACGCGCCGCCCAGCTCTAGGCTGGCTGCCTGGCGTTGCCGTAGTTCCGCGATCAGTTCATCCATGGGGGTCCTCGCACCACGCTTACAATATGTTCCTGCCCGCCATGGTGCCCGTGCGCTGGCCCCAGGGCAAGGGATCAAGTTAGGATGGCGAAACTTGGAAGGAGCGTGCCGGTGACAAGGAGACAACAGCAGCTGCCCAAAAGGGTCAGTGTAGCTATCGTTGGTGCCGGTCCGGTAGGTTTGATGGCGGCGAATTTGCTGGGCACCTTTGGGGTCCGCACCCTGATTATTGACCGCAATCCCACGACCATGGATATCCCCCGGGCCATCGCCATCGATGACGAGGGCGCGCGCACCCTGCAGGCGGTGGGCCTGGACCAGATCTTCATGCCCCATACGGTGCCCGCCGCCGGCGCGCGTTACTATGATCATGATGGCGTCGCATTTGCCGAGGTGGGTGCGCCGCCACCCGAATTCGGCTTTCCCCGGCGCAACTATTTCTATCAGCCCGAGATGGAGCGGGTTCTGGCCGACGGACTGGTCCGGTTCGATCATGTTACGCTGGCCTTCGGCACGAACCTGACCGGCTTCACCGACGATGGCGATGGCGTCACCGTGAAGCTGGAAAATGGCGGCGAGATCCGGGCCGACTACATGATCGCCGCCGACGGCGCACGCAGCCCGGTCCGGGAAACACTGGGCCTGGCCATGGAGGGGGATACCTATCCCCAGGACTGGCTGGTGGTGGATACCGAGAATGATCCGGACCCCGAACCGGTCTCGAAATTCTTTTGCCGTTCTGACCGGCCGTTCGTATCCATCCCCGCGCCGCGCGGTGGGCGGCGCTATGAGTTCCAGTTGCAAACCGGCGAACGGGCCGAGGATATGCTGGCGGTGGAACGGGTGCGGGAATTTTTGGCGCCGCTGCGGACCTTGGCGGACGCGGACCTGACCCGGATCACCATTTATACCTTTCAGGCCCGTATCGCGGCCCGGTTCTCGGTTGGCCGGGTCTTTCTGGCCGGAGACGCGGCCCATTTGACGCCGCCCTTCGCGGGCCAGGGCATGAATTCCGGCCTGCGGGATGCGCATAATATCAGCTGGAAACTGGCGGCGGTGCTTGGGGAGCAGGCCGACCGCGCTTTGTTGGACAGCTATGATCTTGAAAGACGAGGCCCCGCCTGGGCCATGGTTCAACTGGCCGTGGCCATGGGTGAGATCATCATGCCTCAGGCACGGGAAGATATTGATTTCCGCCAAGGTATCCTGCGCCAATTTGAACGCTTCCCCCAGGCCCGGGATTTCATCGTAAATATGAAGTTCAAGCCGCGCCCCCGTTATAGCGGCGGCCCGTTTGTTGCTCTGCATGAGCAGAGTTTCGCCGGGTCCCTGGTCGGCGCCATGCTGCCCCAGGTCGAAATTGATGGCGCGGCCAGCGACGTGGAACGCATGGACGATGCGCTTGGCGCCGGTTTTGCGCTGCTGGCGCAAGCGCCCGGCACGGCGGCATTCATGGCCGCGAAGCAAGCTGATCTGTGGCCGGAACTCGCCCCGGCGCGGGCTCTGTTGAGCGCGGATGCGGGGCCGGCACCGGAGGGTGTTGTCCGGCTGCGGCCGCAGCCGGGTCTGGCGTTGAAGGCAACATGGGCGCATCGGGACCAGATCCTTTTGATCCGCCCGGACCGTTATGTCGCGGCGGCTTTCTGGCCTGATCAGGCAGAGGCCACCGTGGCCGCGTTTCGGGTGCAATTGAAGCCTCATATGAGACCTTGTCAGGACACCTAGCGCGGACTAATTGTTAAGGAGTAGGGGCAATATGGGGAGTTCCGGTAATGTATACGGCGACAACGCGGGATATTACGGTGCGGGTGCAGCCGCAGTTTCTGGCCGAGCAATCGGACCCAGGCTCGGATCAATATTTCTGGCTCTATACCATTCATATTGAAAATGGTGGCGCCGAGACGGTGCAATTATTGAACCGGCACTGGATCATCACCAATGCCGCCGGCCATGTGGAGGAAGTACAGGGCCCCGGGGTGGTCGGTGAACAGCCGGTGCTGGAGCCCGGTGAAAGCTTCGAATACACCTCCGGCTGTCCGCTTAAGACGCCATCTGGCGTGATGATGGGAAGTTATGAAATGGCGGGATTGAGCGGTCCCCATTTCGAGATTGATATACCGGCCTTTTCCCTGGACAGCCCACACCAGGCCCGGCAGCTCAATTAATGCTCTATTAGCCGGCTTTAACCACCTGAACCGCTTCGAAGCCTTCGAATTGCGGTGGGCCCAGGTAGATGCTTTTGCCGGAATTTCTCTTATTACCGGCGTTGGCATGAGCCTTGCGGAAGGCGTCGGATTTGGTCCAAGCCTCGAAAGCCCCCTGGCTTTGCCATAGGGTGTGGGAGGCATAGAGGGTGTGGTCCTCCGCCTCCGGTCCGCGCAGTAGATGGAATTCTATAAAGCCCGGAACTTCACCTAAGTGCGTGTCTCGTTCGGCCCAGATGCGTTCGAATTCCCCTTCCGCGCCCGTCGTGACGCGAAAGCGGTTCATTGCGATATACATCTTGTTCTCCCCACATTCCCCACCGGACCCCGCCGGTGCGAGTCCTGGTACTAGCCATCCATGATTGCGACGTCCTGGCCCTCGGTTACCGCATCGCCTTCCTTGACCAGAATTTCCTTCAGGGTACCGCCCGAGGGGGCCACCACGGGAATTTCCATCTTCATGGATTCAAGCACGATGATCGTATCTTCTTCTTCCAGGGCATCGCCAATGCTGGCCTCGATCGCCCAAACCTTGCCGGTAATCTCAGACTGAACTTTTATATCCGCCACAATCGTCTCCTCAGGAATGTACTGGGCCGATCCTAACCACCAGCGCGGAAAAGGCAACGCGCCTTTTTCGCCACGGATTGTGTTATTTGGCCGGTGTTTGCCGTGCCGCGCCTCGGACTTGATCTAGATCATACTCAAGAGTGATTTTGGGCGTCATTTTAACAACAGTTTTCAAAACGCGCCGCTGGTAACAATTCGCCATGGCGTTCGAGCCTTCGATAACATGGGGCTTTTGAACAGAAGCTCTCATCCGGAGGGGGATGGGTTATTAAGACCACCGATCTAGTGCGCTTCGCCTCCGACCCTGCATTTGCCGTTGATGATGGCATGCGGGTTGTAGGCTGGAATGATGGCGCAGCCAAATTGCTGGGATATTCCAGCGCCGAGGCCATGGGACAGCATTGCAGTCAGGTGCTGCAGGCATTTTACCCCACCGGTGAACCATTGTGCTCCATGTTGTGCGAGGGCCGCGCCTGCCTGGCGGTGGGTGAAAAGTGGAACATGTCGGCCTGCCGGATCCGCCACAAGAGCGGTGAGATGATCAGCGCCGGGATCTCTACGCTGGTAATGCCGCCGGAAGTTCGGCAACAGAGCGCCGGCGACGCGGTGGCGGTGATTTTTCTGCGTGAAGCCAGTGGCGTAACGGTTGCAATCGCGCCCATATCGCCGTTGCGCATTTTCGCCCTGGGGCAGTTTGGCTTGGCCATCAACGGCGAAGGCCTGGATGTTGAAAGCTGGAAGCGTAAACAGGCCGCCGTGGTCTTGAAATGTCTGGTCAGCCACCTGGGCCGGCCGGTTCATCGGGAACGCCTTATAGAATGGCTCTGGCCCGAGGCCGATGAAACGCGCGGCTGGGAGCGGTTGAAGGTAACAATTTCATTTTTGCGGGCCAAACTGCGGGATGGCGGCGCGGTGGCCGATACCATCGAGACAGTGGGGCAATCCTATTTGTTGCGGCGCGATGCGGTCTGGGTCGATTCAGATACTTTCGCCTCCCTGGTATCGGCGGGATGGAGTCTGCTGAATGAGGGTGACCTTGGTCAGGCGCAGGCCCGATTCGAAGAAGCGGAAAGTTTGTACCGCGGCGATTATCTAGAGGATGAACCCTATGCCGAATGGTGCGCCGAAGAGCGCGCGCGGCTGCGCGAGATTCATCTGGAGTTGTTGGCGGGCATGGCGAAATGCTATTCCGAAGAGGGCCTTTTCATGGAGGCCACGCGGGTCTGCCGGGCGGCCCTGGCCAATGATCCCTGCCGTGAAAGTTTCCTGCGTGCGTTATTGGAGAACCTTGTCAATCTTGGCAGGCCCGATTGGGCCGAGGCCCACTACGCGACATGGTGTCGCAGTCTGGACGAGGAGTACGGCTTCCAGCCGACCCACGAGACCGTACAGGTTTATCAACGCCTGATCGGTGATAGGGCCATCGAAAACCGCTGATTTTAAGCGTTTATTCTGTTTTTTTAATATGCCTCCCGGGATGTTGCCGGGTCGATGTTACCGACGTGTTACTCCCTCGTGGTACTTCATTTTACATATGCGGGCGGTGCTGGTTTGCCGCAGTTTCCTCTGTGTTACCGGAGCGTAACCGGTTCGTGTTGGGCTGTTACCGAACTCGCCCCGCCGGGGTGGGAGTAGCAAACGTAACGGCAGATGCGAAATGGCTGAACCGGGAACTCCGGGATCGTTCGTGGCACGTATCTGGTTGGAAGGAGAACCGGGAAATAACCCAACTTGGCGCGGCCATATTCGGCACGTCCAAGGCGAGGAAGAGGGTTATTTCCAGAACCTGACGGAAATGAAGGCGTTTCTGGAAAGGATCAGCGGCGTTCCCCTGCCAATACAGGATGGGTTGAAAACGGATGATTAAGACGGATCGACATGAGGTCAAAGCCTCATGGCAGGTGTTTTTGGTACGGCCGTTCTTTTGTTGAGAGGTTTAGCGATGAATAGAAAAGTCTCGTCAAGGATCGCCCGAGTTTCGGTACTTGGGTCGATGCTTATGACTTTGGCAGTGGGTGCCGTGGCCATCGCGCCGGCGGCAATGGCGGCCGATTTCGGCCCTGTGAAGCCTGCGAAGGTCAACGCCAAGAAGGCAGCTTTAGGCAAGCGGCTGTTTTTTGATCCGCGGCTGTCAGGCGACGCCGCGATCAGTTGTTCCACTTGTCACATTCCGGCCAAGGGATTTAGCGATGGTTTGCCGTTGGCTAAGGCCTACCCAGGCTCGGAAGGCTTCCGTAACACGCCAACCCTGATCAATGCCGCGCAAAAGGCGGCTTGGTTCCACGATGGCCGGATCGGCACCAACCTGAACGATGTGACCCGGGAATCGATCACTGAAACCTACACCATGAACATGGACATGCGTTTGATGCAGGAGCGGGTCAAGCAGGATCCGATCTATGTGCAGATGTTCAAGGATGCCGGTTATGGCGAGCCTTCCAATGGCTCCATCCGCAAGGCGATCCCCGAATATCTGAAAACCTTGACGTCTCGCGGCGCGCCGTTTGATATGGGTAAAATGTCGTCCGAGGCCCAGCGCGGCTTTGATCTGTTCAAGGGCAAGGCCGGTTGCGCGCAATGCCATTCCGGACCGCGGTTCACGGACGATCAACCCCATAACACCGCAGTGCCGGAAAATCCCGAAATCTGGTCCAACCCATTGCGTCACGTTACCTATGTGTCGTTCGCCAAATTCATGGGTCTTGAGAACTATATGAACCACCGCCGTGATGTGGGCGCCAATATCCGCCTGCAAAAGTCCGATGGCTCGAATATTGGCAAGTTCATGACGCCAAGCCTGCGCGAGTTGAAGCAGACCGCGCCGTACATGCACAACGGCATGCTGGCGACCCTGGCTGATGTGGTCGCCTTCTACAACCGAGGCGGCGGTAACGATACCAACAAGGACCCGCGTATCAAGCAGCTCGGTTTGAGCTCTGAAGAGCGGGCCAATTTGGTGGCTTTCCTGGAATCCCTGTCGGGCGACGCCCTGACCGGACCGGAGCACGTCTGGAAGGACAAAATCAACGTGAACTACGTTGCCATCCAAGACTGGCTGCAGAAGAAGAATTAGGAGCAGGGCTATGAAAAAGGGCAAAACACTCTCCCTCGCGGTCATCGCGATCGCTTTCGGTCTCGGCTCCACTGCCTTGGCCGACGTCAACCCACCGCTGGCCGCGTTGCCACCGGTACCGGTTCCCAAGGATAATCCGCAATCGGCGGCAAAAATCGAACTCGGAAAACTGCTGTTCTTCGATTCCCGTATTGGCGGCGATGCATCCGTTTCCTGCGCCGACTGCCATGCGCCGAAACAGGGCTGGGGCTTCAACGATCCCATCTCACGCGGCTATCCGGGTGTGATCCATTGGCGCAACAGCCAGACGGTGATCAACTCTGCCTATCTGGGCAAGCTGTTTTGGGTCGGCGCCGCCAAGTCGCTGGAGGCACAGGCTCCTGGCGCCGCCTTGGGTGGCGTGTCGGGCAACGGTGAGCGGGACATGGTCGAGGCGCGACTCGCCTTTATCCCCGAGTACGTCAAGCGCTTCAACGATGTGTTCGGTGATGACTGGCCAAAGGTCAACAACGTCTGGAAGGCCATGGCGGCGTTCGAACGTACTTTGATCCACGACAACACGCCGTTTGATAAATATATGCGTGGCGACAAGAAAGCCCTTAGTGCGCAGCAGGTGCGTGGCCTCAAACTTTTCGAGGGCAAGGCCAACTGCATCGAATGCCACAACGGGCCGCTGCTGACCGATCAAAAATACTACAACCTTGGCCTGCCAAGGGCCGAGGAATGGTTGGACAATGGCATGGCGCAAATCACGTTCCGTTATGAGCAATATGCCAAGGGCGTGACCGAGAAGATGTACCGCACCATCAAGAACGATGCGGGCCTCTACTATCGCACCAAGGAAAAGTCCGACATGGGCAAGTTCCGCACGCCGCCTCTGCGCTATACCGCTTATACGGCGCCGTTCATGCATGCCGGTACGTTCTTTGACTTCGACGAATTGGTCGATTTCTACAATGACGGCGGCGGCAGCAACGAGTTCACCGACGGAACCTTTGCCTCGAGCAAGACAAAGTTGTTGAAACCGCTTGGCCTCACGGATGGAGAAAAAGCCGACCTGATCTCGTTCCTGGAATCCCTGAGTGGTCCGGAGATCAAGATGTCGACGCCGAAACTTCCTCCCTATGCCCCGCTGCCCCCAGCGACCAATTGAAGGGTACATAAATAATGACAAATCAAATACAGATGCCTGAACCCGGCGCGCGCGAGTTGCCGTCGAAGAAGGATCACCCGGCGGGCAAATGCCTGATGTCACGGCGGAAGATGCTATTTTCCTCCGGCCTGGCGACGGCGACGGTGATGGTTACGGTGAATGCCGGACCAGCAGCGGCCAAGGCTCCGGCCATGGTGGCAACCTATCCCCGCAAGAAGATTGGCAAGTTGAGTGAATTGAAGACCGACCAGCCGATCGGTTTTGAGTATCCGGACAATGGCGCATACGCAGCGTCCATGCTGGTTAAGATGGGTACCGAGGCCGGCGGCGGCATTGGGCCTCAAAAGGATGTGGTTGCCTTCAACTACTTTTGCACCCATCAGGGCGGCGATCTGTCGGGCACCTATAAGGGCGATACCAAATCCCTGGGTGCCTGTCCGCTGCATCTTTCGACCTACGATCTGACACGGCACGGCATTCTGATTTCCGGCCAGGCCTACCAAAGCCTGCCGCAGGTGCTGCTCGAACTTGATGGCGACGACATTTATGCCGTCGGCGTGTTCGGCTTGATCTTCGGCCGCTATGACAACTTGCAGGGATAGGAGATAGAGCAATGTCGACGCCTTATTACATTCCGGAAACCAATGTGCCTCTGCCGCCGAAAAGCGCCGAGGTCATCACCACCGCGTGCGATTACTGCATTGTCGCCTGTGGTTACAAAGTCTATCGCTGGCCCGTGGCGGGCAGAAATGACGGCGGACCCAAGGCCGAGGAAAATGCCTTTGGGGCCGACTTCCCCGTCGAAACCCTGGGCCCCTGGGTGGCGCCTAATCAGCACAACATCGTGCTGCACCAGGGTGTGCCGCATCATGTGGTGATCATCCCCGACAAGGACACGAAGTTCGTCAACACCGATGGCGACTCCTCGCTACGTGGCGGCTGTATCGCCCAGAAATGCTACAATCCGCAGACGCCCACCCGTGATCGGTTGAAGTCGCCGATGATGCGGATCTATGGCATCCTGCAGCCGGTGCCATGGGACTTCGCCCTGGACGTGGCGGCCGAGGTTGGCAACTACGTACGGACCAAGCATGGCGCCAATGCCTATGGTGTTAAGACCTACTCGTATCAGTATATCGAGAACACTTACGCCATCTCCAAATATGCCTTGCGTCATGTCAATACGGCCAACTTCACCTTTCATGACACGCCATCCGATGTCTCTTCGACACCGGGCTTCCGTGATGCCGGTTTCGATAACTTCGGGCCGGCCTATGAAGACTGGATGAATGCCGAGACCCTGTTGATCTGCGGTACCGATCCATACGAGACCAAGACGATCCTGTGGACGCAATGGATCATGAAGGGCATCCAGAACGGCCAGAAATGCATCATGATGAACCCGCGCCGCACCGCCGGCGTGGCCTATGCCGAGAAGAACGGCGGCCTCTGGCTCGACGTAAATCTCGGCACGGATCTGTTGGTGGTCAACGCCATCGCCAGGGTCATCGTAGAAGCCGGATGGCAGGATGCCGAATGGATCAAGGACTGGGTAAATAACAAGTGGGGTTCCTCCTCGGGCTTTGGCCAGGGTACCCGGAACACGCCATGGCAATGGCGTACCACTTGGGGCAAGTTCCAGACCAAGGGCTTTGATGATTGGAAGAAGTGGCTGTTGGCCCAGGACGAGTTCAAGCCAGCCAACGCGGCGAAGGTTGCCGGGATCGACGTCAACAAGATCCTGACGGCCGCCGAATGGATGGCCAAGCCAAAAGCTGGCAAGCGGCCCAAAACCTCGATCATGATCGAGAAGGGCTTCTATTGGTCGAACAACACCGGCAACACCATGGCGATCAGTGCCCTGGCGATTACGGTGGGTGCGGGCGGCAGGCCGGGTCAGGTTGTCGGCCGGGCCGGCGGTCACCAACGTGGCGGTCAGCGCGGCGGCAAGTATCCCCGCAACAAGTCGCCCATGAAGGTGCCGGGACGTCGGCGCCGGGCCTTGGATACGGATACCTGGACCATGGCGGGGCATACCCGATTTGCCCATGTCATCGGTACCACCTGGATCCAGTCCATGTGCGGCAGCCAGCAACTGGCCAAACGGTTCGAGGAACTGACCGTGGCCAACCCCCATCAGGTGCGCTCCTACGACAAGCAGGACATCATCGATAGTCTGAAGCGGCGCGCTGACTCGGGCGGTATGGTGGTCGTCAACCAGGATATCTATCTGGTCGATCCGATCGGCAACCGTTACGCCGATATCATCTTCCCGGCCGCGACCTGGGGCGAGGAAACCTTCATGCGGGCCAATGGCGAACGGCGTCTGCGCGTCTACAACAAATTCTATGACGCGCCGGGCGAGGCCAAGCCGGATTGGTGGATCATCGCCGAGTTGGCCAAGCGCATGGGCTTTGACGGCTTCGATTGGAAAAATTCCAACGATGTCGCTGAAGAATCCTCCCGCTTCTCGCGCGGCAGCCGCAAGGACTTCAATATGATCAAGGTCGCCGCCCATCGTGAGGGCAAGACCTTGCATCAGAAGTTGGGCGAGTTCGGCACCAACGGCATCCAAGGTCCCGTCTATATGGAAGACGACGGTACCCTGGTTGGGACCAAACGCTTGCACGATACCACGCGCAAGCTGCCTGAAACGGGACCGGCCGCGGGTAATGTCTTCAACAAGAAGCTTACCCACTTCAACTCTCAGACAGGCCGTTGCAACATCGAAAAATCCCCCTGGTCCCTGTTCTCGGACTATTGGGAATGGATGAGCCCGAAGGGTAACGAGCTGTGGTGCACCTCCGGGCGGACCAACGAGCGTTGGCAGTCGGGCTTCGATGACCGGCGCCGGCCCTACATCGTGCAACGCTGGCCGGACAACTATGTCGAGATGCATCCCGATGACGCCAAGGCGCGCGGTATCGAGAGCGGCGATATGTTGATGGTCTATTCCGATCGGGTGCCAAACCTGAAGGAAACCACTTTGGGCGTTGAGGGAAGCGATTATTCCTTCACCGGGCAGATGAAGGCCGGAAATGTGGAACTGACAAGGGCCGCCGTCACCGGCGTCGCCATGGTCACGCGCCACATCAAGAAGGGCATCATCTTCATGGACTTCCTGCATACGTCGCAGCCGGCGAATGCCCTGGAAGGACGTGTCGTCGATTGGATCAGCGGCAACTACAACTACAAGATGGGTGTTGCCAATGTGAAGAAGATCGGCGAGTCGCCCTATAAGAAGACCTTCCGATCGATGTCCTTTGCGCCAAGAGACATCATCTGATCGCAATGCGGGCCCGCGTCTGAACGCTCTTGTTCAGCCGGGCCCGCAATCGCGTTTAGGTGAGCAATTTGGAATGACTTTAAAGTATTAGATTTTGGTTATTTAGATATGATTACCCAACCGCAGATCCAACCGCCCAAGACCGCACAATCTCCGACGGCTAAATCCCAGACCGCTCAGCCGATATCCGACGATCTGGATCAAGCTGTATGTCAGGCTTTGAGCGAAATTCTAGGCAATGGCGTCGATGTGCACCGCTGTCTTGCAGCGCAAGCCCTGGGTGCCATTGGCAGCGAGGGCGCGGTTGAACCCCTGATTGCCGCTCTGCTGGACGAGGACGAAGATGTCCGCACCGATGCCGCCGCCGCGCTGTCAAAGCTGGCGGACCCGCGGTCGGCTAAACAGCTGTTGGAGAATTTTCTCGGCGACCCGATTGCCGAGGTTAAGCTGTCGGCGATCGAGACCCTGGCGAAATTACGCGATGGTCAGATCATCCCCTGGCTTCGGCGCATCGTTAAGGGGCGCGACGAAGAAATCAATTGGGACGAGCAGGAATTCTATTCCAGCGGCTGGGATGATTGGGTTGATATCCAGGTAAAAGCGGTCAACGCCTTGGCCGACCTGAATGCCGGCGAAGCCGTCCCGGATATTATCGAGGCCATGCAGGATGAAGGTGGCCAGGACATGACCGAAGCCGCCTTCAAGGCTTTCGCACGCATGGGCGCACCGGGTATCGCGGCCCTGGATGGCATTTTAAACGAGGATTCGACCCGGCTGCGGCGCCGTGCGGCGGCGGCCCTGGCCACCTCCCGATCAGATGAAGCGGCGGCGCCATTGGCCCGCGCGTTTGCCGATCCGGCTCCCTCCGTGCGGGCGGCGGCCATGCGGGCGCTAGCGGCACGGCTTCCTGGCGATAACCGGTTAAACCGCTTTTTGGAAGATGATGATGCCGCTGTTCGGGCCGATGCGGTGCGGCTGCATGGTCAATACCATCCGGTCCGTCTGCGGGCCCTGATTGGCGATGCCTCGGCCAATGTCCAAATCGCGGCACTTACCGCCTTGGCCAGCCAGTATGATGGTCCCGCCGATGAGCTGCTGGTAACGGCATTGCGTGCAAAACTTGGGCATAGCGATGACGCGATCAGCGCCGCTGCCGCCCGTGCCCTTGGCCAACTGGCACCGCAGGTCGCCGAATACGAGCTGGGCCTGCTGATTGCCGATGCTGATCGTTCCGTTGATGCCCGCCTGGGCGCCTTGCAAGGCCTGGCCATGGCCGGCGGCGACGAAGCCGTGCGGGCGTTGACCGGCGTAATCGATGACGGCGCGCGCCAGATCCGTCTTGAAACCATGTCGGCCCTGGTGCGTCTGGCCAGCCACGACGAATGGCCCAATATGGCTGGTGAGGCACTGCTTTCCGCGCTGAACGGTGAGTACGAGCCGGAAGCCGGTGCTGAAACCGAAGCTGTACCAAATGATAGCGCCACAGATTTCGGCGGAGAGGCCCGAGATGACACGGGCGAAGAGGTGCCGGCCGAACTAAGCAAGGACGACGATGCGGCGTTCCCGACCTCGACCATGAATGCCATCCTGGCTGATACGCCGGAAGCTTCGGAGGTATTGAATCTGCCCAAGGAAGGCATCGAGTTGACGCCGGCCGATATGGAGCGTCTGGCCCTGGCCAAGCAGATCAAGCGCAAAAAACGTGTCTCGTTGGTGCCGAACGTGGTGCTGCACGAAGATATCCGCCGTTTCGCGGCCCGGGTTCTTGGTGACATTGACCAAAAAGCCGTGGCCAGGCAATTGGCCAATGCGCTGACCTCGGGCGATCAGGAAGTATGCCTTGCCGCCGCTGACTCCCTGGCCCGCATCGGCGAGCGGATGGGCATCATGCAAGGCGACGTGGCGGCGATGACCGTGGCGGCTATGGCGGTGGCTGGGAGGGATATGAAACTGCTGCTGATCCGCGCTCTGGCCGCTTGCCGAGGCGATGAGATTGTCGCTTTGTTGACGACACACCTGCACGACAGCGACGCGTTCCTGCGCCAGGAAGCGATCCGTGCCTTGGCCAAGCTGGGCGAGATTGGGGCGGAGATCGGCAATTTGCTCAACGACCCGGACCCTGCGGTGCGTCAAAGCGCGGCCGAGGCGATCGCGGGTACGGGACGTAGCGATGCGGTCAAGCCATTGGTGGATTTCGCCCTGGCATTTGAAGGCTATCACGGCAATCGGACCGCCCGGCTGCTGCGGGGTCTGGATCCAGCCGGCGCCAGCGCGCTATTTATTGATGTGCTTCACGATCCCGAACGCAAGCGGACGTGGGCCGTCGCCATTCAAGCTCTAGCGGAATTGAATTGTTCAGAACCGGCATGGACCGATGCGGTCGCGGGCCGGACAGATACGGATACCACGGAGAACAGAGGGGAAGTCTTATGAAATCCAACAAACTATTAGCCGGTCTTACATTTGGTGTGGCCGCCGCGGTGGCGTTGGCGATGCCGGCGGAAGCGGCGAAACGGGGCAAGTATAAGGAAGTATCGGTCACCGATGGCGGCAGCGTCTCGGGCAAGGTCAGTTTCGAGGGTGCGCTGCCCGTAGACGCCGTCGAAAACATTCTGATCACCAAGAACCCGGAGGTTTGCGGCAAGGGCGAACGCTCGGTCACCTGGGTTGATGTCAAGGACGGCGCCCTGCGCGGCGCCTTTGTCTTCCTCTCCAAGATCAAACAAGGCAAGAAATGGGCCAAACCTGAAATGGGCGAATATCTGGTCAATCAAAAGGGCTGCGCCTTCAAGCCCTGGGCCCAGGTGGTCCGGCCCGGCCCGATTATTATTCGCAACAGCGATGCCGGTGTGCTGCATAACATCAATGCGCGCGAGTTGATTGGTGTCGAGAAGGGCCGCGTCGTCAAGAAAACCCTGTTCAACTTTGGCCAGCCCGACCCGGGCGACATCAAGGACAAGATCAAGCCGCGGCGGTCTTCCTACATCGGTATTAACTGCGAAGCTCATAACTTCATGTTCGGCTTCATCATGGCGCCGACCCACCCATATGCCGTCGTGGTGGGCGAGGATGGCTCGTATTCCATCGATAACATTCCTCCGGGCAAGTACACCCTGAAGGCTTGGCATCCCCGCTATGGCGTCAAGAAGGCCAAGATCACCGTGGCCGCGAAAGGCAAGGTCGAGTCCGACTTCGCGTTCTCCGAGGCCAAGTAGACGCCTTACTTAACGCGCTGAAAACATTGCAGTGAATACTGGGAAGCGGACGATGGCAGAGAAACTATGGAACGGTATTTTCGGTTCCGGGTTGGCGGGCGCCCGGTTCGGAAAGCTGGGCATCACGGCTTTGCTGGTGCTTGGCCTGACCGTCGCCGCGACCCCGGCATTCGCCTTGGAGGAAAATGTCTATCGCCAATTCATGGGCATAGATTCCCGGCGCTTGGTCTGGTTCCTGGCCCAGATGCATCTGTTCTTTGGCGCTTTCGTACTGGGCGTGCCGCTGTTCGCGGTGATTATCGAGGTTGTCGGGAACAGCAATAAGGACCCGAAATTCGACAATCTGGCCTATGAGTTCACCTCGTTGCTGAGTGTCGCTTATGCGACGACCGCCGCCTTGGGCGGTCTGCTGGCATTTGCCCTTTTCACCTTGTATCCAACCTTCATGGGGTACATGGCGGGTATCTTCAAGGACGTGATGTTCCTTTACGCATTGCTGTTCTTCGGCGAGACCTTCGCGCTGTATATGTACTATTACGGCTGGCACTGGCTGAAGGGCGGCGGCCTTTTTTCCAAGCCCGCACAATTGGTTTTCAAGGGCCTTAGCCTGATTATCGCTGCCTGCGGCCTGGCGTTCATAATGGGCTTCATCGGTCCGGACATGCGGGTCGATACGCGCTGGTTCATGTTCCTTCTGTATATCCTGCCCCTGGCCGTTGGCTTCTGGATTATCCGCGACCGCAAAACGACGCATATATTTATTGGCATCCTGCTGAATATCTTCGGCACCGCGATCATGCAGCTGGCCAACTCCTGGGCCGGTTTCATGATGAGCCCGACCGGCGTGGATGGTGACGGCGCCTTTGTCGGCACGGTCTGGAATGCTTTTGAGAATATCCTGGCCACGCCCATCGCCATCCACCGTATGTTGGGCAATCTGGCCTTTGGCGGTCTGGTGGCGGGAGCCTATGCGGCGGTGAAATTCATCGGCGCCAAGACGGCCGAGGACAAGGCGCATTACGACTGGATGGGCTATATCTCCAACTTCGTCGCCATCGCGGCGCTGATCCCTCTGCCCTTCGCCGGCTATTATCTGGGCCGTGAGGTCTATTCCACGTCCGCCGTCATGGGCAACAACATGATGGGCGGCGATTTCTCCTGGACCTTTATCATCCAGGCCATGTTGGTGGGTTCGCTGTTCGTGATTTCCAACTATTATCTGTGGAGCGGCATGACCCGCATCCCCGGTGCCGAGCGTTATTACAAGTTCATCAAATACATACTGTTTGCGTTGATCGTCTCGTTCGCGATCTGGCTGACGCCGCATAACCTGCCGCTGACCTCGCTGGAGGTGGGCCAGATGGCTGGCAGCCAGTATCATCCGGTACTTAAATTCCTCGGCCTGATGCCGGCCAAGAACGCGGTGGTCAATCTGATCATCCTTGCGACCTTCTTCAGCTTCCTGCTGTATCGGCGGGGCAATATGCTGGACGCGGTCTCTATCCGCGATCAGGGCAAGGGGGCGAAAATCGCCATCATCGTCATCGGTGGCGCCGCCATCGCCCTGGTGGCCCAGTACGCCGTGACCATGTTGGGCATGGACCCCGCCGAACTGGATTTGCCCGCCGATCGGGCCGAATACATCCGCATGATCGGCTATCTGCTGGTCTTCGAATGCGCCGCCGGTGTCGTCGCCATCATCCTGGCGTTGATGGACAAGGGCAAGATCGGGCAAGTGATCTATCTGGCCGTAACCGCCTTCAACGTCACCATCTTCCTGGGCGTCTGGGGCTTCGTGGTGATGGAGAAAGCCTCGCCGGTGCTGCGTAATGTCGCCGTGGCCCAGTTCATGCAGCTGATTAGTTGCCTGATCCTGGTCTCGGTCATCGACGCCTTCTTGTTCAAACGGGCCAAGTCCCTGGGCGAGTTGAAATGGGGCAAGATGACCGTGCGGTCGCAATACGCGCTGTTGCTGCTGACCTTCGTGATCACCATGAACATGGGCCTGATGGGTTTCATCCGCTCCGGCCTGCGCGGTGACTGGCATATCTTCGGCGTCATGCGCGATACTTCCGAATGGGCCTATACGCCTAGTAACTTCGTCATGACCCAGCAGGTCGGCGGCGCCGTGCTGCTGTTTATGATCGGCTGTGCCTTTATGTTCTGGTTGGGCGGTATCGCCTCCAAGAAGTCGGAGGATTGATGCCATGAACGTGACCATTACAAGGGTTCTACCGTTCCTGCTGATCGTCCTGGGCATCTATCTCTGGATTGGCTATTCCATTACCGAATTGACCGGGGGGGAGCGCAAGACCTCCGCCGCCGTCGATGTCAGCCCCGAGGGCGGCGAAGCCATTTATTGGGGCAGGGGCCGATGCTTCACCTGCCACAGCGTCGGCGGTCAGGGCAGTGCGGTGCGCGGCCCGAACCATGGCCAATTCGGCGAGAAATTCCCCCTGCCCATGGGCGCGCGCGCTGTTGAGCGGGCCAAGGAACGCTCCGAGAAGGAAGGCACCGAATTCACCGCCGTCGATTACATGGTGGAGAGCCTGGCCTCCCCCGGCGCCTATGTGGTCAATGGCTATAAGAACGAGATGGCCGTGGTCTATGCACCGCCGATCTCGCTGAGCCTGAAAGAGATCAAGGCGGTGGTCGCCTATCTGATGTCCCTGGGCGGCGAGCTGGACATGGCGGCCATCGATACCGCGCCCAGCGAGCAGACCCAGGCGTTTTATTCCAAGATCGCGGCGGCGGCCGAGGCTGGTGGCGGCGATCCAAGTGCCGGCGCCATCGTTTACGAGGATAATTGTTCGGAATGCCATATGTTGAGCGAAGAGGGCGGCGAAGTCGGCCCGGTGCTTGATGGCATCAGTGCCAAGGGTTTGAAATTTATCGCCGAAGCCATTCTGCAGCCGGCGAAGTCTCTGACCAAGGGTTTCGAGACCTATATCGCCATCAATAAGGACGGCCGCCAAACCATCGGTCTGAAGACTCGCGACGAAGGCGGCGAGATTGATATCACCAAGGCCACCGGCGATGTGGTCACCCTTGCCAAGGGGGATATCAAGGAAATCAAGATGGACGATACCAAGAGCGTCATGCCGGACGATCTGTCCGAGGCCATGACGGTCAAGGATTACCAGGACATTCTGTCTTTCCTGATGTTGCAAAAGCCCAAGGCGGCGGAATAGGCGGGGTCCGATGATGCATATCCGTGAAATATCAGTGATGGGCGGGCGGTCATGAAGAAAATCAGAATTGGCAGCTTCCTATCGGTCTTGCTGACCCTGTTGTTCATTTACGCCCTGGTGAAATGGGGCATTCCGGCCATGTCGCGGGAAATAACCTCGCTGCCCTTCCCATTGCCGGTGCCGGGCACCTTGATGTTCTTCTACATGGTGCTAACGATCGTTGCGCTGTTTCTGTATGTGACCTTTTCGGAAGAAGGTCTGACGGATTTCCTCCGCCCGGTGAAGAAGTTCCTGCGCGGCGGGTATACCAAGATCTTTCGTGCGGTGGTGCTGACGGCGATCCCGGCGGTGATTGGCTGGCAGGTCTATGAAATCGTTGTGCCCAAGGTGGAAGTGCCTTCAGCCCTGCGTATCCAGCATCCTTCGTCGAACTTTCCCAAGAGCTTCGAGGCCAAGAAGAATCCATTCTCGGATCCGACCGAGGCCGAGGTGGATGCCTTCATTGAGCAGGCCAAGGCCAATGAAGTCGTCTTCATCCCGCAGGTGCAGGACGATATCGATCATTGGGCCGATGAGAGCGAACCCGATCACGTCTTGGAATTCTTTCCCGACGGCCCCATGAAAAAGCTGCTGGCCCAGGTGCAAGACGGCAACGTGGATAAGGCGACGGCGAAGGCCGCGCTGTTGGAGAAAACCCTGTACGAGGGCCGCGCGCTCTACGCCATGAACTGCCGGGCCTGTCACGGCGACAGCGTCGCCGGTGATGGACCCATGGCGGACGGCTTCAAGCTTCGCCCCATCGATTTTACCGACAACGGTACTATCGAAACGATTGTCGAGGGCTACACCTTCTGGCGGGTCACCAACGGTGGCCCCGGCCTGCCGACGGAAGCGACGCCTTGGGACTCGGCCATGCCGGAATGGAAACTCAGCCTGACCGAGGAACAACGCTGGCGGATCATCCTTGCCGAATACAATCTGGCCCAGAAGACCCCGCGCATACCGGAGAGCCACTAATGCGGAGCATCCTTAAATCTCAAGCTGCCGCGATCGCCGCTCTCGCGCTCGTCTGCATGGCTATGCCGGCCCAGGCCGCTTTCACACCCTCAAAGCCCATGCCCGAGGCGACCGATGCCTTGCTGGAACAGGGCAAGGGAATCTATTTCCAACGCTGTAGTTTCTGCCATGGTCTGTTGGGCGATGGCGAGGGCCCGGCCGCCAAGTATCTCGATCCCCGTCCGCGCGACTTTACCCTGGGCACCTTCAAGTTCCGCACCACGCAAAGCGGCGAGCTGCCCACCAACGAAGATTTGTTCCGTACCGTCAGCCGGGGTTTGCATGGCACCGCCATGCAGTCCTTTGACAGCGATCTGTTCAAGAACGGTCTGAGCGAGGACGAGCGTTGGGCGGTGATCGCCTATATCAAGACCTTTGCCCAGGAATTCGGTGATCCGGAGCTGGACCCGGTCAAGACCGGCAAGGTCATTCCGCTGCCCGCCAACCAACCCCCCTATAGCCCCGAGCTTGTGGCCAAGGGCAAGGTGGTGTTCGAAAAAGCCAAGTGTTGGAGCTGCCACGGTAAGCTGGGCCGGGGCGATGGCAACAAGGAATTCCGTAAGGATGACTGGGGCTTCCCCATCCGTATCCGCAACGTCACCCATCCCTGGAAGATCAAGGCGGGCGGTGAGGTCAAGGATATCTACATGCGCTTTACCTCCGGCATCATGGGGACGCCGATGCCGTCTTTCGTCAAATCCCTGAACGAGGACGACCGCTGGAATCTGGCCAACTATATCAAATCGTTGCAGCATCAACTGACTGGCCATCAGACCTTGCGCGCCCTGCCGGTCCAAGGCGAGCTGCCCGATGATCCCGCCGACGGGGCCTGGGACGGGGCCGCGCCCATGGACATGCGCCTGGCCGGACAGGTCGTCGCCGCGCCGCGCTGGCAAAACCCAAGTGTTGAGATGGTGACGATACAAGCGTTGTTTAATGACAAAGACATCGCCTTTCGCATCATCTGGGATGATCCCTTCATGGACGTGAAGCACGATGCCGAGCAGGAATTCGATAGCGCTGAACTATCCAAGGTCGGCACCTTCAATTCCTATGTCGAAGCCAACGACATGATCCCTCGTGCTCTGGAGACATTCCGTGACGCGATTGCGTTGCAGTTTCCGGTGAAGGCGCCCCAAGGCACCAAGAAACCGCATTTCTATCGCGGCAGCTCGTCCGATCAGGTGCATATGTGGGTCTGGAAGGCGGACCTGCATGCCGCCGGCAAGCAGGGCACGGAAGAAGGCAATGCGCGCGGCTGGAAACAAGCCATCAGGCCGCAGGCGGAAGACGGCCAGCAGATCATGGGCAAGGCAACCTGGGATCAGGGCCGCTGGTCCGTGGTGATGAAACGGCCATTGAAGACCGGCGACAAGAACGACGTGCAGTTCGAACGCGGCATCTTTATCCCGATGTCCGTCAACGCCTGGGATGGTTCCAACGGCGAGCACGGCTTGATCATGAGTTTGAGTTCCTGGCACTATGTGTTCTTGGAGGCGCCGACGCCCATGAGCGTCTACGTCTATGCCGTCTTGGCCTTCCTGGTTGCGGCAGCACTGGGAGTGTGGTTGATGCGGAAAGCAGAAAAAGAAGAAGAGCCGGCGGAGCAGGGTGCCTAAGCGCCGCCGACGGCGAATTTGAGGAGACATCATCGTGAAGCATTTACGCAAAGCAATATATGCCGCGACCTTATTGCTGGCCGCTACGGCGGTTGGTTCGGGCGGCTCTGCCAACGCGGCCACGGGCAAGGACGTGTTCGAGGCGAAGGGCTGTGGCGGTTGCCATTACACCGACGGCCCGGCCAAGGAAAAAACCATTGACGACCAGCTGGCCAAGAAAGGGCCGGAGCTGTTTTATGCCGGCTCCAAATTTCAAAAAGACTGGCTGGGTAAATGGCTGGCGGATCCGAAGCCGATCAGGCCGCTGAAATATAACTCCATGACGGAAGATAACCCCGGCGACCATCCGAAGCTGTCGGGTGGCGATGTGGCCGCGGTCACGGATTTCCTGATGGGTTTGACCTCCAAGGACGTTGCTGCCGGTAAAGTGAAGCCAAAGAAAAACCCCAAGGGACGGCAGATTTTTACCAAAAAAATGCCCTGCAGCGGTTGTCATCAATACGCCGGGCGTAAGAATAAGCTAAGTGGTGGACGCAGCGGACCGTCCCTGGTTGAGGCCGGCGTGCGCCTCAATCCCGATTGGATCCTGGCCTATATGATGCAGCCGGAAGCGTTCAAGCCGGTCAAAATGATGCCGGTTTTCGCGGGCCTGTTGAGCGATAAGGACATGCTGAATATTTCTCGCCATGTCGCCAGTTTCAAGCCTAAGAAAAAGAAGTAAGGGAGGACCGAACCATGAAAAAACTAATGATAATTGCCGCCTCGCTCGCGCTCACCTCCCTATTCGCGATGGCGCCTGCCAACGCTTCGGAGACGGAGAAAGTCTATAAATTTTATTGCGCCCAGTGCCACGGTCTGACGGGCAAGGGTGACGGTCCCAACGTGACCAAGGATTTCCCCGTCAGCCCGCGCAACTTCACGGCCGCCAAGGAGATGGACAAGCTCTCTGATGCGGACATGAAGAATGTGATCATGGATGGTGGCCCATCTGCATCCAAGTCACCCATGATGCCGCCGTGGAGCAAGACCCTGACGGCGGAACAGGTCGATGGCTTGGTCAAGCACATACGCGTGCTGTGCCAATGCAAAGGCAAGCAGGGTTAAATCGGCTCTCTTAAACCGGCGCCAGGGCTGCGACCAAAAGACGCAGAGGGCTGCGGCAGAAAGTCGTGCAAGTCTAGAAGACGTAAAAATAGAGGATCAAGGCAATGACCACGACGTTCACGGCCATTCCGATAAAGATCACGACGTCTGCGATGCGTTTTCTGGGATGTGACATGTCCGCAACCTAACCGAGGCCGGGCACCGGGATCAATGATACGGATCAAGATTTTCCGCTTTCCCCGATTTGGAAGGGCGCTTGAAGTTTGACCGAAAAAACCCGGCCGAAGCGAGATTGCTGAATAGAGGAGTACCAAGAAAATGAAAGGCTATCTTCTGCCCTTCGTTGCCGCGCTGGTGGTTTGCCTGGCGGGCTTCCTTTTGCTCGACACCGCGGTCATGGCCATGCAGGGCCTGAGCCTGATATTTCAGCAATGATGGATGAGGGAGTAAGAGTAAAATGACGGGACCTCGTGCATTTCGAAAAGCCCCGGCCCTGGCGTTGTTCGGGTTGATCTTTGCCCTGCTGGCGCTGACCTTTACCGGCTTCGATCAACTAGGCCCCCTAGCTTCGGAACAGGCCGCCGCGGAACAGGTGGTTGCGGCCGATGCCGCTGTCGCGGCACCTTACGCGCCCGCACCGAAACTCACTGCCGCTGATTATCCGACCATTGCCGGGGTGAACTCCAGGGTCGCTGTCTGGATTTTTGCCCAGTTGCATCTCTGGTTCGCGGCCTTTGTCCTGGCGGTGCCGATCTTTGTTTTCATTATCGAAATCATCGGCATGCGCACGCGGGACAAGCGCTATGACGATATGGCCTACGAATTCATCAAGGTTTCCATCACCGCCTATTCCCTGACGGCGATCCTGGGCGGCAGTCTGCTGTTCTTCCTGATCCTGTTTTATCCGCATCTGTTTGGTTATCTCTCGACCATTTTCTCCGAGAGCATGTTCTACTATGCCCTGTTGTTCTTCGCCGAAAGCGCCGTGCTCTATATCTATTACTACGGCTGGCATTGGTTGCAGGGCGGCATCAGAAAATGGATTCATCTGGGCCTGGGCCTCTCCCTCAACGTCGTGGGAACCTGTCTGATGTTGCTGGCCAATAGCTGGCTGACCTTCATGATGAGCCCCGCCGGTGTCGATGCCGCCGGCGTCTTCGGCGGCGATACCTGGGCGGCGATGAATAATTTCCTCTGGCATCCCATCAACATTCACCGTTTCGTCGCCAACATCGCCTACGGCGGTTCAATCGTTGGTGCCTATGCGGCCTTCAAGTTCCTGACTGCTGGCAGCCAGGAAGAGCGCGCCCACTACGACTGGATGGGCTACAACGCCAACTTTATCGCCATTTGTGCCCTGCTGCCGCTGCCGTTCGCCGGTTACTATCTGGCCGCCGAGATGTATCTCTACAGCCAGCAAATGGGTATCACCCTGATGGGCGGCATCTTTGCCTGGCTGTTCATTATTCAGGCGGTACTGATCGGCACGCTGTTCCTTTCCGCCAACTATTACCTGTGGTGCGGCATGGGCCGCAGCGACGGGGCCAAGCGCTATACCAAGTACATCAAGTATATTGCTATCGTCCTGGTGGGCGCTTTTCTGGTCTGGTTCACGCCCCATACCCTTGTCCTCACCAATGAAGAGCTAAAGGCGCTTGGCGGACCGCATCACAAGATCCTTGGGCCGTTGGGCATCATGCCGGCGAAGAACACGGCGGTGAACGTGATGATCATCTTCACCGCGTTGAGCTTTATGTTCTACCGCCGCGCCAACAAGGTCGCCACGGTATCCTGGGTCAACGCCGGCAACGCCATTCAGGTGGCGCTGTTTACCGCTGGCATACTCAACATCATGTTCCTTGGCATCTATCACGGCTACTTCACCAACACCGTGTACAAGGTGGCGGCTTCGATCCCGCAGGTTCTGACCACGGTGGTGGTGATTGTCGGCTCCATCACCCTGGATTCCTTCATCTACAAGAATTCGAAAGAGGTTGCGCCCCTGCATTGGGGACGAATACCGGGGCGGGCGATGTATGCCCTGTTTCTGTTGGCTGTCGCCTTTACCTGGCTTATGGGGTTGATGGGCTATATCCGCTCCGGCATCCGCCAGCATTGGCACGTGCTTGATATCATGCGGGATGGCTCGGTGGATGCTTTCACGCCGACCCTGGGGTTTGCCGCGAACGTGGTTTCGGTCGCCGCCATCATATTCATGGCTATGGTGATATTCGTCTTCTGGATCGCCCAGGTCAGCTCCAACAAGACGCTGCCTAGCGGTTATTGGAAGGAGTAGGGCGATGAAACAGTTCTTCACCGTCGTCGCCTTCATCCTGCTGACCATCGGCTTTTTCGCGGGCTATTCCAACTTCGGCATCCCGCAGATCGAGCCGGCCCCGCCGCCAAAGGAAGAAAAGCTGGACCTTGGCTCCATGACCATGGATCAGTTCATTGCCCTGGGCGATCGGATTTTCCAAGGCAAGGGCACCTGCACCCTGTGCCATAACTCCCTGGGCCGGGCACCCATGCTAGGCACCATCGCCGAAGTCTTTCCCAAGCGCCTGAAGGACGAGCGCTACAAGGGCGAGGCGGAAGACCTGGAGGCCTATCTGGTTGAATCCCTGGTTGAGCCTTCGGCCTTCGTGGTCGCCGGCTTTGGCAAGAAGGGCACCAATGATGCCGAAAGCCCCATGCCGAACGTGTCGGGGGGCAGTATCGGTCTGTCGGAGGCGGAAGTAGCGGCCGTGGTAGCCTATCTACAAGATCAGGCGGGCGCCGAGGTCACGGTTGAAATCCCGACCGATGTCGACGCGGCGGAGGAAGAGGAAGAGGCCGAGACGCGGGAGGCCCTGGCCGATCCCAAGGCGATCATGGCCCAGTTCACCTGTGATGCCTGCCACATGATCAACGGCGCAGGCGGCGAGGTTGGACCGGATTTGTCCAAGGTCGGCGCCGCCTATGACCGGGATTATCTGCGCCGCGCCCTGCTCCAGCCCAATGCGGAAATCGCGAAGGGCTTTGAAGCGGACATGATGCCCGACGATCTGGGCGAGCAGATGTTTGTTACCGAGTTGGAGGTCCTGTTGGACTTCCTCGTAGAGTTGAAATAGGAGGCGGCGGCAATGAGAATTCCAAGATTGCTGCAGGCCGTACTGGTCCTGCTCTTCGTCTATTTCGGTTTCATCCTGGTCTTCGACGTTATTCTCGAGGCGGTGATCCCGGCCAGTCTGATCATCATGTACATGTTTTTCGTCACCGCCGGCGTCTTCATGGTCTTCACCTATGACGAGGAGCAGACGGCGGAACTGGTCGCCCCCATCAAGGCCATGGTTGAGGATCCATCCAAGCGGCTGATCCGCAACATCGTCTTCGTCATCGTGCCCCTGGCCGTCGGTGGCGGCACCTATTGGCAGATGCAGCCCAGTTTCGAGGCGCCGCTGGAACTGCGCACCATTCATCCCGCGCCGCCGACGACGGCGAAGATCTATGGCAAGCGGGTCAACCTGCTGAAGCTTGAGAACCCTTATCGGAAGCTCGAGAAAGAGGACCCCGAACAGTTTCGCGAGCTGATCGACGAGGGCGCCGCTGTCTACATCAAGAACTGTCAGTACTGTCACGGCGATAAGCTGGACGGCAAGGGCCCCTATGCCGAGGGCCTGAACCCGACGCCATTGAATTTCCAGGATGTGGGCACTATCGCCCAGCTACAGGAATCCTACCTGTTCTGGCGCATCACCACCGGCGGCCCCGGCTTGCCGCAGGAAGCAGCACCTTGGATCTCCTCCATGCCGGTCTGGCAGGACTTCCTCAAGGAAGACGAGGTCTGGAAGGTGATCATGTTCCTCTATGACTATACCGGCCACAGGCCGCGTTCCTGGGAGCATGAGTAATGGAAAGCGGTATGATGAAGACGATTGTCATGGCGGCCGCCACGGCCGGGCTGTTGGCGCTGTCACCGGCGCTGGCGCAAGCCGCCGACGCGGAAAAGGGCGAAGCGGTCTATCAGAAACGCTGCCTGCAATGCCACGGCGACGAGGGCGACGGCCTAGGCCCCGCCGCCGATTACCTGAACCCGCCGCCGCGGGATTTCACCCTTGGTCTGTACAAATTCATAAGCTCCGCTTTTGACGCTGATCTGCCTAATGACGCCGATCTGTTGCGCATGATAAACGACGGCATGCCGGGTACCGCGATGCCGGGGTGGAGCGATATTCTGTCCGAGACGGAAATCCAGGATGTCATCGCCTATATAAAGACCTTCGCGGAGCTGGAGGGCGCGCCCGAGGGGCAGGTCGATTTCGGCACCCAGGTGCAATCCTCGCCCGAGAGCATCGCGGCCGGCGATAAACTATTTCATGATGGCGAGCGTTGTTCGGAATGCCATGGCGTGGCGGGCAAGGGCGATGCCGTCAAGAAGCTGAAAAACGACAATGGCGAGCGGACCTGGCCGCGCAACCTGACCAAGCCCTGGACCTATCGGGCCAGTGCCGACCCCAAGGACATATACACGCGTATATCCGCCGGTATCCCAACCACGCAGATGCCGTCCTTCGCCGATCCCAAGAGCAAGAAAAAGCTGAGTGTCGAGGAACGCTGGCACGTGGCCAACTACGTCGCGGCCCTGGCCAAGACGGGCAAGGTCGTACGCCCCGAGAACACGGTGATCCAGGCGTCGCGGGTGGAGGGCGAACTGCCCGGTTCACCCGACGATGCGGCCTGGGATCTGGCGCCGCCATCGACATTCTTCATGGTGCCGCAGATCGTCGGCAAGGAGCGTTTTTTCAAAACCGCGAACGACACCGTCAGCGTCCGCGCCCTGTATAATGACGCAAAGGTTGCCCTGCATCTGGAATGGGATGACCGCACCAAGAGCATTCCCGGCGATGACAAGGCGAAAAGCATCGCCGACGAGGATTTGGGCGAGGACGCCATCGCGGTGCAGCTGCCCACCACCATTCCCGCCGGCATGGAAAAGCCGTATTTCCTGATGGGCAATTCGGTCAAGCCGGTCAACTTGTGGCGTTGGTCGTCAGGCACCACCGAGGCGCCTGAAAGCGTCGCTATCCTTGATGCCATGGGGATCAATGAGCAGGAGGCGCGCGATGCCACCGCCGCCGGCCTGACCGCCAAGGGCAGCTACAAGGACGGTACCTGGCGCGTCGTGATGACCCGGCCCCTGACCACCGAGGCGGTGGATAAAGATCTGCAGTTCGAGGAAGGCCGTTTCGTGCCCATCGCGTTCTTTGCCTGGGACGGCTCCAACAGCGAGGTTGGCACCGCGTCCGCCATGACTACGTGGTATTGGCTGTTGTTGAAGCCAAGCACGGGCGCCAAGCCAATGATCGCCGGCATCATTGTCGCGATCCTGATCGGCGGTTTGCTGTTCTGGTGGGGCCGCAGTGCCGCCGCTCGTGTCGCAAGCGAGGGCACCTCTGGCGGGGATGCATGATGAGTGGACAGACGCAGCCGGCGGAACCTGTTGCCTTTAGTAATCGTGGCGCCATTATCAGGCTGTTCGGCGTCATTTTGATTATTTTGGGCACGCTGGACATGATGCTGTCCTGGCGCGGCAGCCTCGAGATCGTGCCGTTTCATGCGATGATTTTCATGACAGGGGTGCTGCTGTGTCTGATCGGTGCTATCCGGCGCCACGTCAAATCCAGCTAAGGCGAATCTTGCCAGGACGAATTTTGCCCGGACGAATCTTGATGGAGATCAATGCGTGGATGGGGTCTGTGGGAGACTCTGCCCGCCTGAGCTAATTGGCTTCATCGACAGGCAACGAAAGCAGCAAAATGACGATATCCATGGCCCCGACGGATGCCGCGACACTGGACGATGACCAGACGGCGAATACGGCGCCCGTATCATTGGCCCGTATCCTGGTCGCGCTGGATGCTTCCGAACATGCCAACAAGGCGCTGGACGAAGCTATTCGGCTGGTCAAATCCGCCGATGGGGTGATTACCGGCATCCATGCCTATGCCGCCCTGCTGCATGACCGCCGCTTCAAGATGATGGAAGGCGGTCTGCCGGAACGCTACCTGGAAGAACAGGAAATGGGCTATCAGCGGGAGGTCCATGACGACCTGATCACCCGTGGCCTCAACATCATCTCGGACAGCTATCATGATGCCGGCGAAGCGGCCTGTAAGGCGCAGGGCGTGGCTTTCAAGCGCCTCAGCCCCGAAGGCAAGAATTACAGCCAGGTCGTAAAGGCCGCCCGTAGCGGCGATTATGATGTTCTGGCTCTGGGTGCGGTCGGCGTCGGCGCCGTGCCGGGTAATATCATCGGCACCGTGGCCGAGCGTGTGGTCCGCCGCAGCCCCATCGACACCTTTGTTATTCGTGACCCCAAGCGTGCTGTCGGCGATGGCCCCATCGTGGTCGGCATCGATGGCTCGCCGTTATCCTATGGCGGCCTGATGACGGCCCTTGATTTGGCCGCCCGTACTGGCGCGGAGGTTCTCGCCATTGCCGCCTATGATCCCTACTATCACTACGTGGCCTTCAACAAGATCGCCGGCGTGCTCAGCGAAGAGGCCGGCAAGGTCTTTCGTTTCAAGGAACAGGAACAGCTGCATGAAGAGCTGATCGACGACGGTATTGCCAAGATTTACCAATCGCACTTGGAAGTAGCCGAAACCATCGCCGACGATCTGGGCGTAAAAATCTCCACCAAGCTGCTGGATGGCAAACCCTACAAGGCCATCTTGGACTATATCGATGAAGTTGGTGCTTCCCTGCTGGTGGTGGGCAAGACCGGCGTGCATGCGGATGACGAGCTGGATATCGGTGGAAATGCGGAAAATCTGCTGCGCCTCGCCCCTTGTCATATGTGGTTGACCCAGACCCGGTACACCCCGCCCCTGGATGTGGTGGCCGAGGAAACCGTGGCCTGGAGCGTCGAGGCGGAAAAGAAGATCTCGCGCGCGCCGGAGTTCGTTCGTGACATGGCCCGGCGCATGGTACTGCGCCACACCCAGAAACTGGGCCATACCTTCGTCACCTCCGATATCGTGGACCAGGTCATGGGCAAGGCGATGCCGGGCTTTGCGGGCAACGATGCGGCCAAGCAGGAAGAGCTGAGTTGGAGCGAGGCGGCGGCGAAGCTGCTGGAAACCGTCTCCGATGCCGCCGTGGCCGACAATATTCGCCTGCGCGCCATCAAACGTGCCCGGCGCGATCATGCCGACAGCGTCATGCCCAAGCACGTGACGCCGTTCCTAGATCTGGCCGATAGCGACCGGCCCACGTGGACGGCCGCCGCCCTGGCACGTGTTGCCAAGGTGCCGCAAATGGTCCGCGAAACCGTCAAGGCGGGGATCGAGGATCTGGCCCTGGAGCGTGATCTGAAGGAAATCTCCCTGGCCCTGGCCGAGGAAGGCGTGGCCGAGGCCCGCAAGGCCATGTGTCCCGTTCCTGAAGGTGGGCCCGAAGGCGAAGAGGCCTCGGAAGCCGCCGCGCCAGCTTCCGATGACGCGCCTCTGGAATGGACAGCCGAAGCGGAAGAGCGCCTGGCCCGCGTGCCCGAGGGCTTCATGCGGGACATGACACGTCAGCGCGTGGAAAACATGGCGCGCGCCGAAGGTGCCGACAGCGTTACCCTTGCTCTGGTACAGGAAAAATACGCCGGCTGGGGTGAAGGTTCCGCCAAACGGCAGGCCGAGATGGACTGGGCGCCGGAAGCTGCGGCCCGGATTGAACGTATTCCCGATTTCATCCGTGGCATGGTGGTTCTGGAGATCGAGCGTTGCGCACGGGAGATGGGCCTGGATCAGGTCACCGGCGCCGCCATCGACAAGGCCAGTGAGTCCTGGGAAGGCATCGGCGGTTTCCATTCCGAAGGTGCGCCCGATCAATACAAGAACTAGCCGGCGATAGGGGAGGGGGATTGCATGGTCGATACAGCCGAACCGCCCTTTCTGGTCGCCCTTAATCTGACGCGCCGCTGCAACCTGAACTGCGCCCACTGCTATCTCGATGCCGGCAGCCGGGAAAGCGATGATAGCGGCGAGTTGAGCACGGCGGAGGTCAAAAGCCTGCTCGACGATATCGCCGCCCTTAGTGACGAGACCATGGTGGTTTTCACCGGTGGTGAGCCGCTGTTACGGGCCGATTTGACGGAATTGGTTGCCCACGCCCATGGCCTGGGTCTGATGTCGGTTCTGGGCAGTAATGGCCTGGGCCTCAACGACCGTCGTGTTAATGCGTTAAAGGCGGCGGGACTGCAAGGCGTTGGTATCAGCCTGGATTCGCTCGAACCCGAGGCGCATGACGCCTTTCGCGGTTTGCCGGGCAGTTGGGAACAGGCCATGGCGGCATTCGATGCCTGCCGCCGCAATGATCTGCGTTTTCAAATCCATTTCTCCGTAACCGACGACACCGCCCACGAGCTCGACAATATGATCGCCTTTGCGAAGGATGTCGGCGCCTTTGTCCTGAATGTTTTTTTCCTGGTCTGCACCGGGCGGGGCGAGAAGGTAACGAATATCTCGGCCCAAACATACGAGCAGGTCATGCGTCGGCTGACGGCGGCGGCGCGCGAGGAGACGGAGATTATGATCCGGGCCAAATGCGCGCCGCATTTCAAGCGCATGGCCTGGGAGTTGGACCCGGACTGGCCGGTCACGGCGGCGCATGGTTACGAAGCGGGCGGCTGCCTGGCCGGTACCCGTTATTGCCGCATTACGCCAATGGGTGGCGTAACCTCCTGTCCCTATATCGAGGACGAAGTGGGATCGGTCCGCCAACAAAGCTTTGCCGATATCTGGCGCGATGCGCCGCAGTTCAAGGCGTTGCGCCAGCCCTCGTTGAAGGGCCGTTGCGGGGCCTGCGAATACAGTAAAATCTGCGGCGGCTGCCGGGCCAGGCCGCTTGCCCGTGATGGCGACTTGATGGGCGAGGATTTCCTTTGTGCCTACCTACCCCAGGGCGGCCCGGTGATCGAGCCTCTGGGGGCGGCCTCGGATAGCATCCAGTGGACGCCGGAGGCCGAGGAATGGCTTGCCCGCATACCGTCCTTTGTCCGCCGCTTTGTCCGGCAACGGGCCGAGAGCCAGGTGCGCGCGGACCGGGGCCGGGAGGTCACGGCCGAGGTCATGTTGGAGTTGTCCAAGGTGGCGAAACACCGCTTTGGCGCCAAAAGGCCAATTTCGGGGCCATCAGCTGGGCAGGATGCGTCATGAGCGTGGATGTCATCGTCATCGGCGGCGGCGTTTCCGGCCTGGCCACGGCTTATGATCTGAAACAGCGCGGCCATGGCGTTGTCCTGTTGGAGCGCCAGCGCCAGCTTGGCGGCAGCGCCGTGTCGGAACGCCTCGATGGCTTCCTCATGGAACATGGCCCCTCCACCATGAATGCCTTGGTGCCCGCCGCCAATGAATTCTCGCAAAAGCTTGGACTTGAAGGGCAACGTTGTGATCTCGGCGATGGCATCCGCAAGCGTTATCTGGTTTCGGGCGGGGAATTGTCCGGGATCGGCATGGGCGCCTTGGGCTTTTTGACCGCCGGTTATCTCTCGCCCTGGGCCAGGCTGCGCATATTGTTGGAATTTCTTGTGCCCCACGGCAGCCCGGGCGCCGACGAATCCGTCATGGAGTTCTGTACCCGGCGGTTCGGCCGGGAATTTGCCGAACGGGTGATGGATCCCATGGTTGCCGGTATCTATGGCGGCGGCCGTGCGGCGGAGCTGTCGGTGGCGGCGATTTTCCCCATGCTGGTGGCGTTGGAGGAGAAATACGGCTCCGTCACCCTGGGCATCATGCACCGCCGTCGCGAGGGCGGGAAAATGCCCGGCAGCAGATTATTTTCCTGGCGCGATGGTATCGGGGCCTTGGCCGGGTCCCTGGCTCAGGGTCTTGACGATAATATCCGTACCGGCGTCGCCGTACGGCGCGTTTCCGCTGCACCAGGCGGTTTCGAGGTGGACCTGGGCCGGGATGGCCGTATGCACGCCAGGGCCGTCGTCATCGCGACCCAGTCCCACGTGGCTGCACAACTGATCGCGGACGTTGATCCGTCCGGCGCCGATGCCGCGGCCCAAATCCAGGCGCCGTCCCTGGCGGTGGTCTTCCTTGGTTACCGGCGTCAAGACGTGGCGCATCCGCTGGACGGCCTGGGCTTTCTGACGGCGGAGGCCGAGAACCGCAACATTCTCGGCTCCCAGTTCAACTCAACCATGTTTCCCGACCGCGCGCCCGTCGGCCATGTTGCCGTATCCGCCTATATCGGCGGCGTTAGGGCACCGCGTTTGGCACGGCTGCCCGGGGCGGAATTGATCGATCTGGTGGGGGCGGAATTCGGCGATCTTCTTGGTGTTTCGGCTGCTCCGGTGGTGGCGAAAGTGCGCCATTGGCCGGTCGGTTTGCCGCAATACGGCGCCGGGCACCGTACCCTGGTCGAGCATCTGAGCGGCTGCCATGACCGCCAATCCGGGCTGTTTCTGACGGGCAACTATTTCGCCGGCCCATCGGTGGCCACTTGTCTGAGCGTGGCGCAGAAAACAGCTCAATCGACACATGAGCATCTACGGCGAAGCCGGCAAATTTCGCGCCATCGGGCAGTATTCTAGAGCAATTTGCAATTAATCAGAGCCGCTCCCGCGACTTAATTAATTGCTTCAATTGTTCAAATCTTAAGAGTCTGAGCGCATTTTCTTCGAATGCGCTTTAGCGCGGTTTCATAGCATTTTGCGACCAAGCCCGTTGTTGCGGCAAACCTGTCATCTTGTTAGTTTCAGACCAATTCCGGTAATATTTTCGAGGGAGAACTTGGTGCCGACTGACGCCGCGGGCACGGAACATTATCCGGCGGGAGCGAAGGCGGGAATCGTATCGCTGGTTCCCAGTTTGACCGAATTGGTGTTCGAATTGGGCCTGGAAAAACAATTGCTTGGGCGCACCTCCAAATGTGCCGAGCCCCAGGGCCGGGTCGATGCGATCACCATCGTCGGCAGTCCGACCAACATCGATCTGATGAAGTTGGCGGAACTGGGGCCCAGCCATGTTCTGGTAAGTATCAATGATACGCCCGAGACGACGCTTCAGGAAATCATCAATCTCGGGGTTCAGGTTGTTGTCACCCATTGCGATGGACCCGAAGACGTCCCTGCGCTGCTCGACCTGATGGGCGGTATTTTTGACCGCGAGGCACAGGCTGAAGCGTTGACGGCGGCATTGCAGCGGGAAATCGAGGCGATCCGTCTGGCCGCCGCCCAACACCCGGTCCGCAAGGTGATTTATCTGACCTGGAAAAATCCCTGGTTGACCATCTCGCCCGACTGCTATACCGCCCGCATGCTGGCTTTGGCCGGCTTGTCGCTCTTGAGCGGAGATAGCACCGCGGCCTCGCGCGAGCTGCAGCTCGACCAGGCGTTCCTGTCACAGGCGCAGCTGGTGTTGTTCGGTGATGATCCGTTCCAGTTCGAGGAAGAGGACGTCCAGGACTTCCAGCTGGACCATGGCATCGGCAGTATACCGGCCTTGGAAATGATCGACAGCCGCGGCCTGTCTTGGCCTGGTAAACGCGCCGTGGACGGTCTTCGCGAACTGTCCGAGATCATCGCGCAACTTTAAACCACGTTGCTGCCGGCCCAATACCCTTTGGCTCTGGGCCCATTGGCTCTGGGCCCCTTGACCCGGCAATGCAGGGCGAACGGGGCTGAGCGGCCGTTTTGACCGCTCAGCCGTTAGAGCAACTTGTAGGAGTAGATCAAATTATCAGCGTCAAATTGATTCCAATTTTATGCTGTTTGATCTAGCTCGAAAACGCCGCTAGTACTCGATGGTTTCGATATTCTGGAAGGCGATTTGGGTGCCGTCTTCCAGGGTGATGGTGCCGGCGGCATCATCGGAGAAGGTCATGGTGCTGCCATTATCGGAGACTTCGTTGCCCGAGGACAGGCTGACGGTCCAGCCCGAGCCGACGGCCGAATTATCCGAGTTCAGCAGGTTCAGGCTGTCGGTCCAACCATTACCCGCGCCGCCGTCGATGATGTCGTTGCCGTCACCCTCGCCGATGGTGAAGGTATCGCTGCCGTCACCGCCATACATGGTATCGGCACCGCCCAGACCCTGGAAGATGTCGTCACCGGCGTTGCCCGTGAAGATGTTGGCATCGCTATTACCCGTAAGGGTATCCGCATAGGCGGAGCCGGTCAGGTTTTCGATGCTGGTCAGGGTATCCCCGTCCGCATCGTCACCCGAAGCCGCACCGGTGGTCAGGTTGATAGTGACGCCGGCGCCGGAGTCTGAATAGACCGCGGTGTCGGAGCCGGAGCCGCCCATCAGGATATCGGCCTGTGAACCGCCCCACAGAATGTCGTCTCCATCACCGCCCGAAAGCGTGTCGATGCCGGATTGACCGCGCAGCTCGTCGGCGCCGTCGCCGCCCGACAGAATGTCGGCGTTGGCGCCGCCGGCCAGGTAATCGTCGCCGTCATCGCCATACAGGCGGTCATCGCCCGCATTGCCGGTCAGGTGGTCGTTGCCGGCGCCGCCGGCGATCAGGTCATCGCCGGTGGTGCCGGTGTTGGTGTCGTTGCCCGACGTTTCTGTGACCAGATCGGTGCCGGTATGGCCGGCCGCATACATGTCATCGATGGCGGCTTCCGCCAACTGGGTGTCGAAGAACGCCAACTCGGCGAGCTCGCCGTTGAAATAGTCGGAGCCGCCATTGTAGGCACCAACTGACCAGTCCGCCGAGCTGCCGTCAAGACCGCCGGTGACCGCGGCATCGCTGGCAACCGAAGTGCCGTTCAGGAAGAGCTCCGCACCGTTGGCACCGAAGGTAAAGGTCATCTGATACCAGGTATTGGCACTGACCAGGCCCGTTGCCGTCGACAGATTGCCGCCATCGGTGCCTTGCAGGCGCATATAGAGGCTACCGTCGGTATTGAGGTCAATATAGATATCACCCTCGTTGTCGCCGCCTGCGTCGCGGCTGATGATGGTTTGGGTGGCACCAAGACTGTCGGAATTGAACCAGATCTGTATGGAGCCATCGGTCAATTCGAATACGTCGGAATCGGCGATGCTCGCATAGTCATTGACACCTTCGAAGTCGGTTGTGACACTGGTGATATTGGCGAATGGATCCGTGTCGTCGCCAATACCCGAGACATGATTGACATAGGTACCGTCAAGGCCGCTAATCTCATCGCTCATCGTCGTGCCGGTGGTGTCCGCCATGCGCCAATAGCCAACCGGACTATTGTCCATCACCTCGGCATGGTAGGTATCAGTGCTTTCGTTCAGGTCGTTGACGGTGATGGCCTTGGTCTCGTCATAAGTCCGGCCCGTGGAATCCGTCGCCCGGATGGTGATGTCGTGGCTCATGCCCTCTTCAAAGTTCAACAGGCTGCCATCGGCGACGGTGATCTGGCCGCTGCTGCCGTCGATCGCGAAGCGTCCGCCGGCGTCATCGGTCAGGCTGTAGGTAAAGCTCTCGCCCGTGTCCGGATCGGCGCCGGTCGCGGTGCCCACCACCGTGCCGTTGGCGGCATTCTCGTCCACCCCATCACCGCTGAAGGTGATGTCGTCCGGGGTATCGGCGACCGGATTAACGGTAACGGTAAAGCTGCCGTTGGAGGTCGCCGTATCGGAACCGTCGGTTTCCGAGGAAGTGACCGCGACATTCAGGGTGAAGTTGGTATCCCGGTCCGGCGGCGGCGTCAGGCTCAGGCCTGAAAGTTGGGCGGAGGTGAAGGTCCAGCTGCCGTCGCCATTGTTGGTGCCGGCGGAGAACTGGGTTCCCGCCGGAACACTGGAAATGGTGATGCTGCCCAGGGTTTCCGAACTATCCACCAGGGCTGCCGACAGGCTCAGGGAAATCGAGGCATCCTCACTGCCGGTGACATCGTTGGCGGTCAGTGTTGGCGCATCGGCCACGCCGGCGACGGTGACATTGACGGTACCGACACTTTGCGCGGTGTCGCTGCCGTCCGTGGAGGTCGCCGTCACGGTCAGAGCGAAATCAGCACTGTCGTTGCTCGGCGGCGTAATGGTCAGGCCGGACAGCTGAGCGGACGTGAGCGTCCAGCTGCCGTCGCCATTATCATTACCGGCGGAGAGCGTGGCCCCCGTGGGCACGCCAGAGATCACCACCGACAGGCTCTCCGAACTATCGCTCAGGGCCGAGGAGAGAGTCAGCGAAATCGCCGTGTCCTCGCTGCCGGACGTATCGGCAACCGACAAGGTGGGCGCATCGGCGACCGCGTTGACGGTGACATCGATGGTATCGACGGTCGAGGCCGTGTCCGAGCCGTCGGTCGAGGTCGCCGTCACGGTCAGAGCGAAATCAGCACTGTCGTTGCTCGGCGGCGTGATCGTCAGGCCGGACAGCTGAGCGGACGTGAGCGTCCAGCTGCCGTCGCCATTATCATTACCGGCGGAGAGCGTGGCCCCCGTGGGCACGCCGGAGATCACCACCGACAGGCTTTCCGAACTATCGGCCAGGGCCGAAGACATGGTCAGCGAAATCGCCGTGTCCTCGCTGCCGGAGGTGTCAGCCACCGTCAGGCTCGGCGTATCGGCGACCGCGTTGACGGTGACGTCGATGGTATCGACGGTGGAGGCCGTGTCCGAACCGTCGGTCGAGGTCGAGGTCACGGTCAGGCTGAAGTCAGCACTGTCGTTGCTTGGCGGCGTAATGGTCAGGCCGGTCAGTTGGGCCGTCGTCAAGGTCCAGCTGCCGTCGCCATTGTCGTTGCCGGCGGAGAGCGTGGCCCCCGTGGGCACGCCGGAGATCACGACGGACAGACTTTCCGAACTATCGCTCAGGGCCGAAGATATAGTCAGCGAAATCGCTGCATCTTCGTTGCCGGAGGTGTCCGCCACCGTCAGGCTGGCCGTATCGGCCACGCCGGAGACGGAGACATTGACCGTGCCGACGCTTTGGCTGCTATCGCTGCCGTCCGTGGACGTCGCCGTCACGGTCAGGGCGAAATCGGCACTGTCGTCACTTGGCGGCGTGATGCTCAGACCGGTCAACTGGGCAGACGTTAGCGTCCAGCTGCCGTCGCCATTGTCACTGCCGGCGGAGAGCGAGGCCCCCGTGGGCACGCCGGAGATCACCACCGAGAGGCTCTCGGAACTATCCGAGACCGCCGATGACAGATCCAGCGAGATCGCCGCATCCTCGTTGCCGCTGCTGTCCGCGACGGACAGGCTTGGCGTATCGGCCACCGCGGTTACCGTGACGTCCAGGGTTTCTGAACTGGTGGCGGAGGTGCTGCCGTCACTGGCGGTGGCGGTCACAGTCAGCGAGAAGTTGCTGCTGTCGTCACTGGCCGGCGTGATGGTCAGGCCGGTCAGCTGGCCGGAACTCAGGGTCCAGCTGCCGTCGCCATTGTCGCTACCGGCGGAGAGTACGGCACCCGTGGGTACGCCGGATATAACCACACTCAGATCATCGCCGTCGACCAGGGCCGAGGAGATGTTCAGGGTAATGGCCGCGTCTTCATCACCGCTGGCCGCCGAGGCGCTCAGATCCGGGGCGGAGACGTCAGGTGTGACGACCTCGACCGTGGCCTCTTCGACCGTGGCCTCTTCGGAGGTGGCCTCTTCAGATGTGGTGCTGCTGCTCGAAGCGCTGGGACTGACGCTGGCGACCGTGCTGGTACTGGCATCAGTATTGGCACTGGCACTGCTGCTTTCGTTGGCCGAACTGGAGGCCGCGCTGCCTGTGCTGCCGGCATTGTCAGAGGCCGGGCTGGTGGTCTCGGTGGTGCTTTCCTGCACCGTCTCGACAACGGTTTCGGTAACCGTTTCCACCGTTTCAGCCGCAACCTCGGCCTCCGCGGCGGCCTCTTCGGCGGCTTCTTCCGCTACGGCTTCCTCAACCGCAGCTTCCTCAACCGCGGCTTCTTCCGCGGCGTCCTCTGCTGCCGCTTCCTTGGACGAATTGCCGTTGGTCCTGTCGGTACTGCCGTTACTGTTGGTGCTACCGTCGCGGGCTTCCGCGCCTTGCGCAGCAGCTCCCGACGCCGCCCCGGCGGCTGCCGCACCGGCCTGTGCCGCCGCCGACGTACCTGCGGTGACCCCTGCCGCGGCCTGCGCCGCCGCCGGGCCGGTCAGACTGCGGACCAGATCCACCTGGCCGTCCTGGGCCAGGGCATCGATTTCAAGTTCGGTAAAGCTGATGGTTTCTTCGCTGTCGCCATTTTCCGTGACTTCGACGTTCAGGGTGAACGCCTCGGCGGCATAAGACGACATCGCCGTAATGGCCACCGCCACGCCGGCTACCTGCATGACCGTCATCGACCAGCTGCGGTCACCGTTGTCGGTGCCTTCGGTTAGCATGACATCCGCCGGCAGACCGGAAATCGTGACTGTAGCGTTCTCCGGGTCTGCAATCTCGGGCAGGAAGTTTTCCAAATTCAGATCGATCAGGATATCGCTGCCCGCGACAGCCTCTTCGTATGAGGTTTCGGCCTGTTCGGTTGCCGCTTCGTAGGTGGCGGCGGCCTGCTCGACCGTTTCCTGATGCGCCGTCTCGGCCTGGGCCGTCGCGGCCTCATGCGTGGCCTCGGCCTGCGCCGTGGCCGTTTGGTGCGTCGCCGTGGCTTCGGCCAGGGCGGATTGCTGTACCGACGTCGCCTCGGCGTTTGCCGCGTCGTGGTCGGCGGCGGCCTGGGCCGTCGCCTCCTGATATGTCGTCGCGGCCTGCTCGGTCGCGTCCTGGTGCACCGTCTGGGCCTGCTCCGTGGCCGTCTGGTGCGCGGCCTCGGCCTGCTCCCTGGCGGCGTCGGCCTGATCTTCCACCGCCGCGATCTCGTCGGCGACCTGCAAGGTCTGTTCATTTGCCGTCTCGGCGGCCTGCAAGGCCTGATCATGGGCCACGGTGGCATCCTGTTCCGCCTGCACCTTGGTCTCGTCGGCGGCTTCGGTCGCCTTTTCCAGATCCCTGTCGGCCTCTCTGATAGCCCGTCTCTCTCTCCGGCCACCTCTCTGATCGGCCTGTTGGATTGCCTCCTGATGGGTCGCCGTGGCTTGATCCAGCGCCGCCTGATGCTCGGTTCCGGCCTGGTTCATCGCATCTTGATATGATGTCTCGGCCTCGGCCAGGGCTTGCTCGTGCTCTGTCGCGGCTTGTTCCCGCAGCTGCTCGGACGAGGGCATTTCGATGGCGGCCTGGCTTTCCAGCGTATCAGCTGTCGCCATGGCCTGTTCATTTACTACCTCGGCGGCCTGCAGGGCCTGTTCCCGGGTCTCGGTGGCATCGGTCAAGGCCTGATCCTTGGCCTCATCGGCGGCTTCGGTCGCCTTTTCCAGATCCCTGTCGGCCTCCCTGACGGCCCTTCTCTCTCTCCGGCCACCCATCTGATCGGCCTGTTGGATCGCCTCCTGATGGGTCTCCGTGGCTTGATCCAGCGCTGCCTGATGCTCGGTCTCAGCCTGCTCCACCGCGTCCTGGTGCGCTGTCTCGGCCTGGGCCGTTGCCGCCTCGTGGTCGGTGACGGCTTGCTCCCTGAACTCGGTGATGGTGGCTTGCGTGGCCTCGCCCTGGGCCTCGTCCGCGGCCGTCATGGCCTGATCCCTGGAGCTATCGGCGGCCTGTACGGCTTGTGTCTCCGCCGCGTCGGCGGCGGTCACGGCCTGCTGGCGTGTCTGATCGGCCGAGATCCCGGCCTCCCGCGATGCATTCGTGGCAGCCTCGGTGGCTTGATTGAAGGTTTCGTTGGCAGACGCGGTGGCCTGGCCCCTGGCCGTCTCGGCGGTGTCCGTGGCTTGCTCTTTTGCCTCATCGGCGGCCGCCACGGCCTGCACCCTGGTCTCCTGGGCAACCGTCTCGGCCTGATCCATGGCCGCATCGGCGGCCTCCACGGCCTGCTCGTGTATTTCAACGGCGGTTTCCACTGCCTCGATCTTAGCTTCGTTGGCGGCGGCATTGTTAGCATTGCCATTACCATTGTTGCCCTGGCCGTTACCTTGGCCCTGGGTGCCGTTCTGACCATTGGCGTTGCCGTTACCATTGTTGCCATTACCGTTGCCATTTCCGGCAGTTTCCTGGGCCGGCGGCGCTACGGGTGCTACGGGTGCTTCCGGCGCGGCCTCGGGTGCCGCCTGTTCGGCGGCGGGCTGGGCCTCGGCCGGTTGTTCGGCGGCGGCATTGTTGCCATTGCCATTACCATTGTTGCCCTGGCCGTTACCTTGGCCCTGGGTGCCGTTCTGACCATTGGCGTTGCCGTTACCGTTGTTGCCATTACCGTTACCATTTCCGGCAGTTTCCTGCGCCGGCGGCGCTACGGGTGCGGCTTCTGGAGACGCGGCCTCGGGTGCCGCCTGTTCGGCGGCGGGCTGGGTCTCGGCCGGTTGGGCGGCGGCGGCATTGTTGCCATTGCCATTGCCATTGTTGCCCTGGCCGTTACCTTGGCCCTGGGTGCCGTTCTGACCATTGGCGTTGCCATTACCGTTACCGTTGTTGCCGTTTCCGGCGGCTTCCTGGGCCGGCGGCGCTACGGGTGCGGCTTCTGGGGACGCGGCCTCGGGTGCCGCCTGTTCGGCGGCGGCATTGTTGCCGTTACCCTGGCCGTTACCCTGGCCATTGCCATTGCCATTACCGTTGTTACCGTTGTTGCCATTACCCTGACCTTGGGCATTGTTCTGACCATTGGCGTTACCGTTACCTTGGCCATTGCCGTTGCCGTTGCCGTTGTTGCCGTTGTTGCCAGTGCCCTGACCTTGGGCATTGTTCTGACCATTGGCGTTACCGTTACCCTGGCCGTTGTTGCCGTTGTTGCCATTGCCCTGACCTTGGGCATTGCTCTGACCATTGGCGTTGCCGTTACCTTGGCCGTTGCCATTGCCGTTGTTACCGTTGTTGCCATTGCCCTGACCATTGGCGTTACCGTTGCCCTGGCCATTGTTCAGACCATTGGCGTTGCCATTACCCTGACCCCGGCCCAGACCATTGCCTAGGCCATTGGCATTACCCTGCCCCGGTCCATCGGCGGCCAGTCCGGGTGGTGTTGCGCCGCCTTCAAAGGCGCCGCGGCCTGGCTCCGAACCATTGTTATTTGTCTCGGATGCAGTTGCATCTGGTGCATCTGGTGCATCTGACGCGGCGTCGGCATTCGTCGTGCCCGTGACGTCAAAGGTTGCCGTGGCGGCCTGCTCCGTCGCTTCGTCCGCCTGCTGCGCCGGATCTTCCTGCGCTGGCTCAAAATTAGGGCTGGTTTCAGGTGTTTCCGCCGCGACTGTATTGGTTTCCGACAAAGCCTCGGTGACCACAGGGCCCGCCGCGGTATCGGGGGCGGGGCGGTCCGTGGACGCATCGCCTTGTTCGTCCGCCGGCGCCTCGACCTGATCGCTGGCGTTTGAGGCACTGGTACGGGCGGTCTGTGCCGGCGCGGTGCCGGGCTCATCCCCCTGATCCATCTGACCCGCCGGCTGGGCTTGCGCCGCCGCTGCTTCGAGGGGCGCTTCAATTTCGCTGCCATCCTGTTGCACGGAAGTGGTGTCTAGCTGGTCACCAGCATCGCCATTGACCCGGGCTTCGGTTTCCGAGCGTGCGGCGGATTGGGCGCTCTCCGACGCCTCGCCGACGCCGGCAAGCGTTTGCCAGAATGATTGGCCGGACTCGTCGTCACGGGTACGCTCAGTCTCGGAGGATGAAGTTTCCTGGGCCGAGGCGTTCGCGTCCGCCTCGTCCTGCACTGCGACCTGCTCATCGGCTGCATCGTTTTGTTGCAGCATCTGACGTAGTATTTTCGGCATTCTAGCCATGATATCACCAATTCCTAAAATAACAGACGTTTAGGGTAATCCTAAAATAACAGACGTTTAGGCGCGCAATGCTTTACTTTTGGTTTTCTTCTTGCACCTTTGATAAATGAAATAAGTAAATAAGAATTTACTAAAGATGCTTAACTTATTTGGTTAATTCACATTTTTATTAAAAAACTTACATTAATTCCCATCCGCACCCTGACTGGGTGTGTGATGAAATCTTTTTACCCTCCGAAATAGGCCTATTCCGTAACGGTATTTTAACGCTGTTGCCCGACTATTAGTGCTGTCGTCGCAAAGCCCCTTTTTGCAAATGGTTCAGAAAAAGGCTTTCACGGCAACGGTTTGGAAGATTTTGTAATGGTAGTCATGGCTGCCGGCAATGAATCGGTTAGTCGTCAATTTCGTAAATGAATTTGAGTCGGGGACAATGCTAAGCAGGCAAGACAAAACCGCGGCGTCGCCACGAATTAATCCACTGCGCGGCTTGCGCATGGAGATGGTTGCCGTTTCCTCCGCGCTAAATATACTGTCTTTGGCCCTGCCCATTGTCATTCTGCAGGTCTATGACCGGGTCATACCCAATACGGCAACCCCGACGTTAACCGTATTCATCTTTGGTCTGGGGGCGGTGTTGGTGATAGATGCCGCCTTAAGCCTGGGCCGTTCCTATATTACCGGCTGGGCGGGTGCCCGAACGCAACATCATCTTGCCTGTGGCGCGCTGAAGCATTTATTTCATTCGAGTTTGGGTGGTTTCGAGTCAGTTGCCCCCGGCGTTCATATGCAGCGGCTTCGCGCGGTTGATTCGATTAAAAACTTTTATGCCGGCCAGTCGTTGCTGTTGCTGGTGGATCTGCCTTTCGCAGCCCTGTTTATTGTTTTGATCGCGCTGATCGCCGGCAAGCTGGCGATCGTGCCGGCTGTTATTCTGGCGGCACTGGCTCTTTTCGCGGGCGCCGGCGGCCGGGTCTTAACACAGTCATTGAAATATCGCGCGGCCTCCGATGAGCGGCGGCAAAACTTCATGATCGAGGTGCTGTCGAGCATTCATACGGTCAAGGCCCTGGGCATGGAAGCCTTGATGGTGCGCCGCCACGAACGTTTGCAGAGCGGTTCGGCCGAGGCTAGCTATCTGGTCAACATGGCAGGCGCCACGGCCCGCAATCTTGGCCTGACTTTGTCTCAGGTTACCGCCGTTGCCGTGGGCGCTTATGGCAGTACCTTGGTAATGGACGGTACTTTGAGCATTGGCGGATTGGCGGCCAGTACCATGCTGGCAAGCCGTGCGGCGCAACCGCTGTTGCGGTCCCTGGGCATCTGGACGCAATTTCAAAATACCCAGGTGGCCCGCCGTCAGATGGATCAACTATTCGCCTTGCCCCAGGAAACCCGGTCAGAGGAAGCGGCCGATGCCGGTATAGAGGGCCGGATTACCTTGGAAAATCTGGACTTTAGCTATTCCGAAGGTACCGAGCAGCTGTTCCACGGCGCCAACTTGCAAATCAATCATGGTGATATCGTTGGTATCGCCGGTGCCAATGGCACGGGTAAATCCACTTTGCTTGGCCTGTTGATGGGTACCATTAACCCGGATGCCGGAAGGATCCTGATAGACGAGCGCGAGTTATGGCAGATCGACCCGACGGCGCTGCAACGCAATGTCTGCTATCTGCCGCAGAAGGCCGTTCTGTTCCAGGGCACGATCATGGAAAACCTGACCATGTTCTCTGGCCGGCAGCATGTGGAGCGGGCCATGTATTTCGCCGAGCGGCTGGGCCTGCACGAAGTGATTGGTAAAATGGCCAAGGGTTACGATACGCAGGTCGAGTACCGCAAGACCGCACGCATACCAGGCGGCGTCCGGCAACGCATTGCGCTGGTCAGGGCCCTGACGATGACGGAAGAGCCGCGCCTGATCCTGTTCGATGAGGCTTATAGCCAATTGGACCGGGACAGTGACGAGCGCCTGCATGCCTTGCTGCGTGAATTCGTCGGCAAATGCACCATGGTGATCGTCAGCCACCGGCCGTCATATTTGAATATTGCAGACCGTGTGATGCTTATCCGTAACGGAGACTTGGTGCAGTCCAGCGGCGGTGTCCGAGAATCCATCGCCATGCTGCAGAAAGAGTATGCCTGATGGCGGAGGCTGGAGAGAGCGTCGTGGACAGCCAGCCAAGAATGCTGGGTGGCATGAACGTGTTGGAGGTGTTTCGCAACGGCGGCGCGCGGGCGCTGTCCGATCTCGCCGTCTGTCTGTTGCGCTTGTTGGAAGTTCTGGAATGGAGCGGCAGGGAACGCCATCTGGCCGAGGCCATGCCACATTTTATCCCGAACCTTGATCTCGAAGGTTTCCGCGAAACTCTGGCGAATTTAAACCTGGGTTCCCGCCCGGTCCGGGTACGCCATGACCGTATCGATTCGAACCATATTCCTTGCCTGTTCGTGCCCGACAACCAGGCGGCGCCGGTACGCATAATTATCGAAGCCGACGTGGACGGGTACAAAATTTATGACGGTACTTACCGTTTTTTTCGCCGCGCATCGGGCAAGGGGATCAACGGTACGGCCTATGTGGTCAAGCCGGTCGATCGCGCCGCGCAGGAAAAGAAATCCCGTGGCCAGACCTGGGCAGCGCCCCTGATTGGCCGATTTCGTGCCCTGGTCGGCCAGGTTCTGGTGCTGACCCTGCTGTTCAATGTGCTTAGCCTGGCTATGCCATTGTTCATGATGTCGATTTACGACAGGGTCATTCCTTCCGCTTCGATCAATCAATTGCTGTTCCTGTTCTCCGGCGTGATCTTCGCCATAGCAATGGAAACGGCGCTGCGCCGGTTACGGGTGCGGGCGATGGCGTATCTGGCGGGGCGGATCGACTATCTGGTCGGCCGTTCCGCATTCGAGCGGATATTATTTCTGCCGCTTGCCATGCTGGAGCATGAACCGCTCGGCGCGCAGCTTTCTCAATTGCAGGAATTTGAGTCACTACGGGAGTTTTTTGCCGGTCCCTTGGGCGAGGCATTGTTGGATCTGCCCTTCGTGGTGATTTATCTTGCCGTGATCGCGGCCCTGGGCGGCTGGCTGGTGCTGGTGCCCGTGGTGGCGGGTCTGGCCTATGTAATCTCAGGTTTGGCGATATCGGCTGTTACAAAGCATTTTGCCGCGGCCGGCAATGAACAAAGAGCCGAACAGCAGAAATTTCTGATCCAGGCGGTATCCGGCATGCGGGCGATCAAGTTCGCTGGTTCGGAGGATGTCTGGTTGCGGCGGTACCGCGATCTGTCCGCGGCCAGTTCGCTGCGGGAATTCAACCTCGCATGCCAAAATAATTCGGTACAGACGATATCCCGGATCATAACCCTGGCATCGGGTATCGCGCTGGTTGGCTTTGGTGCCATCGGCGTGATGGATGGTGCCATTACCATCGGTGCCCTAATTGCCTCGATGGCTTTGGTCTGGCGCGCGTTGTCGCCGTTGCAATCAGGCTTCATGACCCTCAATCGTTTGGGTCAGATCAAATCCAGTTTGCAGCAAATTAACCATCTGATGCGGCTGCCGACCGAGAGAATTCCGGGCCAGGTGCCATTTTCTCAACGCATCAAGGGGCGGATTACATTCAACGGCGTGGTGCACCGTTTCACCAACGATGCCGAGCCGGCGATTATGGGTGTTACCTTCTCCGTGGAGCCGGGTGAAGTGGTGGCGATCACCGGACCCAATGGTTCGGGTAAATCGACGCTCGTCAATCTCGCGGCCGGGCTGTACCAGCCGACCATGGGTGCGATCATGATCGACGGCATCGACGTGCGTCAGATTGATCCCATCGATTTGCGTCAGAACATCGCCCTGGTGCCGCAAACAACGGAATTGACCTATGGCACGGTGGCGCAAAATCTACGCCTCGCCGAGCCGACGGCCAGCGACGAGGATCTGGTGGAGGCGGCCAAGATGGCCCGTGCCTACGACGCCATCATGAAGATGCCGGAAGGGTTTGATACGCGCCTGAACGAGAACCTTCTGACGGAACTGGCGGAGGGCTTTAAACAAAAGCTGTCGCTTACCCGCGCCTATCTGAAAAAGGCGCCGATCATCTTCTTGGACGAGCCGGGTCAGGCACTGGACGAGGAAGGTGATCAGGCGTTACTGGCGGCGGTGCAGAATATGCGCGGCAAGGCGACGATTGTCATCATCACGCATCGGCCCAGTCATATGCAGATCGCGGACCGGCTGTTGGTTCTGGATGCCGGCCGGCTGCAATATAACGGCCCACCCCAGGAAGCCTTGAACCGATTGGGAGGGGATGCAGCATGAGTAGAGATGGTGCCGTCATGCCCGCCGCTTATGTCGAGCGCCCAAAGCTTGGCCGGGGTGAGGAGCTACGCTATCTATCAAAGCCGGAATTGCTTGAAGAAATTGGCCCGCCCCGGTTTCTCAGGGTCTTCCTGGTGCTTGTTACCTTGGTTGTGTTCGGCTCGGGCGCTTGGGCCTCGGTCGCGAAGATCAAGGAAACCACCAAGGCGTTGGGCGAAGTGGTGCCGCTCGGTTCGGTGCATGCGATCCAGCATCTTGAAGGCGGTATTATCGCCGAGATCATGGTCACGGAAGGCGAAGTGGTTGCGCGCGGTCAGACGATGGTTCGATTGGATCCGACGGCGGCGCTGGCGGATTTGGAGGCCAACCGCATTCGCCGTGTTGGCTTGCAACTAAGGGCCGAGAGGCTGCGGGCCTTTGCCGCCGGGGATGCCGCGGCGTTCGTCAAGGTGCCGGCCCGATATGATCATTTGCGGGCGGATCAGCAAATCATCCTGAAACAACAGAAGAAAGCCAGGCAGAAGCAGAAAAATGTTCTCGCTCTAAAGCAGAAGCAACGCGAGGTGGAGTTGAAAGTGCTGAAGAGCGAAGCGGCGAAACTACGGCGCGAGGTCGCTATTCTGGCAACGCAGCGCGACACCCAGGAAAAGCTGTTGGTCGAGAAATTGGTCTCTAACCTGGTTTATTTGAATACGCTGCGGGAACACAACACGATCGCGGGTGAGCTGGACGAGGTTATCGACAAGGCGGAGCGCGCCCGTGAGGCGATCGCCGAAGCCAGCGCGAAAATAGAGGAACTCGAGGCCGGCCTGCGCGACGACGCCTTGGATGAAATGGGTTCCGTGCGGGCGGAGTTGGCCGAAGTAGAGCAGTCAATCGTTCAGACCCAGGATCGTGTGCGGCGCTTGAGAATCGTGGCACCGGCCCATGGTATCGTGCAGGAGCTGGCGGTCACTGCCGTTGGCAGTGTCATCGCACCCGGCGCACCCTTGGCCATGATCGTCCCCATAGAGGACGAATTGATCGTTGAAGGGCGCATTTCGCCCATCGATGTGGGCCATGTCAAAATTGGCGACGAGGCGAAGGTGAAGATCACCACCTATGATTTTGCCCGCTTTGGCGCAATCGAAGGCGTGGTTGAAAAAATTTCGCCCACAACCTTCAAGGATCAGGACGGTACGGTCTATTACAAATCCTCTATCCGGCTGAACAAGAACCATGTTGGTGATAAGCCGGGTGAAAATCTGATCCTGCCCGGCATGGTTGCCGAGGTTGATATTCTGGCCGGCGAGCGCACGGTGCTGCGTTATTTGCTGCGGCCGATCTACCAATCCCTCGATACCGCGATGACGGAGCGTTAAGGTGCGCCGTCCATGCATAAGTAAGCGTATTTTTGCCATGGTTTCGAAGACCAAGGTCATATGTTGTCTGCTTTTGCTTGGGTATCTGACTGCCTGCTCGGTGGCGCCCGAACCATTGAGCGTCAGCGAGCGGGAAAGCCGGGCGGCCGTTGATCTGGAAATTATACATTCCAAGCGCTATGTGCCCGTCGAGTCGATTTCGCTTTATGATGCAATGGCCAGGGCGGTTGCCTTTAACCTGCAACATAGCGTGCGGCAAATTGAGCGGGATATCGCCGAGTTGGAGCTGGAACAGGCGAACCAAGAAGGTTTTCCGGATGTCTCGGCTACCGGCGGCCGCACCAGGGACAGCGAAACGGTTTCCTCGGGTACGGACCGCAATATCCGCACGGGCAGCTTTGGCGCGACTTGGAGTCTGCTTGATCTCGGCGTCAGTTATGCCAGGGCAAAACAAAGCGCCGATCGGGTCATGATCGCCGAGGAACGCCGGCGCAAGGGCTTGCAGGATATAATCCGCAGCGTCCGTCTGGCCTATTGGAAGGCGGTCGGGGCGCAGCAATTGATGACGCGCATGGTCGCCATAGAACGGGATTTCAGCACGGCGCTGGCCGAATCCCGGCGTTTGGAAGTCACGAATGTCGAGACCCGGCGGCGTACGGTTGGCTTTCGCCGCGGCCTGATTGATACGGTGCGCCAGCTCATCGCCGCGCGTAAGGAATATGGCCGCGCCAAGCTTGAATTTGCGCAGTTGATCAACGTTCGGCCAGGCGTGAAATTCACCCTGAAGCTACCTGAAACGGAGCAGGGCGTTCCCGCGATGCCGATGCCGATCGAGGAAATGGAGGCGTTTGCCCTTGATAACCGGCCCGAGCTTCGGGTCGAGGACTATAACGAGCGGATCAGCGAATGGGAATCGCGGGAAGCCTTGTACGGCATGTTCCCCGGCCTGGACTTTGATCTGGCCCGCAATTTCAGCTCCGACAGCGGCTTGGCGAATGGCGCATGGAACGGTGTGGGGGCCACATTGGGGATGAATTTGTTTCGCGTCTTTTCGGGCGCGCTGAGCATGGATACCGCCGCGATGCGTGGCGAGATGGCACGCCGGCAACGCCTGGCCATGTCGGTCGCGGTGTTGGCCCAGGTCTATATCGCCTCGCAGGAATACCGCGAGGCCAATTACCAATTCCGTCTGGCCCGGCAAATCTCCCACTCCGATAACGAATTAAGCAAGTTGGCCGTGGCCGAGCGGCGGATCACCAACGGCAATATGCTGGATGTGGTCGATGTGGCGGCCCGGCAGCTCCGTTCAGAGGTGGATCAGCACCGGGCCTATGTGGAATTGCGCCGTAGCCATGGCGATGTACTGCATGCTCTGGGCTTGGATGCGATCCCGTCGGATATCCCGCTGGATGATGTCAATGCTCTGCGCGTGGCGATCCAAAACACCATGGCGAAATGGGAAACCTTGGCAGAGGATACGGACCCGGCCAATGATGGCTCGATTGAGGATTTGGTTGGCAAGGTATTGGCCGATATGGACGGCATGGGTCCATCGGGACCGGGCCCGATGACAGTCGCTGATATTGACCAGCCGGATCTGGTGGTGGCGACAGTGCCGGCTCTTGAAGAACAGGTGCCGGTTGCGGAATTGTTGACCGCCGTGGAGCCGCCAGTGACAGTTGCGCCAGTAACCGGCGCATCCGGGGCCAAGTCCCTGGAAATGCGCTTGGCAAAGATCGGCGAAGGAGCGGTGAAGACGCCATTCAGTACAGACGGGCCGGTGCAGGGACAGCTTGCCGTGGTTGCCGATCTGCCGCTGCCCGATGGCGTGATTGCCGTTGACGCGGCCCCTGTTGGCGATGCCAAGGCATCGATCACCAAGCTTGCCGCCGTTGAAATGGCTGAGAACAACCGCCGCCAGGTTCATCCGCCTGCACCAGGTCAGCAGCAAGTTGAGCAGAAGTACGATGTGCAGTTCGGCGCCTTTAAGGAATTGCCCCGCGCACAGGGTCTGTTGGCCGCGTTACGGGAAGGTAACCGGTTCCCAAATACCGCCAATGCCGGTCGGCGTTTTCAGATCGTTGACAAGCAGGGCGCCGACGATCAGGTGCTGTTTCATGTCCAACTTGGTGCGGATTTTGGCCGCAGCGCCGCCAAGACCGAGTGTGCTGCCTTCCTGGCGCATGGTCAAAAATGCGCTGTCGTCCGGCGGTCAACGGTAAGGCGCGCAAGCCTTGCCGGGTCCACGGATGTGGCCATTGCTGGCGCGACAGAGCAATTTAATGCGATCGGGGCCTCCTCTGAGCCAGTGCGGGCCAAAACAGTGCTGGCCGAGGCGAAGTCGGCGAAAGCGGAGCCGGAGCCTTCCGACGAGGCGTTTGACGAGGTGGCACCGCGGTCTAGCCCGACACCTGGCGTCACTGATGCCGGGGAGCTTATGCTGGCAATGGAGACGCGGGCCGAGCTGGATGCGCGGCAACGAATTGCCCCTCCTATTCCAAGTGCGAAGCGCGTTCTGCCGAATTACGAAGTGCAATTCGGCGCCTTTAACGAGCTTCCGCGCGCGCAGGGCCTGTTGGAGGAGTTGCAAAACACGCGGCGACCCTCGGGTCCCAACGATGCCGGCCGCCGGTTTCACATCGTCGAAAAACAGAACCCGGACAAGCAGGTGCTGTTTCATGTGCAATTCGGCGCCTACCTCGGCTGGACCGCAGCCCGGATTGCCTGCGATGGGTTCGCGCGGCTCGGCGAAAACTGCGTGGTTGTCCGACACCGACTCGCTATGGGTAAAGCAAAGAACCAGCTGGCCGCCTCCAATTCCGCAGCGAACCCGCTCTAACTATTCCGCCGCCTCCTGCGATGCGGACAAATGGTCCGCGGGGTCCTTGTGGAAGCCGCCATCCTTCATGATGCCGATCAACCGGTTGGCGTCCTGCAGGATCGAGACGTCGGTCAGCGGATTGCCATCGACGAGAAGAATATCCGCCAGGAAACCTTCCTTGATCTGACCCAGTTCATTTTCCATCATCATGATTTCGCTGCCCCCCTTGGTGGCCGCCATGATCGCTTCCATGGGCGAGAAATCGAGCAGATTGACGAAATATTCAATATCCCTGGCATTGTTCCCGATGGGGTTCCAGGCAAAACCATAATCACCGCCCGGCAGTATGCGGACGCCGCGCTTTTTCAAATCCTTCATATTCTCGACGGCGGTTTCCAGCTCCCGCTTCAGGCCCATGTCGGTGGCCATTTCCGTTGTGACGCCCCAATCACCGGCTTCGTACAAAGTGGTGTAGGTGACGCCCAGGGTGGGCGAGACAAAAATGCGGTCCTTCTCCGCCTCCAACATATCCTTGGCTTCCTCGTCCACCAGGGTGGCGTGGTAGATAATCTCGGCCCCTTGGCGCAGGCACATCTTGACGGATTCGGCACTGCGGCAATGGCCGGCGGTGCGCAGGCCGCGGGAACGGGCAACCTCGCATACGGCGGCGACTTCGTCCTCCGTCATCACCGTGTGGTGGGCCCGGGCGAAGGGCACGAATTCATCGCCGGAAGGATTGATTTTCAACGTATCGACGCCTTCGCGGACCAGCTCGCGGCTGACCTTGCGGAATTCGTCGGCGCCATCGCAGATCAGGGCGAACGTGTCGCGGTGCATATGGGCCAGGCGGACATCGCCCAGGCCCGAGGAAACCGTTAGTTCCGGTGTGCAGGCCAGCATCCGGGGGCCCGGAATGTCCCCGGCATTGATGGCGTTGCGGATGACAATGTCCAAACGCGGTTTGGCCGCCGCCGCGCTGCAACCGGCTGTGAAACCCTGATCGAGGAATTTTTTGGCGTTCTGCATGGCCCTTAGGGTGTGTTCTTCCACCGGCACGAAGCCCAGGGCTTCCAGGCTATCGGTATCCAGGAACGAGCAATGCATGTGGCTTTCGATCAGGCCGGGCATCAGCGTGGCACCGCCGCCATCGACGATGCGGGCGCCCTCGCGGTTGACCTGTGCGCCATCTCGGGCGACCGCGCGAATACGGTTCCCCTCGACCAATACTTCGCCGGCAAACGGCTGCCCGCCACTGGCGTCCAGTACTTGTACGCCGGTAAATGCGATTTTCCCCATTGTAGCCTCCATCCCTGCTGGATCTGGGTCTCGAATTTGCCCAAATAAATCGTATTTATTATAGGCCCGTGTCAGGCAAATACAAGATCTAGTCGTCAAATAGCCTAGTCGCCTAGCCGGACCGGCGATCTGGCGCTCAAACGATCACGCATTGCCGCCGGCAATTGTTCGGCGGATAGCTCGCCATTGCGGCTTTGGCCATAAATTTTGGCTGTCTCGATAATGCCCGAGCCATCGCCGGGGCCAAGTTGGGAAAATCGTAGCCGGGGCTTTCCAGCTCCGACCAGGGCCACATTGCAAGGATTGTTGCAGCCCGCAAGGCAGTTCATGAAACGCACGTGGTCGCGGATATCGCCCCCCGCCGCAACAATCAGAGCAACGATTTCCGCGCTCAAATCGGCGCCGGCCGTGCGCGGGTGGGCCGGCTGTACCGCCAAGCGGGGGCAGGTCTGGCAAATCAGTATGCGGGTGCCGTGCAGCAAATTCGACATCTGAATAAAGGGTTACTTGTTGCTCTCCACATAGGCCGCGAACTCGCCCATGAAAGGCGCGGCGATGTCGGCATTGATCTTGCAGTCCAGAAAAATAGGCCCTTGGGGATCTGCCAGCATGGGCGCGATTGCCGCCAAATCATCAAGCGAGCGTATGGTCACGGCCTCGAAGCCAAAGGCCTCCGCCACCGGGGCGAAATCAACGTCGGGAAACAGCGACTTGGCCACGGGTTGTTGATGGGCGCGCAGCAAATGCAGCTCGGCGCCGTAGGCGCAATCATTCATCAAGATGATAACCAGGGGCAGATCTTCCCGTACCGGGGTATCAAGATCATTCATGCTCATGGTAAATCCGCCGTCACCGACCAGCAGAATGGTGGGCAACTCGGGCCGTGCCTTGGCGACACCCAGCGCGGTGCCAAAGCCCAGTCCAAGGGAGGCGAATTCGGAGGTGAACTTGAAATGGCCCGGTCCCGGCACCGAGAGATAAGGCACCATGCCAAGGAAATTGCCCGCGTCATAGACCAGATTGCGCTGCCTGGGCAACAGCCGGTCCAATTCCATGGCCAGGGCGCGGGGATCGACGGTATGGGCTGTGTGCGCAGCCTGGAAGTCAGAGGCGATATCAAATTCGGCGATATCCTTGCGCGTGGCGGCGGCATGGAACGGCTTTTCGGCGTCTCCTCGCGCTGGCGCCGCCGCTAAAAGCTGCGCCGCGACCAACTTGGCATCGCCCACCAGGGCGACATCGGCACTGGTCCAGCGTCCAATATTGCTGCGTACCGCGTCAATCTGGATCAGCGGTACCTGCGGCAGGGCGTTGCCGAAACTCATGGTCAGAAGGTTAAGCCCGGCGCCAAAGACCAGCACACAATCGGCCTGATCCACATGCCGGCGCGCCATGGAGTGGGAGAAGGAGCCGATAACATCAAGATTGTTCGGATTGCCCTTGAACATATCCTTGCCCCGGACCGAGGTGATGAGCAGCGCGCCGATTTTCTCCGCCAGTTTTTCCAAGGTCTCTCCCGCATCTGCAAGATGAGCGCCCAGGCCCGCGATAATCAAGGGGCGTTGCGCGTTGGCAAGCAGGCCAATGGCCGCATTGATGCCCTGGGGACGGGCCGCCGTGGGTGCCATGGGGGCGGGCAAGGTGATGCCGGGGTCGTCGTCGCGCACCAGGATTTCGGCGGTTTGCACATCGACCGGTAAATGCAGGGTCACCGCCGTGCCCCGTGAGGCGGCGGTAATGGCATCCGCCAAGGCCGTGCGCGCGGCCTGGGGCGAGGTCGGCGAAAAGGTCTGCAGGCCGGCCGCGGCCATGACGCCACGGGCGTTGAAGGCTTTATAATCCGGGCCAATGGTATTCACCCCGCCGCCTACGGGCATTTCACCATAAATGATGAGCAATTTGGAGCCGGTGCGCGAGGCGGAGACGGCGGCATGCAGGCCATTGGCGGCGGCAGGCCCCCGGCCAATGATGGCAATGCCCAGTTTGCCGGTGGCCGAGGCGTAGCCCTCGGCCATGGAGATGGCGTTGTTTTCGTGGCGGCCGCCATAAAAGGCGATGCCGAGGGTATCGATTTCCACCGCGAACAACGCCGTGTCATCGCTCATCAGGCCAAATACGACATCGACGCCAAGGTTTTTTATATCCTGTGCCAGGGCCCGATAGGTCGGCATGCTGCGGCCTGCGGTTGCTTCGGTATCCATTTCGCTGTCCTCTCCCATTCGATATCGATGAACCAAGTATAGGTCGCGCCGTCAGTTGCGCAAACCGCCCGTGGCAATTTGGCGTTCAGCCGGTCTTCAAATCCGCATGGCGCCGTACATCCGAAAGGCGCCGGCGCCATGCCTCGCCAGTGGCGGCTTGCCGCGAAATTGTCCGCCCGCGATGGCATCTCAGCCCTTCACATTGCCGCGTCTATGGGCTATAACCCGGCTCAATCGGCTGGCAATGCTTGGCGAACGGTTATGTGCGCCCTGTTTTCCCTGCCGGAAAATATGTCATTGAAACGCTCAACATAACGGGCTATTCGCTGGGTTCCCCGGAAAACGGCGAATTTTGAAGGAGAAGACCACTGGTACAGGTCAGTGTTCGCGACAATAATGTCGATCAGGCGCTTCGTGCCCTGAAGAAGAAATTGCAGCGTGAGGGCGTCTTCCGCGAAATGAAAATGCGGAAGTATTTTGAAAAGCCGTCAGAACGCCGGGCCCGTGAAAAGGCCGAGGCCGTACGCCGCGCGCGCAAATTGGCACGTAAGCGGGCCCAGAAGGAAGGTTTGCTCTAGGGCAACCCAGTTCTCGGCCTGCCGCTGCGCACCATCCCGATATCTGGTGCGTAGGCGCATGGCGCTCCGATGTATCTCTGCCTCGGAACAATTTTCACCGCCCGCCGCTGCCGAAACTGCCGCGACCATGTCGCGCGGGCCGGCCCCATTGTGTCTGCCGTGGAAAGCCGTATAGAGAAATAGTCCTGATTTTGTTTGCTTCTGCCGCTGATCAATTTACCCTCTGGCCATCGCATACTTATTTTGGTGATGGTCCGGCACGGTGAAGGCAGTCAAAAGCACGTCTATATGCCCCAGTAGGCGCCGGACCTCGCGGATTGACCTGGCGCCTGGATGAGCACCGCGGTCAAGGATACCCCCCAAGGTACCGAGGCCGTGCCGGCGTTTCGCCGTTGGGCCATTTTGTTTTGCGTCACCCTGGCGACAACGCAATACGCCATGGCCATTCTGGTGGTCTCGGTCCTGTTGCCGCAAATGCAGGGCGCGCTTTCGGCCACCCAGGATGAGATCGCCTGGGTCATGATCTTCAATATCCTTGCGACGGCGGTAATGACGCCGATGACCGGTTGGCTGGAAGGCCGTTTTGGCCGACGCCTAGTCATGCTCGTCAGCATGGCCGGGTTTTCCTTGGCCACCGTGGCTTGCGGCATGTCCACTAACCTATCCGTGCTGGTACTGTTCCGCATTGCCCAGGGCACCTTTGGCGCACCCCTCATACCCCTGGGACAGGCCATCGTGCTGGATACCTTCCCCAAGCATCAACATGGCCTGGCGACGGGGGTTTTCGGCATGGCGGTGGTGGTGGGGCCGGTTATCGGACCCATGCTGGGCGGCGGCTTGGCCGAGCTCTATGGCTGGCCGGCGGCATTTTATATGTTCATACCGTTCGGCATCATCGCCCTGATCGGCATGTTTCTGTTTCTCACCGATAGTCCGGGCCAGCGCCAGCGCACGGGTCTGGATTGGACCGGTTTTCTGACCCTGTCGGTGGCGGTCATCGGCCTACAATTGCTGCTGTCTCGCGGGCAACGGCAGGACTGGTTTGAAAGCCCCGAAATTATTGTCGAGGCGGTATTCGCGTTGGTCGCGTTCCATTTGTTCGTGGTGCATACCCTGACGGCACGGCGGCCTTTCCTGAATCCGCGTCTGATGCTGAACCGCAATTTTGTCCTGGGCCTGATCATTGTCGGCATCTATGGCATGCTGAACTTCACGCCCATGGTTCTGATGCCGCCCATGTTGCAGGGCATCCTCGGCTATCCGGACTCAATCATCGGTGTGTTGTTGGGTCTGCGCGGGGCGGGCGCCATCGCCGGGTTTTTCGCCGCCATATTTGTGTCCCGCCTGGATCCCAGGTTCGGCATGAGCCTGGGCTTTTTGATCCAGGTTGCCTCCGGCATGTACATGGCCAGCTTTGACGTCAACACGACGATCTTTGATGTGGGCGTCAACAGCGTCCTGCAAGGGCTGGCGGTGGGGATCATTTGGGTGCCCCTGACAGTGGCCACATTTGCCACCCTGGAGCCGCGCTATCTGGCTGAAGGTTCAGCGATTTATCACCTGCTGCGCAATTTGGGCAGTTCCATTTTCATCTCGCTGTCCGTGACCCTGGTGATCGTCTCGACGGCCACCAACTATGCCGGCATGACGGAATTGATTTCAGATTATAACAAGGCCTTGGCCCTGCCCTGGTTGTTGGGCGCGTGGAACGCCGACGGCGTTCAGGGCTTGGCTGCCTTGAGCGGAGAAATCGGACGCCAGGCCGCCATGATCGGCTACATCAATGCGTTCAAGGCCTACGCCTTGGCCTCTTTTGCCGTGCTGCCCCTTATCCTGCTGGTCCGCATGCCGAAAACGTAGAGAATCCGCCCCTTCGTTGATAAGTCCCGCCCCTGAAACGCCGGTATGATTGTTACCTTTCATTTACCATAGTAAGGTAGGTTACTTGTCGACGTAGCGAAATTGCGTTTAGTGCCAGAGCTAGAAAACGGAGAATGACATGAGCGTCGAAAGAAGCACGCAGCGGCGCGCATCAGACCGCCGGGGCGGGGACCGCCGGCAGCACGATGCCGGCCCGCCGAACGGTACGGAGCGGCGCCTGAATGACCGTCGCCTGGGCGAACGGCGCTCGGTCGTGGAGCGGCGCGGGTAACAACGCGCGGCAACGATCTGAAAAAAGGCAGGGGCGCCCACTTTCGTGGACGCCCCTTTCCATATTCGAGTATGGATACTCAAATAGTGTTTCTAGACGACCTCGAACAGGCCCGCGGCACCCATGCCGCCGCCGATGCACATGGTGGAGACCACATACTTGGCGCCCCGGCGCTTGCCTTCGATCAGTGAGTGACCAACCATGCGGGCCCCGCTCATGCCATAGGGGTGGCCGACGGAGACGGCGCCGCCATTGACGTTCAGCTTTTCATCAGGAATGCCCAGGCGGTCCCGGCAATACAGCACCTGCACGGCGAAAGCCTCGTTCAATTCCCACAGGTCGATGTCATCGACGGTCAGACCGTTGCGTTCCAGCAGTTTCGGCACCGCGAAGACCGGCCCAATGCCCATTTCATCGGGCTCGCAACCGGCCACGGCCAGGCCGCGATAGATACCCAAGGGTGTGATATTGCGCTGTTCGGCCAGCTTGGCATCCATGACCACCGCCGCCGAAGCGCCATCGGATAGTTGCGATGCGTTGCCGGCGGTAATGGTGCCGCCATCAATCACTGCCTTTAGTCCGACCAGGCCTTCCATGTTGGTCGAGGGGCGGTTGCCTTCGTCCTTGTCCAGGGTGACTTCGGCGTCACTGATCTCGCCGGTTTCCTTATTGGCGACCTTCATCACTGAGGTGATAGGTACGATTTCATCGTCGAACTTGCCGGCCTGCTGGGCCGCCGCCGTGCGCATCTGGCTTTGCAGGCCATAGGCGTCCATGTCCTCGCGCTTGACGCCATAACGCTCAGCCACCACCTCGGCCGTATTCAGCATGGCCATATAGATATCCTTGGCCGCGCCGATGGCGGATTTGTTGGCGAATGCATTGATCTTGTCATTCTGCACCATCGAGATGGACTCGACACCGCCGCCGACGCAGATCGGCATGCCGTCGTCGATCACCTGTTTGGCGGCGGTCGCGATGGCCATCATGCCTGACGAGCATTGCCGATCCAGGGTCATGCCTGAAACACCCACCGGGAGGCCCGCCACCAGCAGACTTTGCCGTGCCGTATTGTTGCCCGTGGTGCCCTGTTGCATGGCACAGCCGATGATCACGTCATCAACCTCCGCCGGATCAATGCCGGCGCGGGCGACCGCATGCTTGATGGCATGGCCGGCCATGATCGGGCCTTCGGTATTGTTGAACGCGCCGCGATAGGCCTTGCCGATCGGGGTGCGGGCGGTGGAAACAATGACGGCTTCTTTCATGGGGATCTCCTAGCTTGCGAAATGTACGTCCTTAATTGCTGCGGCAATATAGCTGCGCCACCCCGCCCGCGCCAGCCACCAAAATGCCGCAGTTTTTTGCTATCAGGCCGGTGACGCACGCGCGATGATGGCATCAAAATCCACATCCGGGGGCAGGGTGCCATAGGCACCGCTCCAGCGGGCGCCGAGGCGTGAAGCACAAAAGGCGTCCGCCATCGCTCCTGGGGCGTGGCGTGCCAACAACGCGCCCTGCAAGGTAATCGCCATCAGTTCCGTGATGCTGCGGGCGCGCAGCTCCAGATCAGCCTGATCCGCCAGCTCGTCCTTCAGCCGCTCGGTGGCTGCGTCAAGATTGGCGTTGGCCCCGCGGGCGGCATCCAGCTCCGCCAGGATCGCCGGCACCGCTGCCTTTTCCCGGAACATGGCGCGCAGCACGTCCAGGCACATGATGTTGCCGGAGCCTTCCCAGATGCTGTTGACCGGCGCCTCGCGGTACAGACGCGGCATGATGGATTCCTCCACATAACCCGGCCCGCCGTGGCATTCCATGGCCTCATAGGTATGTCCAGGCGCCCGTTTGCAGATCCAGTATTTACCCACCGCCGTGCCGATACGGGCCAGGGCGGCCGCACTTTCGTCTCTTGCCGCTTCATCCATGGCGCGGCCAATGCGCAGGGTCAGAGCCAGGGCGGCCTCGGCCTCCAGCGCCAGATCGGCCAGCACGTTGCGCATCAGGGGCTGTTGAATAAGTTTCTTCTGAAAGGCCGCGCGATGGGTAGTGTGATGCAGGGCCTGGACCAGGCCCTGGCGCATCATGGCGGCCGAGGAAGCACAGCAGTAAAAGCGGTTGCCCTGAACCATTTCCAGGATCGTAGCGACACCCCGGCCATCGCCGCCGAGCATGACGCCCCAGGTGTCATGCAGCTCCATCTCAGAGGAGGCGTTGGAGCGGTTGCCAAGTTTGTCCTTGAGGCGCTGGATGGACAGATTGTTGCGTTCGCCATCGGGCCGCCAGCGCGGCACCAGGAAACAGGACGGGCCGACATCGGTGTAGGCCAGGGTCAGGAAGGCATCGCACATGGGCGCCGAGCAAAAGAATTTGTGCCCGGTCAGAAGATACTCGGTATCCGAACCCGCCAGCGCAATGGCCCGCGTGGTATTGCTGCGCACGTCCGAGCCGCCTTGTTTTTCGGTCATGAACATACCCATGGTGGCGCCGGATTTCTCGTCCACCGGGATATCGCGGCCGTCGTAGGAGGGGGTGAGCAGCCTGGGAATCCACTCGTCGCCAACGCTGGGGGTGCCGCGCAGGGCAGGGATGACCGAATAGGTCATGGCCATGGGACAAAGCACGCCGCCCTCGGGCTGGCTAAGCATATAAGTCAGGGCGGCATGGGTGACCTGGGCGCCTGGTTGGGGGTGGTTCCAGGCAAAACTTGGCACTTCGTTCTCGATCGCGATGGTCATCAAATCGTGATAGGCGGGATGGAATTCGACTTGATTGATGCGCATGCCATGGCGGTCAAAGGCGCGCAGCTCCGGGCCATGTCGGTTGGCGGCATCCGCTTTTTCAAAAGTCTCGGCCGCACCGGCGATCTTGCCGAAGGCCGCCAACTTGTCCTTGGCCCAGTCAGCCCCCTCCCGCGCGATGCCTTCGCGCAAAGCTGTATCATCGTGCCAAAGATCCTGATCGCCCATAAGGGGCGGCATGTTGGTGACATCGTGCGTGAACAGATTGGCGAGAGGCTTCAGAGGGATCATCGCATTCCATCCTCGGTCATGCGGTTGCGTAAGGTGGCCTGACACCACCCCTCACAATATTCCAAAATGCCTGCTGCTCGCCAGCGTGTAATGTCGTCTTTAGTTGCGGCTAACCACCAATGAGGCGTTTTGACCACCAAAGCCGAAACCGTTGACCTGCATGGTCTTGAGCTCGCCCTTGGAAGGCTTCTGTATCACCACGTCAAAATCCGCCGCCGGGTCCACATCCGTGGTGCCTGCCGTGGGCACCATGGCGCCTTCCTCCATGCTGTGCAGCGCCGCCATCAATCCCATGACCCCGGCAGCACCGGCGGTGTGACCCACATGGCCCTTGATCGAGGATACCTTCAAGGCCTTTTCACGGCCGCCGAACAGTTGGTTGATGGCCTTGATTTCGGCGATATCACCCAGGGGCGTGCCGGTACCGTGCGCGATCAGGGCGTCCACATCGTCGGTGCCGCCCGGCAGGCCGGCATCTTCAATGGCTTTTTCCATGGTCCGGGCTTCCCAACTGCCGTCAGGATTAGAGGACGATGGATGATAGCCGTCGGACAGCGAGGCATAGCCGCGCAGATAGCCGTAAATCTTCGCCCCACGGGCCTTGGCCAAATCGGCCCGTTCCAGGATTATCACGCCGGCGCCTTCGCCGCCCATAATGCCGAAACGTTCGGTATTGAAAGGCCGGCAAGCCTTGTAGGGATCGGGTTGCGGGCTCAACATGCCATAGCGGCCCGCCGCGATCAGCGTAACCTGGGTGCGCGAGGCATCGCAGCCGCCTGCAATGGCGACATCGCAGTCGCCGCGCTCAATCAACCGGGCCGCCGTGCCAATGGCATCGATGGACGAGGCGCATGCGGTGGATACAGTTAACAAGGGGCCATGCAGCTTCCAACGTTGGGCGATCTGACCCGCCGCCATGTTGGGCCAGGCCTTGATCTGCAATTTGCGGTCGACCCCCGACGGCCCTTCAAGATCCAGGCCCCTTTGAGAATTGGCGATGACTTCGGTGCCGGCACATGATGTACCGATAACCACGGCGGTGCGTTCGTCATCGAAGTCTTTGATGCCGCAGGACTCCACCGCCTGCACGGCCGCGGCAATGGCATATTGCGCGAACGGGTCGGTGCCGTCGGCGACGCGGCTGTCCATCCAGTCCTCGGCCTGGAAATTCTCCACCTTGGACATCCAGACGTTTTCCAGACCGTCTTCATTGTTCCATGGTGTCGGGCCGGCGGCGACATGGCCGGCGGACAGGTTCTGGCAAAATTCATCAACATTATGGCCGATCGAGGAAATGACCCCGAGCCCGGTAATCGCGATGTCTTCCATTGCTTCCTCCAACTTTTCATAACGTATTTTTCTTTATCTTGGCGCTTCCAGGGGTCAATCGCAAGGCAGATAGCCTGATTGTCATACGCCTTCGTCCATGCCAGTCTTTTGTCAAATCAGGAAAAAACAAAAAACGACGGCGAGGATGAGGAAATGGCGAAGCAGGAAGAGCGGGTTAATCTCGGCTATTTGAGCCGGCCCCAGGCGCTGCGGGAACCGGGCAAGACGGCGATCATCGAAGTCGACGGCGATGTGGTGCGCGAGCGGACCTATGGCGAACTGGAAACCCGGCTGGATCAGGTCGCCGCGATGCTGGGCGCCTTGGGCCTGTGCCCCGGCGACCGCTTCGTGGTCTGTGCTGGCAACAGCATTGAGTATATCGAGATTGTCATCGGTGCCATGCGGGCCGGCATCGTGCCGGTGCCCATCAACAACCGCCTGGCCGGCGACACGATTGACTACATCATTACCGATGCCGGCGCCCGGGCGGCATTGGTCGAGCCGAGCGTCAGCATGGCGGCGGTCGCGGCGGTGGAACAGGCCGGCATCGAGCGCCGGGTTGCGATTACCCAAGCGCGGGCTGGCTGGCTGGATTTCGAGGCTCTGATGGCCCAGGCACCGGCCTTCGAACCGTCGGATGTGGGCGGCGACGATATCCTGATGATGCCCTACACCTCCGGCTCGACCGGGCGGCCAAAGGGAGTACCGTTGGATCATGCGGGGCAGGCCTGGAACCTGGCCGCGACCGAGAAACAGTTTTGCAATGTGTTTGAACCCGGCGCCCGCGCTCTGACCGCCAACCCGCTGTATCACAAGAATGCCTTCTCGGGCGTCGTCAAGCCGATGCTGCGTCTCGGCGCCTCCATGGTGATCATGCGCCAGTTCGAGCCGCGCGCCTTCATCAATGCCTTGGGCGAATACCAATGCACCTACACCATTTCGGTGCCGAGTATTTTTGCGCTGCTGCTGGAACAGGCTGAGTTGATCGCCGACAGTGATCTGTCAGCCCTGCGTGGCCTATTCGTGGGCTCGGCACCCTGTCCGATCCAGCTGTTGGAAAATGTCCAGGATACCTTCGGCGTGCCGATCTATCAGGGCTATGGTCTGACCGAGGGCGGGCCGATCTCTCACGGCGCCGATATGTCCGGCCCGCAACCGCCCCACGGCAGTTGCGGCACGCCCATGGAAGGCTGCGAAACCAAGCTGATCGGCGACGATGGTAGGGAAAACCTGCGTCTGGGCGAGCTATGGATGCGCAGCCCCGGCGTCACGGCGGGCTACCATAATTTACCTGAGGTCAACGCCGAACGCCTGGTTGATGGCTGGCTGCACACCGGTGATTTGTTCGAAGTGGACGGGGCGGGGTTGTTCTATTTCAAGGGCCGGACCGACGATATGTTCCAATGCGGCGGTGAAAGCGTCTATCCGATCGAGGTTGAAAGCCTGTTGCTGCGCCACCCGGATGTAATCGATGTCTGTGTCGTCGCCGTGCCGCACCCGATCAAGGGCGAGGTTCCGGTAGCCATGGTCTCGGTGCCCGATGGCGCAGGGGCGGATGCGCAGGCCTTGAAGCAATTTTGTCTGGACGAAGGCCCGGCCTATTCCCACCCCCGCCGCGTGGTGCTGGTGGATGCGCTGCCCCTGACGGGTGCCGCCAAAATTGACCGCAGGGCTATCCAGCAGCAGATGATCGAGAGCGCCTAGAGCGCATTCGAAGAAAATGCGCTCAGACTCTTAAGAATCGAGCAATTGAACCAATTACTTACGTTGCGAGAGCGACTTGGATTAATTGAAAATTGCTCTAGCTCCCTAACCTAACGCCTCGATGACCTCGGTGCTGGACTGCACCCAGCCGAATTTCATGGCGAAATTACGCAAGGTTGCTGCCTGTAGATCTTCATCGAACGAGGATACCGCATCCGAAACCACGATAGTGGGAAAGCGGTGATGGAAGGCCTCGCGCGCGGTTTCCTCGACACAGATCTGGGTTACCGTGCCGGTGATAACCAGGGAGCCGACACCGAGGTTGCGCAGGCTGTCGTTCAGGGCGGTGCCGTGAAAGGCGCCATAGCCGTATTTTTCGATGATTAGGTCTTCGGCCTCTGGTGCTAGCTCGTCAATGATCCCGGTACAGTCCAGCTCTGCATCCACGTCCGGGTAGTGGCGCTGATGGCCTTTCCAGCAGCATTTGGTTGGTGGTTCGCATTGCGGTGACCAGTTCCACAACAAGCTTGGCGTCTGGGTGGCGAGGAACTTGGTATAGACCACGGGTAGGTCCTGGGCCCGAAAGGCGGCGATCAGGGCCTGATGGGCGGCCACTGTGGCCAGGGCGTCGGGCACCTGCAAGGGGGCGTCCTGGCGGACAAAGTCGTTCTGCATATCGACGATCAGCAGGGCGGGATCTTCGAATGTGTTCGGTTGTTCCGACATTGCGCTGTCCACTAATTTCCACTTGCCCTCAGGATAGCGCTAAGATGGGGGCAAAACCAAGAACATCGCACAATGGACATCGGGTGATTGTTATGACTGAATTTGACTATATCGTTGTCGGGGCGGGGTCTGCGGGCTGTGTCCTGGCCAACCGCTTGAGCGAGCCGCCACGAAGCCGCACCCTGTTATTGGAGGCCGGCGGCAAGGACAGCAGCATCTGGATCCATGTGCCGGTGGGTTTTTCCAAAATGTTGAACAATCCGGCCATGAACTGGTGTTTCGAGACCGAGCCCGAGGCCGGCACCGATGAGCGCAAAATTCCCATTCCCCGGGGCAAGGTGCTGGGGGGCTCGTCCTCCATCAACGGCATGTTGTACGTGCGCGGCCAGGCCCAGGACTATGACACCTGGGCCCAAATGGGTAATCGCGGTTGGTCTTATGATCAGGTTCTGCCCCATTTCAAAAAGTCTGAGCACTTCGAGCGCGGCGGCAGCGATTTGCGTGGCGGTAGTGGTCCCATGAATGTCGCGGACATGCGGGAAAAGCACGAATTGCTGGATGCGCTGATCGAGGCTGGCGGCCAGGCCGGCCATGGCGTCAATCCCGACTATAACGGCGAAAAGCAGGACGGCTTTGGCTATTACCAGGTAACCCAGCACAAGGGTCGCCGTCACAGCGCCGCCCGTGCCTTTCTGGGCCCGGCCGCGCACCGCGCCAATTTGCAGATCGAAACCAATGCCATCGCCGGGCGCCTGTTGATGGAGGGCAAGCGCGTCGTCGGCGTGGAGTACACCGTCAACGGCCAGGTCCGTCAGGCCCGTGCAAGGCGCGAGGTCATCCTCAGCGCCGGTGCCGTGCAATCGCCGCAGTTGTTGGAACTATCAGGCATCGGCCAGCCGGAACTGCTCAAGGGTTTGGGGATCGAGGTGCAGCATGAACTGCCCGCCGTCGGCGAAAACCTGCGCGATCACTATGTCACGCGGGTCAATTGGCGGGCGCGCAATGTCACCACCTTGAACGAGCAGAGCCGGGGCTGGCGTCTCGGCCTGGAAGTGTTGAAATACGGCATCGCCCGGCGTGGCATTTTGACCTATACCGCCGGTATTGTGCATGGCTTTGTCCGCACCCGGCCGGAGCTGGAAACGCCTGATGTACAATTCCATGGCGCGCACGCCAGTTATGCCACCTCCAAGGACCGGGTGTTGGACAAAGAACCGGGCATGACCATCGCGGTCTGTCAGCTGCGTCCGGAAAGCATGGGCTCGATCCATATCCGCGACGCGCGGGCGGGCAGCGAACCGGCAATCCGGCCCAATTTTCTGGCTGACGAGATCGATCGTGCCGCCTTGATCGGCGGCATGCGCATTGCCCGCGACGTCGGCGCGCAACCGGCCCTGGAACCCTATCTGGATTACGAGATGAACCCTGGCCCGGATCTGCAAAGCGATGACGAGCTGTTGGCCTATGCCAGGGCCACCGGCGCCACGGTCTATCACCCAATCGGCACCTGCCGCATGGGCCAGGGCCCCGGTACGGTGGTTGACGACCGCCTACGCGTCCACGGCCTGGAAGGTCTGCGCGTTGTCGATGCCTCGATCATGCCAACCCTGGTGTCCGGCAATACCCATGCGCCCACGGTGATGATCGCCGAAAAAGGCGCCAGCATGATTTTCGAGGATGCGGTCTAGATCAGAGACAATATCGCCCGGGCGAATTCTTCGGGCGCCTCTTGCGGCAGGTTATGACCGACCGAGGGGATGACCTCGCGCCTGTAGGGTCCGGTGAAAAACCGCTCGTGCCCGGCGCAGCCTTTTGCTGACATGACGCCGTCGCCGCTGCCGTCCATGGCCACCGTCGGCACGGAAATCTTGGGTTGTTCGGCCAGCCGCGCCTCGATCTCCTCTACCGCCGCGTCACCCGGCACCAGGGCATAGCGGTGGCGGTAGGAATGGATCACCACATCGACGAAATCCGGGTTTTCGAATGACACCGCCGTTTGCTCATAGGTGGCATCGTCGAAGGTCCAGTTGGGTGACCACAGCCGCCACAGCAGTTTACAATAGGCATGCCGGTTGGCTTCCAGGCCGGCGCGCCCTCTTTCGCCATGGAAATAGTATTGGTACCAGAATTTATGCTCCATCTCGGGTGGTGCGGGCCGGGCCGAGGCGGCGATATTCTGCATATTGTAGCCATTGCAACTGACCAGCCCCCGGGCCCGCTCCGGCCACAGAGCAGCCACGATGCAGGCAGCCCGCCCGCCCCAGTCATAACCGCTCAGCACTGCCGTGGGGATATCCAAAGCATCCATTAGGTCGAGCAGATCCTGGCCCAGGACGGCCTGCTGGCCCGAGCGTAGGGTATCGGGCGAGAGAAACCGCGTCGGGCCATAGCCGCGCAAATAGGGCGTGATAACCCGGCACCCCGCCGCCACCAGGCGCGGCGTCACCGCATCATAACTATGGATATCGTAGGGAAAACCGTGCAACAGGATAACTGGCTTTCCGTCCCGCGCCCCGGCATCGTCATAGGCGACATCCAGGACGCCGGCGTTTATGTGATTTAGCACCATGCCCAAGCGTAGGCGTAATTGGACCCCTGGGCAATCGCCGTGGAACAGGTAAGATAGGGGCAACGCCTAACCTTTTTGGAAAACCGAAAGAGAAGACAGATGAAAAAGCGCGTCATGCTCCAACTCCCCTACAGCGATGGCCTCAAAGCGGTGTTCGAGGGCCGGGATGATATTGAGGTCGATCATTTCACGGAGCTGGGCGAAGACAATATCCAGCAACACATCGGCAACTACGACGCGGTCATTTTGGGCATCGCGCCGTTGACGCCGCGCCTGATCGAGGCCGCCGATAATTTGAAGATCGCCTCCCGCTTCGGCGTCGGCTATGACGCGGTCAATGTCCCGGCCCTGACCAAGGCCGGCATCCCGCTGTCCATTGCCGGTATCGCCAATTCCGTGACGGTCGCGGAGCATGCCTTGTTCTTTATGCTGGCCCTGACCAAGCAGGCCCTGGCCTATGACCGCGAGACCCGCAAGGGCAACTGGGCCATCCGCTTTGAGGAACCGGCCTTCGATCTGGCGGGACGCACGGTCTTGATCATGGGCTTTGGTAAAATTGGCCGCCGTCTGGTCAATCGCTGCGTGGCCATGGAAATGAATGTTCTGGTGCACGATCCATACGTTGTTCAGGATGGTATCCGCACCGCCGGTGCCACGCCGATTGATGATTGGCGCGCTATCCTGGGTGAGATCGATATCCTGTCGATTAACTGCATGAAGAATGAAGAGACCACGGGCATGGTCAATACGGCGGAGCTGGCGGCGATGAAGAAAACCGCCTATGTGGTCAACACGGCCCGCGGCGGCATCGTGGACGAGGCGGCGCTGTATGAAGCCTTGAAAGCAAACAGCATTGCCGGTGCCGGCATCGATCCTTTTGTGGTGGAGCCGGCGACGGCGGATACGCCGCTGTTCGAATTGGACAATATCATCGTCAGTCCCCATTCCGCCGGCGTGACCAAGGAATCCGTCTTCCGCATGGGCCAGATCGCGGCCCAGAACGTGATCGATTGCTTCGACGGCAAACTTGACCCCGCCAACGTTATTAATACGGAAGTATTGGAATAGAGGGTGATGCATGCGTAAATCCTTCCCCACGTCGGGTGCCGAATGGAAGGCCCTGGATGCCGAAATGACGGCAATGTCCGGTGCGGACATTGATTGGCGCGGGGGCCGGGCCCCGTTGTATGTCTTTCATGGCAGTGATAGCGCCCACGAGGTCGGCTTCCAGGCTTTCATGAAGTATTTCAATGAGAATGCCTTAGGCGGCCGCCGCGCCTTTTTTGGCCTGAAACGCATGGAGGACGAGGTAGTGGAAATGGGCCTGGATCTGTTCCAGGCACCTGGCCAGGCTGTCGGCAATATGACGACGGGGGGCAGTGAAAGTATCTTCATGGCGGTCAAGGCCTGTCGGGACTGGGCCCGGACCCAGCCTCGCCTGAAGGCGCCATACAACATCATCGCGCCCTTTACGGCCCATGCCGCCTTCAACAAGGCCGGGGATGTGATGGATATTGAAGTCAAACGCCTGGCCACGGGGGAAAATCGCCGGGCCGACGTAGAGGCGATGGCGGCGGCCATGGATGAAAGCACCATCATGCTGGCGGGTTCGGCGCCGTGCTTTCCCCATGGCGTGATCGATCCCATTGCAGAGCTAAGCGAGCTGGCCCTGGCGCGGGATATCTGGCTGCATGTGGATGCCTGTGTGGGTGGTTATGTGGCGCCGTTTTTTCAGCGCATTGGCCGGGATATTCCTGCCTTTGATATGGCGCTGCCAGGTGTGCGCAGTCTTTCCGCCGACCTGCACAAATTCGGCTTTTGCCCGAAGCCGGCCTCGACCGTGTTTTATCGCCAGGAAGAAGACCGCGAACGGGGCCTGTTCCATTTCGATCAATGGCCGAATGGACAGTTTTCCACCGCGACCCTATCGGGTACGCGGGCGGGCGGCGCGGTGGCGGCGGCCTGGGCCGTGATGAACCATTTGGGCGAGGCTGGTTATATGGAAATTGCCCGGCAATTGGCCGCCATGGCCGATGCCTATGTGGCCGGGATCAAGGCCGTTGACGGCCTGCATCTGTGGGCCGAACCGGACCTGACGATCATTAATTTCGGGGCGCATGATTTTGATATCTTCAAAGTCGCGGAAGGCATGGATGCGCGCGGCTGGCTGCCGGGCCTGACGCAAAACCCAAAGGGCATGCACGCAATGCTGTCCATGTATCACGCCGCGGGCCGGGAAGACTATCTGGCGGATCTTGCGGCCTCGGTCCTTGAGGCTAAGGGGCAGGACGGTGCGTCCGATTTGAAAGCGGTCTATTGAGCCAGACCGATCGTTCGCGTGTCGACGGCCCACCCGGTAGGGGAAGGCCTCTGGTGGGGCTGTTGGTTGTCGGCCTGGGCACGACGATCGTGCCCTTGGATACCTCCGTCAATATCGCTTTTCCCGATATCACTTCAGATTTCGGCATTCCCATCGCCGACATCCAATGGGTCGTGGTTTTCTATGTTCTGACCTATACCTCGCTATTGCTGGCCTTTGGCAAGCTGGGCGATCTGTTTGGCCACAAACGTATTTTCATGACCGGCCTGGCGGTCTCCACCATTGCCTTTACGTTATGCGCCATGGCGCCGGCCTATCACTGGCTGCTGCTGGCCCGGTTTCTCCAAGGTATTGGCGCTGCTCTTGTTTTAAGCTGCGGTCCGGCCCTGGCCACCGCCCTGTTGCCCGAGGAACAGCGTGCCCGGGCGCTTGGCGCCTATACCATGATGTTCGGCATCGCCGCCGCCGCCGGGCCGTCGTTGGGCGGTATGATGGTACAGACCTGGGGCTGGGAGGCCGTATTCTGGTTCCGGGCGCCGATTTCCCTGGCCGCGCTGGCCGCCTTGCCCTGGCTGCGCCCAGATCAGGCCAGAAAACGCAGCGGTAGTTTCGATTTGCTGGGCGCGGTCTTGCTCGCCGTGGGACTTGCCGCCTTGCTGTTCGCGTTAAATCAAGTGCGCGTGGATCTCGTTCGCGGCCTGTTGGTGGCCGTATTGGGCCTGCTCGCCGCCATCGCCTTTGTCCTGCGCGAGTCTCGGGCCCGGGAGCCGATTATCCCGTTCGCGCCGTTTCGCAGGCTAGATTTTACCATGCTGAATATCTTCAACGGCCTGGTCATGTTCGTCGGCTTTGCACCCCTGCTTCTGGTGCCGTACTATTTGGTCCGGCTGACGGATTATTCCCTGGCCGTTAGTGGTCTTGTATTGGCGACCAGTCCCTTGGGCCAAGCCGTTGCCGGGCCGATCATCGGTTGGCTGTTGAGCCTGCGGCCCTGGGCCAGCCGCCTGGCCCTGCTGGGGGCTGTTATGGTGGGTCTGGGGACCATTGGCATTGGCAGTTGGACCCCGGCATCAGGCATTTGGGCCATGGCCCTGCCGATGTTCTTGCAAGGCGTCGGTCTGGGTCTGTTTCAGGTCTGTATTCTGGACGTGGTCACGGGTCGTCTGGATGTGCAGGACCGGGGCGTTGCCGGCAGCCTGGCCCAGGTCAGCCGCACCGTCGGCGTGGTTTTGGGTGCGACGGGCCTGTCACTGATTTTTGCGGCGTTGAGCGAGGGATCGGATTTCCTGGCCGCCTTCCAATCCACATTCACTTACGCCGGGGCAGGCCTTCTACTGTGCCTGGCGACCACGCTTTTGCGTCCGCGTCTATGGTTCGATGAGAGCAGAAATTAGGAAAATTAGTATGAGTTACGAAACAGTCCTCTATGAAACCCATGGCAGGGTTGCATTGATCACCTTGAACCGTCCGGCCAGGATGAATGCCTGGACCACCCAATTGCGTGATGAATTCCTTGCCGCCGTTGCCACGGCCAATGGGGACCGCGATATCGGTGCCATTGTCGTGACCGGTGCGGGGCGCGGTTTCTGTGCTGGCGCGGACATCGACGATACCTTTCGAAAGCAAATTGACGGCGATATCGAGGATGATTTCGTCACCGGCGAGGCGCCGGACTGGGTTGGCACCATCCGCGATGCCAAGCCAATCATCGCCGCCATCAACGGCCCCTCTATCGGCGTCGGCCTGACCATGACGCTTTCGTTTGACTACATCATGGCATCCGACCGGGCCAGGTTTAGCTGCGCCTTTGTCAAGATGGGCGTGGTCACGGAACTGGCCAGCTCGCATTTTCTGGTCCAGCGCATGGGCTGGGGCAAGGCCAGCGAGTTCGCTTTGTCCGCGCGCATGATCGAGGCCGAAGAGGCCGTGGCGCTGGGTTTGGCCGACCGCATGGTGCCCCACGATAACCTGCTTGATGAGGCCTTGGCGGTGGCGGGCGCAATCGCTGAGAACCCGGCGCGCCAATTGCATATGGTCAAACAGCTATTGACGCAGAACGGCACTGAAACGGATCTGGGCCTGGTCACGCGCCGGGAATTTAAGATGTTGGCCCAGGCCTACAAGACGCCGGAGCACAAGGAGGCCGTAGCTGCTTTTCTGGAAAAGCGGCCACCGGATTTTCGCGCCGTGGAGGAGTAATTCGAAAAATTCCTAAGCCAATCGTTCGTCGGGGGGCAGGGTGTCGGTGACCAGATCGCGGATCAGGCGCTTGTTGGGCAAGGGTTCGATCAGCATTTCGCCTGGTTTCAGCGCCGTGGTGCAGGCATAGCCGGTGCGCCCATCAATGCGCATGACGCATTCCTTGCAGGCGTTGGCGTTGATGCAGGAATAACGCACGGCCAGGCTGGCATCCCGGTTGCTTCTGATCCAGCGCAGGGCGTCCAACACCGATTGGCCGGCCTCGAATTCAAACTCGATCACATCGTAGGCTTCCGCGTCACCTGGAGTGCCCCGGCGGATTTTCAGGTTGGTCGTTAGACGTTCGCTCATCAGGCTAGCTCCTCCTGGGCAAGACGGCGTACCTCGCTACGGAAAAGCCGGATGTCATCGCCATCCAATCGGACAACCTGATTATAGGTCCAGGCCTGATCAAGGCCGGGGTGGTCCTCGCGCTGGTGGGCGCCCCGGCTTTCCGTGCGGGCCAGGGCGGCGGTAGCGATGGTGCGGGCCACCACCAGCATATTGCGCAGTCCGAACCAATCGGCCAGTTGCTGATTAAAGGCCATGGCGCCGCCCGTGGGCAATTCCGGCAGAGTAGCCGCCAGTTGCGCTAAATTATCCAGGGCCCGGCGCAAACCATCCGCCGTGCGGAACGGGCCGACGTCCTCTGCCATGATGGTCTGCAAACTGGCGGTGGCGGCTGTTGGGGTCATGCCGCCGCCGGCACGGTTGCTCGCTTCGGCAATGATGTCTAGAAACGGCTGTGCCGCATGGTGAATATCTGGCATGGCGCTGTGCGAGAGCGCGGCGGCGGAGCGGCCCGCCAACTCACCAAAGACAAAGGTCTCGGATATAGCATTGCCCGACAGGCGGTTGGCACCGTTGGCGCCACCGACGGCTTCGCCCGTGGCGAACAGGTGCGGCAGCGTTGTGGCCAGGCTGTCATCGGTGCGCAAACCGCCCATGTGATAATGCGCGATGGGCGCGACCTCAATGGCCATCTTGGTCAGGTCGATGCCGTTGTTGGCCAACTTATCGATCACCGGACCAAAGGCGGCGCGCAGATCCGCTTCCGGAATATGCTCGAATGACAACCATGCCCCGCCGTGGGGAGAGCCGCGCCCGGCTTCGACTTCCTTGAAGATGGCGTAGGTGGCGGCATCTCGCGTGACGACATATTTGCCGTCCTCGGGCGCGCCGTAGTTTTGCGTGAACTCTTCTTTTTTGCCGTTCAGCAGGCGGCCGCCCAGTTTATAGCGAAATGGATCCCACATGATCGGGTCCATGCCGGTCATCCGGGGCGCCAGATGGCCGATGGGAAAGAACTGCACGAACTCCATATCGATCAGCTCGGCGCCCGCGCGCAGGCCCAGGGCATAGCCGTCGCCGCCCATGTTGGCGGAAGCGGAATTTCGGTTATACATACTCGTCAGGCCGCCGGTGGCGATCACCGTCGCCTTGGCGGCGATGGTCACGGCTTGGCCCGTTTCCAGATGCAGGGCCACGGCCCCCGCCGCGCGCCCGTCTTGCAGCACCAGATCGGTAACGATCAGGTCCGAGACCCGGCGGATATTGTCAAATTTCCGCACCTGATTGCGCAGGGTGCGCGCCGTGGCCGGCCCGGTATTGAGGAAATCCACATAAACACACCGTTTGCGGTCATGCCCCGGTGCATGGACCTGGGTCAGATGATTGCCGGACCGGGCCCAGCCGACGCCCCATTCCTCCATCTGCCAGATTTTCTCCGGCGCCCTTTGGCAGAGTATTTTTGCCAGGGGCTCGTCAACCAGGTCACGCCCGGCGGCGATGGTGTCCTTCAAATGGAAGCGCCAGTCATCGGGCTCCTCCTCGCCTACGGCGGCGGCCACGGTCATCTGTGCCATGATGGTGGCGCCGGAACGTCCGACGATGCTCTTGTCCAGCAACAGCACATTTGCACCGTGGTCAGCGGCGGCGATCGCGGCATACATCCCCGCGCCCCCTGAACCGATGATCAGGACGTCGGTCTCTAAATACTGAACCATGCTCTACAACAAATCCTCGACGGCGTTGCGGTAGGTCTCGATGCCCGCGATATGATCCGCCAACGAGCGGCCTGGAATGCGTGTGTGGTGGGCACCCCGGTCATAGGTGTTGTTGACCGTGATATGGCTGACGCCCGCGTCACGCCAGAACTCAAACTCCCGGCGCCATTCGTCCGGACCGTCGGCGCCGACGGAGACCCAGACCTCCAATCCGATTTGAGCTGGGTCGCGGCCCTCGGCCTTGGTGTAGGCGCGCAGCTTTTCGAATTCGGTAATGGCCCGGTCACTGGGTGGATGCGCCAGCATGATCCAGCCGTCGCCCAGTTTCGCCGTGCGCCGCAGGGTCTCGTCCACATGGCCGCCGAACCACAGCGGAATTTTGCCGCCGCCCGGCAGGGGGTTGATGCCGGCATCGGTGATCTTGTGCCATTTGCCGTCAAAGCTGACATGGGGTTCGGCCCACAGTGCCTGCATGAAGCGTACCTGCTCTTCCGAGCGTTGGCCCCGGTCGGCAAAGTTTTCGTTCAGGGCGACGAATTCTTCCGGGTTCCAGCCGACGCCGATGCCAAGGCGGAACCGGCCCCCGCTTAGGACATCCAGGCAGGCGGCCTGCTTTGCCACCAGGGCGGCTTGGCGCTGGGCCAGGATCAGTACCTGAGTGGAAAATCCAATGGCCTTGGTGCAGGCGCTCAAATAACCGAACAGCACGAACGGATCATGGAACAGATCGGCGGAGGTATTGCGCTCCCCCCAATCGGGCCGGTTGGCCTCGTTGACGCCGATAACGTGATCGGCGGCACCGAGATAGTCAAAGCCCATGTCTTCCGCCGCCTGGCTGAAGTCCCGCACCACGGCCGGATCGCCGCCAATGTCCCATAGCGGCAGGTTCGCGCCTAATTGCATGATATTGCTCCCTTTTGGTCATTTGCCGGGCCGCCCACTCCCCCTTCCCGGCCACCCACAGGGTACCATTAATGGGTGGCCGGGAAGGGGGAGTGGGCGGTTTAGCCGACGCTAATTTGCCTAACGCGCCTTCCAGACTGGCGCGCGTTTTTCCTTGAACGCGGTTGGCCCTTCCTGGGCGTCCTCGCTCAAATATACATGCTCGTAAATCTCATCGCCGACCTTTTGTGCTTCGCTCCAGCCGACCTCGGCCACAGCATAGACCATTTGTTTGCCGGCGCGTACGGACAGCGGCGCGTTCTGGGCAATTGTAGTTGCCATCTCGCGGGCGGCGTCCTGCAATTCGGCCAACGGCACGATCTGGTTGATCAGACCGATCTGATAGGCCCGCTCGGCCGAGATCGGCTTGGCGGTGACCAACAGCTCCATGGCGACGCGGGGCGGGATCAGCCAGGGCAGGGGGGCGGCCCAGGGCGCGCCCCGGCTCCATTTCGGTTCGGTGATGGCGAACTTGGCGTTTTCAGCCGCGATCACCAAATCGCACATCTGCGCCAGCAGAAAACCACCCGCATAGGCCAGGCCGTTGACGGCGGCGATCACCGGTTTGTTGGTTTTGATGTTGTGGTTCAGATACGGCACGAAATCGGGCGGCGGTACTTTCAGGGCGGTCTCGGACATTTCCTTCAGGTCGCCGCCGGCGCAAAAGACCTTCTCGCCCGTCGCGGTCAAAATTCCCACCAGGGCCTCATCATCGTCGGCAAAGCGGCGTAGCGCAGCCCACAGTCCCTCCCGCACCGCTTTGTTGAGGGCGTTCATGGCCTCGGGCCGATCAATGGTGATGGTCGCGATGCCTTCCGAGAGTTCGTAACGAACGGGGCTTTCACTCATAACTGATACCTTTGGTTGGCTGTTAATTGGATGTGATGTTGTGTTGCAGGCCGGCATCCACGTGCAGCAGCATACCGTTGATGTACCGTGCCTCGTCGGAAGCCAGAAAGACCGCGGCGTTCGCGATGTCCCAGGGTTCGCCCATGCTGCGGGTAGGCGATAGCCGATCGCGGCCCGCCATCATGGCCTCCCTCTCGTCGTCGGGAAGCTCTTTCATGGCATTGGTCACCATGGGGGTGTTCATCAGGCCCGGCACCACGGCGTTGCAGCGGATATTGCGGTCGGCGAACTCCATGGCGATGTTGATGGTCAGGGCATTGACCGCGCCTTTCGAGGTGGCATAGGCCAGCTCCGGCCGGATCGCCTTAACCCCTGACAGTGACGAAACATTGACGATGGCGCCGCCACCTTGCTCGAGAAACAGCGGCAGCACTGCCTGGCAGGTCAAAAACATCGAAGTGACGTTGATGCGCATCACCCTTTCCCATTGTGCCAACGAGGTTTCGATAGGTCCGCCCCGGCCCGAGATGCCGACGTTGTTATGCAGAATATCAACCCGGCCATAGGCTGCCCTGCAAGCGGCCACCATTTCGGCGACCGCGTCTTCATCCGAGACATCGGCGCCATGGGAGGTTGCGTCATGACCCTCGCCGTTGATGATTTCGGCGGTTTCCGCCGCCGCTTCCGGGTTCAGATCGACGGCGAAAACCTGGGCGCCTTCACGCGCGAAGGCGGTCGCCGTGGCCTTGCCGTTGCCCCAGCCAGGTCCGATGGAGCCGGCGCCGCAAATCAGTGCGACCTTGTCCTGTAACCGTCCCGCCATTATCCGTCCTCCTGTTCCGCCGCCAATTGCGAGCGTAGCTCTGTTTTCAGAACCTTGCCGTAATTGTTTTTCGGCAAGGCGGCGATAAAGCGGTACTCCTTTGGCCGCTTGAAGCGCGCAATGTGATCCAGACAAAGCGAATTCAGTTCCGCTTCCGCGATTTTTTCATCGCCATTGGCAACAATGAAGGCGATCACCTCCTCGCCCCAGTCCGCATGGGGGCGGCCCACGACGGAGCATTCGGAGACGCCGTCATGACGGAGGAGGACCTCTTCGACCTCGCGGGGATAGATGTTGCTGCCCCCCGAGATGATCATGTCCTTGGCCCGGTCCATCAAGGTCAAAAAACCATGCTCGTCGAAGGCGCCAACATCGCCGGTGTGCAGCCAGCCGCCGCGCAGGGTCTCCGCCGTGGCCTCGGGATTGTTCCAATAACCGGCCATGATGACATCGCCCCGGCAGACGATTTCACCCATCTCGCCCACCGCTACGTCGTTGTCGTCCGCATCCACCACGCGGACATCAACATCCGTGCGCGCGATGCCGGTGGAGCCGAGGCGTTTCAAATAGTCCGGGTGCTGGGTGTCCATGTGCATGGCGCGGGAGAGGCCGGTGATGGTCATCGGCGCCTCACCCTGACCGAACAGCTGCACCAATTTGGGACCCAGAACCTCCAGCGCCTTTAAGGTATCTTCCACATACATGGGCCCGCCGCCATAGACGATGGTCTTGATATTGGCGGTATCCGCCTGCTCGATGCCCGGCATATTGATCAGCCTGGTCAGCATGGTGGGGGCGAAGAAAAAGCTGGCGTTGGGGAAATGAGGCAATAATTCGAGGGTCTCGGCGGGATCAAAGCCGCCCGAGTCTGGAATGACGTTATTGGCCGCCTTGGCCACATGAGGCAGGGCGAACAGACCCGAACCATGGCTCAACGGGGCGCCGTGGATCATGCAATCCTGCGCCATGATGGTATCCATGTCGGCGAAATAGTTCATTACCATCGACATCAGATTACGCTGGCTCAACATCGCGCCCTTGGGCCGGCCCGTGGTGCCGGAGGTATAGAACAGCCAGGCGATATCCTCGGGCGCGCAGTCCACCATTGGTACCGCCGGGCCTTCGATTAGGGCGTCATAGTCCGCGCCCGTGGTGGGGATCACCGCTTCAAGCCCCGGAATCTCTCCGACCAGCGGTGTAATCGTGGCATTCAGGTCGTCGGTGATAAAGCAAACCCGCGCGCCGGAGTTTTCCAGAATATAGGCAGCCTCCCTCGGGTGCAGTTTGGCATTGATGGGCACCGCGTTCAGGCCGGCGTGCCAGGCGCCATAGAGCACCTCGAAAAAGGCCGGGGCGTTTTTCATCATGATGGCGACCCGGTCGCCTTTGTTCAGGCCAAGCGCGTTGGCCATGGCGCCGCCCAGCCGGGCAGCCCGGTCCGAGAGGTCGCGATAATTATACAGAACGTTCCGGCCAGCGGTAACAGCGGGCCGCTCACCGAAACTTAAAGCCGCCTTGTGCAGCAACGACGCCTGGTTCATGAGCCAAGCTACCTCCGAACAAAATCTACGGAGGTTATTTATCGCCGATTATGCCTGTCCGCGCTACCGGCAGCGGATGAACTAGCTCTTGCTTTCAGGCTTGGCCGTTTTTGGCGCGGGCGTCTCGGCCGTAGTTGCCGGTGTCGATTGCGACGACGTGGAGGCTGTCTTGTCGTCATGTGAAACGCCAAAACAGCCCTCGCCCGCCAGGGCGGAGGTGGAGAGGAATACGCCAACAATCGCAAATACCAATGCTTTGGGCATGATCATATCCTTTGCCACATGGATCCACCGGAAAAGCTAGTGGATACCGAATGCTAAGACAATTCACACTTCCGCGAGGCTCAATCGTTAAGGCGGCGATAGGCCTCGGTCACATCCGCGCCGAAACAGCAAAATATGATGCGTTCCAGACTGTCTGGCCTGGTTTGATAGTCCCTTGCCACGGCAAGCGCGATTTCCGTTGCGGCTTCCAGGGGGTAGCCGAAAATGCCCGTGGATATGGCGGGCAGGGCGATGGATGACAGGCCGGCCTGGTCCGCCAGTTGATAGCAATGGCGGTAACAACCTGCCAGCAATGCCGCCTCACTTTGGCCGCCGCCCTGCCAGACGGGGCCGACGGCATGGATGACATGGCGGGCGGCGAGAGCATGGCCAGCGGTGATGCGGGCCTGGCCGGTGGGGCAGCCGCCGATGGCCAGACATTCCTGCTCCAGCCCCGGTCCGGCGGCGGCATGGATGGCGCCGCAGACGCCGCCGCCGCGCAATAACTGTTCGTTGGCGGCGTTGACGATGGCGTCCACGTCGAGGGTGGTGATGTCGGCTTCGATAATTTCGATCTTGGCCGTCATGGCGTATCCACCTCCGATCGGGGCACGATGCCCCGTTTAACCAGCCACCACAGCAACATCAGGCCGGGCAGGGCGGCAATGGTGGTGCTCAGGAAAAACGTCACCCAGCTGGTGCTTTCCGCCAAAGCGCCGCCTGGGGCCGACAGGGCGGTTCGGGCCAGGGCCATCAGGGATGACAGCAGCGCATATTGCGTCGCCGTATAGGCCACGTTGCAGAGCGATGCCAGATAGGCGACAAAGGCCGCCGTGCCCATGCCGCCCGCCACGTTCTCCACCGCGATGGTCGCCGCCAGCATGGTGATGTCATGGCCGACCATGGCCTGGATGGCGAACATCAGGTTTGAGAACATCTGCAACAGGCCGCACCACAACAGCGATGACATGATGCCGCGCCGGGCCACCAGCAGACCGCCCAGGAAGCCGCCCACCAAGGTGGCGCCAAGGCCGAATATCTTCGAAACCGAGGCGATCTCGGACTTGGAAAAGCCAATTTCCACATAGAATGGCCCGGCCATGAGACCGGCCAGGCTGTCACCGAATTTGTAGAACACCACGAACAGCAGGATCATCAATGCCGGTTGCCAGCCATCCCGGCGCAGGAATTCGGCGAACGGCTCGAACACAGCTTCGCGCAACCATTGCACGGGGGCCGCGCCGATCCCCGGCGCCGCGTCCTGGGTCCGGCTTTGTTCGGGTTCCGGATTCAATAATATTGTCAGGATACCGACGCCCATCAGCGCCGCCATGGCGGCATAGACCCAGAACCAACTGAAACTATCAGCCAGGAACAAGGCACCCGCACCCGAGGCCAGCATACCGATACGATAGCCCGCGACGATCATCGCCGCGCCGGCGCCATATTGCCGCTCTTCCAGGATTTCCACCCGGTAGGCGTCGATCACCACATCCTGGGAGGCAGAGGCAAAGGTAACGCAGAGCGCCCATGCCGCCATGGCCCAGGCGCCATTTGCGGGATCGTTGCTGCCCAACCCAATGATGCCAACCATTAGCGCAAGCTGTGTCAGGATGGCCCAGCCCCGCCGCCGGCCCAGCCAGCGGGTTAACAGCGGCAGGTGCAAGCGGTCTATAAATGGCGCCCAAATGAATTTCAGGGAATAGGGCATGCCGACCATGGCGAACAGGCCGATGGCGGTTTTCGAGATACCTTCCTCTGCCAGCCAGATCGACAGGGTGGAAAAGGTCAACAGCAACGGCATTCCGGAGGAGAAGCCCAGGAACAGAATGGCGATCACCCGCCGGTCTGTATAGACCCGCGCCGCCGCCAGCCAGCCCGGCCTATTGGCGGTGGTGTCTGAGTTTGCCCCCAGGTCAGCGTTTGGAGTTTCGGTCAAGAGGCTTTGGCTTCCTCGGTTGGTATGTCCGTCCATTGACCGATCAGGCGTTTTAACTCCGCCTCCTCGACCGGTTTCGAGAGATAGTCATTCATGCCGGCGGCGGTGCAGCGCTGGCGATCCTCGTCCATGGCCGAGGCGGTCATGGCAATAATTGGCGTCAATGCTTTTGGACCGTCCAGGGCGCGGATTTCGCGGGTCGCCTGCAAGCCATCGGTCACGGGCATATTCACGTCCATGAGAACCAGGGCATAGTTGCCCTGGCGCACGGCATCCACTGCAAGGCGTCCGTTTTCCACACATTCGGCCGTTAGGCTCAGTTTCGCCAACAGAGCCTCGACCAGCATCTGATTAATACGGTTGTCCTCCGCCAGCAGGATGCGGGGCTGTGCCGCTTCTGCGCCGACGTTCGGTTCGGTGGCCTTGGGACGCGGCTGGGTATCCGTCCATTCGCCCAGTTCTTCATGGCTTTCCGTTAAAACCTGCACCAGGGTGCGGCGGCGAATTGGGCGCACCAGATAATGTTCAAAGCCATCCTGGCGGTAAGGCGCCAGACGCTGATGCTGATCGACCCGCAATAACAACACCGTGCGGCAGTCCTTGCCGGCCGGGCTTTGCCGTAGGGCATCGCCCAGCTCGGTTATGGTTTGCCGCGGCAAGTTGGCGTCGATAAGTGCCGCATCGAACTGCTGCTCGCCGGCTTCCGCCGCGGTCAGGGTTTGTAGGAAATGCTCCGCGCTTTCGCTCTCGCTAACCACCGCGCCCATGGCGCCCAGGCCGCTGCTAATAATCTCACGTGAGGTGTCATTGCACTCGCATAGCAGAATTTTTCGCCCCGCCAGGGCGTCCTGGTCCAACGATGTTTCAGTATTCGATTGATCCAGGGCCAGATCAACCATGAACCAAAAAACACTGCCTTTCCCCGGCTCGCTCTCGACCCCGATCTGCCCGTTCATGCGCTGTACGATACGTTGCGAGATAGCGAGGCCAAGGCCGGTGCCGCCGTAGCGGCGCGCGGAGCCGGAGTCGACCTGGCTGAATTCATCGAACAGGCTGTCCTGGGCCTGCTTTTCGATGCCGATGCCGGTGTCCTTGACTTCGAACATCACCACTGCGTTGGTCTCGCTGACATGGGTCACCGAGACGGCGATGATAACGCCGCCCTGATCCGTGAACTTGATGGCGTTGCCGCCCAGGTTCAGGATGATCTGGCGCAAACGGCCGCCATCACCGTGTAGGAATTCCGGCACCTCCCATGTGAAGGTGGCGCCAATCGCGATGCCGCGCTCCACCGCGCGGGCGGCCAACAGCTCGCAGGCCTGTTCGACGGTGTTGATCAGGTTGAAGGGTTGTTCTTGCAGGGTCAGCTTGCCGGCCTCGATCTTGGAATAATCCAGGATGTCATTGATGATGGCCAGCAAGGCCTCGCCCGATTCCTGCACCGCGTTGGCATAGCCGTATTGCTGTTCGCTCAAGTCGGTCTCCAACAACAGCCGCGCCATGCCCAGGATACCGTTCATCGGGGTGCGGATCTCGTGACTGACCGTGGCCAGAAAAGAGGATTTGGCCCGGTTGGCGGCCTCCGCGCCGTCGCGGGCGCTTTTCAACTGGTCTTCCGCCAGTTTACGGGCGGTGACGTCGCGCCCGATGGATTGAATTTCGAGGGTCTGCCCCCGGTCGTCACGGATGGCGTAATCGATCCAGGCGATCCAGCGCCAACCCTCGGGGGTCAACACCCGCTGGTCATAGCGGATGCGGTAGGGCGGCACTTTCAGTCCGGGCTGCAGGCTTTCGGCTATGCCAACGTCTTCAGGGTGTATGTCGGGGCTGAAACGGCTGTTTTCCAGGTCGCCGGCGTCCAGGTCGAACTGTTTGCAAAAAGCGCTGTTGGCGAAGGACAGCCGGCCTTCGCTGTTGCGCCGGACGATCAGGGTGTCTTGGGTTTCCACCAGGTCACGATAGCGCGCCTCCGATTGCCGCAGATCGGTATTGGCATCATTCAAGGCCTCGATCGCTCCGGTCAGGCGGTCGGCCATTTCCGCCATGCGTTCGGCTTGATTGTTCAGACGGGCAAATTTTCGCCGGGTATCGTAGAACAATACCGCCAGCACCACCGCGATGGTTATGGCGATCAAGGTCAGGGATTTCGGTCCGATATTGTTGCTCGGCTGGCCTTGCAAGGTATCAACATTGAAGACCAGAACCACGACAGCCAAGCCAAGACAGACCAGCAGCGGGCCGAAATATCTATTCTGGGCCAGAATTCGCAACAACTTCATATGCCAACATCACCCGGCTATCGTCGCCCCTGCCAGATGGCACAACTTGGAGCGCAACCTGGGTTGGACTTCATCATGCCATTTTGCAGCGCGGACGGCAACGCGCTGGCTGGGATTTATGGCGCCACGGACTAGCTGTTAAGAAAGCTGAGAATAGCCCCGTTGACGAGGCCGGAATAGTCACGGTGGACATTATGCCCGGCGCCTTCGACCAGGATTAAATCCAGGTCGGGCCGATGCGCCCGCCATTGCGCGGCTATCCTGGCTTCGAATTCAAAAGAGTTCTGACCATAAAACAGTAAGGTCGGGGGACGAAGAGCCTTCAGATCGGCGGGCTCGACGGTAAAATTCCGCAAGGCGCGCAAATGGGGCACGATAAAAGGCTCCATCGGCGCCATTTTCGCGATCAAAGCCGATTTGGCATCGTCATCAAAGGCCTGCCAGGCCGACCCAACGGCGTGTGGCAGGAATTGCGGCATCACGGCTGCCGTACTGCCGGCCGCGGCGGCCTCGATTATCGCGGCCCCAGTGTGCGGGCCGGTGGCCAGCTCCTGCGTGGGCAGGAGCGTGAAAAGCGAGGGTTCGATCAAGATCAGACGTTCGATGCGGTCAGCAAAGGCTTGGGCAAAGGCAAAGGCGGTGGCACCGCCTGACGAATGCCCGATCAGGTGTAGGCGTTCAACACCCTCCGTGTCGAGAACGGCGCAAAGGTCGCGGATATCACTGGTCGCAATGCCGTAGTCGGGGGGCAGGGTAAGTTCGCTGCCATCATGTCCCCGTATGCTGGGAACAATCAGACGGCCGATAGATGCCAACGCCTGGTGCTGACGGGAAAACGTCCTGCGTCCCGCCAGTGCCCCATGCAAAAGGACAATGGGCAAAGCGTGATCCGCCGCCGATGCGTCGTCATGCACCACCACTTCATAGCGTAGATCCACGCCGTCATCGGCTCTTACGGTGCGCACCTCGTTGCCTGTCCCCATCTGCCCGGTCTCCCCCAAAGAGCATTCGGCTGAAACTCGCAACGCAACCAAGACAGGTTTTCATGTTGGCATATTACGATTCGGGCGGCAACGGCGAGATGCGTACCTTAGGCCACGGTGTGCAGGCGGCGGTAGCTCAAGGCTTCGGCCACATGCACGCGGCGCACGCCATCCGCCGCTTCCAGATCCGCCAGGGTGCGGGCGACGCGCAGGACCCGGTGATAACCCCGCGCCGAGAGATGCATGCGTTCGCTGGCCTGGCGCAACAGGGCCCGGCCCTGGTCATCGGGGTTGGCGACGGCTTCCAGCAATTTGCCGTCCGCCTGGGCATTTAGTCGAATGGGGAGGCGGATGGTATTGTCGGGCTCGTCATCCGGGGCAAGGCCTTCATATCGGTCCCGTTGCACGGCGCGGGCCCGCGCGATGCGGGCGGCGACCTCGGCCGAACCTTCGGATGCGGGCGGCAGGTCCAGATCGGCGATCGAAACGTTGGGCACTTGGATATGCATATCGATGCGGTCCAACAGAGGCCCGGACAGTTTGCGCTGATAATCCTCGGCGCAGCGCGGGGCCCGGCTGCAGGCCAGCTCCGCGTCGCCGAGATGTCCGCAGCGGCAGGGGTTCATGGCCGAGATGAATTGAAAGCGCGCCGGATAGCTGACATGGGCGTTGGCGCGGGCGACCACGGCGCGGCCGGACTCGATGGGCTGGCGCAGGCTTTCCAGAACCTGGCGGCTGCATTCAGGCAATTCGTCCAGAAACAAGACACCGCCATGGGCCAGGCTGACCTCGCCCGGCCGGGCCCGGTTGCCGCCGCCGATCATCGCCGCCATTGAAGACGAATGATGTGGGTTGCGGAACGGCCGCCGCCGGCGCATCCGCCCATCTGCCAAACCTCCCGAACCGGGTCCCGACAGCGATGCGATCATGGAAACTTCCAGGGCCTCGCGGGCATCCAGGGGCGGCAGGATGCCCGGCAGGCGCTCCGCCAACATGGACTTGCCGGCGCCGGGCGGGCCGACAAACAGTAGATTGTGGCCGCCGGCGGCTGCTACTTCCAGGGCCCGCTTGGCGCTTTCCTGGCCCTTAATATCCGCCAAATCCAGCTGCTTGCCGGTTTCATCGGCCAGCTCGGGTTCCGGCTGGGGCAGCACCTGGCTGCCTTTGAAATGATTGATCAGGGCCAGCAGATTGCCCGGTGCCAGCACCCGCAGATCACCGGCCCAGGCCGCCTCTCCCCCCTGTTCAAGGGGGCAGATCAAACCCCGGCCCCGGCCCAGGGCATCCACCGCTGCCGGCAGCACCCCCGCCACCGGCGTCAGGGCGCCATCGAGAGACAATTCGCCCACCGCGTTATATTCCGCCAATTCGTCCCTGGGCAGCACGTCCATGGCCAGCAGCAGTCCCAGTGCGATGGGCAGATCATAATGGCTGCCCTCTTTTGGCAAATCAGCAGGTGCCAGATTGACGGTGATACGTTTCGGCGGCAGCGCCAGACCGATAGCACCCAGGGCGCCGCGCACCCGCTCGCGGCTTTCCGCGACCGCCTTGTCGGGCAGCCCAACAACGGTAAACGCGGGCAGGCCGGAGGCCAACTGCACCTGCACGTCCACCGCCAGGGCTTCGATCCCCAGAAACGCCACCGTCCCTACATGGGCCACCATGTCCCACGACTCCTAACTTGCGCCCGCCGCGCCGGACCGCGCGCCAATATTGGTTGAAGGAAATTATGGCAGAACGCTTTAGCGGTGTCGAGACAAAAGGAACAAAGCAAAAACAAATTCATGTTGGCCATTAATTAGTAAAAACCGATCGCAATAACTAGTTTAGAATGTGTTAAATATGCAAAAGGACATAAGACTTATTTAGTAATTTTCAAGCAATATCAATCTATAGATGCCCGAAAGCGCACCGAATTCGCGGTGCGGACGGCATGGGAGTATTAGATTATGAATATCCAATTCCTGCGCAAACTCAGCATTGGCAAAAAGTTGACCGTCGCGGTCCTGCTGCCTGTTCTTGGATTGGTGGCCTATTCCAGCCTGATTGTTTTCGAACGCTATCAACAAATGGCCGACATGGGCCGGGTCCGCATGTTGGCTGAATTTGCCCCGACTGTTAGTGCCCTGGTGCATGAATTGCAAAAAGAGCGCGGACAGTCCGCCGGCTTCATCGGCAGCAAGGGCAAGAAATTTGCCCAGACCCTACCGGGACAACATAATGACACCGATGGCAAACGGACCGCTTTTGAGGCGGCGCATCAATCCTTCGCATTCTCCGCATTCGACGCGCAATTGGCGGCCCAGGCACAAAAAGCCGTGACGCAGCTAAAACAGTTGCATGCGATGCGTGGCCAGGTGAGCAGTCTGACGGCGACGATACCCGCCATGGCCAAATACTACACGGGCGCCATCGCCGAACTGTTGCACGTGACCGATCAGATGCTGCGCAACAGCACCGATGACCGGATCAGCAAATCGATCAGCGGCTATATCGCGTACCTGCAAGCAAAGGAACGGGCCGGGCAGGAGCGTGCCATGGGCGCGGGCGGTTTCGGCGCCGGCCAATTCAGTCCGAAGGTCTACAATAGATTTGTCGAACTGATCGCCCTGCAACAGAACTATTTCAACAGCTTTCAGCTGTTTGCCGCGCCGGCGCAATGGGATTTCCATAAAACCACGGTGTCCGGCCCGGTCGTGGCCGAGGTGGACCGTATGCGCCGGATCGCCATTGCCTCGCCCCAGACAGGCAACACCGGCAATGTTGAAGGTGGCCGTTGGTATGGCGAGATTACCAAGAAGATCAATCTGATGAAACAGGTCGAGGACCGCATTGCCGCCGATTTGGGCGCTTCGGCAACCGTATTCGAAGCCATGGCATTCAGGGGCGTGATTGTTTTTGCCTTGATTTCCCTGGCCCTGGTGGTTGTCGGCTGTGGCCTGCTGATCGTAATTGCGCGGGATATTCTGCGCGCGGTTGGCGGCTTGACCGGCGTCATGGGCGCGCTGGCGGATGGCGACAAGGCCGTTGAAATTGCCGGCATCGACCGTGGTGACGAGGTTGGTGAAATGGCGCAATCGGTGCAGGTTTTCAAGGACAACATGATCCGCAACGACGAAATGGCGGCGGAGCAGGAGCAGGAGCGCGCCACCCGAGAGGAGCGTGCCAGCAAGGTTGAGCAACTGGCCAGCGATTTTGATGTTGCGGTCGGTGATGTTTTACGAGGCGTATCGGATGCCGCCACCGAAATGGATGCGACGGCCAAGATGATGTCGGACACGGCTGAACAGACGGTACAACAGTCCACGGCCGTGGCCGCGGCCTCGGAACAGGCCAGTGTCAATGTGCAGACCGTGGCCAGCGCGTCGGAGGAAATGTCGGCTTCAATTGATGAAATCAGCCGTCAGGTGATTGACTCGGCCCGGATCACGTCCGAGGCCGTGGATCAGGCTGAAAATACCAACCAATCAATGGCTGGCCTGAACGAGGCAGCGCAAAAGATCGGCGATGTGGTCGGCCTGATCAACGACATCGCATCACAGACCAATCTTCTGGCCCTGAACGCCACGATCGAGGCGGCGCGGGCCGGCGAGGCGGGTAAGGGTTTTGCCGTGGTTGCCTCGGAGGTTAAGAGCCTGGCCACCCAGACCGCCAACGCGACCGAGGAGATTGGCGCGCAGATCGCCGCCATGCAGAACGAGACCGCGGGCGCGTTGGAAGCCCTGACGGGGATCGGCAAGACCATCAACACGGTGAATGAAATCGCCACCACGATTTCGTCCGCGGTCGAGGAACAATCAGCCGCCACCCAGGAGATCAGCCGCAATGTGGACCAGGCCGCGCATGGCACACAGGAGGTGAGCAGTAGCATCGCCTCGATTTCGCAGGCCACCACGGAAACCGGCACGGCGGCTGGTCAGGTGATGTCGGCGTCCGGCGATCTGGCCCGGCAGGCCGACACCCTGAAATCCACGGTCGAAAAGTTCCTCGAGGACGTCAAGGCCGCCTAATAAATGGCCGGGCAGGGATGGTCAGCTCAGTTCCAACCGTCCCCTAAACCCGGCCATGATCTATGGAATGGCCGCCGTCCACGTAGATGGTTTCGCCCGTCAGCAACGTCAGGTCGCCGTCCAATAGGCGGGCGGTGAAATCGGCGACTTCTTCGGGTTGGCTGGGCCGTCCGATAGGTACCCGGCGGGCGAAATAGGCCTTTACCTCGTCCAGGGCCAGGTATTCGCGGGCGATGTCCGTGTCGATATAGCCCGGTGCCACGTTGACCAGGGAGATGCGGTCCTTGGCCCATTCCGCGGCCAGGCAGCGGTTCATCGCCGCCAGGGCGGCTTTCGAGGCGCTGTAGGCGGTGTTGTGGGGTGTGGCCAGCCGGTCAAAGAAGGACCCGATATTGATAATGGCGCTGCCGCGATCTTTTTTTGCCCGCAAATAGGGATAGGCCGCCCGCGCTGCGGCGAAGGCGCCGATCACGTTGGTTTCAAGGACCTGGCGGAAATCGTCGTTGGAGAAGCTGCGTGAGGGTCCCAACAGATGAATGCCCGCGTTGTTGATCAGATAACGCAAACCACCGGGCCGGCTATCGACCTCGGCCAGGGCGGCGGCGATGCTGTCTTCATCGGTAACATCGCAGGCCAGATTGATCAGGCGCTGTTTTACAGCGTCGGGCAGATCGCCCTGTTCCGGGCCGATGCCTTTGCGCGATAGTGCTGCGACGGTAAAGCCCCGCTCGTCCAGGGCCCTTATGATTTCCACGCCCAGGCCACGGCTGGCGCCGGTGACGGCGACGATGCCGTCGCCAAGAGGTTTGGTCGCGGGTGCTGTTTCTTTCTGCGTCATTCTAAAGCTGTGCCTCCAATGCCATCAAACAACATGGTGCTCAATTTCGCTGCCATGTCCTCAATTGGGTCGTGGTCCTTGCGGTACCATTCGTGGGTCCAGAACAGCGCGCTGAGCAGGAACAGCCGCAACAGGGTCAGATCCACGCCTGGACCGATCTCGCCCGCTGCCTGGGCCGCCTGCAACATGGCGCGCCAATAATCGGCATATTGTTCCCGGCGAACGCGGTGCCGCTCGCGGATCGCCCGGGGTGCCAGGTTGTAGTTGATGATATTCGCCGCTGTATAGTCGCTATGCTGTAACAGGCTGGTCAAATGGGCCCGGATGGCGGCCTCTACGCGCTCTCGGTGCGTACTGGATGCGGCCATGCCGTCAACCGCACCGCGCACCGCGTCGTGAATGCCCGCGATGCCGATATTCAACACCTCTTCCAGCAATTGCTCCTTCGAGCTGAAATAGTAGTAGATCGCCGGTGCCTGGATATGGGCCAGGGCGCCGATATCCTTCAGGGTCGTCTTATCATAACCCTTGCGGCGAAACATTTGGGCGGTGGCATTAAGAATCCGCCGCCTAGTGTCATCTGACTTTTTCATTTTTTGCCATCGGCTGGCAGCGCAATCTTGCGCCGCTTCTAAAATCTAACTAATGTTAGATAAAAATCAAGCCGCGAAATGATGCCCCGCTTTGGAGTTGACCCATTGGCCTTAATTCAATCCCAAATCTCCACGGCTTCGGAAGATTTCAGCCGCAACCGCGCTGCGTTTGGCGCCTTGATGGACGAATTGCACCGCCGCCGGGGTGAACATGAAAGCTCTGGTGAAAAGGCCAAGCAGCGCCATATGGCCGCAGGCAAGCTGCTGCCCCGCGACCGTATCGATGTGCTGTTGGACCCGGGCTCGCCGTTTATGGAACTGGGCGATCTGGCGGGCGTCGATATGTATGACGGCGTCCCCCCTGGTGCCGGAATTATCACCGGCATCGGCCAGGTCAAGGGCGTCAGCTGCATGATCATCGCCAATGATGCCCCGGTGAAGGGCGGCACCTATTTTGCCATGACGGCCAAGAAACACGTCCGCGCTCAGAAAATCGCCTGGCAGCATCGCTTGCCCAACATCACCTTAGTTGACAGCGGCGGCGCCAATCTGCCGGAACAGCCGGGCATTTTCCCGGACTCGGGCCAATATGGCAGCGTCTTCAACCAGATTGTGCGGCAATCGGCCGAGGGCATTCCGCAAATAGCCGTGGTGCATGGCGCGTGTACCGCCGGCGGCGCCTATGTGCCGGCGTTGTGCGATCTGGCCGTGATCGTCCGGGAACAGGGCTATATGCACCTGGGCGGGCCGGAGCTGACATACGCCGCCACGGGAGAGGAAGTCGACCGCGAGACCCTGGGCGGGGCGCTGATGCATTCGGAGACCAGCGGCGTCACCGATTATCTGGTGGAGAACGACCGCCACGCCATGGCCACGGTGCGCAATCTGGTTGGTGATACCTGCCGCCGGCCCAGCCTGGAACGTCCCGTGCGCGCGCCCAAGCCCCCGCGCTATGATCCGGCCGAGATCCACGGCCTGATCCCCGAAGATCCACGCCATCCCGCCGATACGCGGGAGATCCTGGCCCGCCTGCTGGATGACAGCTATTTCGATGAATTCAAAGGGCGCTACGGCGACAGCCTGTTGTGTGGTTTCGCCTATATTGGCGGCTTTCAGGTCGGCATTCTGGCCAATGCGGGGGTGATCTTTTCCGAAAGCGCCAAAAAAGCGGTGCACTTCATTGATATCTGCTGCAAGCAGGATATCCCGCTGCTGTTCCTGGCTGATAATTCCGGCTTCATGGTCGGGCGCGAGGCGGAGCACGGCGGCATCTCGAAAGACGGCGCCAAGATGATCACGGCCATGGCTTCGGCCAATGTACCGAAATACAACATCATCATCGGCAAGTCCTATGGCGCGGGCTATATGGCCATGTGCGCCCGCCCGTTCGAGCCGACCTTCTCGTTTGGCTGGCCCAATGGCCGCGCCGCCCTGATGGGCCCGGAACAGGCGGCCATGACGCTGGCCATGGTGCAGCGGCAGAAATTCGCCCGCGACGGCCTGCCATGGACCGAGGCGGACGAGGAAAAATTCAAGCAGCCGATCCGCGATGATTTCGAGGCGTTCGCCTCGATGTACAATTACGCGGCCAATCTGTGGATCGACAATATTCTCGACCCGGCGGAAACCCGCGAGGTGATGACCTTGTTGCTGGATGTGGCGGCCCGCGCGCCGGCCCAGGCCTCGCCCTTCGGCGTGTTGCGGATTTAAGGGCGCGGCCATGATCAAGAAGCTCCTTATCGCCAATCGTGGTGACAGCGCTTGCCGCATTGCCCGCACCGCCAAGGCCTTGGGCATGGACGTTGCCACGGTGCATTCCCGCACCGACCGCCAGGCCGCCCATGTGCGCCAAATCGGCCAGTCCATCGAGGTCGGCGGCGGCCCGGCCTCGGAAAGCTATCTCAATATCCCGGCGATCATCGCGGCGGCCAAGACCGTCGGCGCCGACGCGGTGCATCCCGGTATCGGTTTCCTGTCGGAAACGCCGGACTTCGCCAGCGCCGTGGAAGAGGCCGGCTTGATCTTTGTCGGGCCCACGGCGGACACCCTGGCGCGGTTTGGGGACAAATTGCAGGCCAAGCGCGAGGCGGCGGCGCTCGGTATCCCTGTTATTCCCGGCGGTGATCTGGCCAGTGACGACGAGGCCGGTATCGCGGCCATGGTTGCCAGCATGCAGCCGCCGCTGTTGTTAAAGGCGGCAGCGGGCGGTGGCGGGCGTGGTATCCGCGTGGTGCGCGAAGCTGATGATCTGGGCGAAAACATCGCCTCCGCCATGCGCGAGGCCAAGGCCTCGTTTGGCCGGGCTGATTTGTTGGTGGAGCAATATCTGGACCGGCCACGCCATGTGGAGGTGCAATTGGCGGGCGATGGCAGCGGTGCCGCGATGCATCTGTTCGACCGGGAATGCTCGCTACAGCGGCGCCATCAAAAGGTCGTTGAGGAAGCGCCCGTTGCCGGCCTGGCGCGGGATCTGCGGCAGAATATTCTCGATGCCGCCTGTCGCCTGGCGGCACACGCGAAACTGCGCGGATTGGCCACGGCGGAATTTTTAGTGACGGGAGATGAGTTCTTCTTCCTGGAGGTCAACCCGCGCCTGCAGGTGGAACACCCGGTGACCGAGGCCGTCACCGGTCTGGACCTGGTGGCCTGGCAGTTGCGTATTGCCGACGGCGCAGGTCTGCCCTTGAGCCAGGATCAGATCGTGATCCGTGGCCATGCCATGCAGGCCCGGCTCTATGCCGAAGATTCGGCCAACGGCTTCGCCCCGGCCACGGGTATGGTGCGGCGTATTGATCTGCCCAAACCCCCGGTGCGGGCGGACATGGGTGTTGGGGCGGGGGAGGAAATCGGGCCGTTTTACGATTGCATGCTGGGCAAGATCATTTGCCATGGCGATGACCGGTCGGCGGCGTTGGGCCAATTGCGCGCGGCCTTGGCCGAGACAGCCGTCTTTGGCGTCCCGACAAATTTGGCTTTCCTAACGGATTTGCTGGCCCGCGATGAGGTCGCGGACGGCCGCATGGACACGGCCTTGATCGACCGCGAGGTGACCGCCAATCAATCGGCCGCCGAACGGCCGGCGGACGAGCTGTTCGCTCTCGCCGGCGCGGTGGCGATGTTACACTACCGTAGCGGCCCTGACAGCGACCCATGGCAAGGCCGGGATGGCTTCACGAACTGGCGTTTGGGCCAGGGCCAGGTGCGCGCCAGTCATGCGCCAAGCCTGCAGGTCGGCTTTGACGCGGAAAGCGGCGACGTGGCTTTTTCCCCTGTTACTCAAAATGGCGGCATGTCCGTCCGTGTTGAACAGAATACTCTGGCCATGACACTGGTAGCCCTGGGCGATGACGCCTACAGCGTGACCTTTGGTGATGAGGTTCAAATCGTGCGCGCGGTCTGTGCGGACGATATGGTGCACCTGCATGCTGCCTTTGGCACCGCGGCGGCGCGGGTTTCGCTGTATGCCGACGGTTGGCAGGCTGATGCGGCGGCGGTGGAGGGCCGCGTGCTGGCGCCGGTCATGGGCAATGTCACCAAGGTTCTGGCCGCCGTTGGCGATCATGTCAAAACGGGGGATGTTCTGGTCGTCCAGGAGAGCATGAAGATGGAAATCCGCCTGACCGCGCCTTGCGACGGCGTGCTGGCGGCACTGACCTGCGCCGAGGGCGACATGGTCGAGCGGCATGCGTTCATCGCGGAAGTCGAGCCGCTGGATATTCAGGAAGAAGGATCAAACACATGAGTGAAGGCAACGAACTGCTATTCGATGTCACCGACGGCATCGCCACGGTGACCATCAACCGCCCCGAACAGCGCAACGCCATGAACATCGCCGTCTCCAACGGCCTGAACAAGATCTGGGAAGACATCGACCTGAACCCGGATATCCGCGTGGTGATCTTCACCTCCGCTGATTGCGGCACATTTTGCGCCGGCATGGACCTGAAGGAAACCGCGCAGAAAAAGGCTGAAACCGGCGAGGATATCCTGACCTTCATGCGCGATCCGTTCCAAAAACGCATGCGTCACGTCCGAGTGCCGATCATCGCGGCCATGACCGGCCATCTGATGGCCGGCGGCATGATGTTCTCGCTCAATTGCGATATGCGCGTGGCCATGGCAGGTACCAAGATCGGCATTACCGAAAGCAAGATCGGCCGTGGTTCCCCTTGGGGCATGCCGCTGGTCTGGATGCTGCCGCAGCCGGTGTTGATGGAGATGGTCCTGACCGGCGACCTCTATCCGATCGAGCGTTTTCACGAGCTGGGTTATATCAATTACCTGGAACCGGACGGCGACGCGGTACGCGCAAGGGCCCAGGAACTGGCCGAGAAAATCCGCGACAACGCGCCGCTGTCCGTGACCTGCGGCAAGGCGGCTATTCTGGCGGCGATGTCGGCGGGCTGCGATGCGGGCGCGGAACTGGCCTGGCGTCTGTATCAGCCGGCCTATACCTCCGAGGATGCCCAGGAGGGCGCGCGGGCATTTGCCGAGAAGCGCCCACCGGTCTGGAAAGGCCGGTAAGGAAAGGCCGCTAGGGAAAAGTCGCGATGGAAACCATCGACGCGGTCTTCGCTAGGGCGGCGGCGGAGGAAGACGAGGCGGTGCATCTTGTCTTCACCGATGGCACCGCCAGCTCCTATGGCGAGACTTACGAGCAGGCCTCGCGCTTCGCCGCTGTTCTGATCGCGGCGGGTATCGCGCCCGGTGACCGGGTCGCCTGTTTCATGGGCAATTCGCGGGCGCTGTACGAGTTTTTTATCGGCTGCGCCATTGCCGGCGTCATCGCCGTGCCCATCAATACCTTGAGCACCGCGCGGGAAACCGGGGCTTTGTTCGCCGATTGCCAGCCACGGGGTATTGTCGCCAATGATCCCGGTACCGCCCTGCCCAACGACATGTTCTCGGACGATGTGGTGCTGCGCCTGTCCTGCGGCGACGCGGTGCCGGGCGCCGGCTGGCGGGATTACGAGGCCGCCCTGGCCGAGGCGCCGGGCCGTGTCCTCGCCCCCCGCAGCCGGCCTGATGCGCCGGCCATGATTGTCTATAGTTCCGGCACCACCGGGGCGCCGAAGGGCATTGTCCTTGGCCATCGCCAGCTGATCGCCAATGCGCGCATGACCATGGACGTCCTGGGTTATGACGCCAACGACCGGTTTTTGACCGTTCTGCCGTCGTTCCATCTGTTTGGTTACAGCTATGATTTCCTCTATTGCGCGCTGGCCCGTGGCCGCATGTTCGTCTTGCCGGAATTCGATGCGGATACGGCGTTGGACTTGATCGAGGGGCACCGCATTACGGTGCTGGCTGGGGTGCCCTTGATGTTCGTGCAGATGTTCCAAGCCGGCCGTCTGGCCGGGCGTGACCTCTCCAGCCTGCGCCTGATTGATGTGGGCGGCGGGCCGGTGCCGGTGTCCCTAGTCCACCGTCTAAAGAACGACATTGGTATCGACACCGTGGAAAGCTATGGCCTGACCGAAATCTGCACCGTGGCCTGCGTGCAACGGCCCAGCGTGCCGTCGCCCGATGGCTCCTGCGGCGTGGTGCTGGATGGCATCGAAGTACGGCTGCGGGACCGTGATGGAAACCCCGTGCCCGCGGGGGAGCCGGGCGAACTGCAATTCAGGTGCGATACTCTCATGACCGAGTATTGGGGCCAGCCGGAGCTGACGGCGGCTACTTTGGCGGATGGCTGGCTGCATACCGGTGATGTGGGCCGCATCGACGAACACGGCAATATTTTCATCCTGGACCGGATCAAGGACATGATTGTCGCCAACGGCTACAACGTCTTTCCCAAGGAAGTCGAAAATGTGCTGTTCGCGCACCCATCGGTGCAGGCGGCGGCGGTGATCGGCATACCGGACGAGGTCCGTGGCGAGGATATCCAGGCCTTCGTGGTGCCCGCGCCGGACGCGGCCCGAAACGGCGATGCGATCCTGGAATATTGCCGCCGCGAGCTGTCCCGCTACAAAGTGCCGCGCGGCATTACCTTCACGGAGAGTTTGCCGCTGACCGCATCAGGCAAGATCCGCCGCTTCGCGTTGCGCGAATTGTGGCAAACGGCGAAGATATAGAAATAGGAGGACACATCATGAGCGAAGCAAGACAAACAGATACCACGGCGCCGGAACTGCTGGTTAGCCAGGAAGACGGTATCGGCCGCATAACCCTGAACCGCCCGGAAATTCGCAATCCGCTTAGTTTGGATTTCGCCGAGGCGATGAATGCGGCCCTGGACCAACTGGAGGATGACCCCGATTGCCGGGTCATCATCCTGACCGGCAACGGCCCGGTGTTTTGCGGCGGCGCCCAGTTGGGCAGCGTCCTTGTCATCGAAGAGGTCGATATGGACTGGCAATATCTGGTCCTGCGCGGCGTCAACCGGATGATCAAGCGCATGCGCGCCCTGGACCTGCCGATTATCGCCGCCGTCAATGGCCCGGCAGTGGGCGGCGGCGCCTCGCTGGCGCTGGCCTGTGATGTCGCCATCGCGGCACCGAAGGCCAGTTATTATTTCGCCTTTGGCCGCATGGGGGCCTCGGGCGCCGACATGGGTTGTACCTATTTGCTGCCCCGCCTGGTGGGTACCATGCGGGCTTCGCAGCTGATGCTGACTGGCGCCACCGTCGAGGCCGAAGAGGGCCGCGAATTGGGCCTGTTCACCGAGGTCGTGCCGGCGGATCAGCTGCGGGCGGCGGCCGAACGGACGGCCCAGGCGATGATTGACGCTTCGCCCCGGCGCGCGACCGCGTTTACCAAGATGGCCCTGTTCCGTGGCGAGACCATGGATCTGGAATCCTGCCTGGAATACGAGATGATCGTGCAAAATTACTTGTTCCGTGGCGACGAGCACAAAGAACGCCTGAACGCCTTCCTGAACAGAAAGCGATAGCTGGACGAAGCCGTGCTTGAACGTAACGACAGCCTGATCGAAATGGTGGCGCGCCAGCCCGGCGCGGCGTCCGCGATCATTGATGGTGATGTTGCGGTCAGCTACGGCGAATTGCTGGAAGCCAGCCGCCGGGTCGCGGGCGGTTTGGCAGGCTTGGAGGTCGGCGAGGGTGACCGGGTGGCGCTTTGGCTGCCCAATGTGCCGGCCTGGCTGGTGCTGTCTCTGGCCTGTGCCCGCCTGGGCGCCGTGGTGGTTTCGGTCAATCCACGGTTCAGGGCGGTTGAAGTCGGTGATATCATTGAACGATCAGGCGCCAAGCTGTTGGTGCTGTGGCCGGACTTCAAGGCTATCGATTTCATGGCCATTTTGAGCGAGATCGACGCCAGTGCGCTGTCGGCGGTCGAGACCCTGGTGCTGTACGGCGAAGACGGCGGGCAGCCAGATTTGGCAGGGCCGGATCGCCGGCTGGTCTCCTATACGGATCTGGATGCGTGTAAGGATCGTTTTGACGGCGACGGGGGCCGCGATGCCGACTGCATAATATTCACGACTTCCGGCACCACGAAACGGCCGAAACTGGTGGTTCATACCCAGCATTCCATCGCCGATCAGGCCCGCATCGTCGCCGATGCCTCTGGCTTTTGCGAGCCGGATGCGGTCAGTCTGGCCTCGCTGCCGTTTTGCGGTGTGTTCGGCTTCGCGTTGGCCATGACCACCTTGGCGGCGGGCCGGCCGATGATTTCCATCCCCGTCTTCGATCCTGTCGAGGCGGGCCGGTTGATCCAACAGCACAAGATCACGCATATCTTTGGCAGCGATGATCTGTTCCATCTGATCCTGGCGGCAACAGCGGGCAAGGCACCTTTTCCCAGCCTGCGCCTGTGCGGTTTCGCCGCCTTCAACGCTGCCCTGGACAGCATCGTGACCGAGGGCGATGCCCGTGGCGTGACCTTTGTCGGCGTTTATGGTTCTTCCGAGCAGCAGGCGTTGATTACCTGCCAGAATACCGATGCCCCGGCCGAGGAGCGCGGCCAGGGCGGCGGCTATCCGACGGCGGAGGATATCCATTTTCGGGTTCGCGATAATGAAAGCGGTGCGCTGCTGCCCCCCGGCGAGGCCGGCGAGTTGGAAGTAAAAAGCCCCGGCCTGTTCGACCGCTACGACAACGATGACGCGGCGAACCAGGCCGCCTTTTGCGACGACGGCTTTTTCCGTACCGGCGATCTTGGCTATATGGAGGCGGATGGCCGAGTGGTCTTTCTCTCCCGCATTGGCGATGTACTGCGCCTGGGCGGTTTTTTGACCAGCCCGGCGGAGATCGAGGCGCGTCTTGAAGAGCATCCATCGGTGGCGGAATGCAAGGTGGCGCCGTTCTCCACGGCTGACGGCAACCGCGCCGTCGCCTTCATTATTCCCAACAACGGCGGCGCCCTGGATGAAGATGCCCTGCGCGATCATTGCCTGGCGGGTATCGCCAAATACAAGGTGCCCGTGCGTTTCTTGGCCATCGATGCCTTTCCCATGGCGGAAAGCGCCAATGGTCTGAAACTGCAACGGGGCAAGCTTACAGCGCGCGCCGAAGAACTGCTTAATTAGTAACGAGGAACCGTTAGGAGGAATGGGCATGAACTCGATCTATTTCAATGAAGAGCATAATATGTTGCGCGATCAGCTGCGCCGCTTTGTCGATAACGAGATCAAGCCCCATGGCGATGACTGGGAGCGCGAGGGCAAGGTCTCCCGCGAGATGCTGAAGAAAATGGGCAAGCTGGGCTATTTTGGTCTGCGCTTTCCCGAAAAATATGGCGGCAGCAACATGGATGTCTTCGCCTGGATCATCCTGGCCGAGGAACTAAGCCGCTCCACCTATGGCGGGGTCAGCGTCACCTGCATGGTGCATGCCGCCATGTCGTCGCCGCATCTGATCTATGCCGGCAGCGAGGAGCAGATCGACAAATATCTGCCGGCCATCATGGCGGGTGAGAAAATATGCGCCATTGCGGTAACGGAACCGTCAGCGGGCTCCGACGTTGGCGGCATCCGCACCCGGGCCGTGCGCGACGGCGATGAATGGGTGTTGAACGGCTCGAAAATGTTCATCACAAATGGCTATTACGGCGATATCTATTTCGTCGCCGCCAAGACCGACCCGGATGCCAAGGGTTCGAGGGGCGTTTCCATGTTCATCGTCGAGCGTGATACGCCGGGCTTCAAGATCGGCCGCAAGCTGGAGAAATTCGGCATCCATTGTTCCGACACCGCCGAATTGTTCTTCGAGGATTGCCGAGTGCCTGCCGAGAACATGCTGGGCGAGGAGAACAAGGGCTTCTACGCGGTGATGGCGAATTTCCAGAACGAGCGCATGTCAATCGGCGCCATGGCCACCTCGGAAGCGCAGACGGCACTGGAGCTGACTATTGAGCATTTGCGTAACCGGGAGGCCTTTGGCGCGTCCCTTATGGACAAGCAGGGCATCCGCCAGCGCCTGGCCATGTCCCATGCCAAATTGGTGGCGGCGCAACAGCTGCTCTATCATGCCGCCTGGCTGGACAGCCAGGGCCACGATTGCGTGCAGGAGGTCTCCATGGTCAAGGCGCATTGTGCCGAGGTTACCCAAGAGGTGATGTATAATTGCCAGCAGTTCCATGGCGGCATGGGCTATGTCCGCGACCTGCCGATCGAACGCATGGTGCGCGATGCCCGCCTGCATGCCATCGGCGGCGGCGCCACGGAAGTGATGTTGGAAGAAGTCGCCAAACGCTGGTAAGGGAAGATCCACATGGTTGAAACATCGGAAATCGTCTGGCGGCCCAGCAATGAACGGGTGGAAGCCGCCCGTCTGACCGCCCTGATCCGGCAGATGGGCGCCTCGGATTATCACGACCTCTACGCCCGCTCCGTGGCTGATCCGGCCTGGTTCTGGGATGGCTTGTTAAGCTTCCTCGATATTCGTTTCTATCGGCCTTACGACACCATACTGGACACCAGCCGGGGCAAGGCCTGGGCCGATTGGTGCGTTGGCGGCACCACGAACCTTTATCTGAACTGCATCGAGAAGCACCGGGAAACCGAAACCTGGAACAAGCCGTTTATCGAATGGCAGGGCGAGGACGAGCGCACCCGTACGCTCAGCTATGCCGACTTCGATGGGGAAGTGAACCGCCTGGCCGCCGCGCTGCAATCGCTGGGCGTGGTGCAAGGCGATGTGGTCGGCTTGTATCTGCCCATGATCGCCGAGGTCTATGTGGCCTTTTTCGCCTGCGCCAAGATCGGCGCCGTCAACATGCCGCTGTTTTCGGGCTTCGGCCCCAGCCCCATCACCACCCGCCTGAATGAGGGCGGCGCGAAGGTGGTCATTGCATCCGACGGCACTTGGCGCCGGGGTGCGGCCTCGGCCATGAAAGCGCCTCTGGACGAGGCCTGCATGGAGGCGCCCAGCGTCGAGGCGGTGATCGTGGTCAACCATATGGCAGGCGAGGTCCCGGTGGAGATGACGCCGGGGCGCGACCATTGGTGGCATGATCTGGTGGCTGGGCAAACAGCATCTGTCGCGACGGCGGAATTGCCGGCGGAGGCACCGTTGACCTTGGCTTTCACCTCCGGCACCACTGGTAAACCCAAGGGCATCATCATGACCCACGTGGGCTTTCTGACCAAGGTGGCGTTGGATCTGGACCTGATGCTGGATTTCGGGCCCGATGATTGTTTCTTCTGGCTCAGTGATTTCGGTTGGATGGTGGGGGCGTTGACGGCGGTGACGCCCAGTTTCGCCGGCGGCCGTCTGCTGGTCGCCGAAGGGGCACCGGACCGGCCCAGGCCGGACCGTTTCTGGCAGTTGATCGAAGACTATAAAGTCACTCATTTCGGCATGGCGCCCACTGCGGCCCGCGGCGCCATGGCCTTGGGACGGGAGCTGGTGGACAAGCATGATCTGTCGTCTTTGAAGACCATGATTTCGGGCGGTGAGCCCGCCACGCCGGATGCCTGGCAATGGATGTTCGAGGTGATCGGCAAGAAGCAGCTGCCGATCCTGAATATATCCGGGGGCACCGAGATCGGTTGTTCCATCGTCACCGGCGCCGGCATTCTGCCGCAAAAATCCTGCGCCTTTAACGGCCCGTCATTGGGTTCGGGCGCCGCCATCTTCAACGAGGCGGGCGAGCCCGTGGCGCCCGGCGAGGTTGGCGAACTGGTCATGACGCAACCGTCCATCGGCCTGACCAAAAGCTTTTGGGGCCCGGGCGGCGATGAGCGTTATCTGGAAACCTATTGGCAGGATTATCCCGATACCTGGCGCCATGGCGATTTCGCCTCTATCGACGAGGACGGTTTCTGGTTCCTGCTGGGCCGTTCCGACGATACCTTCAAGATTGGCGGCAAGCGTACCGGTCCGGCGGAGATCGAGGCGCTGGTGGTTGCCACCGGCAAGGTTGCCGAGGTCGCCGTGATCGGCCTGCCCGATGAACGCGCGGGCGAGGTCATTTGCATTATCGCCGTGCCCAAGGAGGGCCATGGCGGCGAGGATAATGCGGACGATCTGCGCGAGGCGCTGTCGGCGGCGGTGTTGAGTGGCATGGGCCGGGCCTACCGGCCCCGGCATATATACTTCGTGGCCGATTTGCCCCGCACCCGGTCCATGAAGATCATGCGCCGGCTGATCCGCTCGGTCCTGCTCGAGCAGCCAACCGGTGATACCTCGGCGCTGGCCAATCCCGAGGCCCTGGCCCATCTGGAAGCCGTCAAAGGGCAGCTGGATTAAGGCCGCCATATTTGGGAGACAGGTATGCCGGACCTGCCGAAAAGCGTCATATTTCACGATCATGGCCCGCGCGAGGGCTTTCAGATCGAGGATCGCCACCATCCCCTGCCGCGCCGGGTGGCATTGATCGAGGCCATCGCCGCCGCCGGGGTGCCGCGCATCCAGGCCGGCTCCTTCGTTAACCCAAAGCTGGTGCCGAACATGGCTGACAGCGCCGAAGTGTTCGCCGCCATCAAGAAACGCCCCGGTACCCGCTATACCGCGCTGGCCCTGAACCCCTGGGGTTTCGAGCAGGCCCTGCAAGTGCCGCAGGTGGATCATTACGGCTCGGTGGTGCTGTACGCCTCCAATGGCTTTTGTCTCAGCAACAACAATTGCACCAAGCAAGAGGCGCGGCGCCGCCTGCGACAATGGACCGAGCTGTACGACAAGCATGATGTCGCCTTGGAGCAGGTCTATGTTCTCTCCGCCTTTGGCTGCAATTTCGAAGGCGATGTGCCCCTGGCGGATGTCATGGAAGAAGTCCGCCACACCGTTGACCTATGCCGTGAACAGGGCCGCGCCCTGCCGCGCATTGACTTGGATGACAGCATGGGCTGGGCTGATCCACACAGCATCCGCCAGCGCGTCGATGCCGTGCGCGAGGCCTATCCGGAGCTTGAAATCGGCCTGCACCTGCATGACAACCGCGGGCTTGGCGGCGCCTGCGTTTTTGCCGCCTTGGAAATGGGCGTGCGCCATTTCGACAGTTCCATCGGCGGTCTCGGCGGCTGTCCCTTCGCCCCGCACAAGAACCGTATAGCCGCTGGCAATATCTGTACCGAGGATATGGTCCACCTATGCCATGAACTTGGCATTGAAACCGGCATAGATCTCGACGCTCTGATCGAAGCCGCCCTGTTGGCCGAGGATATTGTCGGCCGCCCCTTGATGGGCCGGGTCATGCATTCCGGCTCGCTGGCCGAATACCGCACGCTAAGTGGCTAGGTAGCCGCCATCGACGGGCAGCATGGCGCCAGTGACATAGGCCGAGAGGCCGGAGGCTAGAAAGACGACCGGTCCGACCAGATCCTCTGGTTGGCCCACCCGGCCCATGGGAACGCGGGTTAGGAATTTCTCGAGCGATGCTGGATTGTCGCGGGTATATTCCGTCATGGCCGTGGCGATAATGCCAGGCGCGATGGCGTTCACGCGCACGCCGTCCGGCGCTAGCTCCGCCGCGAAAGCTTTGGTCATCATCAGGATCGCGCCTTTGGAGGTGGCATAGGCGGCGGATTGCGATCCGCCCACGAAGGAACGGATGGAGCCTAAATTGACGACGCGTCCACCCGTGCTACGCAGATCGTTGACACAGGCCATGGTCATATTCTTGGCGCCATTTAGATTGACGTCCAGGGTACGCTGCCATTGTGCCTCGAAATCTTCATCGCGAAGGGTATCACGGTACAGAATGCCGGCATTGTTAATCAAGACAGACACTGGCCCCAAGGCCCCGTGTACCGCCCCGGCCACGGCTGAACAGGCGGCCCGGTCCGTAACATCGAGGGCCCAGCTTTCCGCCCGGCCACCGGAAGTCTTGATCTCGTCGGCGACGGTTTGCGCCTTGTCGCCATTGATGTCGGTCACCACGACAATGGCGCCGCTGTGTGCCAGGCCCTTGGCAAGTGCTGCGCCATTGCCCTGGGCCGCGCCGGTGACGATGGCGATGTCGCCCTTGAGAAGGTCTTTCATTGCGCTGCTCTCCGTTGTCATGCGGATGTCATGCGGACTTCAGATAGTCGCGATCATAGGTGACTGTCTCCATGCCGATAAACCTGGCGTGGCGCTTCAACTCGGCGGCTAGTTTCTTTTGCCGCGCCTGGCTGAATTTAACTTTCGGCTCAAGCCATAGGCCCGTGATGTGCAGCGCATTGTCCTTGCGCTGTGCCTTCATATCAATGCGGCCGATCATGCGGTCTCGCTCCAGTAAGGGAAAAACATAATAGCCGTATTCACGTTCGGCTTCCGGTACGAAGATTTCGATGCGGTAGTCAAAGTTGAACAGCCGTTGCAAGCGCTTGCGGTCCCTGATCAGGGGATCGAACGGGCTTAACACGCGCAGACGGTCGGGTGGGGCGGCGTGGGCGGCCAGATCGGCCGGGCCGCCTAGGATTTCAATCAGGGCCGGGCGCGCATAGCAGGATTTCGCCGCGCTGCCGTCGGCGCTTTCGACCAGCACCTCGATCAAGTCTTCGCCCAGGTTTTCAAGGCACCATGATTTGGCCTCCCCCGCGCTGATCGAGGCCCAATAGGCAGCCAGTTCGCCGGGTGCCGCAAAGCCCAGACGGTCGAGCGCGGCGCTGCAGGCCCAGTCAACGAAATCCTCTTTGGAATGCGCCTCTTCGCGATGAATATGCTCCGGGATAACGCGGTTGGACAGGTCATAGACCTTTTGAAAACCATCCCGCCGACTGACGCAAAGATCGCCGGTGCGCCAGAGAAATTCCAGCGCGGTTTTGGAAGGATGCCATTGCCACCAGCCGTTTTTCCCGGCGGTACGCGGGGGCGACTTGCGCTTCAAATCCCGCGACATGGTCGGGCCGTTCTGGGTGATATGTGCCCTCACGCCGTCCATCATGTCCTCGAAACCGATATGCTGGTCGCCGGACTTTTCCTTTGGCCGCCATTTGCGCCAGCGCTCCCGTAAGCCGTCTTCGCTTAACTCAAACCGCCGTCGCCAATGGGGGTAGAATGCGGTGGGAATGATGGCGGCATCATGGGTCCAATGTTCGAACAGCCGACGGTCCTCTTCCAGCAGCTGGCGCAGATGTTCGGGCCGGTAGGTCTGATTGCGCGCGAACAGGATCATATGGTGAGCCCGTTCCACCGTGCGGATACTATCCACTTGCACGAAACCCAATTGCTGGATCAGCCTATGCAGGGCGTCTTTGTCCTGGCGTAGGTGTGGCGGGTGGCACAGGCCCTGGCGCGCCATGAAGATTCGCCGGGCCGCTTGGTTTCCGATAACGGACCGGGGAACACTCATCTAGTTACCGCGAATCCATGCAATCAAAGGCTAGGCCTGTGTATCCACGTTCTGGCCGTCATCATCGGCGGCTTTTGGCGCCGCCGGCGCACCCTTGGCGACGCCGACCATGGCCGCCCGCAACAGGCGGTCCTGGATTACATAACCCACCTGCATGACCTGAACGACGGTACCCTGGGCAGCTTCGGGATCATCGATCTGAACCACGGCCTGGTGTAGGTTGGGGTCCATTTTTTCGCCCAGGGGATTAACCTCCCTGATGCCGTGTTTGTCGAAATGGCCTTGCAGTTCCCGTTGGGTCAACTCGACGCCTTCCAGCAGCTGGGCCATTTCCGGATTACCCTTGCGATGCTCGTCCGAGACGGCGGACAGGGCGCGTTGCAGATTATCGGATACCGCCAGCATATCGCGGGCGAAATCGGCGATGGCGTATTTGCGCAGGTCGGTCTTTTCCCGCTCGCCCCGGCGCTTGATGTTTTCCGTCTCGGCCATGGCGCGCAGTAGCTTGTCCTTCAGATCGGCGACTTCGCCATAGGCCAATTCCAGCTCGTCAGGTTCGTCCGCGGGCTCGACCGTTTCGGGATTGGCCGTTTCCTGGCTGGCCTCGCGGGCAGCTTCGGCGGCAACCTTCGCGGCGGCCAGACTAACGGGGTCGGCGCTTGCCGCTTTTTGGGCTTCTGCGGCCTCGGGTTTGACCTCTTCCGAATTCTCGAAATTTTCGGGTTCGTTCATCTTGTCCTCGAATACAGGCACGTAATTACGGAGTGTTTGAGCTTGATATAGGGCTTCAGGGCGCAGTTTTGAAGCCGCCAATTGAAACTGCGACCTTTTGAACCGAATAGGGCCCAAGGTCAACCGGCCAATTGATGCTTTAGGTCAACCTATCAGACGGCCGATAACCCGCGCGGTATAGTCCACCATGGGGACAATTCGGGCATAGTTCAGATGCGTCGGGCCGACCACGCCGATGGCGCCGATTATCTCTTGGTTGGAGTTGCTATAGGGCGCCACGATCATGGAAGATCCGGTCAGAGAGAACAATTGGCTTTCCGAGCCGACAAAGACCCGGACACCCGGTCCCTCGTTGGCCAGTTCCAGTACATCGATCAGCGCCTGTTTGCTTTCCAGATCGGCGAATAACTGGCGCACCCGTTCCAGATCCTCCGCCGCCGAGATATCTTCCAGCAGATTGGCCCGGCCCCGCACGATCAGGGTTTGCTGCTGCCCACCGCCGCCCCAGATCGCCAGGCCGCTTTCCACCACCCGCGCCGTTACCGCGTCCAGCTCCGCGCGGTGGCCTTCAATTTCATCCAGGATCTCGCGCCGGGTTTCCGCCAAAGTAGCGCCGCGCAGGCGGGCATTGAGATAATTCGCCGCTTCAACCAGGGCGGAGGGCGGCAGGCCGGCGGGGACTTCGATAATACGGTTTTCCACCGCGCCGGACTCGCCCACAATCACGACCAATGCCCGGCCATCACCCAGGGAGACGAATTCCAGATGCTTCAGGGGCGCTTCTAATTTCGGCGCCATCACCAAGCCGGCCCAGCCCGACAGGCCCGACAGCATTTCCGAGGCCTGGATCAGCATATCCTCGAAACTGCGGCCGGCGGCGGCGCAATGGGCCTCAATCTCCGCCCGTTCGCTCTCGGCCAGATCACCAAGCTCCAATAAGCCATCGATGAACATGCGCAGGCCACGGTCCGTGGGCAGGCGCCCGGCCGAGGGATGCGGGGCATGCAATAGTCCCGCGCTCTCCAGATCCGACATGATATTGCGGATCGAGGCGGGGGAGAGAGAGCTGTTCAGGCGCCTTGATAGCGTGCGCGAGCCAACCGGGGTGCCGGTTTCCAGGAACGATTCCACCACCTCGCGAAAAATTTCGCGGTTACGTTGGTCAAGGGCACCGATTTCCGGCCCATGTGGTGATCGTATAGCCATGTTCTAGACAATGTAGTAACGGCCCCCCAAAGCGTCAACTTGCGCGTCACGGGCAGGTTAACGTGGCGCTGGACGGCGGCGCATCAGAGGTCTAGAAGGGCGCCAGGATTTGTCCCGGAATTTTAGGAGTTTTCGCCATGCGTCCATCGGGCCGTGCCGTCGATCAACTACGTGAAGTCACCCTGGAGCCAGGTTTCTCGAAATACGCGGAAGGCTCCTGCCTGATCCGTTTTGGCGATACCCATGTGCTCTGCGCCGCCTCTATTGACGACCGGGTGCCGCCGTTCCTGCGCAACAGCGGCCAGGGCTGGGTGACGGCGGAATACGGCATGCTGCCGCGCTCCACCCATACCCGCACGGGCCGTGAGGCCGCACGCGGCAAGCAATCGGGCCGGACCCAGGAAATCCAACGCCTGATCGGGCGGTCGCTGCGCGCGGTGACGGACCTTAAGGCCATGGGCGAACGCCAAATTCGCCTGGATTGCGACGTTCTCCAAGCCGACGGCGGCACCCGCACGGCGTCGATCACCGGGGCCTGGGTGGCGCTGCATATCGCCCTGTCCGGCATGCTCAAAGAGGGCCTGATCGAAAAAATGCCCCTGAGCGATCATATCGCCGCCGTCAGCTGCGGTTTGTACCAGGATACGGCGGTGCTGGACCTGGACTATGCCGAGGATTCAAACGCCCAGGCGGATGCCAACTTTGTCCTGACGGGCAACGGGGGCATTGTTGAAATTCAGGGCACGGCAGAGGAAGATCCGTTCAGCCGCGAGCAGTTCAACAGCCTGATGGCCCTGGCCGAAAAAGGTATCGGCGAGTTGACGGTTTTGCAAAAGCAAGCCATCGGCGGCTAGACCGTGGCCCGCCTTTTCGCAGAACCGCGTCTGGTCGTCGCCTCTCATAACGAAGGCAAGGTGCGCGAGATCGCCGATCTATTGGTGCCTTTCGCGCTGGATATCGTTTCCGCCGCCGCGTTGGGTCTGCCGGAGCCCGAGGAAACCGGCGATACCTTCGTCGCCAACGCGGTGCTGAAGGCCGAGGCGGCGGTGCAGGGCGCCAGTTTGCCGGCCCTGGCCGATGACAGCGGCCTGGCGGTCGAGGGGTTGGGCGGCGATCCGGGCCTCTATTCCGCGCGCTGGGCCGGGCCGGAGCGGGATTTCAACGCGGCCATGGCGCTGGTGCAGGAAAAGCTGGGGGATAACCCCAACCGGCGGGCCTATTTCATCTCCGTGCTGTCGCTGGCCTGGCCCGATGGCCATGTTGAGAGCTTTGAAGGCCGGATTTACGGCACCATGGTCTGGCCGCCAAGGGGCGACAAGGGCTTCGGCTATGATCCCATGTTTCTGCCCGACGGCTATGACGTGACCTTCGGCGAGATGGATTATGACGAAAAACAGCGTATTTCGCATCGCGCCGTGGCCTTTCAAAAGTTGATCGATGGTTGCTTCCGCCAGCCATAATCCCACCAGTAGCCGGGGCTTCGCGGTCTACCTGCATTGGCCGTTTTGCCTGGCCAAGTGCCCTTATTGCGACTTCAACAGTCATGTCCGTGACGGCGTTGATCAGGACGCCTGGCGCCGGGCCCTGCTGGATGAGATTGACCGCGCTGCCGCTCGTCTGCCGGGCCGGGAGGTTGGCAGCATTTTTTTCGGCGGTGGCACGCCATCCCTGATGCCGGCGGCAACCGTTGCCGCAATTATCGACCGCATTGCCGGCCATTGGGGCATGGACGGAGCCGTGGAAATAACCTTGGAGGCCAATCCGACGTCCGTTGAAGCAGGCCGTTTTCGTGCCTATGCCGCTGCGGGCGTCAACCGCCTGTCTTTGGGTGTGCAGGCGCTGAACGATACGGATCTGCGCCGTCTGGGGCGTAATCATGATGCTCGCGAAGCCATGGCGGCCCTGTCGTTGGCCCGCGATACCTTTGCGCGGTGCAACTTTGATCTGATCTATGCCCGTCCCGGCCAGGATGAGGCAAGCTGGCGGGCGGAGCTGAGCCAGGCTTTGGAACTGGGCCCGTCGCATCTCTCGCTCTATCAACTGAGCATCGAAAAGGGCACGGCCTTCGACGGCACGGTGCAGGCGGCGGATGGCGATCTGGCCGCCGACCTGTTCGAGGCAACCCAGCAGATGTGCCTTGATGCGGGCCTGCCAGCCTATGAAATCTCCAACCATGCCGCACTGGGCCAGGAATGCCGGCACAATCTGACCTATTGGCGCTATGGCGAATATCTGGGGCTGGGGCCGGGCGCCCATGGGCGGTTGCTGATCGATGGCGAACGGTTGGCGACCAGCCAGCGGACATCACCGGAAAAATGGCTGGCGGGGGAGGGGCGTGCGTCGGAAAGCGTACTCTCCCGGGAAGAACGGGCGACGGAAATGCTGATGATGGGCATGCGCCTGACCCAAGGGGTGAACGGCGGTGATTTCAAGGCGGAGGTTGGGATGCCCCTGGTTGACTGGCTGGCGGGAGAGGGGTTGGATAGGCTCTTGGCTGGGGGATTGCTGTCCTGGCAAGGGGAGAACCTGGCGGCCAGCGATGCCGGCCTGCAGGTCTTGAATGCGGTGCTGGCGGAATTGTTGCCTTGATCACCGCGCTGGGGCAGAAACGAAACATGGTGGACGACAACACAGCAAGAACGGCGTTGATTACCGGCGGGGCGATCCGCGTGGGCGCAGCCATGGCGCAGGCCCTGGCAGCGGATGGCTGGCATGTGGCGATCCATTATCACGCCTCCCACGATGCGGCGGAGGCGCTGTTGGCGCAAATCCAGGGCGATGGCGGCCGGGGCCATCTGGTCCAGGCGGATTTGCGGGACTCCGGCGCCGTCGCCGGATTGATCGCCGCCGCCGGTCGGGATGCGCCGCCTCTAACGTGTTTGATCAACAATGCCTCGTTATTCGAGAATGATGCCGCGCTGAACATGACGGCGGAGAGCTGGGATGATCATCAGGCGGTCAATCTACGCGCGCCGCTGTTCCTGGCCCGTGACTTTGCCAAGGCTCTGGCCGATGAACGATCCTCTAATCATCGGGGCGTGGTGGTGAATATGCTGGACAATAAGTTGTTCGCCCTGAACGCGGATTTCTTTTCCTACACCGTCGCAAAATACGGCTTATTGGGCGCCACCAAGGTTCTGGCCATGGAGTTGGCGCCACGGATCAGGGTTTGCGGGATTGCGCCGGGCATTACCCTGCCCAGCGCGAATCAGACCGAGGCCGGCTTCCGCGCCGCCCACGCCATGAACCCGCTGGGGCAAAGCGCTACGCCGGAACAATTGGTCGCCGCCCTGCGGTTTATTTTGGCCGCGCCGTCCATGACCGGCGAGGTCATCACCATTGATGGCGGCCAATCCCTGCCAGGCATGCCCCGCGGGGTTTCATTCCTGGCGGAGAACTAAATCATTCCCATCACCGGCCACCGCGGTGTCGTTCGCCAACTTATCTTTGCCGCATTCCATCGCCGCCTTTGGTTACGAGATCGATTATGCCAGGGATCGCTAGGGCGATTTGGCGCCAGCCAGTTCGAGCGACAAATCATGCAAGGTACTGCGCAAACGGCCCAGCAGTTCGTCGATCTCCTCGTCCGTGATCGTGAGCGGTGGCGAGACCATGAACCAATGGCCGTACCTGCCCCCCGACGCCGGTCTGGAATAGATGATCAGACCGTTGTTGAGGCCATGAATGCGAACCAGGTCGGTGGGCTGAATGTGGTTCGGCAGCGGCGCCTTGTTGGTCCGGTCGGCGACGAGTTCAACGGCAAGCAGCAACCCCAGGCCCCTGATGTCGCCGATGATCGGAAGCTGCCCTTGCATTTCTTCTAGCCCGTGGCGGAGCCGTTCTCCGGCGATTTCGGATCTATTGACCAGGTCCAGACGCTGGTAAAGATCGAGTACCGCCATCCCGGCGGCGCATGATATGGGGTTTGCATTGTAGGAATACTGGAACTCGAAACCGCTCAGATCGGCCAGTTCATCAACCAGGGCGGCCGGTGCCAGAACCGCGCCCAGGGGGCTGTAGCCCGACGCCATGCCCTTTGCCATGGTGATGATGTCGGGCAGGGCATCGGGCCAGTGGTGCGCCGCCAGGAACCTGCCGGTGCGGCCCATGCCGCATAGGATTTCGTCGAAAACCAGGTGCACATCATGGCGCGTGCAGATTTCGCGGATGCGCCGGAAGTAGCGTTGCGGCGGCACGACGCAGCCGGTGGAAAGGCCGCCCACCGGCTCGATGACAAAGGCCAGGACTCTCTCGGCGCCAAGTTCATTGATCTTGGCCTCAAGACAGCCGGCGCAGTATTCCGCATAGCTGTCGGCGTCATGATTGTCCGGAACGCGATAGCTCAAGGGCGCCGGAATTTTCGGTGTCACCTCGGCAAAGCCGTCCAGAAAAGGCGCCAGCATGATATCGCCGTTCATGGCCAGCGTAGCGATGGTAGCGCCGTGATAGGACGGCTGGCAGGTAATGACCTGGGTCTTCGCCTTCCGTCCCGTGGCCACGGCGTACTGGCGCAACAGTTTGATGGCGTTCTCCATGGCCTCGCTGCCCCCTGACGCCAGGTAGACACGTTCGAAACCCGGTCCCGCCAGCGCTGCCAGACGCTCGACATAGTCAATGTTGGGGCGGTTCCTTATCAATCGGGGAAAGGCGTAGTCCAAGGTCCTGGCCTGTGCCGCCAATGCATCGGCCATATAGGGATTGCCGTGGCCGACATTGCTGACCACCGGGCCTGACGAGACATCGATATAGCGGTTGCCCTCTTCATCCCACATGTGGATGCCGGAGGCCCGGTCGATCACCGGCATGGGAACGGCGCCGGGCCGTGTGTAGAAGGCTGTTTGCCCGCCGTTTTTGGTGGCGGTTGATGTGAGAGAGGACATGAAAACCTCCAGGCTTTGATATATTGTATTGATGAGAGATATTGAATTGCATCGATAGTATTGACGTGTATTTCGAGTCAATATAAACATTGTTATCATGACAATATGGTGCCCTGATCTCGACCATAAAACCGGTCCCAAATACCTGCTGATCGCCGAGGCGATTGGGCAGAGTATCGCCGATGGCAGTCTGAAGGAGCGGGACCGGCTGCCGGTCCAGCGTGATCTCGCCTATCGGCTGGGGCTGTCTCTAAACACCGTCAGCCGCGCCTATGCCGAGGCGATCAAGCGGGGTTTTCTGCATGGTGAAGTGGGGCGCGGCACCTATGTGCGCGGTGCCGGGCCCATGCCGCTGCGGGATGCACCATCCGGGATGGTTCGGCCAACCAGCGGGCCGATTGACTTCACTTTGAACCTGCCTGCGCCCGGTGAGGGTGCCGCCGAACTGGCCGCGACGCTGGCGGATTTGCAAGGTTCCGATAAACTGGCCGCCCACCTTGACTATCAGACGGACGGCGGTGCGCCGCGCCATGCCGAGGCGGCGGCGGCATGGCTTCGCCCACTTGGTCTCGATGCTCATGCCGACGAGGTGATCCTAGCCAACGGGGCGCAACATGGCTTGCTGGTGAGTTTGCTGGCCATGGCGCGTCCGGGCGACGTCCTGCTCACGGAAGCGATGACATATGCGCCGATCAAGGCCCTGGCGCGGCACCTTGATCTCAAGCTGATGCCCGTCGCCATGGATGACGGCGGCCTTTCACCGGCCGCGCTGGATGACGCCTGCCGGAACAGCGCGGCAAAGGTTTTGTATTGCATGCCTACATTGCACACGCCGACCGCGATTACGATGACCGAGGTGCGGCGGCGCGAAATCGCGGCTGTCGCCAAGAGGCATGATCTGTTGATCATCGAGGATGATGTGTTCGGTTTCCTGCCGCCTGAGAGACCCCGGCCGTTGGCCTGCCATGCGCCTGAGCAAACGGTTTTTCTCACCAGCGTTTCAAAATGTCTTGCGCCCGGCCTGCGGGTTGGCTTTCTGCATGCGCCCGATAGGCTGCGCCGCGCGCTCCATGCCGCCGTTAATTTGTCGTGTTGGATGCCGCCGTCCCTGATGGCGGAGATCGCCAGCACCTGGATCATGGATGGCACGGCGCAAAGGTTGAACCAGTTTCAAAGGTCGGAGGCCCGTGCACGCCAGCAACTGGCCCGCCGTATTTTGAGCGGACACGATGTGCGGGCGGATCCGCATGGTCTGCATCTTTGGCTGGTGCTTCCCAAACATTGGTGGGCGGATGCCTTTCGGGCCGCTGCCGAAAGGCAAGGTGTAAAAGTGCTCACCGGCGAAACCTTCGTCATCACACAGGCCGATGCGCCAAACGCCGTTCGCATATGCCTCAGCCATGAACCGGTCCGTGATCGCGTGATCCAGGGGTTGGAGATCATTGCTGGGCTATTGGATGAGACCGGTCATCCCGGCGATCTTGTCGTCTAAACCGCGGTCTAAGCCGGGGCCGGCCAGTCAGGGTCCTGAAAACGCTGGATTTCCAGCTGATAGCCATCGGGATCGCGCAGGAAGAATTGATAGATGTTGAATTTTTCGTTTTCGCTGGGCGGCGCCTCGATCGTTACGCCTTGTGCTGTCAGGCGTTCGTACCAGCCGTCCACGTCAGCGCTGACCAGGGTGACAATGATGCCATCGGGCCTGACGTTGGTTCCCTCGGCGCATTGGCAGACCCCGATAAAGCCGTCCCGGCTGGTCCGGAAGATCTGACAGGCACCCTGGTCCAGGGCCAGCGGCAAACCCAGGGTCTCGCCATAGAAAGCGGCGCTGCGGGTTAGATCGGCGGTGTAGAGAAAGGTAACCTGCTGATCGAACATGGTTGTTACGATGCCTCCTGGTCGCCGTCCGCCGTCAGGGCCAGTTCCTTGACGGTTTTTCCTTCCAGTGCGGCGGCGGAGGCGGCCTCGTACGCATCCACGATGGCATCGATGCCGGCTGGTGCCGGGATGCTATCATAGGAAAGATCGCCGCCCGCGCCGCCATGGCGGACCGCGGCGAGGACCTCGTCTATAGTCACCACCTCGAACGGGCGGGCCGGCAGATAGGTGTGCGGTTGATCCGCCGTGGCCTTGATCAGATCCGCCCGTTCAAGAACCTCCAGAACATCCTGCACCGGGTCATTGCGAATGTTTAGCTCTTGCGACAGAGCCTCCGCCGACCAGGCGGGGCGGCGGAGATAGTGATGCCGCGCGATCAGGTTAATCAACGTCAGGGCCAGCTTTTCCCGGGCCCGGTGGCTTAGGCGCTGGTGGCCGCCTTGGCCGCGCAAATAAGCCGGATGCTGCACATAAAAACCGATGTTGGCGCCGATCAGCAAGATCAACCAACCCACATACAGCCAGATCATGAAAAATATCAGCGTCGCGAAGGTGGAATAGATGGCGGTGTATTTGGCCGAGCCAACCACGAAGGAGGCAAAGATCCAGCCCAGTACATTCCACATCAGACCGGCGACCAACCCGCCCGACAGGGCCGCGCGGGCCTGTACCTTGGTGTTGGGAATGAAGGCGTACATGAAGCTGAAGGCGCCCGAGATCATCAGGAACGGGATCAGCTTGCCAGCGAATTTAATCACGCTGCCCAGGGGTTCTATCGCCGATAGGGTGCCGACGATGGAGAGCGAGGCGATCGATGCGCCAATACCCACGGCGGCGAAAATCAAGGCTGGGCCAATGACCAGCACCGAAAGATAGTCGCGGAAACGTTGCCCCAGGCTGCGTTCCCGGCTGACATGCCAGACCGTGTTAAAGGCCCGCTCGATCTTCTGCATCAGCGAGACAACCGTATAGAACAACAAGGCGAAGCCCAGGCTGCCCAACACGCCGACCTTGACGTTATCAACGAATTCGATGATCCGTTCGGTAATCTCGATGCCCTTGCTGCCCAGAGGTTCGAGCACACCAAGCAGCAGGGGTTCAATCTGGTTATGGACACCAAAGCCCTTCAGGATGGAAAAACTGATTGCCAACAAGGGCACCAGGGACAACAAGGTGGTGTAAACCAGGCTCATGGCCCAAAGGGTCAGCTGCCCCTTGGCCAGATCACGGCCAATGGCGGCGGCCATGCGCAGGGCAATGATCAACCTGGCGCGCCAGGTTGGCAAACCGCTCAAATCCGCCTGCCAGATAAAGCGGTCCAGATTGCCGCCCAGGGCGAACAGTCCTTTATTGTCCTGCGTGCTCATCGCTGCATCTTAAACCATCGCGGTATTATTTACCGAAACCGATGGCTGTGTTTGTACTGACCGCAAGTCCGGTCAAACAGTCGTATGGGCCACCGTCCTGAGCCCGGCAGGCGGGTATTTTGTACAACTGGATGCGGGAAATTTTGGCACAGGCACCGCTGTGGAGAGGGATATTCACGATCGTGCCACGGTTTGATGGCAGCGGCGCTAGGTCGATCAACAGGCGGTCCATGACAGCGTCCTTGCCATCGAACAGCACCAGATCCAAACGAAACCGGTCCAGGGTCTGGCCCAGTCCATTGCTGATCAGCAGCGTTGCCAGGCAGCCCCGCGGGCTGTCTTCGGTTTTCTTGAGTTCCAGGCTAAGGCCGGCAGCCGCGCTGGGCCGTGGCCCGAGGCAGACAAAGGCCGTAAGCAACGCCGCAAACAGGGCTGTGAATAGGGGGGCCGAACGGATGGCGGGGCGCATGGTCGGGTTCCCTGTCCTCGTGGTGGATGACGATCCTGCGCTACCTGCCTAGCCGATCACCCCGTATGCGTGCAAGGCCTGTTCAAAAAAAGGCGGAAGCAAAAAAAAAAGAGGCGCCCGCCAGGCGCCCCTTGATTTGCCGTGAACGTGTTCCCTAGCGCGCACCCATGGACTTCATGAATTCGCCCAAATGGCTTTGTAGTTCGGCGGATTTCTGGGCCAGATCGGTGGAGGCATCCAGAACTTCCTGGGCCGCCTGGCCGGTCGCATCCGAGGCTTCCGATACCTGAACGATGTTGGAAGAAACCTCCTGGGTCGCCGCACCCTGTTCCTCCACCGCCGAGGCGATGGCCGTCGCGACCTCGTGGATCTCGTTGATGGTCTTGGTAATGGTTTCGTTGGCCTCCACCGCGGACTTTGTAGCGCCTTGGATTTCGGCGATTTGTGCCGAAATTTCTTCCGTGGCACCCGCGGTCTGCGTGGCCAGGGATTTCACTTCCGAGGCAACGACGGCGAAGCCTTTGCCGGCCTCGCCGGCCCGCGCGGCCTCGATCGTGGCGTTCAGGGCCAATAAGTTGGTTTGTCCGGCGATGTCCTGAATAATATTGACCACGTCACCGATTTTCTGCGCGGCCTGGTTCAGCCCGTCGATCATTTCAGAGGTGCGCCGGGCATCTTCCACCGCGCCGCTGGCAATGCCGGCGGAATGGCTGACCTGGCGGGAGATTTCATCGACCGAAGAGGACAGCTCTTCCGCCGCCGAGGCGACCGTGCCGGACCGTGAATTGGCCAGAGCGACCGATTCTTGCATGGCCCGTGACGAGGCGGACATTTCCTCCGCCGCCGCTGATACGGCCTCGGCCACATTGGTAACCTGGGTCGCCAGGTTGATGTTCCGGGTCACCAGGGCCCAGGACAGCATCGGCCCAATATAATTGCCATTCGCATCGTTCAGGGCCGCAACCGTCAGATCCAGGGTTTCTTCGCCCAGCTTGATTAAGGCACGGTGGGGTAAATTGTCCGGGTCCGCCAGCATGCGGCGCTGATGCTCGGGGTGCTTATGAAAGATGTCGATGCATTTGCCATGCAGCTGATCTGCCGGGACCGGCAACAAATGGTTCAGCGGCGTCAGGGTTTTGATCGAGGTCTCGTTGATATAGGTGATTTCAAAGGTATCTTTGTCCGCCAACATAACGTTGATGGGCATTTGATCCATCATCTGCAGCAGTTTTTGCGTTTGCGTTTCATGCTCCACCTGCTGGGTGATTACGGACCAAGCAACCGTAGCGGCAATGTAGTTGCCGTTTTTGTCATGCACGGCGGAAACATGCAGATCCAACCACTCCGTGCCGAGCTGAATTTTGGCCTTGTGCGGCAGGTTGGCCGGATCGCCCAGCAATTTGCGTTGATGTTCGGGATGCTTGTGAAAAATGTCGATGCATTGACCCAGGACATCGTCTGCCTCGACAGGTATCAGATGCTCGATCTCTTTCAGCGTCTCGGTCGATTGCTTGTTCATATAGATGACCCGCAAGTCCGCCGGGTCGCATGCCATGACCGCGGTCGGCAGCGCGTCGATCATTTCCTCAAAGGCTAGTTTGCCGCTTGAGCTTAATTTTGGCCCGCCTTGGCGGCCGAATACAGCAATATTCATTGTGGTTTCCCCATTTCAATCGTCTAAAACCAAGATCCGACAGGTTGACGCGATCTTCCCCATGCGTCAGCGAGCGTTAGATGAGATTAGAAGAAAAGGGTTTATTATTCATAAACAGGTAGAATATTCATGAGATAGAATTGAAA
>Ga0233429_1000209_pt1 | contig 114950 bp, 105 predicted proteins | sample SI_118_April2016_3_FD_179879 | JGI IMG/M metagenome (GOLD analysis project Ga0233429, IMG submission 179879) | Seawater microbial communities from Saanich Inlet, British Columbia, Canada - SI_118_April2016_135_MG | ecosystem: Environmental > Aquatic > Marine > Inlet | place: Canada: British...
TGCGCTGAATATTTCTTGCATAGGATATTGTGTAAATGAATGTTTCATGGTGCGTAATATACTACTCATATGGGTAATATACTACTCATATGTTAATTGGGGAATAGCCGCAAAGAACACGAATGGACTCTAAGCTGGGGATTGGGGGGAACATCATTTATTATATCCCTCTCTGTCTCCCTTTTATAAGGGAGATTATTATGAGTGATGGGGGATGGGGGATGGGTGATGGGGAATTGAATATTGACTATTTATTTTTTACTATTGAAAACCTACAAGCACCTGTCGAGAGGTCGTGAGCAATGGGATGATGGTGACGCCAGCGATAAAAATATGTATTAATCATTTATTACGGGCGGTTTTACGAGAGGAATAGAAAATGGCGGTCAACTCCTCGCTTTCTTTGAAGAGAGGATCCACTTTTCCCTTAGGTAATAAATCTTCATCGTTCAACCATTTAAATTGACTATGGGTTTGGATTTTCTGTTCAATAGTCACAGTTCACTCGTCATTCGTCACTGGAAATACTTCACGCATTATTTAGTAATTTGGTTACGGCCTTTATGCCTTCAATAAACTTCGGTAACGCCTTATATAGCGATTCCGACTGATTTTCATTGTATGTATGGGCAATCAAATTTCTCGCCTCAATCATTTCTAAAAATACAGATTCATCATTAATTAGCTCTAACCTAAAGGCTTCTTTAAAGACTTGCCTTGGGGAAACAGCGCGAACGCCATGAATTTCTTCCAAATGCGTCTTTAGTGTTTTCCACAATAATTCATATGTGAATTCAAATCGTTGAATTGCAGCGTCTCGGATAAATTCAGTTTTTTCTTCTTTTAAAACTTTCTCGAGTTGTTTTATTGCACGATTTAAGCTTTGAAGTTGCAACTCTTTTTTAGCCAAGTCGTTTACCCGTTATATACACATGGTTGCGAAAATCATCATCAACCGTAGATAAATCAACAAAATCAATTTTTAATAAAGTAGAAATATTTTCAATATTTTCTCGTATCTCTGCCAAAATTGAAGCATCCACTTTCCTATTTGTCATAATAGCAATATCAATATCTGATCGCTCTATGCTTTTTCCATTTGCACGACTACCAAATAAAAATAATTTATAATCGCCTTCCATTTGATCCGCTACAATTGATTGGATTTTCAGTATAATACTCTCAACTTTCTCATTCACTTTAATCTGATTACTGCTCAAAATTGACTATTTATTATTTACTATTGAAAACCTACAGGCGCCTGTTGAGAGGTTGTCAGCGAGAGATTATTATGGGTGAGGGCTGATACGTTATGAGAGATGAGGTGAAAAAGCATCATTTGGATTGTTTCGACTTTAGGTATTTAATTAATCCAAGTAGCATTCGTCGAATTTCCACAACATTGTCAAGAATATCTATATTTTGACAATACTCTAACCTTTCGGCAATAAGTAATTGTGTCTCTAATTCAGATAAAGACCCCAACGCGATATAACAAAATTGGATGAATTCCTTGTCTGTTTTTCTCGCTGCTCCCTCCGCAATGTTGGAAGATATAGAAACAGCACATCGTCTTATTTGATTTGTTAGGCCATACTTTTCAGTGTCCGGAAAACTTTTCGTAAGACTATAAACGTCTTCTACTAAATCCATAGAATTCTTCCACACGTCTAAATCTTTGTGGGTTTTTATATTTACTTTTTCACTCATGACCGTTGACGATTTACTTATCACTAATTAAAGTTGTTTTGAGAAGACGATGGCCGAAAGAGGGAAGGAAAATCATCATTTATTATATCCCTCTCTGTCTCCCTTTTATAAGGGAGATTATTACGGGTGAGGGCTGATGTGAAAAAGTACCCTGAGTTTTCAAATGTTTTTTGCTTTCGATTGTCTCATAGATTTACAACTGCTTTGAAAGGACGACTGCTGTGATCATTGATGCTACAATGGATGTCCAGTTTGTGGCGAATTGGGTGACATCAAAAGGCTCTTCCGGTGCTTTTTCGTTCACAATAATGGTGGCACCATCTTCAACTCTAGGCCTTGAATACCATTTGTTCGGGCTCACCACACCGTTGGCATATACCACAATAATACTTTTTTTATTTCCCATTTCCGTAATACCACCGGCGGAATTGACATAATGCCTTAGAGATTTCCCTCGTCTAAATTCAATTAATCCTGGGTTATACACCTGGCCGGACACATTCACGGTACCAGTACTTTCTTTTACCACGATACTATCACCGGGCATGAGAGAAATACTTTCATTTTGCCACGCCACGCGCACTCTAGCATCTTTAGCATCCAATAAAACTGCACTTTGGGCCGACATTACCTCAAAGTACTTTTTATCTCTATAGATTGAAATGCCGTTTTTCAGAGCTTTCGCGGTGAGGCTCCCCGCACGGCTAAGGACAGATTGAAGTGTTTCATTATCCGAAATTAAAGGATATGCACCGGGGATGTTCACTTCTCCACTAATATAAATATTATCTTTTTCAAAATAATTCAAATTGGCATGGATGACAATGCGGTCCAAATTTTGGAGTGGAATGTCTTTTTCGCCATTCCCATTATAAATATCTGCCAAGTTTACTTTAATGACTTTTTCATAACGAGAATTGGGATCACGGCGGATAATTTCTGCCTGATTGTGATATACTGATTTCCAGAATGTGGAATCAGCAAATCCACCCCCCAAAGCGAGAAGCGCTTTCAATGTTAAGCCATTATAGTAATGATACACACCAGGTACCTTCACCTGTCCAATAATTTCTACCAATAAATTTTCCTGAAACAAACGACGAACGGCTATTCGATCTCCATTTTGGATAGGGATTAGTTTGGCATTTTCAATATTGATATAATGGCCTTCGTAAGCACCCTCAGCATTTCGTTTTCCCATGGGTTTAATTCTGCTTAATCCAATATTATCTGCTGCATCAGGTGTTAATCCACCAGCATACTGAATTAAATCAAAAACAGTTTCGCCGGTAAGACCCTCATAGATCCCGGGGTTTATCACTGCACTGTCTACCTCAACGACACTTTCCCGAACGGGAATGACTACAATATCTTGATCTCGAAGCTGAACATTTTCCGGTAAATTTCCCTTTAAGAGATAATCATAGAGGTCAACAGAGGCTGCCACTTTTCCATTTCTTTTAATCTGAATATTTCGAAGAGACCCAGTGGTATCCACACCACCCGCTTGAATGAGACCAGTGATAACAGTAGAAAATGGATGAACAGGGTAAACGCCGGGGTATTTGACTTCGCCAACAAAATTGACATTAATTGTACGTAGCTCACCCAATGAAACATCAATAAAAGTAGTGGGCGTTTTTCCTTTGAGTGTGGCATAAATACGGCCATATTGGTTTTTTAAGTATTCTCGAGCCTGGCCTATTGATTTTCCTGTTAAATTTAAAAGTCCAACTTTATCATCGTAAATCTTTCCATCGCGGGAAATGGTGTAAGTTTCACGTAACTGTGTTTCACCCCATAAGGATACGACCAATTCATCCCCGGGGCCCAATTGATAGTTCGCAGGCGTGGGTAAATTTTCCCAGAACTTTACCGTATCTCTACGGGTAAAGAAATCATAACCAAAATGCTTTAACCCCTCTTCTTCCGTCCCTTCCATTAGGTCGCCCTCAAATCGATATGGAGTCAGTTGCGCTTCTTTAGGGAGGCCAGATATTGGATCGATTCCTTGCTCAACGCCAGTAGGGAGCTGCAATTGTTTTTGCCCTTTCTGGAATTTTTCGTACTCGGATTTTAAGCGCTGGATATCTTGGATGGATTGAGCTGAAATAACGGGAAGGAACAATACACCGAGGAGTATGTACACAATTTGTGTATTCTTTAAACTGCGCTTAAAGAAGATAAAAGGGGAAAAGATAATAGATAAAAAGAGCAATGTGTATATGGTCATCTCTGTGGCCTTCCGGAATAGATTTTGCCGAATAAACGCTTTGAAGAACTAGTTGTATGGATTGCCTCAAAAGGCGCAAAAATCACAAAATTTCCTTTTGATGGGATTGGATTATGGCTTTTTCTTTGAATCATACAATTGCCGCTAAGAACGCTAAGAAACGCGAAAGATAAAAAGGTTTGTTTAGTGAGTTAATAATTTTATTGAGGATGTATCTTTGAAGTATGCATTAGATTTTTTATTGGGCACGCCCGCCTACGGCGGGTAAAGCTCCGCCCCGTCAGTCCCATTTTTGGACCCGATTGAGGCTCGAAATATATACGTCAAAACACAATCCACCGACCAAACAAATGCCCATAGTGGCTATTTTTTTTATCGTTTTTGGATAATTTCCATATTAATACAAATTTTAACCGATGAAAATACAATTCATAATAAAATCAAAGGTGTGATGTGAATCACTTTTCCGTGATATGTTAATTTTCATGATTATTCTCGAATGAGAGCTTAAGATACACAAAACCATAGAAACAATGCCATTTATATAAATATTTTGTGAATATAAAAGTCGAGATTGTCCAAATTTCTGGTTATAATATTATAGGTTAGGGGGAAATGGGGTTAAAACCCCGACTTTGTTAATATTACTCAGGTCCCGGCCATAAATGGCGGGGTAATTGAATTCTCCTATCACTAAGGTAATTGAAAATCATCTCTTATACATTTAAATATGTCTAGAGCATCATTGAAAGAATGAAACAACTTTATTAAAACGCGGACTACATAATTTATTTATAGATGGAACCAATTTCTGTTTAATTTTGTATTGATAATTCAATTGGTGAATTCAACAATTTAGTTAATGAGAGAGATCCATTATTATGGACCCCTTCCGCCTACTCCCGAAAAAAGGGGATACGGCGGATAAACTTTTCACCATATTATTCAAAAACTAAATGAGAGAAAACCCATATTTTAAGACCCCTTTTGTAATTTTCCCCGTGAAGGGGAAAAGGCTAAGTGCAAACATTTAAAGGATTAATATGAAAATACTTGTTACTGGCGGCTGCGGATTTATTGGAAGCAACTTTGTGCTGCAACAAATCAACTCCACCGAAAATAAAATTTTAAATTTGGATAAACTCACTTATGCGGGAAACCTGGAAAACCTCTCTTCGATTGAGAAGCATCCCAACTATCAATTTGTCCAGGGTGACATCTGTGATGGGAGTCTTGTTTCTAAAACCATTTCAAACTTTCAGCCGGATACCATCGTGCATTTCGCCGCTGAATCCCATGTGGATCGGTCAATCGATGGACCGATGGAATTTGTGAATACCAATATCCTAGGTACGGCCACATTGATCAATGCTTCTCGGAAGCATTGGCAAGATAAAAATGAAAAGATAAAAAATAAATTTCGGTTTTTACATGTAAGTACAGATGAGGTATTTGGTTCGTTAGGCGATGAAGGCTTTTTCACCGAGAATACACCCTACGATCCCAGCTCACCTTATTCCGCATCAAAAGCAGCATCCGACCATCTCGTTCGGGCGTGGCATCGTACCTATGGTTTTCCGACACTCATTACCAATTGCTCTAACAATTATGGCTCTTTCCAATTTCCGGAAAAATTGATTCCCCTTATGATTGCCAATTGTATAGATGAAAAACCGCTTCCTGTCTACGGTGAAGGCCTAAATGTTAGAGATTGGCTATATGTGACCGACCATTGTGATGCAATTTATTCTGTCCTACTAAATGGGGACATCGGAGAAACCTATAACATTGGCGGAAATAATGAAATCAAGAATATTGATATTGTGAATAATATCTGCTCAATCTTGGATGAACTGAAGCCAAGGAACAATGGTCAATCCTATTCCGACTTAATTACCTATGTTACGGATCGCCCGGGGCATGATTTTAGATATGCTATTGATGCGACTAAAATAAAAAATGAATTGGAGTGGCAACCGAAAGAAACATTTGAAACGGGCATTCGGAAAACCATCCAATGGTATTTAGAGAATGAAGACTGGTGGCGGAAAATTCAGGATGGAACTTATAGCCAGGAAAGGCTAGGGAGTTAGAAAGAAGAGAATAGAGAAATAATGGGATTTGAACAATTAGAAGTTTGGCAACGATTATCAAGACTATGTACTGAAATATATAAACATTTCAAAAATCTTAAAGACTTTGGGTTTAAAGATCAGATCACCAGTTCAGCACTTTCAATTCCAAGTAACATCGCCGAAGGGGAAGAATAAGGCGGGGATTGTAATTAATCTACAATCTTAATCTACCACAATCGAAATTATAGTTGAGCGAAAAAAAAGAAGAATCTTATATCCCCCTAAATCCCCCTTTTTGAAAGTGGGACTTTTGTTGGGAATAGCGTCTCTTGCTGATTTCAAAACAAATATATAAAATCCATTTTGATGAACGGTAAATTCAATACAATATTTTAATAAATCCACTAAGAATAAAGAAGAAAGAGGCCAATGAAAGGAATCATCCTAGCCGGCGGTAGCGGCACAAGACTATATCCCGTCACAAAAGTGGCGAGTAAACAACTATTACCCATCTACGATAAACCTATGGTGTATTACCCCCTCTCCACCCTAATGCTGGCTGGTATCCGAGAGATCCTAATCATATCAACCCCAGAGGATACACCAAAATATGAATCACTTCTAGGGAACGGTTCTCAACTCGGCATGGAAATATCTTACAAAGTTCAGCCTTCTCCCGATGGATTGGCACAGGCATTTATCCTAGGAGAAGAATTTATCGGCAATGATGACGTTTGCCTCATACTTGGAGACAATGTGTTTTATGGTGGTAGACTTCCTGAGCGATTGCAAGAAAGTTCACAAGACGTGGGTGCTAATAATAATGCCGTCGTCTTTGGCTATTATGTAAATGACCCTGAGCGCTATGGTGTGGTTGAATTTGATTCAGATGGAAATGCCATTTCAATCGAAGAAAAACCAACTTCTCCAAAAAGCAATTATGCTGTGTCGGGACTTTACTTTTATCCTAACGATGTGATTGCCGTTGCTAAAAACCAAAAACCGTCTCCGCGGGGTGAATTAGAAATCACCGATGTGAATAAAAAATATTTGGACCTAGGGCGACTCAAAGTTGAACAAATGGGCCGGGGATATGCATGGCTCGATACTGGAACCCACGATTCATTATTAGAAGCATCCCAATTTGTTCAAACATTAGAAAAACGGCAAGGTATGAAAATATCCTGCATTGAAGAAATAGCCTTTCGAATGGAGTATATCTCCAAAGAAAAATTAGTGGAACTTGGGAATGAATTGGCAAACAATCAGTATGGGCAATATTTACTGAAAATAGCTGATGAAAGTTAACCGCTATTATATTTCACATAATTACCACCACCCCTATAATCCCCTCCTCGTATAAGGAGGGGATAAATTCCTTTAATAATTTTGCAAGATGCTGAAAGGTATGGAAGAACAAAGAAAAAGAAGAATATTATATCCCCCTAATTCCCCCTTTAAAAAGTGGGACTTTTAGTAAAAAAGGAATCAATCGTTGAACAAACATAAATTAGTTTTACTTCGCCATGGTGAAAGTCAATGGAATTTAGAAAATCGGTTCACCGGTTGGACCGATGTAGATCTTTCCGAAAAGGGAATTAAGGAAGCTGCATCCTCTGGGAAAATTCTAAAAGAAGATGGTTTTAATTTCGACTTGGTTTATACATCTGTCCTACTTCGAGCCAAGCGCACCATGGATATTTGCCTGAAAGAAATGAGTATTAGTGACATCCCCATTATATATAACTGGCGGCTAAATGAACGGCATTACGGCGCCCTCCAAGGGTTAAACAAAGCTGAGACTGCCCAGAAATATGGGAATGACCAAGTGTTGGTTTGGCGACGCAGTTATAATACGCCGCCGCCGCCATTGGAAATTCATGATGAACGGCATCCTCGTTTTGATAATCGTTATGCTGATTTAAATGAAAATGAATTGCCCGCTTCAGAATGTTTAAAAGATACGGTGGATCGGTTTCTCCCATATTGGCATGAAACTATCGCACCGTCTGTTTTGTCCGGAAAGAAAGTATTAATTGTCGCCCATGGGAATTCTCTCCGCGCCCTGGTTAAATACTTAGATAAGATTTCTGATGAGGCAATTGTTGGATTAAATATTCCAACAGGCGTTCCATTGGTTTATGAATTGGATGAATCATTAAATCCTATTTCACATTATTATTTGGGAGATCAAGAAGCCATTGCTAAAAAAGCTGCGGCTGTGGCGGCGCAGGGGAAAGCGGGATAAATAAAAGGGGCAATTTAGGTGAGAAAACTTGATGCAGAAATTAAAAACCCCACCTTTATTTCCTCCCCATTAGGGGAGGACCACATAGCAATTGCCATTCATCTCCTCCCCTCCTCGGGGAGGATTATGGTGGGGATTTTAAAATAATGCAAACTTCCGAACTACCGCCTCCTGCTGAACATGCAAAAAAGTTAGCACGAGTTCTTAGAAAAAATATGACTCCAGCGGAACTAAAACTGTGGGGGCATATCAGAAAAAAACAATTAAACGTACGGTTTAGAAGACAGCACCCCATTGGGAAATACGTTGTAGATTTTATCTCACTGCATAATGGCTTTGTAATTGAAGTGGATGGTGGACAACATTTCGAGCAAGAACAAGTGAAAAAAGATAAAAAACGATCAAAATATCTTCAACAAGTTGGATTAACAATAGTTAAGTATAATAATTACGAAGTGATGACTAATATAGATGGGGTGATTGAGGATCTTTATTACAGAATAGAGAAGAAAATTGTAAAATGATTTTATAAGTGATAAGTAATAATCAAGCGTTCTTTACCCCACCTTGTTCCTCCCCATATAGGGAGGAGACATCCTAACTATTGTTTAGTGGTTCATTTTATAATAGAGGAACTAATATAACATATGGGCAATATTCAATAAATCACCATGTTTCACATTATACTATATGAACCAGAGATTCCCCCCAATACAGGGAATATTATTCGATTATCCGTTAATACGGGATTCACACTTCATTTAATCAAACCGCTTGGGTTTTCAACAGATGATAAAAGTTTAAAGCGAGCTGGAATGGATTACATGAAAAGGACAAATTTTCATGTGTGGGAAAACTTGGATGAATGCCTAGACCGAATTTCACCAAAGGCCATCTATTCCGTAACGACCAAAGGTAATACAAATTATGCGAATGTTAAATACGAAAAAGGTGATGCTTTTATTTTTGGTCCTGAGAGCCGTGGGCTACCTAAAGAAATTCGTGAAAAATATACTTCTATATATATGCCCATGCGGAGTGAGGGCCGGAGTTTAAATCTTGCCAATGCAGTGTCAATAATCACTTATGAAGCATGGCGGCAGAATGCGTTTATGGATATAAAAGTTATTGGTGAATAGTTGTTGGGCTTAAGCCCATTCTTCTTTAACAGATTACCCAACGCTAAAGCATTGGGTAAGTGATTTGGTAATACCTATATCCAGCTTGAATCGGTAAAACCATATATTTATTTAATCCAGGTTGCTACATCCTCTCCGATTGCGATGGCTGAGGTGAGTCCGGGAGATTCAATCCCTATTAAATTAACCCAACCGGGAAATCCTTTATCCTTCTCATGTGAAATATAAAAATCCGGCATTGGATTTTCATTCATCCATATTTTTGGACGAATCCCAGCATAATCCGGTGATAAATCTTCTTTTTTAAGTCCACGGATATATCGCCTACCCTCATCATGAAACTGATTCAATAATAATTCTTCCACATCATAGTTCTCTTGGCGGTCATTCATCCAATGGGCGCTGGGACCGAGTTTGGGCATTTGTGTCTCATCAAAACTGAGGTGAATTCCCAATGAGCCGTGGGCCGCATCCGGCAGTGGATAAACCAAATGATTAAACGCACCACGCCATTTGGATGAAAGTTTATAATAACATCCTTTTGAGTATCGGAGTGATGGAGTATCATGGGGCAACATTTCAGCCACAATATCGCTTTCTAGTCCGGCCGCATTAATCACCCATTGGGTGGATACTTTTTCAACTTCGCCTTGGGGGTTTTCTATAGCCAATTCATAACCATCATTGGTTTTTTCTGCATCAACTATTCTGGATTTAAATAAATAATCATGATCACTATCTTGGGATTTTTTATATAAGGATGCCATTAATTCGTGGGCCGATACAATCCCTGTACACCCAACAAATAAAGCAATCTCCGCATCAACCTGAGGTTCAAGTGCATGAATTTCTTTTTGTTCAATGATCTGAACTTCAGGCACATTATTTTTCTGTGCATTGTTAAATAATGCTTCTAAATCATCAGATTGATGGTTTTTACCCACGACTATTTTTCCACAACGATTCACCCAGATATTGTGTTTATCACAATAATCATAAAGCAATTCTCTACCACTTAGGCAATATTTAGCCTTCAGGGAATCAGGTTCATAATATATTCCAGAATGAATGACCTCACTGTTTCGGCTAGAAATTCCTCGGCCAAACGATTCTTCCTTTTCAATAACCAAAACGGACTTTTGGGAGGACTCTCCAAGGGATCGGGCGATAGCCAATCCAATAACTCCCGCGCCAATTATGATAACATCAAACATTTCATCCATTAAAATCGCCACATAAAGCACAAAAGTCGCAAAAAAATAATGCGGAAATTATTAAAAGGGTCCTCACAAACTTATGAGTTATTTTTTGTGAAATTATATTATTCATTTGTTGAAGAAAAATAAATTATTCCGATAATTTTTTTAACAGGTCACCGGTAAAAATTCCTGTGCTATGGCCATCTTTCCAAAAGGGGCGTAAACCATAGTACCCCACTGGTTGAATACCACTAACTTGGAAACTTGATTCTGAAAATGCCTGGTCTGGGCCTTTATACAAATTACCTAAGGCATCTGTTTCTCCCTGGCAATTGGCACAAGGACATTGCTCCCGCAGTTTCTTTAATTCGATCATTACTTCACTTTTATCGGAAAAAGAAACCAGCAAAAGATCATTTACAATTTCATAATTATCTAAACCAATATAGTCTGCCATTCATCAAACCCTTTTTTCACAAGGTTCAATTTGCGCCCTCTTAAAGATATGAGTAAATCCTTTTATGATATTGTAGCTTTGGACATGAAAAAATTATCTGTCATTACAATTTTATTATGTTTCTCATTGGGATCAACAGTAATTGCTCAAAAAATCCGCCCAAGGGATCGAGGCCTAGAGATCGGCCTGTTTCAAACAGGACAATGGAATGCAATCACTGATGTTGCCGGTGTATCGGTTGGTCACGAAACTGTTATCCAAGGTGATAGTGTCAGGACTGGCGTTACCATAATCAAACCACACGGCGGCGATTTATTTAAAGATAAAGTTATGGGCGCCGTCCATGTAACCAATGGATATGGTAAAGCGCTGGGATTTACCCAAGTTGAAGAACTTGGAACTATTGAATCACCCATTGCACTCACCAATACGCTAAACACTTTTCTGGTGGCCAATGCAATTGTGGATTATATGATATCCGAGAACCCAAATATACGTTCTGTCAATCCGGTAGTGGGAGAAACAAATGACAGCGGCCTTAACGATATTCGCGGACGACACGTAAAAAAAGCACATGTTTTTTCAGCAATTCAAAATGCAAAATCAGGACCAGTGGCAGAAGGATCTGTGGGCGCCGGAACGGGAACGCGAGCATTGGGATTTAAAGGCGGTATGGGCACAGCCTCCCGAGTGCTTCCAAAAGAAGCTGGTGGATATACCATCGGCGTTTTGGTCCAAACCAATTTTGGTGGATCGCTCATGATTAATGGGGCACCGGTAGGACGGGAGCTCAAGAAATCACCTTTTGCTTCTTCCATTCCCTATGATGAAGACGAAGGGTCATGCATGATTGTGATCGCCACAGACGCTCCTCTTTCTAATCGAAACTTAAAACGCATAGCAAAACGAGTGGATCATGCCTTTGGTAGAGTCGGGGGTTATTCATCCAATGGTAGTGGAGATTATGCTATAATTTTTTCCACCCACAAAGCCAATTCATCAGATGGCCTAACCATCACCCGGGAAGAGGTTAAAAACCGCCATATGAATGGTTTATTTATGGCTACGGTTGAAGCGACGGAAGAGGCTATCATTAATTCATTATTCATGGCAGAAACAGTTTCCAGTCGCTATGGTACAATGGAAGCACTCCCTGTTGATGAAACAATGAAGATTCTCAAAAAATACAAAGCACTCAACTGGAATAAAAAACTATATCCATGGAAAAAATGAAACGCTCTAATTTAAATAACGATTATATGCGCTGGGTATTTCGAGCGTGGCGATATCGACTTCGTACAGAAAAACCGGAAATTAACTTTTTATTAAGGCACTTAAATTCGGGGCAGGTTGTCTTAGATATTGGCGCACACAAAGGTGCTTATACCTATTGGATGTCGAAACGAGTTGGAGAAACAGGATATGTGTATGCCTTTGAACCACAACCGCAGTTAAATCAATATTTATCCGGCATTGCGAAGCGATCAAAATATCAGAATATTCAAGTAGAAACGATGGCCCTTTCTTCTATGGAATCTGACACAACAATGAATATTCCCGGAGGAAGACCATCTCCAAGTGCATCATTAAAAACAAGTGGCAATAAAAATGCTACCCAAATCAATGTGCATACAACAACGTTGGATAACTTTACATTATTGCGAAATTTGAAAACAATAGACTTGATAAAATGTGATGTGGAAGGCCATGAACTGGATGTCCTCATGGGTGGGAAAAAAGTCTTAACTCGTTTTAAGCCAGTTGTATTACTCGAATGTGAAGCGCGTCATAATGGTCCAGAAAATGTAAATGCGGTATTTGAATTTTTTACGAATCTCAATTATGATGGTTGGTTCTACAATGGCAATTCACTTGTGAGTTTGGATAATTTTGATCTTTATACATATCAAACTAATCCCAATCGACAAATCTATGTGAATAATTTTTTCTTTACACCTAAACCTGTTTAAAACACTCTCCTACGAAACACACTAAATACACGAAATTGAAGGTCGAAGGGAAAGAAAGAGATAACATTATTATGGAAAAAGTAGCAGTAAATAAATTTGTCCGCCGACAAATAAAAAGATCTGGGAAAACATACTCTGAATCCCTTTCATTTGAGGCTATTGCTCAAGATGCTGAAAAACGAATGGCCAATGGACATTATATAGAAGGATATCGCGACGGGGTTCTCATCGTCAATGGGAGTACAGAAATTATTCATGAGTTTGAATGTCCATTTATAAAAATTGATGAAAATACAAAATTAGTTTCTCAGCTTATTCAACGGCAACCGTCAGAAAAGCCCTACATCCAGACACGGGCTAAATCGGGGACGCCGGTGAAAGCGTGGAAAATTGAATATATTTTGTATCGTCATGATGTGTTGGCAGAAAATGACGAACAATCCACAAACGCTGAATGGGAATTAATCAGCATCCATGCTATCCCAAAAGGTGTGGATAAATTGCCCATGGGGCCGGTGACTATGATGCGAAATCAGTTAGAATTAACTGGGGGCACTAAAGCACATTATTCATCGGAAGAATGGGCCGAGTCGGTACAATTCTGGCAGGAGTATGCGGCCTTGGATTCGGTTTAGCCACAGAGCACACAGAGCACACAGAGAAAATATTATTAATATGGGGATTGCGTCGTCATCCCGCAAAATGCGCGATTCCTCGCAATGACATATCTTTTTTGGTTTTGTCATTGAGAATGAAATGAAGCAATCGCCAAAGATATAAAAGATTGCCGCGCCCTTTGGGCTCGCCTGCCCGCTCGGCAGGCGGGCAATGACAATAAAAAAATAGAATCTATTCTTCAAACCATTCTTTTGATAAATCCTTCCAATCCGGATTCATTTCTTCAATCATTTTAATTTTTTTTGCCCTTGAGCCAGCTTTAATTCTTTTTTCTTCCTCAAGAGCGACATATACATCATTAGTTTCGGCATACCATACTAGCTTATTGCAATTGTATTTGGCGGTGAAAGATTTGGGATCAATTTTCTTTTTATGGGCCCAAACACGGCCTTCCAGATTGCCAGAAACACCAGTATAAATAACAGTATTCCATTTATTGGTCAACATGTATACATGATAACTTCTATCAAACATAATGATGAATATACGTTCTTTTTGTCTGCGGTTATTTCAAATCAAATTCCTGAGTTGTGTGGATTTAGCAAATAGAAAAGGGGAAAAGGGGATTGCGTCGTCGTCCCACAAAATGCGGGACTCCTCGCAATGACATTTCACTTTTTTGTTTTGTCATTGCGAATGAAATGAAGCAATCTCATGAGTTATATAAGATTGCCACGCCCTTTGGGCTCGCCTGCCCGCTCGGCAGGCGGGCAATGACAATGAGAAGATAAAGACGCGAATTCAATAAACAAAAAAGCCCCGATTTTCATCGGGGCTTTTTCTTATAGACTTTAAAGAGACTAAATCAGTTTAGAATCTTACGGTCAGACCCATGTTCATGTATCTTGGCGCACCAAAAAATACTTCTGCACTGTCAGCATCATGATCTTTATCCCATGAGTTGTACTGACTATTATCTACAGCATCTTGAATGTACAATGCGTCTGTTAGATTAAAGATATGAGCAAAAACCTGGATTTTTGTCCCAGCAAGAGACATAGGCAGATTATAATAAGCATGAAGATCAATTTTATTATAGGTCGGTGCCATCCAAACTTGTTCTCTGTCTGCTGTGCCGCCTTTGATTTCACGGGAAGCAGGACTCCAGTCTGAGTAGTTATTATCATACCAGTTGAACAATCCTTGAATTCTCAATCCTGGAATTGGTGTTACTGTTGCACCCATAACCATCATAGACTGAGGCATATCGCCTACTTTTAGTTTGTCTAGACCATATTCATATGAAGTACTTGTAACTCCTGTTTCAGTGATTTCTTGGTAATCACCTTTTGCGTCACCATCAAAAATCCAATTACCAAAACCTGCGGCCATATCTAGTCGAAGCATATCCATCACTTGATAAGATCCTTCAACTTCAAAACCGCTATGACTTTGATTCACACCGGTCAAATAGATAATATCTGTGTCGCCACTGGACCCTTGTCCTGTGGTCACATTCCTAGTTAGGTTTCTATCTTTCCATTGTGTGTTATAGTAACTGGCTTTTAGGGCAGATTTATCACTATTGAAGTTCACGCCCGCTTCAAAACTAGTGAACTGTTCATTCTTAGGATCTGTGGCAACGGCACCACTATAATGAATAACATTATCCATGATAGGTGGTTTTTCAACAATACCAAAGTTACCAAATACGCTAATGTTATCACTCACATCATACATGACACCACCCTTAACCTGGATGGCAGAAATAGCATCTGCAGTGATTTTCTTATTTGCCACGGAAAAGTGATCTTGATAAGAGTAAGCAATGGATGATGTTCCAGCCATACCATAAAGGGATAGTGCACCCGCAGTATAATTGGCTTGAGCAAAGAACCCAGTCCAATCCACTGTTGTTTCATCATGATATGCAATAATATCACCTAGTTTTCTTTCACGTCCACTCGGGTAATTCTTATCAGCATAGTTTATGAAAAACTGTCCGCCTAAAAGGTCGCGAACTTCACGAGCATGTTCGATACCAGCTGTACGCCAGTCAATACCCAGTTGAACTTTCAGTGCATCATTAACATCAATATTCAATTTAGAAATAGCGCCCCATGTATGCTGACGGTTAATACTATTTCTTAAGATACCAATTGATTCACCTGCTTTTTTAGAGCGTGTCTTTTTCTGAAAATCATATGATGTATCGTTATTGGAATTAATTGCAATTGTTGCATCCCAATCACGTGTCCAGGGAGATGGGCCATAGTAAAACTTATGGTTATCTACATCACTTTTCCCTGTTGCATCCCGGGTAACGATTTCACCATAGGTACCTGTTCCACCACCGGATCCACCAGACCAATATCCAATTGTGGATAACCGCATTTTGTCATTAATGGTCCAGAAATGGTTCATGTTAACCAATGGTTTATGGAAAAAATTTTCCCGTTCATTTAGGAAGTTTGGATTATGACGTTTGGTTGTCCGAGCACCATACATATACCAGTACTGATCGCCGTTATAGCTAGAGTTAACGGGTGACCAGTTTTGACTAAACAAACGTCTGTCGCTGGTATGGGCTGATTCAGGCGCACCAAATTTATCCAAAGCTGCGGGATCATAATCACTCTGTTTTTTAGCAAACTCTGGGCTGTAAACAGCCATGTTTTGTTTATACAGGTTTTGACCATGACGCTGGGGAGCGCCGATGGCATACAGTTCGACACGGTTTTTATCATTAATGGCATAGCTTGCACCAAAATAATAGGCCCATGAATCGGTCCAATTACCTTTGATGACACCATCGCCCATTTTACGTACGACAGTGGCACTAAATGCCATTTTATCGTTAATAAGTCCCGTATTATAGTTTGCAGTTAATTTTTTAAAACCACCGTCACCTAATTCCGTTTTGACTTTACCGCCTCTTTTTAGGGCTGTTGGATCCGTAATAATGTTCATGGTTCCGCCAATGGAAGGGGTAGCTAGGTTTACGGCAGAAAGACCACGCTGCATCTGGATAGAAGATGTGGCATCGCCAACACCATCCCAGTTAGACCAGTAGACCCAACCGTTTTCCATATCGTTTTGTGGTACACCATTAATCATTACAGCAACGTTGCGCTGGTTGAACCCGCGAACGTTAATCCTGGCATCACCGGCACCGCCACCCTGTTGGGTTGCGTAAACACTCGGTGTAGTATTCAAGATCATTGGAATATCCTGGGATCCAAGACGTGCTTCCACTTCTGCTTTGGATATATTGGTATAAGCTACCGGTGTTTTTTCACCTGCGCGTGAAGCCAAAACTTCTAAAGCAGATAGCTCCAACGCTGAAGTTTCCAGTGAAAAATTAACTGTTACATCGCCACTAACATTAACGCTATTACTTTCGTCGGCATAACCGATGACAGAAGCGGTAATGGTATAGGATCCTGCAGGAACATTACTAATGGAAAAAGATCCATCAGCCGTTGCAGCAGCACCCATGTTTGTTCCTGTTACCACCACGTTGGCACCCGGAAGGGCATCGCCTGTGGCTACATCTGTGACTGTCCCGGACACGGTGTGCTGGGCCATCACGAATACAGGTAATAGGATCATTGTTAGCATTTGTGAGATTTTTCTCATTTTGCTCTCCTTGATTGTGATTGATTATCTAATTGAAAAATTATGGTTCCGAGGGTTTTAATTTGTCAGGTTTATGTGGAAAACCTGCGCGCCTGAAAAGGTACCAATATTTTGTATGTAGTAACTCATCTATTCTTAACGTCTAAAGTGCCGAGAAATTGGTCTTATTCCCCCATAAACGGCAAGAACAAAATGGCCTTAATTGAATTAGAATAAGGATAAACTATCTGATTCTTCTATGGGCAGGATACATTCTTTTTGATTGTTTCTCGGAGAATTGACCAGAGTGGATACCTGAAAAAATTGGAGTGAATTGGAAAAAGGTTTCAATAGTTCCATGGCATCGGGGATAGATGTATTATGTACTTGGAGCCATTTATTAATACTGTCCTGTTTTAAAATAACCGGCATGCGATGGTGGATATCTTCTAATGAAGGTGCTGGCGTTGTGGTAATGACGGTATAACTGAAAACACTTTCGCCGGAATCATTTTTCCATGTATCCCAAAGACCTGCCATGGCCAAAAGTTTATTCTCTGGATGATGAATATAATATGGGATTGATTTGCTCGATGTTCGCTTCCATTCAAAATAGCCATCGGTAATTACAACGCATCTTTTGCGGGGGACCAAGTTTTGAAAAGATGGTTTTTGTAAAAGGGTTTCAGCGCGAGCGTTGATCAATCTTGATCCAATGGTTTGATCTTTGGACCAATTGGGAATGAGGCCCCATTTCATATGTTTCACCCGACGGCCCATATGGTCAATCATGACAGGAGAATTTTGAGTCGGGGCAATATTAAAGCTGGGAGAATAAAGATCGGAATCCTGCCATTCTTCAATGGCCATTTCTTCAATGATGGATTGCATATCCCGAGTGAGTGTTTTACGTCCGCACATAGGTTGAATTTACAAATAAAAGTGGGCCCACCGGGATTCCCCGCCTGCCCTCCCGTTGGTCGGGAGCGGGCTGGGAACCCAAACGAAATTAATTCTACATTTATTTATTTTCAAAAGTGAGTGGGCCCACCGGGATTCGAACCTGGAACCTACGCATTATGAGTGCGGTGCTCTAACCGTTGAGCTATGGGCCCAAAAAGGGCGAGGAATTTAAGATTTTATTTTTAAGTCTTTAACTTTTTTCATCCAAACTTTTTTCCCAAATCCTGTCTTGTAATACTTTTCTCTATGTCGGGCAGAAACACGATCTTGGAATTCCTCTGATAAGAGTAAGTCAAAAGGTGCATAGTTTCGCGTAGATTTTACCTTTTTTTCATTATGCTTATTAAATCGGATTTTAACATTCGAAGACATACCAACATAATGCCAATCCTTAATTTTGGATTTTAATATGTAAACATAATATTTCATTTTTTTATGCTCCCCACCTGCCCTCCTGAAAGTCGGGGGTGGGCAGGTAACCTTTTGAGCTACTCGCCAGACCTTGATTGAAAATCAAGCTGTCTGGTGGGCCCAAAAAGGGCGAGGAATTTAAGATTTTATTTTTAAGTCTTTAACTTTTTTAGCCCATTTTTTAAATAAATTAAGATTGCTTTATTTGTAGAAAACATAAATCTGTGTCTCTACAATTGTTTTTTTACGTCATCTAAAATTGATTGGAATTGATCTGTATTTTCAAAAATATTGAAATGGTCCGTTTCAATTGTCATGACAGAAATATCTTTTAATTCGTTTATCCACTTGTCATAAGCCACATTCAATTGGTGCAAATATTCCGGATCAATAGAATTTTCATAATCACGTCCCCGTGAATGAATCCGCGTTTGAAGCGTGTCGGTGGAGGCCTTCAAATAAATAATCAAATCTGGCTGGCGTAAATAGCCTGTCATAATACTAAATAAATCCTGGTAGTTTTGCCAATCACGGTCATCCATTCGATTCATTTCATGGAGGTTTCTGGCAAAGATTTCTACATCTTCATAAATGGTACGATCCTGAATCACTCCCCCATTATTATGTGCAATATTTCTTTGACCTTTAAAACGATGGTGAAGAAAATAAATCTGAAGGTTAAAACTCCAACGTTTCATGTCGCCATAAAAATCACTGAGGTATGGATTATCAGCTACAGATTCATAAATAGGGGACCATCCAAATGCTTGCGCCATTTTTTCTGTGAATGTTGTTTTTCCGACACCGATATTTCCCGCCAAGCCAACAAAAGGATGACTTTTCATTTTTGATAAACTTTCCATGTTGTTTCCAACAGTGTCCTTAAATCGGAATATTCAGCTTTCCATCCCAATTGATCAAAGGCCAGAGTTGTGCCGGCAAAAAGTTTTGCAGGATCGCCGGCACGACGATCAACTATATCATAAGATATTTCCTGTCCGGAAATTTCTTTCGCCAACTTGATTACATCTAAAACGGAGTGGCTTTCTCCTGTAGCAAGATTCACTGTTAGACTTTCGTTTTCATGCAAATATTCTATAGCCTTCAGGTGGGCCGAAGCCAAATCAGAAACATGGATGTAATCCCGCACACCAGTGCCATCGGGGGTGTCATAGTCATTCCCGAATATTTGCATTTTTTCACGGACTCCCGATGCCACTTCCATAACAATAGGAAGCAAATTAGCAGGATTTTTTTCTAAAGATTTGAGGCGACCTTTTGGGTCATAACCTGCTGCGTTGAAATAACGCAAGGCGGCAAACTTTAATCCTTTCAATTCACCATACCACTTTAAGATGCGTTCAATTTCTAGCTTGGTGAAGCCATAATAATTGATGGGATCCAAAGAGTGATTTTCATCCAAAGGTAAATATTGGGGATAACCATAAACGGCAGCGGTAGAAGAAAAAATAAATTTATCCACACCACGGTCAATCATGGCATTCAGAAGTGAAATTGTACCTGAAATATTATTGCGAGAATATTTCCCCGGCTCAACCATAGATTCGCCTGCAGCCTTGAAAGCTGCCAAATGAACGACAGCTTCTACGTCATTTAATACATTGTTCAGGTCATCATTGTTCAGCGTTGATCCCTGGACAAATTCAGCACGAGAGTCCACCGCTTCACGATTTCCTGTGGAGAGATCATCCAGAACAACTACTTCATATCCTGCCTCACACAGGTCCAATACAACATGGGAGCCAATATAACCAGCACCCCCCGTAACTAATATTTTCATATACTAATTTTCTTTCTTTGGGATAATTCTACGCTCAATGACCTCACCCTTGCTGTTAATTAGAGAAATAACCTTTTCAACATCCTTGGGATATTCATAAGCAACTGCATTTTTCATAATACCATTTTCATTGTAATAGGTAATTCGGAGAGGTTTTTTATTGATAGTGAATCGCACGGTATGACTTCCCACTAATAGTGAATCCGCACGATAATATTTAGACCGAAACCCATTTTTACCATAACTGAATTGATAATAATAATAGAGATTCTCAAATTGATCTAAAACACGCACACCTTTTGTAATTCCCTCCTTATTGAAATTATATCGGGCAATCCACCCAGGGCGAATTGCACTTAGATCCGGAGCAAACAATTCACTATTCAGTTCTGACAAATTTCGGTTGGAATAAAATTCAATATCATATTCCGAAGATTTGCCCTCGTCATTCCAGCGCATATGGTAGGTCCATAATCTTTTACCGTGGCGATTAAAATAATCCACATCCCGGACCAATCCTTTTGCGTCGAGGGTAGCGCGGTAATGAGGTTTGCCCAGACCTTCCTTTTTAGTAATTCCTTCAATCAATTCCTGTTTTTTGGGATTCCAATTGCGGTAATAAAGTTTCAACCGGCTAGGCGATTTTACCTTTTTTCGACGTCCTTTATCCCAATTAGCCGGGACGAATTCTACACTTTTCAATTCACCTGAAGGATAATATACAGCCCGAAAATGGGACTCATTTTTTTTGACCGCTTCTTTTACTTCGCCACTTAAGATATTGGTACGATTCAAATCTGATGGAAATAATTTTATCGTAGAATCTGGCTGGCTAAAAATAGGGCACATGAATAACAAAATAATTGACGATCGAAATTTCACTTACATCAATCCCCAGACAATTAGACCAAAAGTGGCAAAAACCATTCCCAACCCAACCCAACTGCTGCTGGAAAGCCTTCGATCATATTCCAATGCTTCTGCTTCAATCGACCGGTAGCTTAAAACGACGCGTATCGTTTTCCCTTCTTCAACTAAAACGTCCTGCCGTGCCAATTTTATCATATCACGCATTTTTTTATTTTGGGAAATAGCTTGAGTGTTCACCATGGTTTGGGGCGGAAAATAACTCACTTGATGCCAACCTGGAGCAACTTGAACAGGATCCTTTACGGGGGAAGCGCCCACATGAAGACCATCCACATAAATGGGAATATTTTCTGTATCACAAAAAATATGAATCGCCGTAATTGGGCTTGGTTTTTCTTTCCAATCAATCTCTTGAGAAAAAAGAATCGTTCCAAACATTAGAAGAACTATGTGTTTAACCATTGACTTCTTTCTGCAATTGAATAACTTCCATCATTAATTCTGTAGAGTCATTACCAGCGTCTTCCATTTCACGGATTTTCATCCTTATTTCACGAATCTTTTCTTTAGTGGAAACTTTTGACATTGTTCTTAAACATTCCTCTGCCATTTGAAGCGGTAAGGTAGTTGTATCTTCTTCTTCCATCATAATTCTACTGATAACTTCACGTTCTTCTGATGAATCAAAATGTGCAATAATCTCCGCCGGATTTACCTCATTTTTGTCCATTAACAATTGAGCCAATTTTTTCAACTGTTCGTTTTTTAATCGATTGATATCCAGTTTTTCTTTAAGTAAAGCCTTTGCTTCTGCATCGTCGCCGGCCAATACTTTAATGATACCCAGTTCTGCCTTGGCATTTACTGTTGTAAAAAGTTTTGGTTTTGGATTGGCTTCCTCCGTTGGATATTGTGGTCGCTTTTTTCTTAATTGTTGAGAGAATAAGTGCACCATTTGATTTTCATCAACGCCGCCAGCTTGAGCCAATGATTTTATTAAAGCTTGCTGAATAATAGGATCAGGTATCCCAACCGCTTCTTTCAGAATTTCTTTAATCAAATTTGATCTTTCTGCAGAAGACATTTCTTTAAAATTTCTGGCTTTTAAATGGAACCGAAGAAGTTCCGATGCTTTGTCAATCCCATTTAATTTGAACCCGTCAGCACCATCACGCTGAACCCAATCGTCAGGATCAAGTCCTTCGGGAATTTCAATTACATGTGGTTCAACACCGCCTTTTAAAAGTACATATCCCGCCCTTAAAGCAGCGTTGATTCCTGCTGAATCGCCATCGTAAGCCAAATAAACTTTTGCGGTAAATCGACGAATTTGTTGAACATGCCGATCCGTAAAAGCAGTGCCGGATACGGCTACCACATTTTTGATTCCCGCTTGGAAAAGCTGGATCAAATCGGTATACCCTTCCACCAAAATTGCATAGCCTTCCTTCCGGATCGCATCCCGAGTAAGATGGAGGCCGTAGAATATTTCGCTCTTTCGGTAGAGGGGTGTTTCAGGTGAATTCATATATTTTGCTGGATCTTCTGTCCCGAATACACGGCCTCCAAAAGCAATCACTTTACCAGAAGAATTTGAGATGGGAAACATAATCCGTGCGCGAAAGCGATCATAAAATTCATTATTAGAAAAACCAAATAGTCCCGATTTTTCATAAACATCCCGGTTATATTTCTTCGGTTTTACTTTATTAACTAAAAATGAAGATTTCTCCGGGGCAAATCCAACCTTGAATAATTTGAGTGATTCTTCACTTAAGCCCCGATCGAGTAAATAATTTTTTGCATCAGTACCCATATCTGAAAACAATGTGGAATTGTATAGCGCCGCCGCACCTAAATGAATTTCATAAAGATTTTCAAAAAATTCTTTTGAGTCATCACCACCGCTGAAGTCTACATCAATCCCCAACTGGTTACCCAATTCCTGAAGCGCTTCAACAAAACTGATCTTTTCATACTCCATGATAAAATTCACCGCATTACCGCCGTTTCCACAACCAAAACAATGATAGATACCTTTCTCAGGCGCTACTGAAAAGGAGGGTGTTTTTTCATTATGAAAAGGACATAAACCAAAAAAGTTGCGCCCCCGTTTTTTTAAGTCAACATGGCGAGAGACAACATCCACAATATCAGCCGTATCTCGTATCCGATCGATAGTTTCTTGTGGAATCCTAGCCATTGTTATTTTCCATGGTATTCAAAAATTCACGGATTGTTTTTTCACCTAATTCTACAGGGTCTTTCCAATTAAATGTTGTAATAATATTTTTTCTTACATTAATTAATCGCTGCGCCAATTTGGATTGTTTCATTACAATGTTTGATGTATCCCGGTTGGGCAAAAGTTCAAACATCCAAAAAAATATCATTACAACCAAAAGACCTTTAATGATTCCAAAGGAAGTTCCCATTATACGATTTACCCATTTTGTACTTTTGGATAAAAATAAAAAATGAATCAATTTTGTGATAAAGCGGGTTAATAAAAGGACACCTGAAAAAATAATGATAAAACTAAGAACAAATAAAAGCCATACATCAACAGGAAGCCATACCATGAGAAAAGAACCCAAATCAACGTAAAGTCTCAGGGCAAAAACAGTGGCAAAAATAATGCCTAAAAGGCGGCCCATTTCTTCCACTAATCCCCGACGAAACCCGATCAAACCTATGGCAATTATAAAGAATGTTGCTAATGCGTCTATCATTCGTATAACGTTAACGGTTAGGATGCCAGATTAACTTTAACAATTTATCCTAAAATCTCTCGAACAAACTTCTGAGCTGTTTTTCCATCGATCAATCCTTTACCGCGCTTCATGACTTCCGGCATAACTTTGCCCACATCCGCCAAAGAAGAGGCGCCAATTTCATCTGCTACAGATTGCACAATATTTCTAATGTCATCTTCAGACATCATTTGGGGCAAGTAACTTTTTAATATTTCCATTTCAGCTTGCTCTGCTGCCGCAAGTTCTGGACGATTTCCTATTGTATATAATTCCACTGACTCTTTTCTTTGCTTCACCAACATTTGCAGCACTTTAACCTCTTCTGCTTCTGAAAGATCCTCGCGCTTTTCAATTTTTTTGTCTTTCAACTTTGCCAATGTTGTTCGCAATGCGCCAGATTTTTCCTTTTCGCCAGCTTTCATTGCAGTATACATATCACTTTGTATTTGATTAAATAAACTCATATTTTACTCATTATCTATTCGTTTCATGGCCATTAACAATCGATCATTGTCTGATTCAAAACCAATGAATCTGCGGCCCATTTTTTTTGCAATTACACCCACACCACCGGACCGTGCAAAGGGATCCACAATCCAATTCAGCTTAAAACTAGATGCTGTCAAAATTCGTTGAATCAATTGCTCTGGCTTATCCCCTTCCATTTTCACCGTTGTGCCTACTTGAATATCCATAATATCACTCCACAAATTGGTTACACCCATTTCAATCATATTGGCAGAATTCATACTATTTTCCCGATCGGTCACCGCCTCTTGGTTAAACATAAAATCGTTCGATTTTGTGGCAAACCAAGCATCAGAAACTCGATTAATCCAAGTCATGGGTTTGGATTGGTCTTTTGGTTGCGCATTGCGCCAGGTTATCCTGGTTTGAATATGAAAATCCGTACTGAGGAGTGAATGATACATCCCTGAAAATCGCCAGCCAGAAATTAAGTAAATGGCCCCGGTAGGTTTTAAAACGCGGGCGCTTTCTTTCAACCATTGTTCATTCCATTGAAAATATTCCTGGATGGTCATTGGGTTTCCCCTTTGTTCTGTTCCACGCCAAGGAGATTCGGGGGGATCGGCAATGATTAGATCAATTGAATTGTCTGGAATTTTTTTTAACCCATCAAGGCCCAATCCCAAAAAAACGCCTTCTCTCATTTTGTCAATGGTCATGGAAATATCTTCAGCTTTTTGAATTGCTGGGAGATATTTATTTAGATCATTGATGGATAAACCGCGGACGGCTTCAAGCGGATTGGTGAATAAGGGTTCGTTCTTCTCAATAGACATGGGGGAAAATTTAGGATAGCACAGCACTACAAAACAGGAATTCCATTCAATATTTTTAAGTTATAAATTTTATAATGCTACCAAAGAAAAAAGTCCTCTTTATTTGCACCGGGAACGCTTGCCGTTCTCAAATCGCCCATGGATTATTAATGGATATGGCCGGCGATCGGTTTGATGTATATAGCGCCGGCTCCCACCCCAGCCGCGTCCATCCCATGAGCATTGCCGTTATGGACGAATTCGGGATTGATATTTCTTATCATACATCAGATTATGTTGATGATTATCTTAATCAAGGAATCGATATTGCCATTACTGTTTGTGACAATGCCAACCAAATATGTCCATCATTTCCCGAAGAGGTTGAACGTATTCATTGGAGTATTGATGATCCTTTCCGAGGGTGGAATTTTGATACGAATCAAATGGATTCATTTCGTGAAACAAGAACGGAAATCAAAAGCCGTATTGAATCATTTATAGATTCACACTGATTTTTTATATTTGCTTAGACGAAACATTTTAGGCAGACTTCCCAGTTTTTCAATTGTTACTGAAACAACGCCAAAGGATTCTTCTACTTTTCCTCTGAGTAGGAATAAGTTTTCCCATAGCAAAAGATCGCTGTATTTCCGAAAAGCTTCGGGGAAAAGAACACATTCGTAAATATCCGTTTCATCCTCAAGTGTCAAAAATTCCATGGGATCCTTACTTTTCACTGTAGCCGTTTCCTTACGGGTAATGTAAACACCCGCTAAGTGGATGGTGCGCCCAATATATTTTGGCAAATCTTTGGCCTTCCGCACGCGGTCATTAATCATGGGCAAATAAGGCTCGAGAGGATGTTCTGAAATGGGAAATCCAAAAGATTCAATTTCCAGCCGTCGTTGATCTTCTTTGTTTATATTCTTATACTGAGTTTGATACCTATTTGTTGGGCGAGAATCTTTAGTCAAGTTCAGAGCAATATCCCCATTCTTTCCTTTCTCCCCCAAGCAATACCAAGCCGCACGATAGGCAATCTCCTGGTGAGCCAATTCCGGTGTTAATGAATAAAAACACCCAGCATTGGTGAGGGCCATGGCATCGGACAAGGTTGGATCAATCCGCATAAAAAAGTCCTCTAATGATGTAAAATCACCCGCTTTTCGTTCATCCAAAATTTCTTGTACGGTTTTTTTCTGGAGGTTTCGAATACTCATAAATCCCATTCGAATTCGGTTTTTCCGCCCACGATATTCCATCCAGCTGCGGTTCACATCCGGTGGTAAAATTTTGATGCCAAACCGCCTTGCCTCGCTAAGATAAGCAAAAGGGGAATAAAATCCACCCTGGTTTGAAATAACCGCTGCCAGAAATTCCGCCGAGAAATGAGCCTTAAGATAAGCACAGGTAAAAGACAACATGGCAAAAGAAGCGGAGTGTGGCTTGCAAAAAGAATATCCCACAAAAGAGCGGATCATATCCCATACATCTTTGATTAACCCATTTTCATAGCCGCGCTTTTTTGCGCCTTGATAAAACTTCTTTTCCCAGTCCCGAATCAAGTGCTGCATTGCATCCCGACTCATAGTTTTTCGCAATGATTCGGCCTCTGCATAACCCATCCCTGCCATAACCATAGCTGCCGTTGATACTTGCTCCTCATAAACCATGATGCCATAACTCTCTTTCAAAAAATTTAGGTCGGGATGGAGAATTTTCCATGGCTTACCGTGGATGCGTTCCAGCATCATGTTGGTAAAGCGATTTGCTGCCGGACGGATGATGGACGAATAGATCACCACGTGCTCAAAATCAACCACACCAGCTTTGGCCAAAAGCTGCCGAGTGGCAGGGCTTTCAATATAAAAGATGCCCATGGTCATTCCCGATTGCATGAGTTTTTCTGTTTTTTTATCCCCAATCGGTTGAATCTTATGATAGTTCAAATAGCTGTTTTGAGAAGCGGCCTCACCATAATTCAAATTGATTTGGCGCACCGTATCCCGCACCACCGCCAAGCTGCGGTTCCCAAGAATATCGATTTTGAGGAGTCCTGAATCTTCCACTTGATCTTTTTCCCACTCCACAATCTGGACGCCTTTGGGCGCCGTGAGAACCGGTACGTACTTTCGAATTTCATCCGGTACAATCACCACGCCACCGGGATGAACAGACGGATGACGAAAGGCGCCCACTACTTTTTCACTTTCTCGCAGTATTTCCTCCAGTGTATCATCCAGTTCTATATTCTCAAAACGGGGGTCGGTCTTCACCCAATTCAATAAATCACTACGGGAAGCATACCAGCCAATCCGCTTGGTGATAGTTTTGATTTCTTCATTGGATAACCCATACACTTTGGCCACCTCCCGAATGGCGGAGCGGGGCTTCATAAATACTTGGCTGCATACCATGGCGGTGCGTTCATTTCCATATTTTTTGAAAACATAATCCAAGATATCATCCCGTTCGTCCCAAGGAAAATCCACATCAATATCCGGCATATTACTGCGCTCAGGATGAATGAAGCGTTCAAACTGAAGATTATATTTAATGGGATCCACCTGAGTAATAAAGAGGCAATAACTCACAATGGATGCCGCCCCGGAACCACGACCGATGGTGGCCCGAGTTTGTTTTACAATATCTTCTACCACCAGAAAATATGGCGCAAAACCCTTAAATGTAATGATGCGCAATTCATAATCAATACGATCTTGGATTTCAGTCGTGATTTTTATATAACGTTTTTGCGCCCCCGCCTCTACTTTATCTTTTAATTTTTGATTGGCCCGGCGCGTATCCTTTAGAGATAAGTTGGGGAATATCGTATCCAAAAAGGACCAATCCCGCTTGCAGCGTTCTGCTAAATATGTGCTATTATTGATGGCATCCATACTGTTGGGAAAAAGTTGAATCATATCCTTTTCTGCGCGGAACCAATGTTTATCTGACTTACAAGCGCCTTTTGGCAGTTTGGACAAGGTGGTGTTCAGATCAATGGCCCGGAGCGTGCGGTGAGCAGACCAGTCTTTCTTATGAATAAAATACGCATCACCCGTGGCTACCATTTCCAACTTGAATTCCCGGGATAATTTTTGGGCGGCGTACTCTGTCATATCCGGGCGCAGTTCTACAAATAAATGACTGTTGGGAATTCGTTTACTTAAATGAGAAAGTGTTGATCTTTCATGAGCGAGGACGAATAGACCGGCTGTTCGGTTTTTTAAAATATCCGCAATAGATTGGGTTGAATTATCATGAACAGCAGAAACAGCGCGGGACATATTCTCATAGCCCGTTTGGTCTTCCGCCAAGAGAATAGCTTCCCCTTGATCGGTGACCAAATTGACACCGGCGATAGGTTCAATCTCAGCGGCGCCAGCGTGCTGGACAAAACGGATAAAACCCCAGAGGCCATTCCTTTCGGTCAAAGCCAAATATTTCATCCCCTGGTTTCGTGCCGCCGTGAGCAATGCCGGTTGCGAAACAGTGCCGGACATGCGGGAATAGTGGGAATGGACATTCAGATGCGTAAACATGGTTCATCGGGCACTTTCCATATTTGCAATCTGAAGTCCTTCTTGTGTATAAGGTAGTAAGTTAGAAACTTTCATATTACACCTTTCCCCTTCCCCCATTAATAGAGGGATTCAGGGGGATATTAAACAATGAAATCCCCCTTTGTATTTCCCCCACATTGGGGGAATGCTTAAGGTTATATGTTGAATTCATACTGTATTTCTTCCTGAGAATATCCAACGCTAACGAAATACGATCTTGCTCCGTGTCTTTTTCAAACAACTCCATCTGTTTTGCAACATGGACAAAGGCTGACACATCCAACAAAATCGCCCGAATTCTGTTTCGGCGCGTATTGACTTTTTCAAACAATCGCCACGTTTCTGCCATCACGGCCGCATCATCATGCTTCAAAAACTGCCCTTTCGCTTCATATTTAAAACCGTCAGTATAATGAATTTCAAGCCGGATTATTTTTGCCACTTGGGATCGCTGTCTCAATTTAAAAGCCACCTGTTCAGACAGCCGTTTTACTTCTGACCATAATTTTGCGCTGTCATTGGTATCTTCATTTAGAACAGTTTGCTCCATAATATGGTCTTTCAAAATCGGTGGACGAACCATGGATAAATCTTGTCCGCGAACTTCCCGCGATAATGGCAACGCATAAAGGCCAAACAAACGACGGGCATCATCAACTGAATCCACAATGGATTGAATCTGGCATACTTGGTTCAAGATCAAAAATTTAATCAATTTCCATACCGGCGGCTGATGAACGGTGGGAATTACGGGTGAATTCAGCAGTGATAAAAATTGAGATTCATTCCCCACCACCACACGATGTATCTGGTCGGGCACAACAGAAGTAGAAATACGGCTTACCAATTTATTTTGACTGATTCCCAGAAATGAATGGAGGCCAACTTGATCCTGCACCATATCAAATATATTCGAGCCGGACTGCTCATGACTTTTGTACACACGTTCCATACCAGTCATATCCATGTAGAATTTGCCATAACCGGAAGGCTCAACAGTCGGCGTGAAGCGCTGAACGATAGAATGCACATACTGGTTTAACCGTTCGTAAAGAGCGTTGTTATAAGGCAATAATCGAACACCATGGCGCATCCTGCGCACCAGTGAAATTTTCATTCCCCGGCGTAATCCTTCTTCCTCTGCTTCTTTAGATATAGACACGACTGTGCCATTTTGATGATGAGAAGAAATAATGGCAATGGGCCGGGTTTGTAGGGAAGCATCCAAACGGCGCTCGGCCTGTAATTCAAAGTCTCTCAGTCGTAAATGAAAAACAGTTGAGTGCACACCTTAATACTCCCGGAAAGAATAGAGTAGCACGCCATTGATCTGGAAATGATCTGTTTTGTTGACGGTAATAACTGGATAATCCGGATTCCGCGGATGGAGTTCCACATGGCCATTTATCGGCTGATAATGCTTGAGCGTTGCTTCTCCATTGATCAGTGCCACCACAATTTGCCCCGGGTTCGCTTCAGCGGATTTACGCACAATAATATAATCACCATCTTCAATATGGTCACCGATCATGGAATCACCCTTGACCTGCAGAACAAAATTTTCAGGATGGACAAAGGGTTGGGGTACTGATATTGCTTCTGCGTTTTCCAGCGCTTCGATGGGTTCTCCAGCAGCAATTAAACCCAACAATGGCAGGCGGGCGGGCATCGCGTGCTCCTCATGAACGAGGTTTAAAGCCCGCTTGCCGTTAGGTCCTTTAGAACGATCGAGATGGCCGTTGTGAGTCAGGGCATTGACATACCAGTGGACCGTTCCCAGAGAGGCAAACCCCATTCCATTCATAATTTCTTCATAGGAAGGGGCCTGTCCATATTCAATTGTATAATGCTGAATAAAGTCTAAAAATTTCTGCTGTTTTAAGGATAAAACCATTTGATTATTTCGTCCCTAAGAACGCGAAAATTCGCGAAGAGTGTTTTGGGATGGTATAATAATATGTTTCATGTGTTCTTTCCCTCTCTGTGGCTTTGCGTCTCTATGCTAACCTTTTATTATCGTAAGTTACTCGTAAGTATTTTACATGATTTTATTAACGCAATTCAAGTGTTTTTCGTTACTTTCTACCATGTTCTCTGTTTTTCTTCGATATACAATTCTTCTTTTCTCCGTTGTTTGCCTCAACGGACAGGTGATTATCACCGAAGTGATGTACAACCTTGAGGGCAGTGATTCTCCCAACGAATTTATCGAACTGTACAATCCAACATCTGACACGGTCGATCTCTCAGGCTGGCTCATCCGGGATAAATATTCAACGGACACTATTGAAGATTCCAGTAATGGGCGCAAAATTCCTCCCAATGGATTTGGTCTTATCATGGAAGGCGATTATCCCATCGCCGCAGGTATTTACACCATACCGGCCAATACCATCATTATGAAAGTGGACGATAAGTCAATCGGCAATGGCCTTTCCGGAAGCGATTCGCTTTATCTTGTTGATTCCAACGGAAATATTTCTGACAGTTTAGGTTGGCAGGATATTGCATCGCCCGGCTATTCCATTGAACGGGTGCGAAATCATTTGCCGAATACTAATTCCAACTGGAAAGCCAGCCGTGACTCCTTAGGCACGCCGGGGGGCGCAAACAGTATGGCACCTTACAATATCGATGGCCATTTATTAGCCGATTCACTTCGATTATCCAAAGCTTACCTGTCAAAATCAGATTATACCATCCTCACTCTCCCGGTGATGAATGACGGCATTAACGCCATCACAGGCGAAATTGTTGTTTCAGAGTTAGGCAATACACTCGCGAGTGCGGATATTGGAAACATATCTGAGTTGGACACAGCCATTTTCAATATTGACCTTGGCCCCTTCTCCGAATCGGGCTACCATACACTATCAATCAAACTATTGATATCTGGAGATCAAGACACGACCAATAATTTTGGGGAGGTCGAACTGGCGGTGCAGTATGATTGGAATACCATTCGCATTAATGAATTCATGACACGGCCCAATAACGACCAATCTGAGTTTGTCGAACTCGTTTCCCATCCCAATTTATCTTTCCGCGGATGGTCTATTAGCGACAACAGAAAAAGAGCGCGGCCCCTGGGCAAAGCTCTTATCGCCTCTGGTCAGTATGTTGTAATCGCCGCTGATTCAAATATTGTGGCCCTCACCAATCCCAAATCTCACCTTATTGTACTGCCTTCATTTCCTGCCTTAAATAATAGCGGTGATGCCATTTTCATTTATGATATGACCGGATTTATCGTGGATAGTCTCGTCTACGATAGTGACACATGGCCTGTGGCAGCTGAAGTTTCCACAGAAAAACAACGGCCAGAATTTATATCTAACAATGTCAAGCATTGGGACCAAACGCCCGATTCAATTGGTATGACTCCCGGCTATCCCAACGCCACTATGTGGAATAATATTGATGGTGCTTTACTTCAGGATTCCGTTTCACATACACCACATTTCCCAAAACCCAACACCTCTTTTAATCTTCAAATTTCCATCGCCAATTCCGGCGTCCTTCCTTTTTCAGGAAATCTATCCATTTCAGAAAATACTAGTGAACTAACTTCCGGAAATTTTTCAACCATTAATTCCCGCGATACTGTTTTGGTCCAGATTGAAGTCCCGAGCATTTCGTCCGGCACTCATCCGCTTAAAATTGAATTGATAATTGATGGGGATGAAAACAGCACCAATAATATTGCCTTTGATACAATCAAAGTGAGCTATCCTTTTGGCACCGTTTTATTGAATGAATTTTTATCGGTGCCGACCCAAAGCCAAACTGAATTCATCGAAATATATTTCCCCGCTTCGCTTAATATGTTGGGATGGTCTTTGTCAGATCAATCCAAAGTGAAGAAGGCCCTCCCTAAGATAGCAGTAGACCAAAATCAATATTTGGTTTTAGCCCAAGACTCCACCATTTATCAACAAACTAAAACAAGCGCTGTTGTAATTGATGGAAATTGGCCGTCGCTAAATAATACGTCGGACGGTATTTATTTATATGATATGACAAGCGTCATTATTGATTCTTTAATCTATTCGGAAAGCTGGCCCATGATGGACGGCCGATCCACAGAAAAATTTCGTCCCGATTATAACTCCAACGATTCCTCGAGTTGGGCCATCAGTGTAGATGCCAACGCCATGACGCCGGGAAAATCAAACAGCATTTATTACGAAATACTGGCACCTTTCGGTTTGGTTGAATATGATCCCAATCCATTTTCACCGGATGGTGATGGCCGCGATGATCAATTGACGATTCGTTATCAACTCCCTTACGAGCAAGCGGCAATCACTATAAATATATTTGACGTAACGGGTCGAAAAATCGCTACGCCGTACTGGAATCAAGCGTCACCAATGGAAGGCTTGTTGTATTGGCATGGGGAACGCTCCAATGGGGATCCGGCCCGAATTGGTATTTATATTATCAAATTTGAAGCGCGGGATTTATCCACAGGAAAATCCTGGGAAGATATTCAGACGGTTGTTTTGGCTAAGCCATTATAATGGAACCAATTCCACCCACCTGCGTATAGACACACAATTATGCGAAAGGAACGCAATATGTCCAGATGGATTCTCACCCTTTTATTGATTGCCGGAATTGCGGTAGGTCAACAGAAAAAAGTAATTATAAAAAAGAAAACGCTTCATAAAGGCGATAAAGAACAAATCGTTGATGTGGATGTAGAAACCGATGGCGATGAAATGACCATCATTATCACACAGGATGGGGAAGAAAAAGAATACACCATTGATATGGATGACCAAACAGCCCTGAAAGAGGTTAAAGAAAAATTAGCCGACATGGATGTAAATATCAAAAACATGGTATTTGCTGATGATAATGTATTTAAGATTCATTCCGGCGGATATCTTGGCGTTCAAATTCAAGAATTGACTGATGGTCTCCGAAAATATTTTAAAGTCAATAATGACAATGGTGTTTTGATTTCAGAGGTGGTAGAAGATAGTCCTGCTGAAAAGGCCAAACTAAAAGCGGGGGATATCATCCTTTCAGTCAACGGTGATAATGTTTCTACCACTTCTGATTTGCAGCAAGCTATCAGCCGCCAAGATACCGAGTCTGAAGTGAAACTGGAAGTTATCCGCAAAGGCCGAAAAAAAGATATGACAGCAACGCTCGGTTCTCAAAAAAGCAATTTTTCATGGACAGGTAAAATGCCTCCAATGAAAATGGGAGATGAAGACCATAATGTATTTCTCTTCTCTCCCGATGACAATGATTCAAATCTTCAATCCTTTCACATGAAAAATCATTTTAAAGCCCAGGCTAAACACTTAGAAAAAAAAGCTAAAAAACTGAAAAAATCCGGTGAAAAGCTCCACAAAGAATACAAGTTCCGCATGGCTGGGCCCAATCACGATGACAATCTCCGTGAAGAATTGGATGAATTAAAAAAAGAATTGAAAAAACTCCGAAAGGAGATCAATAAACTCAAAAAATCATAAGCCTCCACTTATTATTTGAGTCTACATAAAAGGCCCCGCATTCTGCGGGGCCTTTTTTATTTCAATCCACTGTTTTTACATTCACAATCTGGGATAAATTAGTGCCCTTGTCAGCAATTTATCTTATGAGACTAATTACCCTTCTAACACTTACCCTTTCATTCCTTCCGGCCCAGGATTATACTTGGCCTACGAATGTGGGTAAACATTTGTCCTCCAATTTTGGGGAATTCCGTACCACGGGATTTCATCTTGGGCTGGATATGAAAACCAAAGGTACAACAGGCCATCCTGTTTATGCAGTTTCAAACGGACATGTTTCGCGAATCGTTACCAATTATTCCGGATTTGGCCGTGCTCTTTACCTCACTTTGGATGATGGTCAAACTGCTGTTTATGCCCATTTAAGCAAATTTACGCCACGGTTAGAAGACCGCTTGAAAGAAACACAGAAAGACGGTCGTTCTTATATGACCAATATTTTCCCATCTCCGGAAGAATTTAAATTTGAAAAAGGAGATGTCATCGCCTATTCCGGGAATACGGGATTCTCCTTTGGTCCCCATCTTCATTTTGAGATTCGCAATAAGCATGGCCAAACATTAAATCCCCTCATCAGTGGATTATCACAAGCGGACCGAATGGCACCAATTGTAGAAGAAATATCAATCATTCCACTCAATGATGAAAGCTGGGTTAATGGAAATCAACTGCCCCAAAATTTTCCATTATTCAGGGATAAAAAAGGTGAATACCATCTCCCCGATACCATTAATATTTTTGGAAGTTTAGGGCTATCCATCAAAGCATTCGATAAGCGCCAAGGGGCAAACAATATTTACCAGCCACACCGTATAGAAATCTATATTGATGAAAAGCGGCACCACTCACTTCAGTTTGACCGCCTAGATTACAATTGGCTCCCCACAGCAAATTATATTCGTGATTACCGCAATGCCCGCCTGAATTTGGGTGACTTTATAAAACTGTATCAAAATGCTTCCGATCCCAAGGTTCCCATCCATGCTGATTCAACCAATGGTATTTTGAATCTGACACCAGGATATCATACCGTGAAAATCCTTATTATGGATGTACTAAAAAATACACGCATTGTTCATGGTACTGTATTTAATATGGCGCCATTTCAGGTTACATTAGAGAAATTGGGTGAAACAGATAAAATTATTTCCTTTTTGATTCAGTCAAAAAGTATCACAATCCCCATTCAATCTATCATTGCTTATTCATTTACAACATATGGGTTTGCTGAGGAAAAATTAGATATTCAATCTTCGGAGTTATTTGAATCTGGCCGCATTATTTCAATCCCCAAAAAACAAACTGAACGGAGAGCGATCCAGTTCATTGCTAAAAATAAATTGGGTGCGCGCTCTTTCCCAATCCATTGGGTTAATCAACAATATAAAGGAGATCATTTAAGTGTGAATGTGGACTTGGATATTTCCCACACAGATGCAGGGGTCTATCTCCAGATTCAGCCGGAGCAGGTTGTGGATGCTAATCTATCCCTCAGATTTAAAGGGAAATATCAGTACGAGACAATTCCGTTGAATCAAATCCAACCATCGGTCTATTTGACAGCGCCGATTCCGGCCGTTCAATTTGAAAATATAGATCTAATTGAAGTAATTCTAAAAGGTTCCATCGAGCGGCAAGTTCGCTTTGACTTTCCCTACACTGTTGCCATGCCCGGAACCTCCATCACTGCCGTATCCAAGGATGGTTTTTGTTCGATTCGCACAAAAAAATCTTCCGTACTAGAGCCAACGCTCATGTGGATTGAAGCAGTTCACAAACATGCGCCAGTAAAGAATGGAAAGCTTTTATCCCGGGTTTATCAACTGCAACCTTTTGAAAGACCCTTACTTAAGGCTGTGAATATTGGTGTTCGATATTCTGCAAAATTAAAAGATAAAGAAAAAATTCATCTGTATTATTTCGACCAGAAAGAAGGATGGTCTTTTATCCCAACGGGAAATAATAAAGACCGGCAAGTCCTCACCGGAGAATTAAAACATCTTGATGCTATTGCGATTTTAGAAGATATTACGCCACCGATAATCAAATCCATGCACCCGGGGGAAAATGGAAATTATCCATCTTTGGAGCTAAACCGTTTCACGATAAAGATTAATGACACCCTTTCCGGATTTGATCCAATCGAAGATTCGTTTGACTTAAAATTGGATAACACTCCTTTGATCTATGCTTTTCAGCCTAAGACAAAGGTCATTTCTTATGAACTAGAACGCCCACTACAAATTGGCACTCATACGATTCAATTCAAGGTTCGGGATCGGGCAGGGAATGAAACCAGTAAAAATATTGAATTCAAGGTATACTGATGTTTTTTCCTTATAAAGATGATAATCCTCGCGTATTAATTCCTTTCGTGACTTACGGGTTGGTTACCATTAATGTATTCATCTTCATGTTTCAATTCAGCATGGGAATGAAAGACCCAGAAGCTGAAGCCATATTTATTTATACCTTTGGATTAATTCCGGTTCATTTTTCAATCTTAACCATGTTTACATCGATGTTCCTCCATGGTGGCATTGCACACATCCTGGGGAATATGTGGTTCCTTTGGTTATTCGGGGATAATGTGGAAAGTACATTAGGTCATATAAAATATGCTTTTTTCTATATTTTGTGTGGCGTGGCAGCTACCCTTTGTCAAGTCCTCATAAATCCCGGTTCTGAAATTCCAATGGTGGGCGCCTCCGGCGCTATTGCAGGCGTGTTGGGATTATATATGATTCGCTTTCCACAAGCCCGTGTCCACGTATTTATTTTTATTGTAATATTTTTTACCACCATACGTGTACCGGCAGTCATTGTGTTGGGTTTCTGGTTTTTCAATCAACTGACAAATGGTATGGGGAGTCTCGGTTTAGACACCACCGGAGGGGTGGCATGGTTCGCCCATGTGGGTGGATTTATTACTGGCATCATGCTACATCAAGCCTTTAAACTCATCCGATTCGAACATTAAATAAGGGGATTATAAATGAAACAATATTTCAAACAACTAACCATTCTCTCTCTTTTATTCCTTCTTGCTTGTGAAGGAACGAAGACAGAAGACTGCGCCACCACAGACGACGGTCGTGGCCATGTGGTCTCTGTACTTCCACTGGGATCTATTGGAGCCGATTTTCTCAGGGATTTTCTCGAACAAAACAATATAGACATTGGTGTCATCCCAGTAACTGATGTAAAAGTATACAGTATTATATATGAAACGGTGGATTGGAATGGGGAACCAAGATTAGCCTCAGGCGCAATTTATGTCCCGGATGAAGATCACAACGGAAAAAAATACCCGATCTATTCCGGTCAACATGGCACAGAAGCAAAAAGAACCAATGTTGCTTCAGTTACACCACTGCGTGGCTTTGATGCCATGTTTGTTGCTTCAGTTGGATATATTGGCTCTTCGCCCGATCTATTGGGTTTGGGCGTATCTACTGATGTTGTCCATCCATACATTCATGCCTTTGCTGCCGAAGCCGTTGTGGATAAAATTCGCGCTACAAAAAACTGGCTTTGTGCTAATGATGTTAATGATAATGGTCAATTATTCCTGGCAGGCTATTCTGAAGGTGGATATGTTGCAATGGCGACCCATAAACTGATTGAAGAAAAATATGCCGACGAATTTTCTGTGACAGCTTCAACACCCATGGCGGGCCCCTACGATATGCGCCATTCATCAACCAGTTTATTGAGCAGGGAATCCTATTCACAGCCTGGTTATTTGTCTTTTATCTATATGGCTTATAATGAAATTGAAGGCATGAACCGCCCTCCCAGCGAATTTTTTCAAAACCCCTATGCTGAAAAAATCCCCAATTTGATGGATGGATCAAAAACCATCGGTGAAGCAAATAAAGAACTGACCACCACGATTAAAGATCTATTTACCGAAAAATTTCTTGCTGATTTTTTAGGTAATGGTGAACAGGAATTGAAATCTGCCTACGAGAAAAACAGCTTGGTAAGTTGGTCACCCAAAGCGCCAATAAAATTATTTCACGGTGAAAATGATATTACTGTTGGATATCAAAATGCCGTCATTGCTAGAGACAGCCTTAAAGCGAACGGGGCTGATATTGAATTGATTACCATCCCCGGCGGTACCCATAGCAGTTCTGTATTTATATCTTACACCGGCGCCTTGGCCTGGTTTAATACATTGAAAAAATGAATAAATTAATCCAAACCGCAATCGAAATGATGGATAAAGCACGGGCTCCTTATTCCCAATATAAAGTCGGCGCCGCTGTGGAAACATCGGATGGGAAGATCATTGGAGGCTGTAATGTGGAAAATGCTTGTTACCCCCTATCCAATTGCGCTGAACAAACAGCCCTTTTCACTGCAATCGCAAAAGGCAAGTCTCAATTCAAAACACTTGCAGTTGCAACCCAAAATGGTGGCTTCCCATGCGGTGCATGTCGACAGGTTATCTGGGAATTATGCGGCGACATTCCTATTTATATATGTAATATGAATGGCATTGTAAATGAAACAACAAGCAAAAATCTTCTTCCAAGTCCTTTTGATGAAACAAAGTTAAAATGAGTATTTCTCCTATATTAATCGGCATTTCCGGCGGTACCGGGTCCGGTAAAACATCCATTGCCAAAAGTTTGTTAGAAGAATATGGCGAAGGTGAAGTGGTAGTGGTAGAGCAAGATGCCTATTACCGCAATATTTCAAACCTCCCTTTAGAGGAGCGTCATAAACAAAATTTTGATCATCCCGATGCCATTGATATTGAATTGTTTAATCAACAACTCATCAGCCTCATAAAAGGTCAATCCATAAAAATGCCCATTTACGATTTTTCTACCCATTCAAGGAATGACGAAACACGGAATGTAGACACCCATCATGTTATTGTTGTTGAAGGCATTTTGGCGCTTCATTATCTATCCTTGAGAGAATTAATGGATATTAAAATTTTTGTGGATACACCCGATGATATTCGCTTCATTCGCCGCCTTTCAAGGGATGTTGAAGAACGAGGTAGAACAGTCAATTCTGTTATTGAGCAGTATTTAAAAACTGTTCGCCCAATGCATCAACAATTTGTTGAGCCGTCTAAATATTATTCCGATATTATCATACCCGAAGGAGGCCAAAATAAGGTAGCTATCGATCTCCTGAGAACAAAGATTAACGCAATTCTTTCATAAGCATAGATAAAACTTTCGAGCATTTCGCCTGTTTCACTAGAAAAATATTAAATGACACTCACACCTAAAAACGCCGGTTGGATTGAAGTAATTTGTGGCAGCATGTTCAGCGGAAAAACTGAAGAATTAATTCGCCGAATTCGCCGCGCTGAAATTGCAAAAATGAAGACCATAATTTTCAAACCACAAATCGACGATCGATACAGTTCGAATCACGTGGTTTCTCATAATCAATCCAAATTAGAGTCCAGAATGGTTAAAAACGCCCAAAATATTCTTGATCAATCCGATGATATTGATGTGATTGGAATTGATGAAGCGCAATTTTTTTCTGATGAAATTATTGATGTGTGTAAAAAATTAGCGAAAAATAATAAACGCGTTGTTGTGGCTGGCCTCGATACGGACTACCGTGGCATCCCATTTGGGCCCATGCCAGCACTCATGTGTGAAGCGGATTATTTGGATAAATTTCGCGCAATCTGTATTCAGTGTGGAAATCCTGCTTCTTGCAGCCAGCGAATTACCAAAGAAACTGGACAAGTGGTCATCGGGGAAGCAGATATCTATGAAGCGCGCTGTAGAAATTGTTTTGAAGCACCGGAGGAATAAATGATTGGTCTTTTAGGTATTGTAGTCCTTTTGGGCATTGCGGTTGCAATGTCGAATAATCGTAAAAAAATCAACTTACGAATTGTGGGCTGGGGCTTGGGGCTTCAACTCACCTTTGCATTGTTTATTTTAAAAACACCTATTGGTAAACCTGTATTTGGATTTTTAGATAAGGCTATTTCAAAACTTATCAGTTTTTCTGATGCGGGCGGAAATTTCCTTTTTACTTCTTTTGTCCCGGATGTGGGTTTCCACACCGCACTTATTAACTTTGCCTTTCGGGCTTTACCCACAATAATTTTCTTTTCTGCCCTCATGTCAGTCATGTACCATTTGGGCATTATCCAGTTTGTGGTAAGGTGGATCGCAAAAGCTATGCAAAAAACAATGGGAACCAGCGGTTCTGAAACATTAAGTGTTTCGGCTAATATATTTGTTGGTCAAACAGAAGCACCGCTTATGATCCGTCCATTCATCGGTAAAATGACCCAATCAGAACTCATGGCCGTTATGGTGGGTGGATTTGCCACTGTCGCCGGCGGTGTTTTGGCTATCTACGTAAAATGGCTAACCGATATCCCCGGGATTGCAGGACACCTCTTGGCCGCATCGGTCATGTCTGCACCAGCCGCTCTGGTTATTGCAAAAATAATTTATCCGGAAACCGAAATATCTGAAACGATGGGTGATATAAAAATTGACATTGAAAAAACCAGTTCCAACGCTATGGAAGCTCTAGGCAACGGTGCTACAGATGGATTAAAACTAGCTGCGAATGTGGCCGCAATGCTGGTAGCCTTTATTTCCATTGTAGCCATGGTCAATTATTTACTCGGATTTGCCAACACTTCTATCGATCAATTGTTAGGATTAATCTTTCAACCTCTGGCATGGACAATGGGCGTCCCCTGGGAAGAATCCGCTATGATGGGTACACTTATGGGGAAAAAGATCGCTTTCACAGAATTGATTGCTTATGGTGATTTGAAAGTCATAATGGCCTCGGGGCAAATATCTGAAAGAACAGCTATCATTGCCAGTTATGCTCTTTGCGGATTTGCCAATTTTGGATCCATTGGAATTCAATTAGGCGGTATCGGCGGTATGGCTCCGGAAAGAAAAAAAGATTTAGCCAAACTGGTAACAAAAGCAATGGTAGGTGGCGCTTTGGCGTCTTGGCTAACGGCGACTGTTGCAGGAATACTCATTTAGAAAAAATAGGAAAGTAAATGCGTCTCATATTTTTAGGTCCTCCCGGTGTTGGGAAAGGTACACAGGCAAAACTGGTTTGTGAAAATTTTGATATTATACATTTATCAACGGGGGATATTCTTCGGGCTGAAATGGTTGCAAATTCTGAAATTGGGAATAAAGCAAAATCGTTCATCAATAACGGTGAACTAGTCCCGGATGAAGTATTGTTGAGCATCATGAATAACCGATTAAAAAAAGATGATGCCAAAAAGGGGTATCTTTTAGATGGTTTCCCGCGCACCATTCCCCAGGCAACCGGATTGGATGAAATTATGGAAATCCTCTCTCATTCTCTAGATGCAGCTATTAGCTTAGCGGCCGATGAGGATGAATTGGTCCAAAGACTGATAAATCGCGGTTTGGAATCTGGACGCAGTGACGACACACCAGAAGTTATTAGGCAGCGTCAAAAAGTCTATTGGGATCAAACAGCACCACTTTTAAATTACTATCAAACAAAAAGTCTATTGAAAGAAGTGGATGGCCTAGGAGAGATTCCTGAAATTACAGAGCGAATTTTAGAGGTATTGCAATAACGTGCTCAGAGTGGGACTTACAGGTGGAATAGGCAGTGGGAAAAGTACAGCCAGCCGATTTTTAGAAACGTTAGGTGCCTATATCTTTGACGCAGATCAAGAAGCAAAGAAACTGATTACAGAAAATGAAATTGTTCAACATGAGTTAATTACTGAATTTGGAACTGATATTATTGATAGCGCGGGACGTGTGGATAAGCAGAAATTAGCCCGCATTGCTTTCCAAGACGAAGATCACCAACAGCGCCTAAACTTGGTTGTCCACCCTTATATTTATGAATTGATCGATAAAAAATTCAATCGCGTTCTGGATGATGGCAAACATGGTATTTTTATTGTAGATGCTGCCCTCATTTATGAATCCGGTTATGATGCGCACCTGGATTATGTTGTTGTTATAACAGCTTTATTAAAACACCGCATGGAACGTGCTTTAGGGCGCGAGACACTTTCCCGAGCAGAAATACTTAAACGAATTGAATTCCAATGGCCCGAAGAAGATAAAGTTAATATGGCAGATTTTGTTATCCACAATGACGGAACTGAAGAAACGTTTCGAAAAAGTATCGAATCACTGATTGAAAAATTAACTTAAGAAGAACCGAATGCCTGCTGGCAGAAGGTTTAAATAAATTATCGTATCCTTTTTCTGAGCGCCCGGGGCTTATCTAAAATTTCTTTCAACACAATAGCCCGTTTTACATCATCCATATTAATGAATTGCGGCCTAAATGATTGTTTCCTTTTATCCGTCTCATTCCAAAATTGATGTTTTTTATGGACAGCGTCAAGATTTGACAAATCTTCAAATACTACGTGATCCTGTTCCTCATGAACAGGGTTAGGATTTGGCTCCGAACTTTGTTCTAACCCAATCTCCTCTAATTCAAAATCTGCAATTTCTTCATCATTTTCTAGCTCTGGCTCAAGGACAATATCTTTCATATCCCCAAACAAATTCTGAAGAAATTCTGCCTGGAATGGATTCGGGTTCTTTTTCGGTTGTGTATCTGAATCCTCGACATCGGTTTCCTGCTGTTGGCGTTTTTTCATAAACGCCGACAGCAGGTACATTACTGCTAAAAAAATCCAGTAGCCGAGACCATCCATTTATTTGTTATCTCGCTCCGGTGCCTTGGTTGGACCGCTTTCTGAATCACCAGAAATTGATTCACGCATATCCGTATCAGCTTGGATATTTTTCATATTCACATAATCAAATACACCCAATTTTCCTTCACGAAATGCCTGAGCCATTGCCAAGGGCACTTCTGCTTCAGATGCTACAACTTTGGCTTGCATTTCTTGTGTGCGGGCCTTCATTTCCTGCTCTTCTGCCACAGCCATTGCGCGGCGGGTTTCCGCCCTGGCCTGGGCCACACGAAGATCTGCTTCGGCTTGATCAGCTTGAAGCTGGGCACCTACATTTTTACCCACATCCAGATCTGCAATATCAATCGAAAGAATTTCATAAGCGGTTCCAGCGTCGAGACCTTTAGATAACACTGCTTTTGAAATATTATCGGGATTTTCCAATACATTTGAATAAGAGATAGAAGAGCCAATTGCGCTAACAATTCCTTCGCCAACACGAGCTATAATGGTATCATCGGTGGCACCACCTACTAAACCGGGAATATTTGTTCGAACCGTTACACGCGCCCTGGCTTTTAACTCAATACCATCCTTGGCTACAGCCGAAAGGAAACCTTCTCTAGGAGCATCTATCACCTTGGGGTATACGCTTGTTTCAACTGCATTTTTCACATCCCGGCCGGCCAAGTCGATAGCCGTAGCTGTTTCAAACGTCAGAGAGATATTGGCTTTATCGGATGCAATTAAGGCGAAAACAACATTAACAACATTGCCACCAGCCAAATAATGTGTTTCCAACATATCTGTTTTCACATTAATTAAACCAGCTTTGTGGGTATTGATCACCCCATCTACAATTAAGCGTGGTGAAATTTTTCGCAAACGCATACGGATCAGATCAATAATGGTAATCCGGCCTAAGCCAAGACTGACCACCCCCTGAATCCACATTCCAACCGGCACAAAATAAAATAACAAAAAAACAAAAATTAGCAGAAATGCTAACATGATAATTCCCATAACATCCATGATCTACTCCTCTGAGTTCAGTTTTCTAACGACCACCCGGTTTCCATCAACCGAGAGGATTTTTACTTTACAATTCTTTTCAATAAAATTGCCTTCGCTAACAACAAAAATTCGCTGCCCATCCACGTTTACCCAACCGGAAGGACGAAGATCAGATTGGGTTTCACCATCCATCCCAACCAAATTTTCCCATCCTACAGATGTACTATAGCCTGCTTCGGCGCCTTCTACTCCTGGGGAAGTAAGCTTTTGCCAAAATGTCGTTTTGGTCATCATTTTAAATAATAAAACCAACCCAATTAATGCGCCTATAATTCCGATAATGAATCCCCATAAAGCCATTGCTTCTACCTCCGGACCAATTGGAGTGTCAGGCAAAAGTAATTCATATAATCCCCATAAAATTAGGGCGATACCGCCGATCCCCGCTACCCCAAAACCAGGAATGACAACCACTTCTAATATGAGTAATGCAATACCGGCAAAAATAATCAACATATCAGTCATAGTGGCTAAGCGCGCAATAAACGACGCGCCGAGAGATAAAGTCAGGCAAACCAGGCCTATGGAACCGGGAATACCCCATCCAGGGCTTTGGAGTTCAAATAAAATACCCAAAAACCCAAATGTTGTTAGTAATGAGGCAACAACAGGGTTGGTTAAAAACCGGACAAATGCTTCGGACCAGTTCTCCCCAGTGCTTTTTATCTCAGCACCATCCAATTCTAAGGATGCGAGTAATGCTTCAAAAGTTTCTTGTTCATCATCAGCAATTTTATACTTTATAGCTAATTCGGTCGTGAGTGTAATAAGCTTACCTTCTTTACGTCCTTCAAGATCCAACACTTCAATAGAGTCCCCATCTATCACCAAATGGGTAAAAGAAAGCTCTTCATCAACCATGCCTTTGGCAATGTCCACATTGCGGTCGCGGCTTTCTGCAGTAGCAGCCATTTCTTCCCGCATGTAGCTGATAACTTTTTCACTTCCCTTTTTCCCTGACATATCTACTGCCGTGGCCGCACCGATAGTAGCACCACTTGTCATAATTATTTTATCGCAGGAAAGAGAAATCAAGGCACCAGCAGAAATTGCCCGTCTGTTGATAAAAGCAATAGTTGGAATTTTAGAACTTAGGATAGCATCCTTGATTTGGGTAGCCGCATCCAATCGTCCGCCAAAGGTATCTATATCAAAGATAATCACGTCTGCGCTGTCAGCTTCTGCCATCTTAATGCTACGTTCAATAAAGGGAGGAAGACCCAGATCAATGGTATCATGAATGGGTACTTTGTAGACAATCTGGGTGTGCCCAAAGGAGGCCAATAAAATAAGTGTGAATAATATGCGCTTCTTCATTCCCTTGAGTTTAGCCGTTATCTTCGATAAAAACAATGATGGTAACGGGAAATTAAAGTAATTTCTCATGCGCCGGAATAACCCGGCAAGAACCATTTATGACCCTCAAAGATAAATTCACTTATCGGCTCTTACATGTGATCTCCAGACGAATGCGCCGATTACCCAATTTAACAAGATCACGCCTAGCTAACCAATTGGGCGCTTTCGCTTTTAACCGTATTCCCGTCCGCAAAGAACAAGCCTTCCAAAATATTAAATTAGCTTTCCCGGACAAAAGTGACTCTTGGATCAACAATGTATTAAAAGGGACCTATCGTTTGGTCAGCTCCAATTTTATGGAATTTCTGGCATTGCCACGATCTTATGAATCACTCAATTTTCGTGTAGAAAATCAGCATATTATTGATGAAGCATCTAAAAAAGGGAAGGGTGTCATTATTATCACTGGCCATTTTGGGTTATGGGAAATATTGGGTTCCTGGCTGGGTAAAAATGGATATCCCGTCTGGGGAATCATTCAACGACAAGGAAATCGGGGCGCAGATATATTTTTTCAGGAATTGCGAGAATCTTATGGGATGAAACACTTATATCGAAAATCATCATTAGATAACATGTACAAGCTATTGAAAGAGAATAATATGCTTATTTTGGCCAGCGATCAGGATGCCAAAAAGCGTGGTGTATTTGTTAAGTTTTTCGGTCAATCTTCCTCCACCCCGAAAGGATCAGCCATCTTTCACATGAGATCCGGCGCCCCCATGGTTTTTTCTGTAGCCCATAGAGAAAAAGACGGCACCATAGTTGTTTCATTCTCAAAAATAGAATTGAATGGCAGCACCTCCATTGAAACAATTACCCAAACATATACCAATTTGCTGGAAGAAAAAGTTCGGGAATTTCCGGATCATTATTTTTGGTTTCACCGAAAATGGAAAACCAAAGCAAAAGCATGAATCAGAAAACTACAGAACGGATTGATACATCTTCTGAACATGCCACCAATGCGGCAGGGAATGCAATCCTGTTTGGAGGCGTAATAGTATACCCCACCGATACGTTATATGGGTTTGGTGTGGATGCGCGCAATAAAGACGCCATTGCTCGGCTAAACAAAATTAAAGGGCGAAAGGCGCCCATAAGCGTTATTGCGCCTAATTCAAATACTGTTTTTTCCTGGGCAGATATATCTTATGAAGATTGGAAAATGGTAAAACAATATTTACGCGGATCAACCACCATTATTTTACCGGTTAAAAATGGAATCGTTCACCCATCAATAATGGGCAAGGATGGTACCTTGGGTATTCGGATTCCCGCCCATCCCTTTGGCCCCAATCTTTGTGATAAGCTGGGATTCCCAATTACGACAACATCTGTAAACAGAGCGGGGAAAGAACCACTAAATGAACCGGATACAATTATATCTGAATTTGGTTCAGAAATCGATTTGCTGATTGACGATGGCAACATTCCGCAATCCAGCGGTTCAACAATTTATAAGCTTGAAAAATCAAAACTAAAAATTATCCGATCTTGAAAATCCTTCTATTTTTCTTTTTAATTTTATCATCCTCCTGGTCTCAGGATATACCATTTAAAGTTGGGGAATCCTTAAAATATTCAGCGGAATTTAATTTCATTCCAGTTGGATACTCCGAATTAAAGGTAACCGGAATTGAAAAGGTAAACGGGAATGATACATACCATGTTTCTTTTTCTGCGCGAACCAAAGGACTCGCAAACCAACTGTTTAAAATCCGGGACCAAATTGATATTTGGATGGATAAGGATCAATTGTTTACTCATCGCTTAAAAAAAAACATCCGCGAGGGAAGTTATAAAAAGAAAATTGATGTCATTTTTGATTATGATCGATCGGTAGCACAAACAGGGACAAAAGAAGTTAAAATTGACTTTAAAGCAAGAGACCCTTTTTCTATGTTTTACTATTTACGAACAATTCCTTTGAAAGAAAAAGAGGTGATGTCCTTTTCATCTTTTGAAGGGAAAAAAATAATACACTATAATTTACAAATGACGGGGAAAGAGATTGTTCGATCTCCAGCAGGAACATTTTCCTGTAAGGTAGTTCGGCCATTCAGAGAAGGAAAAAACTTGTTCAAAAACGCCGGCGATATGCAGATATGGCTCAGTGACGATGAAAAACGCTTACCGGTAAAAATTCACATAAAAATGAAATTTGGGTCCATGACTCTGTTATTGAAAAAAATCAGTAATAATTAATTCCCCAATAACCTCCCCACATCATTTACAATTACTGTAATCATCAACATCAGTAAAAGGACCATTCCGATTTGTTGAATTGCCATTCGCATTTTCATTGAAAGAGGTCTGCGGATTATACCTTCAATTAAAGTAATAAAAATGTGACCACCATCCAATCCCGGGATCGGCAAAATATTTAAAAAGGCAAGATTACAACTGATTAATGCCATTAGGGATAAAAAGGGAATCCAACCCGCCTTAGCTGTTTCACCTGCCAATTGGGCAATCATAATCGGCCCACCCAATTCTTTAATGGAAGCCTGCCCTGATGTAAGCATTTTTATGGAAAGAATTATTATACCAAATCCTCTAGCTGTGGCCATAGCGCCCATACTCACACCTTCAGTAAAAGTTACGGGCTGATATTCAAATTTTGGATAAATACCAATTACACCAACTGTATCGCCAGTTGTGGGATTCAACTGGAAACTGGATTCTAACGAAATCGATTTGGATTCATCGCCACGTGAATAGGTTAAATTAATTTGTTGATTGGGTCTTTGATGAATTTCTTTAGTTAGGTCATCCCAAGATAAAATCTTATTTCCTTCAATTGCTTTAATCTCATCCCCTGATTTTAATCCAGAAATTTCGGCAGGCATTCCTGGGAGCAATTCATTAATAACTGGTTCATTAGAGATAACTGGCTTTCCACTATAATTTGATAACCCAGTAAATATAATAAATGCCAAAAGAGTATTCATGATGACACCAGCACTCATAAACCAGATTTGCTGCAGTTTGGTTTTACTCATCAACTCATAGGGTTTATGTTCAAAAGTTGCATCCATACTTTCATCAATCACTCCGGCTACTTTCACATATCCGCCAAAGGGGATGACAGCAAAACAATATTCCGTTCCGCTTCCTTTTCTTCCCGGGCGAGAGATTGAAGTTGATTTAACCGGACCCCATGCCCACTTTCCATCCTCATTTTTATGATAGAAGAAAAAGCGAAATTCCCATCCATCAGAAATTGATGTAAATGTCATAAGGCGCGGCGGATATCCGATAGAGAATCTCTCTACCCTTACGCCGATGGATCGGGCGGCTAAGTAATGACCCAGTTCATGAATAAATATCAAAACACCGAGTAAAATGATTGTTGCAATTAAAGTTGTCATATTTTTCTATTCTTCCCCTAACAATGTAATAAAGATTTTCACCTAAATATATCGGCTTTCAAATAAATTAACAAAATTCATCCCCCAGCTTTCAAGATTTAATAATTCTTCCAAGGATGGATGCTCAACCCATTCGTGAGCGTCACATGCTTTTTCTATAATTTCAGGAATTTCCATGAACCCAATTTCGCCATCTAAAAAACGATAAACAGATTGTTCATTGGCAACATTGAGTATTGCTGATGCTGTACCCCCTTGCTTTAAGGCATTGTAGGCTAGTCCAATACATGGGAAGCGGGTTAAGTCCGGTGCTTCAAAAGTTAGGGAGCCCACTTTCACCAAGTCTAATGATTCCCACATTGCCGGTGCATGACGTGGATATGTGAGGGCATATTGAATTGGAACCTTCATGTCCGGTATACCCAATTGCGCTTTCACAGATTTATCCTTGAACTCTACCATAGAGTGAATGATGGATTGTGGATGAACTACAATATCGATTTTTTCTGCACCCAACCCAAACAACCAACGCGTTTCAATGACTTCTAATCCTTTGTTCATCATTGTGGCCGAATCAATGGTAATTTTGCGACCCATATCCCAGTTGGGATGTTTTAAAGCATCAGCCGGCGTTACATCCTTGAATGTTTTAATATTTCGCCTACGAAAGGGGCCGCCGCTTCCCGTTAAAATAATTTGTTCAATATCATCCATTGATTCACCAGCAAGACATTGCCAAATGGCAGAATGTTCACTATCTACTGGGAATACTTTTGCCCCGGATTTCAATTTTTCTTGCTCAATAATATCACCGGCCATGACCAAACTCTCTTTATTACTCAGGGCCACATCAACACCTGCTTTTACAGCATTTAATGTGGGTGCCATGCCCGAAGATCCAACCAATCCGTTTAGCATAATATCCAAGTCACTTTGACTGGCTAATTCTAAAAGGCCTTCACGACCCTTAAAAACCGAAACCCCCGATTCTTTTAATTCTGATTGAACGTATTTGGCTGCCTCATCGTCAATAATGGCAACTGCATCTGGACGATATTTTATTGCTTGGTCAACTAATAGTTGTCCATTTTTATTTGCACTAAGGACAGAAACATCAAACTCATCACCTAAGTTATCAATCACATTCAGTGCATTGACGCCGATAGAACCGGTAGAACCGAGAATGGATATTTTTTTCATAATTAGAATGTACCTGCCAAACTCAAAGATATCATCGAAAACCCCGGGCCAACTAAAATTTGTGGGATTGCTTTAAATCCTGAAAATGAAATAGCCGTTCCAATTGAAATTAAATTAGTTTGAATTTCTGTTTTCCCCTGAAAGTTAACACCTGCTGATTCATACGGAACTGCTTTTAAGATGTTCAATCCAATACCAAGGAATATTGGATTTTTATTCCAAACTAATTCACGAACAGCCATTACCTGCAGAGAGGACACTTTTACTTCATCGTAGGAGTTCAAATGTCCAGAGTCATAATTAATAATCCATTTAGATGGTTCTTCTTTTTTCCCTGGCTTTAACGTTACTCCCCAGCCAAACATTTGAACAGCCCCTTCTTTTCCTGAATATGCCGCCATTCTTCCCCTTAATGTCAAATTCCAAGACACTTTAATTTGGCTATGAAGAGTTGGCATAATTCCATTGGCAGAAATGCCTTTAAGTAACGAACCACCATAGGTAATTCTATTCTCTCCATTTATTGCCATGGTAAAATGGTGTGTGGCAGTGAGGCCTGCCGTTCGATAAAGATATGGAGAATCTTTCGAATAATCAGACAAATCGTCCAATTTAAAAGAGGTCCATTGTCCCACTGAAATGGAAATGAAAAAAATGAAAGAAATAAATCGCATTGCCCCAATTCCGGGAAATTTGGAATTAAATAATACCCCGTTCACTGGATTCAATAAATTTGATAATTATTTTAATTTCATTGGTGACCGGTAATTCAGCCTTAATTTTATTCAATGCATCAGTACGATTCATTCTTGACATAAAATACGTCCTGTAAGCTTTTTTAATCAGCATTCGCGTTTCATCGGAAAAACCACGCCGCTGGAGACCAATTTTATTTATACCAGTGAAACGCAATGGTTCTCCTGCTGTTATAATAAATGGAGGCACATCTTGGACAACCCGAAAACCGCCTCCTATAAATGACTGCGATCCAACTTTTGTAAATTGATGAACCATAACACCGCCGCCCAAATTGACCCAATCACCCAATTCAACGTGCCCACCCAAAGTTGCTAGATTGGCCATAATGGTATTATCGCCAATGATACAATCGTGAGCAATATGTGCACAAGCCATTAATAAAACATTGTCTCCAATTTCAGTCTTCCCATATGCAATTGTCCCACGGTTGATTGTAACAGATTCGCGAATGAGAACATTGTTACCTATAATCGTTTTTGTATCTTCGCCAGCATATTTTAAGTCTTGGGGTGCTTCACCAATAGAGCAATTGTGATAAATTGTACAATCAGACCCTACGATTGTCCCAGTACAGATTGTATTGTGATTTCCAATGGAGGTGCCGTCACCGATAACAACATTATCTTCAATTATTGTATAGGCGCCAACTGATACATTTTGGCCAAGATTGGCCCTAGGGGAAATAATTGCAGTTGAATGAATGGAGATGGAATCAGGCTCCAGCCCGGTCCACCACCGTAGCTCTCAACTTACCTTCTGCCACAAGCTTCTCACCCACATATCCCTTACCCTCAAACAATGCAGTGCCAAGTTTAAACTTAGCAAGTTTCATTTCAAGGCGGAGTTGATCTCCTGGAATAATTGGATGGCGGAATTTTGCCTCGGACAGGGCTGAAAAAAACATATTCTTTTTCATAGGATCATCAATGCTGTTAAGCACTAAAAAAGCTCCTGCTTGCGCCATGGCTTCTAATACCAAAACACCGGGCATAACTGGTTGAGTAGGGAAATGTCCCTGGAAAAAGGGTTCATTAATTGTTACATTTTTATAAGCCGTTAGCTTTTCGCCGGGCGTAATATCAACAATCCGATCGACCAGAACAAATGGATATCTATGGGGAAGAAGTTTTAAAATTGAATTAATATCATAAATATAATTTGAAACTGAGGATTTTTTAAATCGTTGTTGTTGTATTTTCTTTTCATAAACTTTTTTAATTCGCTTTACTAATTCAACATTGGCAGCATGACCACTTTTAGAAGCAATCACATGGCCTTGGAGCGGCATGCCCAAAAGGGCTAAATCCCCAATTAGGTCTAACGCCTTATGGCGAACAGGTTCATTCTCAAACCGTAATTTTTTCCCATTCAAGAGACCATTGGCCCCCAAACTTATTTCCTGTTTAATACCAAAAAGATTTCGGAGGTTATCAGCTTCAGCTTGATCAATTTCTTTATCAACAATAACAACTGCATTATCGAGATTTCCACCTTGAATAAGACCATTTTCTTTTAAAGTTTCTACTTCGCTTAAAAAACAAAATGTTCGTGCCGGTGCAATTTTTTCAGCAAAATTTTTCTCTAATTCATCCATAGTGGTGAATTGAGTTCCCAACGAACGGAATTTATAATCAATCATAAACGTAATTCGGAATTGGTCCGAAGGCATAATATGAATATCAACACCCCGTTCTGGATCTGAATAACCAACCGATTCATCAATATGGAGATAATTACGCGTGGCATTTTGCTTTACAATTCCTGCCTTGAGTAATACCTTTACAAAATCTAATGCACTGCCATCCATAACGGGTGGTTCTTTTGCAGTCAATTCAATGAGGACATTATCGAGACCAATTCCTACACAAGCGGCAAGAGCATGCTCGACGGTATGGATTCGAACACAATTTTCTTCAATGGTTGTCCCCCGGGATATGTCAACAACATGATCGATATCAGCACGGATTTCTGGACATCCATCCACATCCATTCGCTTAAACCGAATACCAAAATCGTCAGGTGCAGGTTTAAAGGTAATCTTTGTTTCAACGCCAGTATGAAGACCGACGCCTACACAAGAGGCCTCTTTCCCTATTGTACGCTGATATTTAATTGGGGTCATTTATAGCGCTACTTCTAATTTTTCTTCTATTTTTTTTAGTCGATTTTTCAACTGCTTAACCTCTACATGAACAGCATCTCGGCGGTTTTTTTCTTTTATTTCACGTGCCGGGGCACCTGAATAAATTTTCCCACCCGGAAGGTCTTTCATGACTGCTGTATAACAGGCAAAAATTGCACGGTCCCCAATCGTAACATGATCAATTGCGCCTGCTTGCCCGCCGAAAATACAGAATTCTCCAATTTTTGAACTCCCAGCGATGGTAACATGCGCCGTGAGCAAACAACCTTTACCAATGGTTACATTGTGGGCAATTTGTACACCATTATCAAATTTACACATATCTTCTATGATGGTATCGCCAATTGTCCCTCGGTCTATCGTACAATTTGCACCTATTTCCACATCATTCCCAATAACAACCTTTCCATTTTGTGGAATCTTAAAATGGATGTCTTTGTCGCTGACAAAGCCGTATCCATCAGACCCAATAACAGCGCCGGAATGGATTAAACACCGGTCACCAATAATGGTGCGGTGATAAAAAGTAGTATTATGTTTTATTTCAGAATCAACCCCGATAACTGAATCTGAATGAATAATATTATTGGCCCCAAGAATTGCATTCTCTCCAATGGTTACACCACTTTCAATAATTGTATTCGGGCCAATTGAAACACCATCACCAATCTTCGCTGATGGATCAACAAGTGCTGTTTTATGAACACCCTTTTGCTTTGGATATTGAGGTGAATAATATTCCAACACCTTGGCAATAGCCAATTGAGGCTTATCCACAATTATGCCATCTTTACCCCCAAGCATTTCATTGCTGGATGCAATTACTGCGGAAGCTTTTGTCGATTCAGCGTATTTAAAATACTTTGGATGGGCAACAAAAGTAATTGTGCCCGGCTTTCCCTCCTGAACGGTGGAAACACCTGCAATATCCATATTAGAATCGCCAACAACTGCGCCTTGCACAACGTCAGCAAGTTCTTTTAAAGTAGCCAACTGGCGAAGTTATTTTTCGTTAGCAGAATCTTTGTCATCCGAAACATTGTATTTGCGTAATTCAAATAAAACATCATCGGTTAAGTCATATGTTGGATTACCATAGAGTAATGCCACAGAACCATCAATAATAAAATCGATGTTTTTTGTAGCGGCAACTTTATCCACAGCACGCTTTACTTTTGAAAGAATATCAAATTCTAATTGTGCTTGGCGGCGATAAAGCTCACCTTCTGGCCCAACCATTGTTACTTGAAATTTTTGGATTGTCTGCTCTCTTGAAACAATTTCAGCTTCTTTTTCTTTACGCCAATCGGGGCTACTCATGAGCCGTTGTGTTTCAAAGGCCTGTTTAATACTATCCAGTTCAATGACCATCATATTGTACTGAGCATTTACCTGGCGGTATTCCAATTGAAGCTGGGCTTCTGCATCTTTGAATTCTTCATATTCCGCACGAATACGGTCTGATTGAACAAATCCAATTTTATTTTGTGCGACAAGCATTACCGGCAACATTATTGCCATAATACCTATTGTGGTGATTGTCTTTCTAATCACTTTTTCCTCCTTGATTTAATGATTACCTTCCAAAGATGATTGTGTATTCCCATCCCTGGGGTTGGCCATCGCCGGCAATATCGTCAAAACCATACCCCATATCGAAACCGAGCATTCCGATCATAGGCATAAAGAATCTGATCCCGATACCAGCGGACCGTTTAAGTTCTAATGAATTCCTCCTTGGGAATCCCATTGATTGCATAAGTCTTGTATCGTCCCACACGCCCCCGGCCTCAGCAAAAAGCATGCCGTAAACTACCGGATTTTCAGAGAATGGAACTCTAAATTCTGTCGAATATTTCAACATGGTATTTCCACCTATTGCGCGCCCTTGTGATGTTGTCGGACCTATAGAGTTATCCGGATACCCTCTCAACATATTCCCATACGGTATACCGTTTCCACCCATAATGAATCTTTCATAGGGTGGTATGTATGTGAAATTACCGCCAGCAACACTTAATTTGCGGATAGTGCCAATTTTTAATGAACTTGTTAATACAAATTTCCAAAAAGTAGGCGTATACCAATCTAAAGTTAAAACATGTTTATGGTAATTTTCATCCCCACCTAATATTCCCCCGGAAAATGTTGAAACCCATGTTGCACTAGAGCCTTGGGTTGGAAATTCTGCTCTGTCTCGACTATCACGACTAATAGATTGTCGGATATTGATTCCCGTTGATTCTCTGAAACTACCAAAATATTCAGACAACACTTCATCGTCACCCATATATTCTCTTCTTTGAACAGTCAATTCCCAATAGGCCCGGAAATAATCGTCAGGCCATTTCAATCGGCGACCCCACTGAATAGATCCACCTCTTGTTCGTTGGTCAAATGGATAAAAATAGTAGGAGTTTCCCTGACCTCTGAACTGATAAAATAGAGAAAAACCAATCCGATTTGGCGTATCCTTAAACATGGGGTCCATGAAACGCAGGTTCAGACTTTCATATTTCCCGGGCTTACCATAATTGTTATAGACAGACACTTGCGTTCCCACATCAAAGCCAAATGAGAGAACTTGCCCTTTACCCAAAAAATTATTGAATTCTAGGTTTCCACCACCGGTCATTCCGTAAATACCCGTAAAGCCAATATTCGCACTGGCTTTATCCGAAGATTTTTCAGTCAAGGTAATGTCTAAATCAATTTCATCTTCGTCAACAGGAACAACATTCGGATTAAGAGATGTGGGATCAAAATAATTTAAAACATGAAGTTTTCGCATACTGCGCTGCAACAATGTGCGTCTAAACAAATCGCCGGGAAAAACATCAAGCTCACGGCGAATGACATTTTCCCGTGTTTTATCATTTCCATAAATGTTGATATTGCGTATAAAAACTTCATTGTTCTCCGTAACGGAAAAATGTACATCAATAGAATCTTCACCAACGGGGGTAAAGAAAGGCTCAATACTGCTGTACAAATATCCCCGATCCATATATAAACTTTGAACTTTTTGATATAGCGCTTCTTCGAACCCAGTTTTGCTGAAGAAATCTCCCTTTTGTAAGTTTAAAGTACTTTCAAGGATTTCAGTATCGTAGAGGGCATTACCTTCCCAAGTGAAATTTCTAAATATATAACGATTTCCTTCATCTATATTTATATGAACAATCAATCCTTTTTTCTTAGGACTATAATATACAGAATCGGATAAAATAGAAAAATCTCTGTATCCTTCATCTTTATAAAATGTGGTCAAGATATCTAGATCTTCTTTGAATTTTTTCTCATCATAAGCGGGCGCCCAAAATTTCCACCATTTACGAATTTTGGTTTCTTTCAACTGCCATCTTAATTTTCCGAGGGTAAGGTTTTTACGAAAAAACTTTGGCATTGGAATCCATGATTTTGAGGCAATCCATCCAAAATAATTGGAATTACCCTTTATCACGATGTCCTTTATTTTTACTTTTTTCCCTTCGTGAATCGTAAAAACTATATCCTGTTTTCCATCTTCGGCCAGCTTCATTTCACCTGAGACTTCGGCCAGGAAGTAGCCATCTTCCATGTACAGCGCTTTTATTTTATTGATCGTTTTGGTTATAAAGTTCGGCTTAATTCGCATTCCTCTCTGGAAAGAGATTTCATCTTTGAACTTTCGATCTTTAATCTTTTTGTTACCATTAAAAACTATCTGCCCTAACACGGGAGATTCTTCAACCTCAATCGTAATGTCAATTCCTTCTGGTGAATCACCATCAAAATGTATTTGTATATTGCTAAAAACGCCTAATTCCCAAAGTCGTTTTACTGCGCGGCGGAAATCTTCTGATGAGACTTCCTGACCGTTTTGCAATCCGGCCGTATATAGCACCATATTTTTACTGGTTTCAACATTGCCTTCCACGCTGACCTCTTTTAGTTTAAAAGAGGGGGGGGCCTGAGAAACTGCAAAAGTAATAAAGATTAATAAAACTATTTTTTTCATGCGGAGACCTGTTCACCCGTTTGGCCAAAACGTCGTTGGCGTGATTGGTAATCGAGAATTGAATTTAGCAATTCCTTCTCCCTGAAATCGGGCCAGTAAATATCTGATAAATAAAATTCTGTATAGGCAGATTGCCATAATAAAAAATTACTTATACGATGTTCTCCACCCGTTCGAATTAACAAATCCGGATCAGGAATATTTGCCGTATATAATTCACGGGAGAATGTTTCTTCTGTTATATGATCTTGTTTCATTTCACCTGATAAAATCTTATCTGCAATACGATTGAATGCCCTTAATAGTTCCTGCCTGCTGCCATAGCTCAATGCCAGGATTAAATTTAATCCTGTATTATTTTTTGTCATCTCTATGCCATCCAACATCCCCTGTCTAGAACTCTTCGGTAAATCGTCTAGATTCCCGATAGTAGAAAGGCGGACATTATTTTTATGAAGATTCTTTATCTCTTTCTTTATGGTTCCCAATAATAGCATCATAATGGCAGAAACTTCTTTTTTTGGACGATTCCAATTCTCACTGGAAAAAGTATAAAGCGTTAAATGGGATATGCCAATCTCTCCACATACACGTACAATTTCACGGACAGAATTTATGCCCTCACCATGCCCCGCAACACGAGGAAGGCTTCGGGACTTAGCCCAACGACCATTTCCATCCATAATTATGGCAATATGAGCTGGCAAATCTCCAAACTCGATAATTTTTTTTCTTAATGATTTAGACACAATCTGGGTTTCACAAAAAAATCTGAAAAACAGCGGGCGAAGTTACTCTTTCAGAGAGGCGCAATCAACGAATAATCAATATATTCTAATACTGAGATTCATACTGTTCTGCCATATGGTGATCAAATGGTTTTAACGATTCTGGCACAACTACATCTTTAAATTCTGACTTGCACTTGTAACATTCCACTGAATCTTTTATCCGACGATAGAGTAGATAATCGATAAAAGAAAGAATAAGTAAACTCAACCCATAAGTCCACGGAACTAATAAGGCACCGATTAAAATGATAATACATCCAATGGCTTGATTGAAATCTTTTTTCCGATAAAGGTGCTTAGATCCGCAGATGGGACACTCTTTAAAATCCAAAATATTTTCAAAGAGAGCAGGATTATTACATTCGCCACATTGGACTGCATTTGAAAATGATTGTGTCTTTTTACAGACTTCACAATCAAGTTGACTCACACCAAAAACCCAAATTGAAGCAAATAATATTTAAATAATAAGTCGCCAAAAAGAACTGCTACCACAGACACATATAGTAATCCTGTGGCACTTTGAGTGGCTTGGAGTTTTAACGTACGCCAAATAAACACGTTTAAAACAATAGGAACCAAGTTCCCCATAAAAAATGCCACGCCCAAGAGAAATCCATCAAAACGTGCCATAAATGCCCAAATATTGTGGGTAATGCCGTAAGTGTCTACATAAGTATCCGTAGAAAGATAAACTATATCCCAAATGGTGCGAATGGCTAATAATCCCCACATGGTAACTGTTGCATTTTTTAAAAGTCGAATTGGAAGTGCGATGACATTTAAATACCAATGACCCAATATCATTGCAAAAATTACCGCTGCCGTAATAGCAGAACCCAATAGGAGAGTAAACCAAACAGCATGCTGATGAAGTTCCGGCGCAACGACGAAAACAATCCGTATCATTGTACCCGCCCCGAGCATTGCAATGGCCGTAATGATCATGTTGTTAACGTTTTCGGAATTCCAGTATAACGCTGTAATGAGCATTAAAGATGCAAACCAAACCCAAACATATGATTCAGCTACTATATCAGGATTTAGAAAATGAAATGCCGTGGCGCCAATAGCACCCACGATACAGCACATTCCCAAATTAAAACGATAGAACCCTTGATCTATATTTTTCCGGGGTGTTATCCAAAGAAAGCAAGGATAAATAATTGCAAATCCCAGAAAAATAAGTGCAATAATTTCTGTAAAATAATTGAACATCAGTTTAGAATGTTCACAACCTTTTCTGCAATGGATCGATATATTTTAGATACGTGCGCTTCGGGACTTTTACTAACGATAGGCTCTCCTGCATCAGTGGCTTCAACAATTTCCTGCGCTATTGGAATCTCACCTAACAAGGGCACATTCAATCGTTCACTTTCTAATTTGCCACCACCCCTTTTAAAAAGATCAACGCGAATGGCAAATCGACCATCTGAATCAACATCTACTTCTTGCCCTTCAATGGATACTTTGTTCCCATTATCAACCTGACCTTCCAAAAAAAGTCCGGACATATTTTCAATCACTCCTAGAACAGGCGTATGCACTTTTTTGAACATATCAGCGCCTTTACGAACATCTGCCAAAGCAATATCCTGAGGAGTTGTTACAATAATTGCACCGTCAATTTTCAGTTTTTGGGTAAGTGTAAGTTGCACATCTCCCGTTCCAGGGGGAAGATCCAAGATCAAATAATCTAGTTCTCCCCACACAACATCACGAAAAAACTGCTCTGTCATTCGTGCCACCAAGGGGCCGCGCCAAATCACGGGTGTTTGGTTTCCACTGATAAAACCAAAACTCATAATTTTTAATCCCATGTGATCTAAAGGAATAAGTTTACGGTCTTGTGTCAATGGAGGTTGTTCATTAATACCTAAAATTATTGGCAAGGACGGGCCATAAATATCCAAATCTAAAAGACCAACAGAAAACCCTTTCCCTTTGAGCGACAGTGCCAAGTTGGCAGCAACGGTGGATTTCCCTACGCCACCTTTGCCACTTGCCACTGCAATAATATGTTTTATGCCTTCTAATGGGGCCGCCGGCTGTTGGCCAGGAGATTGAGGTGCCTGTGATGGTGTAGCTACAGGAGTGCCCTCTTTAATTGAAACAATTACATTTTGAAATGCACCGGTTTTATTCAGTGTTTCAGTCACATCACCAATTACGGATTCTTTTTTATCTTCATTCTGGGTGGTGATTTTTAATGCAATATTAACAGAATCTCCGTCAATTATAACATCGTCCACCATACCAAAAGAGACAATATCCCTGCTAAACCCGGGATAATTAACAGATTTTAATAATTCTAATACTTGATTTTTATTCATAGGATGGTAAAAAAAACGGCCGTTGAAAAACCAACAGCCGTTTTAATTTATATTTTTGATTAATGCTTAACCCGAATACTCGCGGCCAAAATAATCATAGTTAATTTTAATGTACTTATTCCATTCTTCGGGGACTTCACTTTCCTCAAAGATGGCTTCTACGGGACACTCGGGCTCGCATGCACCACAATCGATGCATTCTTCTGGATCAATGTAAAGCATTTTGCCTTCCGGGTCAAATCCAGCCTCTTTTACTTCAGCACCAGCTCCTGTTTTATTCTCAGGCCCATGGATACAATCTACGGGACAAACTTCTACACAAGCAGTATCACAAGTACCAACACATGGTTCAGCTATAATGTATGCCATTGTTTTCTCCTAAATATGTTTTCAAAGCGTCCGACAAATTAAACTACTTTTTATAATAGGCAAAAAGCCTTTTGGTGATAAAAATTAAATTCATTTAACTTCCCAACACTTAAATCAGTTAATTACAATGGCTATCAATAAAACATACGATCACTATAAAACAGTTCCCGACCCGGCAGAGAAAGTTAATTTCAAGAAGAAGAAACCGAAACTCATGGCTGTGGTGGATGAAGACAATTGCACAGGATGTCAGGTCTGTGTCCCTTTCTGTCCCGTGGATTGCATCGAACCAGTTCCTATTGAAAAATATGGCATACCAATTCCGCCTGTTCAAGTTCGCCATGATGAATGTATTGGCTGCCAGATTTGTGCCAAGGTATGTACAAAACTCACTTGGGATGCGATTCGTATGATAAAAACTGAAGAATTTGAAGAAATTTACGACGTGAATGTCTCCGGCTGATTTTCAGCCAGCTTCAAAGTATATCACCTTGGTCCTCGACCAAGGGACCTCCTCAACAAAAGTATTTTTATTTAATTCATTAAATCATGTCATATTCAAATCCCGTGATAAGCATACTTTAAAACATCCAAAATCGGGACTTGCAGAAGCCGATGCGCAGGAGATTGCTAACTCTTGTAAAAAATTAATCCTGAAAGCCGTTCGTTTTTCCCTTCAAAAAGAATTAATTATCTCATCCGCTGGAATGGCATTCCAGCGATCGACCTTTTTATTTTGGGATCGAAAATCATTAAAACCCCTCACACCCACATTAAGTTGGCAAGACGGACGTGCTACTGATATTGTTGAGAATTTAAAAACCCATTCCGATAATATTTTTAAAACAACCGGTGCTCCGCTCAATGCTCATTTTGGCGGACCAAAGTTTGCCCATCTCATTCATCAGTCAAAAAGCTTAAAAAATAAATTAAAATCTGGCACGGCAATATTTGGTACAATTAGCGCTTACCTAACCCAATTTTTAACAGGAAATTGTGTTATTGATGAAACTATTGCTTCCCGTTTTATAATGATGGATTTGGACACTTGCCAATGGGATCAAAAATTATTGACCTTATTTGGCGTTCCAGAGCATTGCCTCCCCCAGTTAGTGCCATCCCTCCACAATTTTGGATTTTTAAAAATTGATGGCTTAAGAATTCCATTGCAAGTCGTTATTGGCGATCAACAAGCAGCCCTAATTGGGCAGGGCGGTTATATCCCCGGGACGGTGGCGATGAATTTTGGAACATCTGGATCGGTTCAAATTAATGCAGGACAAAATACTAGCCATGTAGATGGATTAATCAGCAGCGTTTTGTATTCCGATAAATCACAAAGGCATTATTTACTCGAAGGCACAATTAATGCCTGTAATTCTTTGTTTTATAGATTAGAACAGGAATTGGGAATACCCCACAAGGAGATGCTTTGGCATGACAGGTGTGTTGAGACAAAAACAAATGGCGTTTTTATTCCAGCAGTAACAGGGATTGCAGCACCCTATTGGGCAGATCATATTACGCCGGTATCCGATGGATATGGCAATAACCTCCCCAATGAGATCATCAGGGCAGGGATGGAATCAGTTGGATTCCTTGTGAATGATATCTGGACGTTGGCTAAAATCAATTTAGATGTTTTACCCAAAAAGGTAATGGCCAGTGGTGGTGGTGGACGGCCACCCCTATTGCAATTCATTTCTGATTTGACGGGTCTGACAGTGACCCACAGTTTAATGAAAGATAGAACAGCGCTCGGGGTTCATTCCTTAGTAATAAAATCCGAAACTGGCTCTTGGCCCAAAATTAAAATTGAATCTGATGACGGATATGAGCCGAAAATGGATTCAAGTATAAAAAAGAAAAAAATTAAGCAATGGAAATCTGCCCTCATTCGGGCAGGTGTAATTTAAATTATTCTCTAAGGATTGTTTAAACCTTTAGAGTGGTGAGAATGAATGCTTTAATTTCATCCTCAATTAATTCTCCTGTTACAATTCCAATTTTTCTCGGATTCTCTTTATCAAGAATGACATGGAATGGCGTACCCCACTTACGGTTATCCCCACATGCCTTTTTAAATTTATAAAATTGGGTTTTATTTCTTTTCTCTTCATTCTTATCAGCCAATTCTCCAAAAAGTAGTGGCATTTTTAATCCGTATTTATCCACGAAGGCTAATGCTTTTTTGGGGGGAGAATAATCCATTACCAAAACCATTTTCATTTCGGAGGCCTTATAATTCGAGAATAATTTATTAATCTGTCGAGCCTCATAATGGCAGTTGGGACACCATTCAGCAAAAAACGAGAATATAGTTACTTTCGATTCTCCGCTATAAGTTTTTACCATTTCAATTTTATTCCCCATCAAATCTTCTCCTATAAGATCTGAAAGGATTGCTCCCGAATTTATATCCATTTCTGTATCAATCCATTGGATTGAAGAATATTCATGGGGTTTTTGTTCAATTGTCATTTGATGTAACTCTTAAAAGTTAGTTAAAAAGAATTTATTTATTTGTAACCTACAATTATAATAACAATTAGTAGCATTCCCAGGCATAAATTTCTAAAGAGACTAAATTTTTGTTGAATATATTCATTCGTCATATCTGCGTGGATCAATTTGGCTCTGGACATATGGCTAAATCCCACAGCTGCCAGCCCCACCAATATTTTAAAATGAAGCCAGCCAACTGAGAGCCAATAGGTTTGGTCAATCATCATAAGTACTCCTGTGAGTGGGATAAAAAATGAGGCGGGCATTTCTACCTTTGTAATTAAATCGAGGATTAAATCTTTGTCTGAAGTTTGTTTTTTGGACCATATTATTGATACCACTAGGGCTGTGCCGAACCAAGCCGCCATTCCAATCAAATGCAAAATTCTTAATACAGTATAATATGAAACAATTTCCATTATTTCTTTCCATTCATTTATTAAACTTCAATCAATTCAGTAATTTTTACTTTAACCAAATTTCTTAATTCATCCAAAGAAAGATTCTCATAATCTTTCTTTTTAATTGGATTCCCGAAAACTGTCGTCAATATTCCCGGCCTTATGCGCCAATCATTTTTACTCTTGGCTTGATAAGCTCCAATCAACCCAACCGGGACTATTGTAATGCCTGTATTTTTTGCTACATGGAAAGGGCCCTTTTTAAATGAGCTTAATTCCCCTGTAATTGTTCGTGTTCCCTCCGGCGCAATCATCATAGAGACCCCTTCTTCAATTGCTTCCTCTGCTTTAATCAAACTTGATATTGCGTTATCCAACTGATTGCGAATGATAGGAATAACACCATACTTTTTAACTAAATATCCCCACACCGGATACGAAAATTGCTCAATGGCGCCCACGCCCGTAAAGTAATGGCGAATTCCGGCCACCATCATAAATGCATCAAAAAGTGATTCATGGTTCATCATGTAAAGATAAGGCCCATCTTTCGGATTTGGTGCAGTTCCTTTAATCCGAAACCACTGCCCACCGAAAATCATAAAGAATACGGCTAAAACTCGGGCCAATGAATGGAGCCTGTATGATGGCACAAAGATAATTGAAACAGAATAAACTAATGCCCCTAATAAAAAAACCACCGCCCATAGCGGCCAGAGAAAAATTGAAAGGATAGCTCTAAACATCCTTTTTTTCTATCAATCTAAACAGTTTATGATTTGCTTTTGAAAATGCAAATTGATTCAAGTCAGAATAGCGGACCCATTTTACACCGGGCTCTGAGACCATATCATTCTTTGTATTGCATTGGTAAAGAGTAATATTCATTTTATAATGAGTAAAAGAGTGGCTTATTTTTCCAAGGGGTCGATTTACCGTTATGTCATATCCATATTGTTTTTCTATTTGACCTATTAAGTCATTTCCTGGAGAATCAATATTCTCAATCACTACATTTGGTAATTCCCACAACCCGCCTAGCAAACCTTTGTTCGGCCTTTTTGAAATTAGAATACTGTCTTTATTTTTTATTAAAGCAGCAACTAATTGCTTTGTAGGAATTTTCTTTTTATTAATTTTTTGTGGGTAAGCTAAGGGATTCCCCAACAAAAACGCTTTGCATAAACTTTGCAATGGACAATCTAGGCATAATGTTTCTCTTGATTTACAAATAGAACTACCAATATCCATTAGTGCCTGGTTTACATCCCCAGGCCTATCAACACCAATCAATTCCTTTAATATGGATTTTATTCTTTTCTGATTATAATTTGAAAGTTTCTTAATTCCTAAAACTCGTGATATAACCCGACGATGGTTCCCATCCATCGCAATATGCGATTGGTTAAACGCCATTGACATAACTGCACCTGAAATATATTCACCAACTCCTGGGAGAGAACGAAACACTTCAATTTTATTAGGGATAATGCCATTGTGTTTTGTGATTACTTCTTTCGCTGCATTATAAAAGTTACGACATCGGGAATAATAGCCTAACCCTTCCCATATTTTTAATAAATCATCTAACTCGGTTTCGGCAACTGACTGAATTGTTGGATAATGGATGAGCCATTTTTTGAAATACGGAATTACTGTATCAACCTGAGTTTGCTGAAGCATAACTTCAGACAACCATATTTTATATGGATTCTGTGATTCTCTCCAAGGCAGATTACGCTTGTTTTGATCGTACCACTTTAGAATCATTCCTGTTTTATTTGTATAATACAATTTTAATCATTTAATCTGTATTTTGAGACTACCCAATGAAATGAAGATAATATTTCTTTCATCTCTTCTTGATCTTCTATGGGAATTTGACGATACAGCTCAGAACCAAACCGGTCAATTTCGGTTTCAATGGCCCCTTGAAGTATTTCGCCGGAGGACGTCAGGGACACTAGAATTGATCGCCCATCTGAAGGGTTTTTATTTTTTTGGACAAATCGGTTTTTCAATAATACGTCTATAAGACGGGTGAGCGTACTATTGTCAACACCAATCCGCTGAGCCAAGGAGGTCATATCAATCCCATCAGTTGGGATTGAAGACATTAACATTATTTGGGGCAGGGTAAGGTTTAAGTTTTTAGTATGAGCGCGAAATAGTGACTGAAGATCAATCAGAAACTGTTTAAGTAATTCTCCAAATTCCATATTTGTATATTACAAATATATAGTATTAATAACAAGCATCCTTACTTAGCCTGTGCACCATTTTGAATATCATTATCCGGCTCTAATAAAACAATATTTCCCATTTCATCCTCCGCCCCTATGACAAGAACTTCCGATACAATGGGTCCTATTTTTTTAGGTCCCAAATTCATAACTGCGAGAATACGGCGTCCACATAGTTCTTCTAAAGTATAATTTTCTGTAATTTGCGCACTTGACCATTTTTTCCCGAATGAGCCAAAATTAATTCTTAACTTATAGGCGGCCTTTATTGCTTGAGGAGAATCTTCTGCTTTTTCTATCGTGCCGATTCTAAATTCTAATTTTCCAAAATTATTTATATCAAGCATATTTATTTAGGTAATGACCAAAGCAATGCCATATGCTTGGAATACAAAATTATCATTGAATCCAATTCGCTTTCTTTCAAACTATGTCCGATAAACTTTCTATGGTCCGATTTATAATCCCCCATAACATACCACTGCCCCGGAATAAGCAATTCATCAGCCCTAAACATAGCAATTGGGTCTGGTCCATTCGCACCTGTTGTTGGTCCAAACATTGAAATTTTATTTACTATACCATCATTTTCAAACCATGTTGAATCTGTGGCTGAACCATCAGCGTAATATGCTTTTTTCATCCCCATAAATCGTGCATTTGCTCTTATGATAAATGACATTTTTTTACCAGGCACATGTCGTCTGGATGTAGAGTCCATTATGGTATTACTAGTCACAAATGAAAAATAAAAAATATCAGGATTGGCTGTACACAGCGTATTCATTTGTTTAGCGCCTTCCACACTTACATCCCAGGCCACCATGTTTTTCGTCCCCCATGATGGATGGTTTCTCATACGTATAAAATAATTTCCCCAAGATTCCTCCTCTTTTCGACTAAACCCCCATTGTTCAAGATCAAAGTTATAAAATGAACTTCCCACTACTGCACCCACAGCTATAAAATCCTGTAAAAAAGGAATACTAGTGGTAACAATATCAGATAAAGTTGTTCCATTATGTGGCGCCGATATTGAAGTAATTGAACTAATCCAGCCATCGTGGGCTTCGCCTAGGAATCCACTTTCCTCCTTATTTCCCAAAGAATCTAATAAAGATGTTTTTAGAAGATAGTCCAACATTCGGACCGTCTGACCTCCCATGCTATGACCGACAAAATGCACAGGGTGTTTCTCGTCCCATTCCGGATATAATCCAGTATAATTTTTGCTTTCCGGTTTTCGAACAAGTCCAAACGCTTCTGAATGTGCTTTCCCATAATCAATCTGGCCGCCTTTAATTTGAAAATATAATTCAACAGCGCGATCCCAGTTTGAGGAAACGGGCCCTACGTTAGCTGTAAAAACAGTATATCCTTCATCCCTTAAAGATTCCTCTAAATCAATCTTCCCACCCCAATAGCGATAATTACCCATCTCTTCTCGGCCCCACCCCATAAAACCATGAACTAATATTATAGGATATTTATTTTGAGCAAAAACCAAATCACCAGCAAGGACAGTAAATAGAATAATTAAATATACAATCCGATTGAACACTTGGACTCGCTCAGTCAATTATGCCATAGGAAATCATAGATTTCTTATTCATAATACCATCCAAAAAGAATCATCATTTCATCTGTAGATAAAAAACCAAACCTAATAGTCTGGTCTGTTGGATTGTCATAAGTTGCTATAAGTTTAAATCCTTCTCCTGAATTTAATTCAATGGGAGGATCGAAATTAAGAATGGGGGGGTGGGACCAGTCATCAGTCCAATAAACCACTTCTCCATCTCGAGATCCACCCGACAATTTTACTACAAATTCAGTCATTTTTTCGTGAGCATGAGTAAATACTTGTCCAACATAAATTTTACCCGAGACTCTAAACGTTCGTTCTAGTGTAGTAACTTTTTGGGGAGGTAGGCTGAAATTCATATGGGACATAGTGAATAGTTCGGCCACATGCTGAACGTCTGTTTTTTCCATGGTATGAATATTGCTAAATACTTCCCCGACCATTACGGAATCTGTTCGATTCACATAATGGACATTTTGATCCAATCCAAATTGTGATGGCAGACGTAACCCCACCCCGGGTGGCATTTTATAATCCAGTCTTGGCCATTGGGTTCCCCCGAAAAATTGATGCTTTATCATCGTTAAGAGGGTTGGAGTATGAATAGCACCGTCTGAATCTCGAAGCTCCCGATCTATACCAAAGGAAGGAAGGTCACCTTGCTTGGTGTCATTATCAAATGAATAGAGAATAAAGTGATGGCTACCTGGTCGCATTTCAATTTCAATCCGACTAACTAACACATCTTCTGTTAATTGTGTATCAGTATAATGAAAGAATTCCCGCTCAAAATTTGGCTGAATATCAAATGGCCCCAAGTGAAGCTGGAATCCTTTTTCTGGAGGATCTAATGGTTTAAAGGCCCTCGGCTTGTAACGGGTTGAATCGTTTAATAGTTTTTCATCGGCAACAATTCCAGTCTCTGGTGCTCCGGCTTCAATCCATGCACGGATAAACTGTAATTTCCCATTATTTAAAAAATTATCTCCCGGGGGCATCATTTGTCCATAATCTGAATGGTCGTTTAAATAATGATCACGGTCATGGGAATTAATTTTCTCCCAAAGAAAACTTTTTCCCAATCCTTTTAGGCCCCCTTCATTGCTCACAAGAATTAGCCCAGCGTCTTTTGCCGCAATATTTTTGGGTGGTACACCAACCATCTCAGCAAAACTTTTCTCATTGCTAAGCACCAAACCTGATTGTCTTGCTATGACTGAACCACTTACGTGACAATTGGCACAACTGGGGGTCAGTACCTCATCCTGGATGACTTGCCATGTTGCCAAAGGACCTTCATTTTTTTCTGCACAACTTGCCAGAAGGAGTAATAGGGGTAGGAGCTTTATGAATGATTTCATTATTTCGTGATTACTTTACTGACGGGAGTTTACGAAATTACCTCAAAAAAAGAAGGCCCCAAATTTGAGGCCTTCTTTTTTACGCATTTATAACTTAAACGTTTAGGAGCAGCATGTTTCCATGAGTGCACCACAAACCAAATATGGGTCCATATTCGCTGAAGGACGGCGATCTTCTAAATAGCCATGACCATCCTTTGCTGTTGCCATAGGAATTCGTACGGAAGCACCTCGATCGCTCACCCCGTAACGGAATTCATGGATGGAACATGTTTCATGCAGGCCCGTTAAGCGCTCTTCATTGTGGGCGCCATAAAGGACAATATGCTCTTCATGTTTTTTACCAAGGTTTTCACAGGCTGCTTCTATAATCTTTAATCCTCCATTTTCACGCATTGCTTTTGTGCTGAAATTTGTATGCGCCCCTGCACCGTTCCAATCGCCGGCAACCGGCTTTGGGTGAAGGGTGGCATTCACACCATAATCTTCTGCAATTCGGTAAAGAATCCAGCGAGACAGCCAAAGTTGATCAGCCACATCCAATGGTCCAAGAGGACCCACCTGAAATTCCCATTGGCCCGGCATCACTTCAGCATTAACCCCCGAAATACCGATCCCTGCTTCCATGCAGGCTTCCATATGATCCTCGACAATATCGCGACCGAAGACTTCATCCGCGCCAACACCACAATAAAAAGGTCCTTGAGGTGCGGGATAACCGCCATCGGGCCATCCTAGTGGTGATCGTCCTTGAAAAAAAGTATATTCCTGTTCAATTCCAAACCAGGCTTCTTCATCTTTATATTTTTCTGCAATCTCAACCAACTGTGCGCGCGTATTGGATTCATGAACAGATCCGTCTGCATTGCGAACTTCATTCATCACTAAAATATTATCACTCCCACGAATCGGATCCAGAACAAAATAAACTGGTTTTAACAGGCAGTCGCTATCACCACCTACTGCCTGCATTGTGCTTGATCCATCAAAGCCCCATTCAGGAATATCATCGATACTGTTGACTGGCCCTTCAAACACTTTTGTTTTAGATCGGAGCTTCGCCGTTGGCTTATGTCCGTCAATCCAAATATATTCAGCTTTAATTAATCCCATATTGTCTCCTCTAATCATTTATTAATATTTAATGCAATCTGCCTATATTCCCTATTTTTTTAAAGCATTTCTATATTTAAACAAGGAAATACAAGGCGCAATATACATTGTTACCCAATTGCTGTGGAACCTTTTTCACCTGTGCGAATCCGTATACATTCTTCGATGGGCATAATAAAAATCTTTCCACGGCCTTTATCGCCTTCTTTGTAAGCTACGCTTGAAATTGCTTCGATGACATTCTCAACGAACCCATTATTTATTAAGGCAGCCATTATTCGTTTAGCATTACGCCTAACCTGTCGGCTACCTGCATATCATATATATTTTGAAAATCAATAATCTCTAATGCCGCGGGTGTAATCCGTCGAAAATAGGATTGATGGCGTTTCCAATCCGCCATGATACTTTTAGCAATTACAGACCCGGTATGAAATTCATGATTCCGCAGTAAACGATAAAGAAGGTTGATATCGCTTTCGGTCAAATCATCTTCCTGCACATATTCTTTATTCAGTTTTTTTGAAATGGGCTTATTGCGCGCATAAACAAAAGCTTGGCCACCGGTCATACCGGCCCCAAAATTAGAACCTATTTCTCCCAATACAACCACAGCACCGCGGGTCATATACTCACAGCCATGATTACCGATTCCTTCAATCACAGCCGCCGCACCGCTATTTCTTACGGCAAACCTTTCACCGCCCCTTCCGGCTACGAACAAATGTCCCCCTGTGGCGCCATAAAGACCCACGTTCCCAATAATGGTGTGCTCACCTTTTTTGCGGCGCACCGCCCGAGGCATCCTGACTGAAATCAATCCACCCGTAAGACCTTTGCCAACATAATCATTGGCAACCCCTTTTAAACGCAATTCAACTCCATCAGTCAAATATGCCCCAAAGCTTTGGCCAGCAGCGCCACCCATTCGTATCTGAATGTTGCCGTTAAAGTTGCCTTTGCCATAAAGGAATGCAATTTCACCCGAGATACGTGTCCCAATAGAGCGCATCGTATTATTTACAATTTTGATAACTACCGCATGACCATGAGTCATGATTGCGGGCCTTATCTCATTTAAAATTTCATCATCAAGACTCTCATCATGGCGAACTCCCTGTAATCGTACTTTCAATGAACTGGCTAACGGTAGTCCTCCTTTTGCTTCTGGATTTAAGATTGGCACTAAGTCCAACCCTCTTTCCTTTATAATAGATTTGGCGTTGATATTCTCAGTTAACAAATCAGTTCTGCCAATAATATCATACAATTTTTGAAAACCCATTTCGGCAATTTTCCTCTGGATTGATGCCCCAATAGCTTCCAAATAATATTTTACATCTTCTGGCTTTCCACGAAATTTTTTGATAAAGTGTTTATCTTGGGTGGCGATTCCCGCAGGACAAGTATTCAGGTGGCATTGACGAGCCATAACGCAACCAAGCGCCACCAGTGCCGATGTGCCAAAATCAAATTCTTCGGCGCCCAAAATGGCTGCCATTACAATATCGTTGGCAGTTCTCATGCCGCCATCAACTCGAAGAATTATTTGTTCTCTTAAACCATTGGCAACTAAAGCCTGATGTGTCTCCGAAAGACCCAATTCCCAAGGTAAACCTGTATGCTTTAAAGAACCCAAAGGGCTTGCGCCCGTTCCTCCGTCTCCGCCGGAAATAAGAATAATATCTGCCCCAGCTTTGGCAACACCAGAAGCAACCGTTCCTACGCCCGGTTGGGCTACCAACTTTACAGATACATTTGCTCGAGGATTCACTTCTTTAAGATCATGAATGAGCTGTTTGATATCTTCAATGCTATAAATATCGTGGTGGGGCGGAGGGGAAATTAATGGCACCCCCGGTGTCGCAGAACGGGCGTGGGCAATTTGAGCTGAAACTTTATGCCCCGGCAATTGACCCCCTTCTCCCGGCTTAGCTCCTTGAGCCATTTTAATCTGAATTTCACGAGCGGCAGCCAAATAATCTACTGAAACACCAAAACGGCCACTGGCAATCTGTTTAATATACGAATTCACATCTTTGTCGGGATTGGTGCGACTGTACCGATCTTCCATTTCACCCCCTTCACCCGTATTGCTACGGGCACCGGCCATGGACATCCCTCGCGCTAAGACACGGTGGGATTCTTCTGATATGGCTCCAAATGAAATGGCCCCAGATCCAAACCGTTTTAATATTTTTTGAGTTGATTCAACTTGATCTGTTTGAATCGACTTACGATGACTTTTTATAGTCATCAAATCACGCAGGTAAATAAATGCGTCCAATTTTTTTAATTTAGCCTCTTTTTGCTGTGCTTTTTGCCGAATTGGTTTAAAATATTCAGGGGCAAAGCCATGCTTTTCACCATTGCGCCGGAAACGAAAATATCCAATTTCAATCAATTCTGGCTCTGCCGGTGCAAAGGCAACATTATGTCGTTTAAGTAAAATATTATAAATCTGGGTTGAGCCAATTCCGCCAATCATGCTTTGAATCGAAGGGAAATATTTTTTCAGGAATTCATGATCCAGTCCAAATGCGTGGAACAGCATACTGCCGTGGTAACTGCTTAAAGTGGATATACCCATTTTACCCATTATTTTAAGCAGCCCTTTTTCAAGGGCATATCGATAATTTCCCATTTTTTCAATCCAACCTTCGTCATTGGCAAAGTGTTCACGAATCAGTTCATACGCCATATAGGGGTAAACTGCGCTAGCCCCCAACCCTATTAAAACTGCCACATGATGATCTTCAACAATATCGCCGGAGATGGGGATCAATGATACCTGAGCTCGCATTTTATATTTAACCAAATGATGGTGAATCGCAGAAACCACCAATGGCATTGGTAAGGGCAATTTGCCTTTGATTAAATTTTCATCAGATAAAAATATAATTTTTGCCCCATTCTCAACAGCCGCCTTTGCTTTTCTCTTTATCGATTTTAAGCGACTATCTAAGTCCTGTTCAATAGATATATGGGTTGAAATCTTTTCGTTAGGGAAATCCTCTTTTCTATGAAAAAGCTCGATAACATCCAAAGGAGATAAAATCGGACTTTCAATACGAAGTGCACCTCCAAAAGTTGGATTCTCATCCAACAAGTTATTTTCAGAACCCAAGTATTTAAAAAGAGCCATGACGCTTCTTTCTCGGATTGAGTCAATCGGGGGGTTGGTAACCTGGGCAAAACTTTGTTTAAAATAATCATAAAAACGACGATCATGCTGGGACATAACGGCTGGCGGCGAATCGTCTCCCATTGAACCAAGGGGCTCTCTGCCACTGGTTGCCATCGGAATTAAATACCGTGTTAGATCTTCTTTTGACCATCCAAAGGCAATGCGAATCCGTTGGTCAAACCCATCTTTTGGTAAACCATAAATCCCAAATTCTTCACTTACATTTTTTCTTTTTATTGAAGACATATGCTGCTTTAATGATTTGGAATAGGACCTTTCTCCGGCAGTTTCACGCTTGATCTTATCATTAAGGAGAATGCCTTTCCCTTTAAGAGAAACAGCAAATATTTCACCGGAGGTCATATGGTGATGAACTAGAAGATTATTATCATCAACGTCAACAACGCCTGCTTCTGAGGCCATGATTACCAAACCATCCTTGGTAACAGTGTAACGCAATGGGCGGAGTCCGTTACGATCCATTTTTGCCACTACATGATTTCCATCGGCAAAAACTAGAGCCGCGGGACCATCCCAAGGCTCCATAAAATTTTCATGGTAAATGAAAAAACTTTTTAATGCTTTAGGAATTGTTTTGCTGTACTCATAAGGATCAGGAACCAGCATCATGATATTCCTAAACATACTGCGACCGCTTTTAGTTAGAAATTCTAAAATACTATCCATACTTGCGGAGTCGCTGCCGCTTTTACTTACAATCGGTTTGAGCGTTTCAATATCATCCTTCCAAAATTGTGATTGAATAACTTTTTCCCGAGCGTGCATCCAAAGGCGGTTGCCCTTTATCGTATTTATTTCACCATTATGAGCCAGCATCCGAAATGGTTGAGCCATTGCCCAGGTTGATTGGGTATTTGTAGAAAACCGTTCATGGAATAACGCCAGTTTTACAATATACTTTTTATGGGTAAGGTCTGTGTAATAACAATCCAATTGGGTGGATGTCATTAGACCTTTATAAACAATCGTTTCTGAAGACAACGAGCAGATATAAGATTTTTTCTTTTTCTCCCTAATCTCCTTTTCTATCGATTTTCTTAATAAATATAGGCGTCCTTCTAGAGATCGGTTTTCTTTTCGGGCCACAGTGAAAAAAAGCTGAACAATGAGCGGCTGGAATTTTCTAGCTGTCTTCCCCAAAGCATTCTCGTTGACAGGCACTTTCCTTACGGCTAATGTTTTAAACCCATTTTCTTTAGCTTTTTGCTTAGCCGTTTCTTCAAACCATTGGAATTCTCGTCGTGTGGTAAAGACCATGGCCACACCAAATGGGCGCCTAAATTGAACCTTTACCTTGAAGTCTTCTTTTAAAATCTCCCTAAAAAATGACCTTGGTATATCCGTAAGGATACCGGCTCCATCACCCGTTTCATTATCAGCCGAGATTGCACCACGGTGCGCTAAACGATGGAGCGCTTTAAGTGCGAGGGGAAGGATGCGTTTCTCTGGTTTTCCTGAATGGGCTACGATAAACCCTGTACCACAAGCTTCGTGGAATACACTTTCATCTACCAGTGGATATATCTTTTCTTTTACCATATTTTTACTTTTACCTTTAAGGAAATAAAAAAGCCCCTGCCTTGCGGGAGGGGCGATCTATAACTAATAATCAATGAGTCGTTTATTAACTCTAAATAAGAATTTATTAATTTATTGCTTTTTCTCGGGATTTTTTATGAATAATACGCGATTTCTGCCCCTGTTAGTTTAGCAATATTTTTAAGTTTAAACAATAGATTCATTATTATTTAAGTAATATTATGTAATTCCTTTAATGTTTTTAAGTCAATGTCTGTTGATTCTTTATATGAAGAAAGGACAACATTTGACTGGGTCCTAGATACACCGGGCCAATTTTGAATTTCATATAAAAAATCTTCCAGTGCTTGTGAATTTTTTACACGAATTTTAAGTATGTGAGATCCACCGCCCGTAATTGAATGACATTCCATTACTGCTCTGCATTCATCCGCTTTTTTTACGAATTCATCATAATGGTCTGAATGCTCACTTACAATAAACACATAGGCTGTTAAATCCAGTCCGGCATTTTTATGATTTAGTATGGCTACAAAGCGTTCGATCAAACCTTTTTCAGTTAATTTTTTAATCCGCTCTCCAACAGCTGGGATAGATAAATCAACTTCTTTCGCTATATCGCTGGCAGTAGAACGGCCATTATTTTGCAGAATTTCGAGAATCTGTATATCCCGATTATCAAACATGTGTGCTCTCCTATTTTTTAATCAATATCGAAGTTATGACATAAATATTTTTCTTAAAAGGACAGTTTAGCTTATAATTTTATGATTTTATAAATTAAATAGACTTTATGATTTAAAATATTAATAACGAACAGATAGCCCAAAAGCGAAAACAAATCCACCGGGTCCGTAGGCGTGGGTATTCAAATCAAAAAGAATATCCTCAAATTCATATGAAACCCCTAGCCCAACATCCGAAAATAAATTTTTTACAAATGACACATCTGTCATTTGAGCAGATTTATTTGTTGATGTACCTCCCTTAATAATTAATCCGTTTCTTAAATACAAAAGGCCTGAAAAAATTAAAACTGCCTTTCGACCTTCTAAAGAATAGGCATGATCTACCTCTAATTCTAATGGCGTATTTGGAATCTTCCCTGCCAGTGAGGTAACAATTGATGAAGGGAGTTTTTCGTTCTTATTAGTATATGAATATAGGATTGAACCTACGTTTTGCAGGCTTATCCCCCATTGACCAAAGCGAGAATAAAAAACAAATCCCGGAGAAAACGTCAATGCGGTTGCATTTAAATTATCAATCCTGCTTAAAAATAGTCCGCCTGTTACACCAATAGAAAATCGCCCTGAGTTAGAAGATCTAGCGTAGGCCAATTTAAAATGTGTGTCTCCCGCAGAATAATTGTCCTCAATTTGATTGTTATCATTTTTACCCTCAAAAAAACCATAATTAATTCGATTTATTTTTAGACCAAAACGATGTTTGTTCCACTTGCCATTTGCCATAATTGATTGTCCACTAATACCGGCAGGGTATTTGACCAAATTAATTTTAAAATTCCTGTTCGAATCCGATAGCATTGCTGGATTCCGAAATTCATTTTGGATTTTAAATAAATAACCGCCGCCGGACAGTCCAACCGTTTGCCCATGGGTCCATGCATTCATTCCTCTAAATGAAACTTGGGAAAATCCCAACTCAAAAATCGTAATGAAAAATAATAAAAGTCTAATCATAAGAGAGAGACTGGGTTAACATCAACAATTAAACGAACATTCCCCGGCAGTTTAAATGTCTTTTCGTCTTGGATAATAGACTTAAAATATTTGTGGAGTTTATAACCGTTTGGATCAAATTCCTTTTTGGACTTTAAAACAATCTGCATCCGAAATTGATTCCGCAGCCTTTCCCGATAACAAAAGGCTGGGCCCAAACGAACTACTCCTTTTGGTAAACGGTTAAATTTGTTCCCTAACATTTTTGATCCTTTTTCGACCGCGTTTCTATTCTCCCCCGTTACTTCTAATCGCACCATCCAACTGAAGGGTGGGTAATCGAGGGCTTGCCGTTCATCTAGACAAATGTTATAATATTTTTTCAAATCAAGCTGTGTGGCACATTTAATGACCGGATTTTCCGGATTGTAAGTTTGCACTACTACTTCCCCGGGAATTCGCCCGCGCCCAGACCTTCCCGCAGCTTGGTAGATTAATTGGAATACGCGCTCGCCCGCCCTAAAATCCGGTAGATACAATCCAGTATCACCATTAATTATTCCAACTAAAGTTGCGTTAGCAAAATCCAATCCTTTGGCAATCATTTGCGTTCCCAGTAAGATATCAATTTTCCCATCAGAAAACCGTTGAAGCATTTCAGTTATATTAGTTCCGGACCGAGCAGTGTCTACATCCAACCGTTCAATAATTGCATCCGGAAATTTTTTATTTAATTCGTCTTCAACTTTTTGCGTTCCTATCCCTGATAATTTGATATTAAAACTTTGACATTCCTTGCAGGTTGAGGGCAATGATCTTTCCAAATGGTTGCAAAAATGACATTGGAGAAAATTTCCCGTTCGGTGAAAGGTTAAGGCGACTTGGCAATGAGGACACATAGTGACTTCACCACAATCGTCACAACGCAAAACGGGGGCGAAACCACGTCGATTATGGAGGAGAATAACCTGCTCTTTTTTCTGAATGCGATCCTCCATCTTTTCTAAAAGAACCCTAGAAAATATTCCGCCATAAATTTCTGTTTCTTCCGATTCTTTTATCATATCCACAACATGAACTTGCGGATATTTGGCGCCGCCAAATCTCTCAGGAAGATGTATATAATCAAATTTCCCCTGGATATTATTATAATATGATTCCAAACTTGGGGTGGCACTGGCGAGCACGACTGCTGCATTATGAATTTTACCACGCATAAGAGAAACATCCCTAGCATGATAGCGTGGATCAGGGGATTCCTGTTTATAGGAACTTTCCTGCTCTTCATCTACGACAATTAATCCTAAATTTTTTAGGGGAGCAAAAATGGCCGAACGGGCTCCAATAACAACTTTATAGTCCCCAGCACAAATTCGTTTCCATGTCCATGCTCTAGCCGATCGGGATAATTTTGAATGCCATAGAGCTACGGCATCACCAAAGGTAGCACGAAACCGTCCAGCTATTTGGGGTGTTAATGAAATCTCAGGCAGTAGCAATATCACGGTTTTATTTTGATGTAATGCATGACGTGCTGCTTCAATATAAATTTCTGTTTTCCCGCTACCCGTTACCCCATGGAGTAAAAACGGATTGAACTGATCATTGTCCAGTGATTCACAAATTTTATCAACTGCTGTTTTTTGATAATCTGAAAATCGTATTTTTTTGTGGATTGGCTTAAATGAAAATCCAGTCAAGTCCGGAAGGATATCCCTTGTTTCAATAGTAACCAACCCTTTCTCAGATAACTTTTTACATACCTCAGTGTGATTAGAAGCCAAATCAGTTAATGATTTGGTAGATACAAAATCCTTTTTACCCATAAGATAATTTAAAACAGCAACTTGAGCTTTTGCATTTTTGGGTAAGTCCAAATCTTTGCTATTAGCTTTAACCCACATTTCGGTTTGTGGTTTATAACGCGTTGATAAATTTGCAGGTAGGGCAGCCTTTGCAGCAATTCCAAGGGGGGTATTATAATATTGAGAGAGCCAATTAATTAATTTCCATAAGTGACTATCCAAGACAGGCTCATCATCTACCAATGATTCGATGGGACGAATCCGTCCCTTGAAATCGGATGTTTTTTTTATATCCACCACGATGCCTTGGATTTTTCGCGGTCCAAAAGCAGCATTAACACGGACGCCAACAGATATTTTTTCTAATAATGATTCAGGAATCTCATAAGAAAAAGTCTGGTAGCTTGAGATAGGAAATGAAACGTCAGCAAACATAGGCCATGAAAATACCGGGCATAGGAATCTCCCGGCAACCGATTGTTTTATTATCAATCAATAAAATCCAAATGTGATTTTTGAAAGAATGGATATATTTTACTTTTATTTCTTAAATAAGAATGTACTCAAAATAAAATACCCCTGCCGAATAGATATCCAACAGGGGTATTAGGTTTTTTGTTAAAATCAGTTTAAGCTTGTATAATGTACACTTTAACTTCTTGGTTTAACCCTTTGGTAATTTTAACCGGCACATCATAAATCCCTAGTGCTTTGATTGGTTCTTCCAAAAGAATTGCGTGGCGATCCACTTCAATTCCTTTTCCGGCCAATGCCTTGTGAATATCCTGGCTCGTAACCGAACCAAATAAACGATCTTCACCACCGACTTGAACTTCAATAGTAATCTCAGTTTTCTTAAGATTGCTGATTAATTCTTCGTAGGATTTTGCCTCCCGTAATGCGCGTGATTTAGCAACTTTTTTCTTTTCATCTGCCAATGCGCGGTTACGTTTGGATGAGCGAACTGCCAAACTCCGAGGGAACAGAAAATTCCGTGCATATCCCGGCTTTACAACAATGATATCACCGGAAGTACCTAGCGTTTCAACGTCTTGCAATAAAATGACTTCCATAATTAATTCTCCGTGCTGACGTTAGTATAGGGCATTAATGCAATATTACGGGCCTGCTTGATAGCGCGGACAAGTTTCCGGTGCATCTTAGCGCTGGTCCCGGTTACTCTCCTCGGCATGATTTTACCCTGATCTGTGATAAACCTTCTCAACAATTTCACATCTTTGTAATCAACTTCGGTAATGCTATTTTCTTTAAAATAACAGAATTTTTTTCTACTCTGAAATGCCATATCTTACTCCTGAACTTCTTCTGTTTCTTTGGGTTCAACTGCCTCTTCGACCGCTTCTTCTTTAACTTCTTCTACTTCTTCAGTTGTTGTTTCTTCAACTGCGGGGGATTCTTCTTCCACCGGCGCTTCCTCAACAACGGGCTCTTCTTCAGAAGATTCGTTGGACGTTTCGCTTTCTTCCACAACAGGTTCTGCTACAACTTCTTCAGTTATTTCAGATTCTACCTTTGGTGCTTCAACTTTTTCATCCGCTTCGGCAACTTCCGCCACAACAGGCGCTTCCTCAATATGAACTTCCGGACGCGCATCCAAGACAACTGTCTGGTTCCTAAGGATGGGATTTTGAAGAACCATAAAACGTTCAAAACTATTTAAGTTTTCAGCTGATTCTGTTTCAAAATGGAGCAGAACAAAGGTACCATATTTATGTTTCTGTATTGCATAGGCTAATCGTTTTTTACCCCACACACGATGGTTGATTATTGAAAAAGTGTATTCACCAATTTTATCAACTACCGTCTTCATCACTTCATCTAGACGATCCTGTTCATAGTTTGGGTTTACGATATAGAGACTTTCGTAATATCTCATGTAAGACTCCTTAATTTCTAGGCAATCAATGGTGCAATCACCAAAGATACCACTGACATAAGTTTAATTAAAATATTTAGTGAAGGACCTGACGTATCTTTAAATGGATCGCCTACAGTATCGCCGACTACCGATGCTTTATGTGCATCGGACCCTTTGATAATAGATTCTCCATTAATTACTGTTCCTTCTTCAATCATTTTCTTGGCATTATCCCATGCGCCACCAGCATTGGACTGGAAAATCGCCATGAGAACGCCACAAACTGTGACACCGGCCAATAAGCCGCCAAGCGTCTCAGCGCCAAAAACAAACCCAACTAAAACAGGGGATGTAATAGCAAGGATTCCTGGGAGGACCATTTCTTTAATGGCAGATTGTGTTGATATTTCAACACATTTACCATGTTCAGCTTTGGTTAACCCCAATTCATAGGCTGCACGATCATCTTCAGACCAAGAAGATTCATCACCTTTATTCAGAACATTTAGAGCTGCTTTCAACTCAGGTATATCTCTGAATTGGCGGCGAACTTCTTCAATCATTGCCATTGCTGCACGCCCAACTGCGCCCATAGCCATAGATGAAAAGAGGAAGGGCAGCATGCCGCCTACAAATAATCCTGCCATTACCATTGGGTTGGAAATGTCTATACTATCGATTCCCGATTGAACCATAAAAGCCGCAAACAAGGCTAATGCCGTTAAGGCTGCAGACCCAATGGCAAATCCTTTACCGATGGCGGCAGTTGTATTTCCAACCGCATCAAGTTTATCTGTTCTTTCGCGAACTTCTGCAGGAAGCCCTGCCATTTCAGCAATACCGCCAGCATTATCAGAAATAGGACCGTAAGCATCAACGGCTAACTGAATCCCCGTGTTGGCCAGCATACCAAGAGCAGCCATAGCAATACCATAAAGGCCAGCAAAATGATGAGCGCCCATAATGGCCGACGCCAAAATCAAAATTGGAATTGCAGTCGATTGCATACCAACGCCCAATCCAGCAATAAGATTCGTTGCAGGACCTGTTAAAGATTGTTTTACAATTGATAAAACAGGCTTTGTACCTGTCCCCGTATAATGTTCAGTTATTAAACCAATCCCTAAACCAGAGACTAGACCAATAACTGTGGCATAAAAAACACCCATACTCGTAAAGGTTACGCCACCTTGAACAAATTCAGCTGGTAAAAATTTCTGGATCAAGAAGTAAATAGCAACCACCATTATTACCGAACTACCGAATTCACCCCTATTCAAAGCTTTTTGAGGATCGCCGCCTTCTTTCACTGAAACCATAAACGTTCCTATGATAGAGACAACAATCCCTGCGGCTGCAATCATTAATGGAAGTAACACAAAGTTAAAATCAAATCCTCCCATTACCAGAACACTGGCACCAAGAACCATGGAACCTACAATTGATCCAATATAAGATTCAAAAAGATCAGCGCCCATACCGGCGACGTCACCCACATTGTCACCTACATTATCCGCAATAGTGGCAGGGTTTAATGGATGATCTTCTGGGATACCAGCTTCTACTTTACCGACTAGGTCAGCACCAACATCAGCTGCTTTGGTATAAATACCGCCCCCAACGCGAGCAAACAATGCAATGGAGGACGCTCCCAAAGAAAATCCTGAGATCACATTTAACACTGTTTTCATTGAATCAGCATCTTGACCATAATATCCTGTATAGAATATGAATAAACCGCCTAATCCCAACACACCGAGGCCAACAACGCTCATACCCATTACGGAACCGCCCGTGAAAGCAACATTTAATGCGGAAGCTAAACTCGTTCTGGCCGCATTTGTTGTGCGATTATTCGCTTTAGTGGCGACCTTCATTCCAAGGAATCCTGCTAAACCAGAAGTGACAGCTCCCACAACAAATGAAAGTGAGATCAATACGCTGGAATCTGCTCGACCTGAATTTGCAAATCCCAATAGGATAGCAACGGCGATTACAAATATAGAAAGGACACGATATTCAGCTTTTAAAAAAGCCATCGCACCATCGGCAATACTTGCGCCAATGGATTTCATACGATCAGTCCCTTCATCTTGGGCTTCAATCCAGCTTGATTTCCAGAATGAATAAAGCATGGCCAAAACAGCCGCGCCGATTACGAATATAAAGTTAGAACTCATAAGTTCATTTACTCCTATTTACGAATTAAAATGGTTCATGGTATGATTTAAACCACGCACCAAAAGATTTTCTAAAGCATCAGCGCCACGTTTTACCATTGCTTCAGCTTCCGGTTCATCATCCGCACGAAACGGTTTAAGAACAAATTTTTCTGCGGGGCGCATATTTTCATCGGTGCCGATGCCCAAACGTATCCTCGGGAACTGGTCGGACCTAAGTTGGTAAATAATATTTTCCATACCACGATGGCAACCATCTCCACCCTTGGGGCGAATTCGAACTGAGCCCAATGGCAAATCCACATCATCTACGACAACATGAATGTCCGTCGGTAATAGATTCCAGCGACTGGCTACATCTTTTACCGCAATCCCGCTAAGATTCATACCGGTTGTGGGCTTAATCAACAGGACTTCCCGTCTTCGGTGCTGGGCAAATACATATTCACCCTTACCGGGCTTAAATGACAGTTTTTGTCGGCGGGCGAATTCGTCCACCACCCAGAAACCTGCATTATGTTTTGTATTTGCATATTTATCACCGGGATTACCGAGCCCTACAAAGGCAATCATGATTCCTCGGAGGTATCTCCCTCTTCAGATCCCTTTTCAGCAGCATTGTCATCTTCAGCCGATTCACCTTCTTCACCCTCAGCCGTTTCGCCTTCAACTTCTTCCGGTTCAGGTTCAACTTCTGCTTTTGGCGGATTACATGTAACAACTGTTGTGTCTTCTGCTGAAATTAAGGAAGTATCAGCAGGCAGCTTTATTTCAGCAGCTGTTAATGCGCTGTAGAGTTCCAAACTGGAAATATCAATTGCGACATTTTCGGGTACATCTGTGGGATAACATTCAATATCTATGGCCGTAGATACATGGGCCACAAGACCACCTTCGGCCGCACCCGCGGCTTCACCTTCTAGCACAACAGGAATAGAAAATGTCATTTTTTCATCTCGACGGACTCGCATTAAATCCACATGAATAACCTCTTCGGTTACTGGGTGATACTGGGCTGATTTAATCACGGCATAAATAGTTTCACCATTAAGCTCCATTTCAAAAACCTTCTGGCCCGAATGGATTGCGTGGTAAAATACTTTTTTATCAATCGCCAAATTTTTATTGGCTTCACCACGATAATAATAGTTTGTGGGAATTTTCCCATTTCTTCTCATCTCACGCGCAGAACCAGTTCCGATTCCTGAGCGTTCCTCGACAGGTAGTTTATAGTAGGATGCCATTGGGGTTACCTTTTAATTAAAATTCGAACAGGGCACTCACCGATTCACCGTCATATACTCGGCGGATCGCTTCTCCAAATACCTGTGCCACAGTTACAATTTCCATATTATCTAATTTTTTCTCTTCAGGGATGGATAACGTGTCCGTCACCACCAGTTTTTTAATCGCCGATCCTTTGATTCGATCAACAGCTGGCCCTGACAATACTGCATGGGTGGCAACAGCGGTTACGCTGGTTGCCCCGTTTTCTATTGCCGCTTTAGCGGCATTCACTGTTGTTCCCGCTGTATCAATCATGTCATCAATAATGAGGACGTCTTTATCTTTCAAGTCACCAATCAAATGCATGACTTGCGCTTTATTTGGAGCATACCGCCGTTTATCTATCAATGCGAAATGCATTCCCAGCCGCTTAGCATAGGATTGACTCATTCGTGCGGACCCCACATCCGGGGATAATACAACTGAATTTTTTGGATCAAGTCCTAAATCTTTTATCGCATCCAGCAATACCATGCGACTATAAAGATGGTCAAACGGAATTGTAGCAAAACCCTGGATCTGGGTTGAATGAAGATCCATGGTTATAATGCGATCAGCGCCAGTTGCTGTAATGAGATCTACCATTACCCGAGATGAGATCGGTACACGGGGCGTATCTTTCCGATCTTGGCGACCGTACCCAAAGTAGGGCACCACTGCTGTTACCGTATTTGCCGAAGCGCGAACAGCTGCATCAATCATCAGCACCAATTCCATTATATTTTCCGCCGGACTGTTTGTGGGCTGAATGATGAAAACATCACTGCCGCGGATGTTTTCTTCAAACTTGATCCATAATTCACCGTCAGAGAATGTCTTAATCGTCAGTTTACCCAATTCTTTTCCTAAGGATTTTGCAATCCCTTGGGCCAAAATAGGGTTACTGCGACCCGTAAATATTTTTAAATGTTCGTCCATAATTATTTTTTGAGAAACATCATTCTCTATTTAGAGAAATTGTTTCACAATTTCTGCTGGGGCGCCCTCCTTCATCCACCAGTTGGTGGATTCCGGCGGACAGGCAGGGACTTCAATTGTTAAAGTAACTGCCGTTCCAAAAAAAATTGCTGGGGCGCAGGGAGTCGAACCCCGACTGCCTGGACCAAAACCAGGTGTCCTACCATTAGACGACGCCCCAATACTTAATTGTATTGAGAATTAATAGGTGTGATTCGAAAATGTGAGAGTTAAGTGGGATTAGCCAGAATGGTCTGATGCGAGGGGCGAAAGAATAACTCAGCTTCCTTGGCAGAAGCGTCTTCGTTAAAAATCCCATACACAGTCGAGCCACTGCCCGACAGACTGGCAAACCGGGCGCCCAACTCAAGCAACTTTTGCTTAATGGCGCCAATCTTCGGATATGCTGGAATCACGATCCGTTCAAAATCATTCTCAAAGATCTCAAGTGAGGCATAATCCCCACCGATAAAGCCCGCAAAGTTAGGCAAATTATTTTCCGGATTCAATTTATTTTTTAATTTTGAATATGCCCATGGCGTACTGATCGAAACATCGGGGATTACCAAAAGGTAAGTCCCCTCAATATGGTCGGCAAGTGACGTTAGTTTATCACCAATTCCTTCGCCGAGCTGTGTTTTGCCCCGAATAAAAAATGGCACATCCGCACCTATGGCGGCACCAATCTTTTCCAGTTTATCATTAGATAAACCTAGATTGTATATATTGTTGATCCCTTTTAAAACAGCGGCGCCATTTGCTGATCCACCACCGAGGCCACTCCCCACTGGCACATTTTTTTGAATATGGATCGATACACCCCCAAGTTCGGGATATTTTGTTCTTATTGCTTCGTATGCTTTGTGGCAAATATTGGCTTCGTCCGTTGGGACCCAATCCGCATTGGAAGATATGGTACAGCCGCTGTCAGTTTTTTCAACTGTGACTATATCCCCAAAATCCAATTCTTGGAATACCGTATATATATCATGGTATCCGTCATCCCGTTGGTTTAAAACCTTCAGGCCGATATTAACTTTGGAGAATGAGGGGCAATGTATGCCCATGATTAAACTTTAGCTATCGTTGCTATTGCCTGGGCAGCAATGCCCTTGCCTTCACCGATATATCCAAGATGGTCCGTTGTGGTTGCTTTCACAGAAACCTGCGCTTCATCCAACTGCAGGGTATATGCAATTTTATATTTCATCTCGGGGATGAAGCCCGCCAATTTGGGTTTCTGGAGTATAATGACTGAATCGATATGATTGATCTTAAATCCGGCATTTCTCAATTTTTCACCTGCTACATTAAGAAAATGAAGGCTGTCCGCATCTTTCCATTGGTCATCTTCGCTGGGGAAGAGTTTTCCAATATCACCAAGATTGGCAGCACCGAGCAACGCATCAACAATGGCGTGAATTAACGCATCGCCATCAGAATGGCCAACAGCGCCAATTTCGCTGGGAATTTCTACCCCGCCGAGGATCAGTTTTTCACCTTCGGCCAATTGATGTACGTCGTATCCTATGCCTGTTTTAATCATATCGTTATCAGTCATTGCGAGGCGTTCGGCTTAAATGCGGGACAACGAAGCAATCCCATCTGCTATAACTAGGGGGATCGCCACACCCCGCAACTACGCGGGGTTCGCGATGACAATTAATTTTCGTTTAGTTTATTATAAATCGCTTCAGCGAAAACCCAATCTTCTTCAGTAGTAATTTTAATATTCAAGGAAGACCCTTCCACAAAACCCACTTGGTAACCAATCCGCTCTAGAAGCGATGCTTCATCAGTTCCTTGGATATCTTCAGCTTCCGCCAATTCTAACGCTTCTCGCAGGGCCAGCTTAGAAAATACTTGCGGCGTTTGAGCCCGCCATATCGTCTCTCTAGGTAATGTTTCCAGAATTTGATCTTCCATAACTTTTTTGACTGTATCAGTGGAAGGTTGGGCTACGATTACACCATCGTGATCGCTACAGGCTTTCACTGCTTTTTCAATTAATTCAATTGTCACGAATGGACGTACCGCATCATGGACGCAAATGAGTTCAGATGATTCATCAGTTGCGGCCAACCCATTATGAACAGAAACCTGACGTGTCTTCCCTCCGGCGACCACTTTCACGGGCTTAGCAGATACTGTGGATTTTAACTCACGATCAAGCTGATTTACATCTTCTTTTGGAACGACGACGACGATTTCATTAATCAATTCAGAATCTATGAAAGGGCGCAGCGTATGAAACAATAGAGGACGATTCCCCAATGTTTTTAGCTGTTTCTTACCGCCGAAACGTTCACCGCTCCCTGCTGCCGGAATTACGGCAGATATATTCATTATATTACTTCCCGAATTTCTGATTAAAGAATCAACATGGCGTCGCCATAGCTCAAGAAACGATAATCGTTTTTCTTCGCTTCGCGATAGGCTTTCATAATCAGATCTCGATTTGCAAATGCAGATACCATCATCAACAATGTACTTTTGGGCTGATGAAAGTTGGTAATCATGGCATCCACCATTTTAAAATCATAAGGTGGATAAATAAATTTGTCCGTCCAACCGCGCTTGGGAGAAACCTGAAATCCGGAGACAGCCACTGTTTCCAAAGATCTCACAGTAGAAGTTCCTACTGCAAACACACGCCGGCGTTTTTTCTTTGTTTCATTGATAGACAATGCGGTTGCAGGATTTACTTCAAAATATTCTGAATCCATCTGATGACGATTCAAATCCTCAACCTGCACAGGGCGAAATGTCCCCAACCCAATATGCAATGTCGTGTGGGCCGTTTTGGCCCCTTTATCATGGATGCGTTTTATTAATCCTTCGGTAAAATGAAGACCTGCTGTGGGAGCTGCTACGGCACCACGTTTTTCAGCAAAAACCGTTTGATAACGAATTTTATCTTTTGGCTCTGATTCACGTGTAATATAGGGCGGCAAGGGTGAAATCCCCACACGGTCAATCACATCATAAATATCTTCACCTTCATATTCAAAGCGAACAACACGGCCACCGGATATGGTATTGTCAATCACATCGCAATAGACATTTTTGGTAAACATGAGTTTATTACCAATCCGCACTTTACGCGCCGGACGAACCATAACTTCCCACAAATCGTTTTCCAATTCCCTAAGTAAAAATACTTCTACTTTTGCTTCAGTTTTATCTTTGCTGGCATAAAGCCGGGCCGGGAACACTTTTGTATTATTGGTAATTACCAAATCGTTCCGCCGCAAATATTCTGGGAGATTTGAAAATATTTTATGCTCAATCTCACCCGTATCGCGATGAATTACCATCATTTTAGCCAAATCTCTTCTTTTGGCGGGATATTGGGCAATATATTTTTCTGGCAATGGATAATCAAAATCCGCCAGTTTCCATTTTTTCTTTTTTTGAATCATTCGAATAACCTTTGTTGTTTTTCTGTAATTGTTCTACCCAATAGTGCGTAAGCCTGCTTTTGAGCAATGCGACCACGATTGGTCCGCTGGATAAATCCTTCTTTAATTAAATAGGGCTCATATACATCTTCAATGGTTGCCGCATCCTCGCTCACTGCCACGGATAGTGAATTCACACCAACGGGGCCGCCATTGAATTTGTCTATCAGTGCTGCCAAAATACTGCGGTCCATTTCGTCAAGCCCAAACTCGTCAATCCCCAGAGACAGCAACGAAGCTTTTGCCACTGCTTTGTTAATTTTCCCATCTGCCTTTACTTGGGCATAATCTCTCGTTCGTCTTAAAATACGGTTCGCAATCCGAGGGGTTCCCCTAGATCGCCGAGCGATTTCCATCGCACCTTCATCTTCAATTTCTACTTCTAGAATATCTGCCGACCGACTAACGATAAGGAATAAATCCTTGGCATCATAAAAATCTACACGAAGTATCACACCAAATCGGTCTCGTAATGGAGAAGTTAAATTTCCAAGTCGGGTTGTTGCTCCTACCAAAGTAAAGGGTTCAATGCTTAACTGAACGCTGCGAGCACTAGGGCCTTTATCAATCATAATTTCAATTCGGTAATCTTCCATGGCGGAATAAAGATACTCTTCTACCACTGAATTGAGGCGGTGAATTTCATCTACAAAAAAAACATCCCTACCCTGAAGATTCGTGAGAACGCCGGCAAGATCTCCGGCCCTTTCTAATACAGGTCCCGAAGTTTGTTTTACACTGACACCTAATTCTGAAGCAACAATATTTGATAAGGTTGTTTTTCCCAGCCCAGGGGGACCAAATAAAAGAACATGATCTAAAGCTTCATTCCGTTTATTCGCCGCTTCAATGTATAGTTTAAGACTATCCACTACATCTTTTTGTCCAATAAATTCATCCATGGAACTGGGTCGAAGGGACTTCTCAACCACAAGATCATCTTCGAAAGGCTGTGGGTCAGTTATATGGATTTCAGTCATTTGTTGGCTCAAATAGAAATAAAGTATGCATTTCCGAGGTTGGAAGATACAAAAATGAGGGGGGGGTCGTCAAATTTTTGTGATTTATTCAGGAATAGACTCCCGAATTGAAGCCAAACGCTTATCTCTGTCATCTGCAAATTTCTTAATACCATCCCAAATACTATCAGGATCCAATTGCGATTCGGCGATAATTTCATCCAATGAACCGCCGGTTCGCCAGCGATTATCAAAATCAGGACTCATGCTATATTCTTCCACAACACGGTTGGCAATCCATTTATGCATCAGTCGCCTTGCGCCATTAGTAATAATCATTGCATCCATCCACTCTTGGTCGGCAATAATTCTCTGGCGATAATCTTCTGATTGGCGCTGGAATAGTTCCCATGAAATTGAAGCAACAATTTTTACATTAGGGCCTCCTAATTTAATCTTCGGTAATATTTTTATCAAGGAATTGGTACTGCTTGTACCGCGAATGATTACAAGACCTTCTTTAGGTTTCAATTCATCATAATCTTTAATGATATATGCGCCCTTTGCTGCATCCATGTAAGAAGCCATCCCCAAAGATTTACGGTCAGGAATTTCAACTGGCGGCCGCGTCAGATGAACAGCAACAATGGGTATATCGGTGGCTAATGCCGCCGCCAAGGCAGGAGCCACTTCGTTATGCTCCCAAGGATGAATATTAATAATATGACCATCGGGCAAAAGTTGCGTCACGCCGGGAGAGAATATGCCAAAATGGGTGCGGCTGTCTTCTGCTGTTTCGGGGCCGGAGTGCCCAGCCACCCAAATAATTTTTCCCACTTTCAAGTTTGAATCTTGGGCCACTTGACTAAATAATCTCATGGGACCATATTTCAAATAACTAAAGGAACCATAGGTGCTCATTGCGCCAAAAAATCCATTGAATTCTTCATAAGAATCTTCATTCAGGTTAACCGTGGCCAACCCTGCAAGCATCCCTGAATTGGTAAATTCTGTAATCCCCTGGGGCATGAGAGGACTTTCTGTATTGGTAACTTTATCGTACATCCCTAAATCAGGCAAACCGTTATATCCTTTGGCAAAACCGGAAATATTGGTTGAATCAGCTAAATCTGCACTCATGGCAATCACTAATGGGCGACCATATTTTTCAATAGATCTTGAATTAATATAACTGGCGTATTTAGAAAAACCCACTCGGTTGGGAGCCTTGTCTCCCGGCGCTACAAACAAATCATCCGGAAGGCTTTTTACATCAAATAATGATTTGTCATTTGCGGGATTTTTAACAGTAATTTTACACTCATCAATTTTTTCCGGTACTGAATCGCCCACTGATGTGAGCGTATTCGCTAAATAATCCACTAATGCTTGGTTCGATTCCAACACCGAAAAAGCATTGTTAAATAATGTCCGCGCTTGATCCACTTGTCCATCCCAGGATTCATGTGCCACCGAGCCAAAATTATCAAAATCTATATTATATTTTTCCGCAAAATCCTGTTTGGTTTGCCAAAATAAATCTGAATTCCGCTTATGGGCGGCACCGTGGCTGGCATAGTCATACTTGTAATATCCCCGCCCCTTTCTTGTTTGACCATAAATAATTTTCGGAATATTGGGGTCTGCATTTTCAACCAGTAATCGGTGATAAGCTTCTGTCAAATCGCCCCAATTTTCACCATTCAAAGTCCCTTCAACATGCCATCCATGTGAACCAAACCAGTCTTCAGGACCACCATACATAATGGAACTAAAAGGGCGAGCATCAATCCCGAAATCATTCCAATCCATAAAGTAAACCAAATTGCCCAACCCCAATCCCCATGCAGAGTTTATTGTTTCATGAGAAGCGCCAGCGGTGAATCCGCCTTCACCTTCAAAAGCAAAAACTTTCACCTCAGAAACTTTAGCCAATTTTAACGCCAATGCTTCGCCTGCCGCCGCAGGTGATCCATGGCCGCTAGGGCCTGTGTTAAATTTAAAAAAAAGCGTTTTCCCTTCCATTTCTGCATGGCCAGGCAACCCACCATTTCTGCGGAGTGTCAGTAAATCTTCCCAAACCAATTGAAAATTTTCTCCTTTAAAATGCTGATATTTGGCATCGCCGGTTTGACGATACTTAATTCGCAACGCCTCATTCAATACAGCTAACGTTGCATACACCACGGGATTAGCATGGCCGGCCACCAATACATAACGATCGCTGAAGCGCTTTCCTGCATCGCGGATATCCCAGCGCATGGCGCCGGAAAGAAGGGTGGTAACCATGCCGTGTACCTTAGAGCGCGACCCACCGGGATGGCCACTTTGGCGTAAATTCAGCATTATATCAATACATTGGTCAATTAAATCTTTGGTTACTTCCCAATGGGGATAAAATTGTTTCAGTTCTTGTGGTGATTTCATGCTTTACTCAATTTCCCATTCAATGTGTTTTTCAAAAAGGATCCCGTATAAGAACCTTTATGTCGTGCCAATTCTTCCGGGGTGCCGGAAAAAATAAGTTTGCCCCCCTCTTCGCCGCCTTCAGGCCCCAGATCCACAATCCAATCGGCACATTTAATTACATCCAAGTTATGTTCAATAACAACAACAGTATGCCCGTTATCAACCAATCTTTGGAGAACGGCCAGCAACAAATTGACGTCTTCAAAATGGAGTCCTGTAGTCGGTTCGTCCAAGATGTAAAATGTTCTGTCTTTAGATGCACGGGATAATTCAGTGGCCAATTTTATTCGCTGTGCTTCACCGCCGGATAAAGTTGTGGCCTGCTGCCCAAGGCGGATGTATCCTAGGCCAACATCATTCAAGGTAACGAGCTTTCTCATTACTTGGGGGATGTTTTTAAAGAAGTCCGTTGCTTCTTCAACAGAGAGGCTAAGCACATCAGCAATATTTTTACCCTTATATTTTATTTCTAGCGTCTCTCGATTATAACGGGCTCCTTTGCAAACTTCACAAGTGACATAAACATCAGGCAGAAAATTCATTTCAATTTTTATAATACCGTCACCTTCGCAGGATTCACAGCGGCCGCCTTTTACATTAAAAGAAAACCGCCCCGGTTTATAGCCGCGTATCTTTGATTCAGGGAGTTGGGCAAACAAATCACGAATAAAGGTAAATACACCGGTATATGTAGCCGGGTTTGATCGAGGGGTTCGGCCAATTGGCTTTTGATCTATTTCAATTACTTTATCTAGATATTCCAACCCTTTCACAGACTCATGAGGCAAGGGGTATGCCCGGGCGCCATTAAGCTCTTTGGATAGGACAGAAAAAACAGTTTCATTTAAAAGGGTGCTTTTCCCGGAACCGCTCACACCGGTGACAACAATCATTTTTCCCAAAGGAAAAGATACTTCAATATTTTTTAAATTATTCCCAGTGGCGCCAACAACAGTCAATTGTTTCCCATTCCCTTTGCGTCTTTCCTGGGGAACAGGGATTGCTTTTTTCCCGGAAAGATATTGGCCTGTAACTGATTTTTTTGCGGTCAAAATTTTCTGTGGCGGACCGGAAAAAATAACTTCACCACCATGCTCTCCAGCCCCAGGACCCAAATCAATAAGCTGGTCTGCTGATTCCATGGTTTCCTTATCATGTTCAACCACGATTATAGAATTCCCCAAATCTCTTAATTTTTTTAATGAATTCAAAAGCCGTCCATTATCACGAGGGTGGAGGCCGATGGATGGTTCATCTAAAATGTATAAGACACCCACCAATTGACTGCCGATTTGCGTGGCCAATCGAATCCGTTGTGCTTCTCCGCCGGAAAGGGTGGCAGCCGAACGATCCAAGGTCAAATAATCTAACCCCACATCAATTAAGAAACTTAAACGCTCTTGGACTTCCTTTAGAATCTGGTGGGCAATTAAAGCGTCTGTTTTTCCCAATTCAAGTGACCCAAATATTTCTTTTGTATTTTTAATTGAATAAGCAGACAACTCGCCCAAACTAATATTCCCAATCGTCACCGCCCGTGATTCTTCTTTCAACCGGGAACCATTACATTTTGGGCAGGGACGCATCCTCATAAATTGCTCAATCCAATCACGAATATGGTTGGATTTGGTCTGTTTATAGCGCCGCATTAAGTTCGGGATTGTACCTTCCCAACCACCGGTATAAGTACCGCTCCAGCGCTCCGAAGAATATTCCATTTTTAATTTTGTTGAACCAGAACCGTTCAATAACATTTCCCGGATACCTCGATCTAGTTTACACCAAGGTGTGGTAAAATTGAATTTATAATGGTGTGAAAGACTTTTTAAAATACTGCCATACCAATTACCTCGAGGCTGTTCCCCCAATGGGGTAATAGCTCCCTGGATCAGAGATTTCGTTTTATCTGGAACTACCAATTCCGGATCGATTTCCATATGAGACCCAAGGCCATCACAATGTGGGCAAGCACCATAAGGTGAATTGAAGGAAAACATCCGGGGCGAAAGTTCTTCCATAGAAACTTCACAATGGGGACATGCAAAATGTTCGCTGAATAAATGATCCGTTTTCGGCAATTCATGAACAACGGTTAAGCCGGAGCCGATTTTCAAGGACAGTTCAACAGATTCGGTCAGGCGTTCTTTAAAATCACCTTCCAAAACAAGACGGTCCACCACCACTTCAATGGAATGTTTTTTGTTTTTCTCAAGTTTCAGTTTTTCATCAATGGTGTGAATGATGCCATCCACGCGGACGCGCAGGAAGCCTTCTTTTCGCACTTCCTCAAAAACACCTTTATGCTGACCTTTGCGCCCACGGACCACCGGCGCTAAAATATAGATTCGTGCCCCATCGCCAAATTTGACGATGGTATCCACTATCTGCTGTACTGTCTGGCGCTGGATTGGCCGGTCGCAAATCCAACAATGGGGCTTACCAATATGGGCGTAAAGGAGACGTAGGTAATCGTGAATTTCTGTTACAGTTCCAACCGTTGATCTTGGATTCCGTGCCGTAGCTTTCTGCTCTATAGAAATAGCAGGGGATAGTCCTTCAATATAATCCATATCCGGTTTTTCCATGAGTCCCAAAAACTGGCGGGCATAAGAGGATAGGGACTCTACATAGCGCCGCTGGCCTTCAGCGTAAATCGTATCGAAAGCTAAAGAAGATTTTCCGGAGCCGGAAAGTCCGGTAATCACAACCAATTGATTGCGACCAATTTCAACATCAATATTTTTGAGGTTGTGCTGGCGAGCACCTTTAATGATAATTTTATCGGCTGGCTTTGTCATGAATATTTTATGCTTAATTTTACTTGGATTTTGGACGGCCTCAAATTTACAACTTTATTTGCCCCTGTTCAAAAAACGATTTGCTGAATTAAAATTATTTTTTATGGCATTATCCCGTACAATTCCATAACGTTTGGTATGAATTCGATTATAAATCACATCCTCATTTCCATGCCGCACATGCAGGATCCCTATTTTAACCGTTCAGTTCTGTTTATGTGCGAACACGATAAGGACGGTGCCATGGGGTTAATCGTCAATAAACCATTCAAGGATCCGACTTTGAAACAATTATTCGAAACATTTTATGATGATTCAAATGAGATTCTCAATTCTGTGGAACAAGTATATTTTGGCGGACCAGTTTTGGTCGAAAGAGGTATAGTTCTGCATAGTGGTGAATATAATTTTAAGGACTCGATTAAGATTTCTAAGGATTTTTTTATTTCAAGCCATAAAAAAACCCTAGAAGATATATTGGCAAAAAAGGGACCAAAATTAAACCGCCTTTTACTCGGTCATGCGGGATGGACCAGTGGACAGTTGGAGCGTGAAATTGAAAATGGCGATTGGCTTGTCCAGGAAACGAATCCGAATTTTATATTTAATATGCCCGTTGATAAGATGTGGGAGGTGGCCATTAGTTCTTTCAGTATCGATATTGCAGATTTTTCAACTTTTGGGGGGCAGGCTTAAATTGGGAGATATATAAGAATGTTATATTTATTCTTTCAATTAATATTTTGGAAATTGATTTAGAGCTCGTGGACAATTTCAAGAAGAAACTGTTTTAACGGTTTCCAATCTCCTCTATATAATATGTAATTTCGCCGGATGAAAAAGTACTCCCCCGCACTTGCTGTAATTTTGGCCGCCATACTTTGGAGCTTTGACGGATTCCTCCGGCAAAACCTATTTTCTCTTCCTGCTTTCCTAATTGTTTCTTTAGAGCATGTGATAGGCGCAATCCTATTTTTACCCCTTTTAATTCGTGGTTGGAAAGAGGTGACATCATTAGCCCAGCGGGGATGGATATCTGTGTTGTGGATTAGCATCTGCGGTGGGGTTTTGGGCACATTCTTCTACACCAAAGCCTTGAGTTATGTGAATTATATTGATCTTTCAGTAGTTGTCCTCCTGCAAAAATTTCAACCGATATTTGCCATTGCTCTAGCTGGTGTCATCCTGAAAGAGAAAATCACATCCAAGTTTTTGATCTTAGCAGTTACGGCCCTTGTGGGCGGATATCTGGTTACTTTTGGCACAAGTTCTATGAGTGAGTGGGATGATAAAACAATCATCGCAGCCCTGTTGGCGCTGCTAGCAGCTTTCAGTTGGGGCAGTTCAACCGTATTAGGGAAGCATGCCCTTAAACGATTATCCTTCACAACCGTCACGTCCCTGCGCCTCACAATCACTGGGGCCGTTACCATGCTGGCCCTTATTTCTACGGGGCAATATGAAGCAATCGGTGATATGAATTTTTCCCACTGGAAATACATAATCCTTATTGTTGTGAGTACCGGCTCATTGGCCCTCTTCTTTTATTATTACGGACTCAACCATTTGCCCGCATCCCACGTGACGCTTTATGAATTATTCTGGCCATTGTCAGCCGTTGGCATGGATTGGTTTATCCGTGGCAATATGATGTCAACCGCGCAATGGTTTGGAGCAGCATTACTTTTAGGCTCAATTGTTTTACTCACACGGGAAGATAGCCTTGGCCAAACTCAGCCTCAGTGACCACCGTCATAATTTAACCTTCAACATTATCCACGAATTCTTTTTTGGGTTTGGCATTGCCTTCCATGATGTCTCCACAATCCTGCCTTTATTCTTGACTTTGTTGGGGGCACCGGTGAGTGTGGCTGGGTCCATCGCCGGACTCTTTGCCATCCTGATTTCAGCACCTCAATTAATCTCCGCCATCATGGCCCGCAATACGAAAAATGTAAAAGCGGCCACTATCAAAGTGCATTTAACTATTTTGCCTCCAATTTTTCTGGCTGGATTTGTTTTCGCTTTTTTCGCCCCTACGGGACCAAAAGCATGGATATTCTATTATGGATGTTTCATCTTTTATGCCATCGCCATTGGCTTTATCATCCCCATCTGGGCCAATTTTTTAAGACATGTGACCAAACGAAAAAACCGCGGCACATTCTTGGGGATTTCTTTTATTGGAAGTAGTATGGGTGGTTTCATTGGCGGAATTGTGGTAAAAAAATTGCTCGACAGTTCCATTCCTTTCCCTTCTAATTTTGGTTGGGGCTTTCTTATTTTATTCTTCGCCTTAATTATTAGTATCATTTCATTTCTTGGTTTCAAAACTAAAAATATAGATGTTTCTCCCAAAAAGCGATCTATTGGCGATTTTTTTAATGAAGCAAAGACAATACTCAAAACAAACCAGAATTTTAGACGATATATTTATAGTCGGATTTTTTTAACGGCACAATTTCCTGCCATTAGTCTTTATGCCGTTTATTCCCGCGAAATGTTTCATTTTGATATTAGTGAAGCGGGGCTTCTCACAGCGGCGCGGTTGGTTGCTTTTGGCCTTGGCAGTCTCATTGCTGGTCAAATCGGTGATCGAATTGGCTATAAAGTAGCCATGGTATTCTGTTTTGCGTGCCATACAATTGCCATGGGCGTCGCCCTTTCGGCCCAATCAATGATTTGGGTTTATGGCATTTTCTTTTTCTTAGGGCTAGCACAAGGTGCCTTTATGCCCGCTGCAATGTCCATTGTTTTTGATTTTGCCGGAGAGACGGGGGACAATAAAATGATCATGGCGTTGATTGATACTATTTTAAGTCCTTTTGTCTTAATTGCCATAACTACCAGCGGTTTTATGAGCGAAACTATTGGGTTAGATTTTCTGTTTCGAATGCTGGGTGCCTGTATGCTGGCCGGACTGCTAATTATCATTTTCTTGGTTCGGGATCCACATCGCGCTTCTAATTTGTCTGCAAATACTTAAATGTTTTACTTGGATTTCTAAGGGTACAGACCGCAATTTTAAGGTTCTAAAATGAAGTTTAGTCTTAACAAAACAGTCCTAATTCTTTCAATTGCATTCATTGTGAGTGGATGCAAAGAAGATCCACAGCGCCATTTAAAGCTAGGTAAATGGTATGCCCAAAAAGGATTAGTGGAAGAAGCCATCCTAGAGTTTCGTGAAGTGACCCGTCTTTATCCCGATTCATACAAAGAATTAAAAAGAGAAGATTTCCAGGCTCTCAGTAAAGCCCATTATAATTTATCACTCATGTATACCAAAAAAGGGTGGTGGAATTATGCATTGAAAGAAGCGGAAACATGTTTCCAGATGCAACCCACTAAAGACCATCATGATTTAGTTACCCTTATAAAACAAAGAGCCTCACTTGAAGATTCCGGTTCTTAGTTAATTACTTCGCAACGATACGTTTCCTGCCTAACGGCAGACCAACTATCATCATTGTAATCAAAATAACGCTTTCTTCCTAAAACGCCCCAGAGCGGTGCTCGCCTCCATCACAATAAATGATGGAGCAGTTGATAAAGTCCGCTTCCGGTTTTAACAACATAGAAATCGTCCCGGCCACATCTTCCGGAGTGGTTGTTCGTCGCATAGGATTTCTACTTTTTGTGCTTTCAATCCAGCCTTCCCAGTTTTCAGTAATTTTAGTCAAAGCGCGTGTTGGCGTAATGCCAGCCTGAACGGCATTAGCCGTAATTCCATGCACTCCTAATTCCCAACCGATTTGACGAATGATTGCTTCCATGGCAACCTTGGCAACACTCACCGGCCCATATCCTTCCATGGCTAAATAATTACCTTCGCTGGTGAGCCCCATCACGCGGGAACCTTTTCCCAGCAATTTTTCTGCAAATAATTTTTGCGTCCAGTATAATAAGGCATTCCCCATTACGTGGACTGTCATATCCATTTGTCGTTGGGTTACCGGTTTTTCGCCAAAAAAGTTTGTGGTTGTACCAAAAGCGATGGAATGAAGTAAAAGCTTCACGGGCTCTCCACCTGTGATTTCTTTTATTTGAGGAATATATTTATCCATCGTTTCTTCGGATGCGGCGTTGGTGTTGAAATAATGGCAACGGCCACCTGTTGTTTTATTCACTTCAGCAATGGTTTCCTCAGCAATCTTTTTTGCTTCTCCACGATCAAAGTGAAAAGCAATAATACCATAACCATCTTTCGCCAATCTTTTGGCCGTTGCGGCGCCGTGACCGGTTGAGCCACCTAATAACAATACCCATTTAGACATTTTTTTCTCCAATATTAAAGCCTGAATTTAGGAAAGTATTTTTGCCAAAAAAATTAGTTAGAAAACATTATCATAATAATTCCTTATTTCAAGGTAAATTTGGGGCTTGTATAGGAGCAATAAATGTCGCGCAAAAACAATTTTTCTAAAGAAGATTTAATTAATAGTGGTCTAGGTAAACTCTTTGGCCTGGATCAAGGAAAACTTCCCGCCCCCCCAATGCTGATGATGGACCGGATTGTTCATATTTCTGATGATGGCGGAAAATATGGAAAAGGTGAAATTATCGCAGAATTAGATGTTACAGATGATCTATGGTTTTTTCACTGCCATTTCAAAGGCGACCCTGTTATGCCCGGATGTCTTGGGCTAGATGGAATGTGGCAATTGGTTGGGTTCTTTTTAACTTGGGTTGGCGGCAAGGGTCGTGGCCGTGCATTAGGCGTCGGCGATCTCAAATTCAAAGGACAAGTTCGTCCTTATCATGAAAAAGTAACCTACAGGATTGATATTAAAAAGCTGATAAATCGCGGTGGGAAATATATGGTTTGGGCCGACGGAGAGTTAAGTACAGGCATAGATCGAATCATCTATTTCGCTAAAAATCTACAAGTTGGGCTGTTTGATAATCTCACCTATGATTTTGGCGGCGACCCGGCTCTGGACTCCTTTTAAACAAATCTGTTTAAACTAAACTCAATATTAATTAGGATATTTTATGGCACTGCGGTGTGGCATCGTTGGATTACCCAATGTTGGTAAATCAACCATTTTTAACGCATTAACTGCTTCTTCCGTCCCGGCGGAAAACTACCCCTTTTGTACGATTGAACCCCACATGGGAATTGTGGCGCTCCCTGATGATCGTTTGGGGGATTTAACCAAAATATTTAAACCTGAAAAGGTAACACCAGCAACGGTAGAATTTATAGATATTGCCGGTCTCGTCCGGGGTGCCAGTAAAGGTGAAGGGCTCGGCAACCAATTCTTAAGCCAAATTCGACAAGTAGCGGCAATCGTCCATGTGGTTAGGTGTTTTGAAGATGATAATGTGGTTCATGTTGAGGGAAGCGTTGATCCTGTACGGGATGCAGAACTGATTGAAACAGAACTACTCCTAGCCGATTTAGATACATTAGAAAAAAGTGTTTATCGTTTATCAAAACTGGTAAAAAAAGAAAAGACTGCTCAGCTAGAGCTTGACGTGGTGTCACGTTTAAAAACACATTGTGATGCGGGCAATATGGCGCGAACATTTACCGCAGAAGAAGATGAACTTCCTTTTATTCGTGCATTATTTTTATTGACACGCAAACCTATCCTTTATGTAGCCAATGTGGATGAAAATGAAATTACCCACGACAAAAGAAATACTCACGTGCAGGATTTATTCGACTTTGCCAAAAAAGAAAACAACCTTGCCATCAGATTATGTGGGAAGATTGAACAGGAAATAGCTGTCCTTGATGATGACGGGAAAGCCATGTTCCTTGAAGAATACAACCTTCTTGAGCCGGGATTGAATAAGTTAATCCATGCCGGGTTTAACCTATTAGGACTCGAAACATATTTCACAGGAGGGCCTACTGAAGTCCGTGCGTGGACAATAAAACAGGGCGCATCGGCGCCAGAAGCGGCAGGTGAAATCCATACCGATTTTCAAAAAGGATTTATCAAAGCTGAAATAATTAAATATGGTGACCTCGTTCGCCTGGGATCAGAAAAAAGTGTCAAGGATGCGGGCTTGGCCCAACTCCAAGGCAAAGAGTATATCGTGCAGGATGGTGACTGTATTTATTTCCACTTTAACGTATAGGTGATTTTATGTGGTTTTTTATGATTCTCTCCTACATCATGGTTGCCGTGTCCGGTTTTGGGTTGGTCCTAATCGGCCTAAACCATTATTTTGATTTTTGGGCTCAAAATCATATTACGCTGGATTTACTTATCAGTATCATTTTCATCGCCGCCCAAACATTGGTTATGTTCTTTTTTGTGGGAACAGGTGTAAATATTCGTGAATACCTAGAAGCACATCCAAACATGGGAAGAGATCTTTATACCCAAATGTTTGCCATTAAAAGAAAACTTTATCCACCCACTATGACGGTGACTCTTTTATTTATGGCTATGGTCATTCTTGACGGTGCCTTTTTTATCGGAAAAGTTTCTGAATGGTGGTTCCATATACTTTATTTTTTAACACTCTACTACTTTTATAAAGCCACAACCGTGCAACACGCCTCATTCCGGGAAAGCACCGAAATCGTCCTTGCGATGACAGGGACTGAACGAACCGATTCCTAAAGAATCAATGGAACGCTTGGCAGTAATTTTGCCACCGCTATGAAAAAATCAATTTCAGTTATCATCTTGTTCTTGTTCATTATTGGCTGTGAACAAAATGAACCGGGTTGGGGAAAAGAGCAGGTTTATAAAGTTGAAAGATTAACCGTTCCAATTGGAAATGGAGATTCGGGATTTTCTGAAATGGCGCCATCCCAAACAGGCGTAACTGCTGGTAACTGGATTGGCGAACAGGAAATCCTTGAGAATCAACATTTAATGCATGGCTCCGGTGTGGCCTTGGGCGATGTAAATGGGGATGGACGGATTGATATTTATATCCCCAGAATTCGGGAGCACAATGTCCTTTATATAAACAAAGGTGATTGGCAATTTGAAGATGCAACCACAACGGCGGGTGTTGCATGCAAAGACCGATATTCAACTGGCGCAACTTTTGCCGATGTGGATGGCGATCGTGATCTTGATTTAATCGTCACTGCATTGGGCGGCCCCAATAGTTTATTTATTAATAATGGTGACGGCGTCTTTACTGAAAATATTTTACCTTCTTTTTTGGATAGGCCCGGTAGCACCTCTTCTGCCTTAGCCGATGTTGATAACGATGGCGACCTTGACCTCTATATCACTAACTATAAACGATTGGCTATGCGTGATTCCCTACCGCCACCCGTAATCAGTTTTGATAATACATTGATGGAATTGACCAACAATCGCTGGATCGTCATGCCCCCGTTTAATAAGGAATATGAAACGGAAGTCCGAAATAATATTCTACTTCGTTTTGAAATGGCGGAGGTAGATCAATTTTATCTAAACGATGGTAAAGGCAATTTCAAATTAATAGACATCACCCAAAGTCACTTCACTGATGAAAACGGACAATCTATTGAAGAACACTTAAGAGATTGGGGCCTCATGGCCCAGTTCCGTGATATCAATAATGATACCCATCCTGATATATATATTTGTAATGATTTTGAAAGTCCCGACCGAGCCTGGATCAACAACGGAGACGGCACATTTCGGGCCCTTCCAAAGTTGGCCCTTCGACACACCAGCAATTCGTCCATGGCTGTGGATTTTTCCGATTTGAATAATGACGGGCTTCAAGATTTTTTTGTTACGGATATGATGAGTCAATCTCACATTCGGCAAAAAACACAAATGGGGACCATGGCGCCGACACCATTATCTATTGGAGATATTGATGACCGACCCCAGTATATGCATAATACACTTTTTCTCAATCGGGGTGACAATACCTTTAGCGAAATATCTCAATTCAGCAACACACAAGCTTCAGAATGGTCCTGGGCTAGCATGTTCATAGATGTGGATTTGGACGGGTTTGAAGATGTTCTAATTACCACCGGACATATGTACGATGTTCAAGATTCAGACTCGAACCAAAAACAGAAAGAGGCGCTTGCCCATGTAAGGTCTTTTGATCAATTCAAACGCATGATGTTTAATTATCCTACCTTAGAATTAAAGAATATTGCCTTCCGAAATCGGGGCAATCTCAAATTTGAAACGATTCCTAATGGATGGGGATTGGGATTGGATAAAGATATTTCTCACGGTATGGCTTCTGCCGATTTGGATAATGATGGTGATTTGGATATTGTCATTAATCGCCTAAACCAAAACTTGGGTCTTTTCAGAAATAATACATCGGCAAAGCGATTGGCTATTCGATTGGTAGGCAATCGACCAAATTCACAGGCAATTGGTGCAAAAATCATCCTTAATGGTGGCCCTGTAAGGCAATCCCGGGAAGTAATTTCCGGAGGGCACTATCTTTCGGCTAATGATCCGCTCCAAGTTTTTGCGGCGAGTGACCAATCCATGGCGGTTGAAATCCGTTGGCGAGATGGTACAATGACAACATTAGATTCAATGAAAGCTGATAATTTATATACCATTCGTCAAATTAATTCAGTACCGATTCCAGTAGACGAAAAACTGGTTGAGCCGATTTTTACGGATGTGAGCGAACTCCTTGATCATAGCCACCATGAAGATCCTTTTGATGACTTTTCTAATCAAAGCTTGCTTCCAAACCGTTTTAGTCAATTGGGTCCCGGCGTCGCATGGATGGATGTAGATGAAGATGGGGACGAAGACATTTTTATTTCTGGTGGTCGAGGAGGATCTTTTGATCATTTTGAAAATAAGGACGGCCACTCCTTTGTTCCTTTTTCTATCGTGAAAAATTTGGACCAAGATTTTACAGCTCTTTTGAGTACCGTAGATGGTGATGGGAACCATGGTGTAATGGCTGCCAAAACCAATTTTGAATCGGATAAACCGGTAGCCAGCTTTATTTCTACTTATTCCCGAAAAGCCAAAGGAGAGTTTGAAAGTTTGCCCCATATGGCGGGTCCAATGTCCCAAGCCGATGTAGATGGGGACGGCGATCTGGATGTATTCGTAGGCGGGCGGATTATTCCAAACCAATATCCAAAACCGGCATCATCAATTTTATATATTAACCAAAATGGAAAACTCGTCGCTAGTTCAAATAATTCGTCTCTTTTTTCCGAAATCGGTCTTGTGTCAGGATCTGTTTTCAGTGATATTGATAATGATGGTGATCCCGATCTTATCCTGGCCATGGAATGGGGACCGGTAACAATCCTTGAAAACATCAACGGAAAATTTAAAGATGTTACCGCCAATATGGGATTGTCGAATTTTAAAGGCTGGTGGAATGGTGTGGCCACGGGAGATTTTAACGAAGATGGATTACTTGATATTGTGGCCACAAACTGGGGTGTGAATACAAAATATCATTTTTCGCCAGCCCATCCGCGAAAAGTCTATTTTGACGATTTCGATAACGATAATATTCTCGATATTGTTGAAGCCCATTATGATGATCAATTCAATGATCTTGTTCCGGAGCGCGGCTTTTCTTGTATCTCTAATGCCATGTCCTTTGTTGGTGAAGAAAAGAAAACTTTCCTAAATTATGCCCAATCTAGCCTGAGTGATATTTTTGGTAATTCGCTAATCAGCGCTCCTTATCTTGAAGCAAATACTTTAGAAAGTATGGTTTTTATCAATAATGGAAATGGATTTGATCCCATTGCTCTCCCTTTTGAAGCGCAGATTTCTACAGCTATGCATGCCGGTGTTGCGGACATTAATGGGGACGGTCACGAAGATATTTTCTTAAGCCAGAATTTTTTCGCTGTTCAAAAAGAAACGGATCGAAATGACTCCGGCAGAGGATTGGTTATTCTTGGGGATGGAAAAGGCAATTTTAATTCGCTCCCGGGACACTTGAGTGGAATCAAAATTTATGGTGAACAAAGGGGCGCTGCGTTTGCCGATTTTAATCTGGATAATCGAATTGATCTAATTGTTACCCAGAACGGGGCGCAAACAAAATTATATGAAAATACAAATTCGGAACCGGGATTAAGGGTTAAACTAAGGGGTTCAAAATTTAATCCATGGGCCTTTGGTGCAAAAATTCAAATTAGTTATAAAGACGGCTCCTTGGGTCCCGTGCGGGAGATTCAATCCGGTTCAGGATATTGGTCTCAGAATTCTCCTATTCAAATTTTGGGAATAAAAGGGGAAGCATCTGATCTAAAAATCCAATGGCCCGACGGTTCTAAAACCACCGAGCCATTAAATGGGAATAAATTAACGGTTACATTTACGGAAAATTAATCGGCCCTTTCTCCATTCTATAACCACCCGATTCTTTATTTCATCAACACCATCTTTCGACTATTGGTGAAGATCTGATCACTTTCCATTGAACGCGCTGTTAATTTGTAAATGTAAACACCTGCCGGTACACGATTCCCATTTGTATCTGTTCCATTCCAGGTTTTTCGTTTATATCCCGCTCGTTCATTGCCCATGGTCCAGCGTGTTACTTCATTTCCTCGAAGATCATAAATAACTAGGGAAATTGAACTGGCTTCCGGCAATTCATATTTAATTGTAGTGGTCGGATTGAATGGATTGGGATGGTTTTGTGATAAGGAATAAGATTGAGGCAACAATAATATTTTAGGATTAAATCCGCCTGAATTATATTGGACATATTTTGTCTCAAAGTCAGATTCGCTCCCTCTGGTCACCTCAACCTTCATTGTAAAGCTTGTAGTGCCCATTGTCACTTGTTGAGACTGAGAAATTCCTAAATTCGACCAAATACTGCTACCGTCATTTTTAATTTTCCATTGATAACCTATTGATCCGTTACCACCGGTAACGTTAACGGTATAATAACCTGTTTCTTTAAAATCCAGAAACAAGGGGCCGCTAATTGAGACAGCAAGGGGAGGAAAAGTTCCAAGCGCAGTATAGGCAAATACGACCTGGCCCGGATCACATGGATAAGTATCCCAATAATCGGGGAAACCATCTACTGGATCTTCAATATAAATATCATATACATAGGTTCTTAACCTAACGCTCGTATTCGTGATTGTACCGGGAACAACTTCACAATAGCCCATTGTAAAGTTTGGATCAGCTTTAGAATACCCGTTAGAAGCAACTCCACGACCCCAGACATGGGGCGTAGAACTAAAGGAAGATGGAAAGGACACAGTCTTTTCGACCTCATGCCTTTCTACGATATAAGTACCATCACCCAAACCCGGTAATCCATAAAATTCCTGATAATTATTCCACAAACTAGATACAACCGTACCGCCTGTGGAAAACCAATGGTTTAATTGATTCGGAGAACGGATTGAATCCAATGCAGCGCGGGCGTTTACGCGACCTTCTCCGTATTCATTATCAAATCCTGATGGCCCTTTATCTTCGGCAGAAATTCTAATGATTTGCCTTATGTCATCGTTATACAAAGAGGGATTAAACGATAGTAGAAGAGCAGAAATACCGCTAACAACTGGGGTAGAAAATGAAGTTCCCGAAATTGGTTCCCATTTACCATCAATGAAGGTTTTATTGTCATAACTATCCCCTGGTAGAGTAGTGAAAATATTTTCTTCGTCTGGAAAATCTTTACCAGAACCCCCTGGCGCCACAACGTCTATATGGGGTCCTGTGCTAGAGTTCGCCTTCCTGGAATCAGTGTTCTTTGTAGCACCGACCGCGATTACTATTCTTCCAAAATTGGCTGGTGACTGTGGGTATAAATCGTTACCATCATTTCCCATTGCGGCTACAGTAGTCAAATTCATCTTATATGCATCTGTAAACGCCCTGTAAAGGGTAAAAGAGTTATTAATCTGGTCAAACCCATAACTGTTATTAATAACATGGGCATTGCGATTAATGGCGCTTTGAATTGCATTTGTGGCATTAACAATCGTTATTGCACCTAAGTCTTCATTAATGATACCGACGTTCCAGGCCACACCAGCAACTCCAACTGAATTGTTACCTTGTGCAGCTGCGATTCCTGCTACTGCTGTGCCATGATAATGATTGTCACCTATATCACCTATTACGCGACCCGTAAAATCCTGATGGTTAGTCTGCATACCAGCATCAACTATTGCAATATTAATTGCACTTGATCCTGTCGTTATTTCCCAAGCTTCTTCTGCGTCAATATCTGAATCATTTGTTCCTCCTCCTTGCGCAGCAGTCCCTTCATTTTTCATAGCCCACTGTTTTGAAAAGTGCGGATCGTTGGGGTCAGTAAATAGCTTGCCTAAAATATTTGGTTCAGCATAAATAACTTCCGGGCGCCTCGACATAGTATTCAGCTCGACATAGTATTCAGCTCGACATAGTATTCAGCTCGACATAGTATTCAGCTCGACATAGTATTCAGCTCGACATAGTATTCAGCAGGCTATCACGCATCATCGGAACAGCCAACCGTAATAAATATACATTTGACCAATCGGTCAACTCTACCGGTTCACCGGTTCTGGTCATCTTGAAACGGTTTTCTGCAACAAAATTAGGGATAAGGCGCGATATTTCAGAGACTCTACCGTTTACTAAAATCTGGTGTAATTCTTGAGATGGTATTTCAATCTCATCCAATCTACCCTTAGTTCTACCTTGAGGTAAGGTGAGAATTCCAGGCTTGAATTCAACAATAAATTCTCGCTTAACTTGCTCAAATGAGTTTTCTCTACTGTTTTGAGCCTCAAGTGAAATTGTAATTAGAAAAAATCCTAATACAACAGCACATAGACTCGGCCATTTGCAAGAATTTTCTTTTGGTAATCGTCTCGTCATGATTATCTATCCTCTTGTTTAGTTGGCAAAAAGGCTAACAGAATTCACCCTTCCGCATTAAGAAGCTTTCTTACTTATTAACGTTATTTCTTAAGTTATAACTGGGAAATAATTGATCTCCAAGAGATAATGGTGGACCGTATATTCCCTTGAAAAATGTAAGTTGTCGGAGATTAGTTCCGTCCACATCAATTACCCAAAGTTGACCATTACCTTTTGGTATAGGATTACGATTGTTGACTGCCCACCGAAGAAAGACAATACTTTTCCCATCAGGGCTCCAAGAAAAATCCCAATCAGGCCCTTGGGTTAGCTGACGAGGATTAGTCCCGTCTGCTTCAATAATCCATATAGTTAGACCGGGTTCCGTATAAAATGCTAATTTTGTTCCATCATATGAATATCTAGGGAAGGAACCATGGGCAATCCATTTTGAATTTGTTCCGTTTGTATCCATAGTAAATACATCAGTACCCGCTTGGCCATTTGACATATAACGTCCATGAACTATCCACTTGTCATCGGGAGACCAAATAGGGAATCTCCATCCACCTTCCCCTGCACTATCACTTTCACTACTAATGTTTATCTTATTATTTCCATTTGAATCCATGACCCAGATATCATATTTAGTGTCATCAATATCAGAATCATAGGTAATACGGGCTCCGTCATTACTCCAAGCCGGGAAGAAATTTTTCCCTTTTGTTGTTAATTGCTGTAATGTTGACATGTCTATTTCGGCAGGATCATAATTCAAAACTTCAACAGTAAATATCTGTCCCATTTTGTGCATTGCGAGTTTGAGTCCATCAGAGCTCCAAGCAGGGTAACTGAAGCCACGAATAAGTGGCTGTTTAATGCCAGTATCTGCATGTATGACCCATATACCCCAAAAAATATTGTCTTTTATTCCGTCTGTGTTCGTGTCTACACTATCTCCATGGGATACAGCAATCCATTGTCCTTGGGGATGCCATGCAGGTTCTCTAAAAAAACTTGGTAGCTCTTCGATATGGAAATTTTTTCCAGGTGGTTCTGGTTCCGTGATACGACATCCAGTCACAAGTAAAAGTGCTGGCGTCAGGAATGTAAATGAGACTAAAATATATTTTCTCATATTTTCCTTACCTAGCCATATGTTGTCTTACAACGATAAATAAAAGTATACCCATCAATTTGAAATTCCTGTGGATGAATTTAAACTACTATGATCTGCGTCTATACAACTAAATGTTGTTAAGTAATAAGGAGAATTATTATTATTAACATTATTTATAAGAACTCCTGAACACTATCGGGTCCAGTTCTCAATTATAACCAACCAAACCGATCGAATTTCATTGTCCCTGGTCCCACCTCCATAGTTCTCTTTTTTGCGAAAGTTCGTACTGTCTTTGAAAATATAGTCCTAATTTTACAACTATTAACATAATACCTGTCAATGGGGCGAACACCCTATTTTTATCTGGAATAATTACCTATTTGCACCAGCTATTAGTACCTGTTAATTCTATAGTTATGTCCATGATTTTCTGCACTTGAGAAAAAGGATCAAAAAGGGCCGGTAAGGAAATCCAATCCGGTTCAGGATATTGGTCTCAGAATTCTCCCATTCAAATCATGGGACTAAAAAGTGATACAGACCATCTAAAAATACAATGGCCCGATGGTTCTAAAACCAGCGAGCCAATAAAAGGGTATAAATTAACGGTTACTTTTAAAGAAAATTAATCAGTCATTTTCCAGAAGGCCAAGCCGCCGGCCTGTTTACCAATCTCAGCTACATCTACTTTTTTTAATTTTTCTAAATCAAAAATTTCCACCGCCCCGGGCTGTTTGCCGATGCCCTCTACTGATACAAAAGCGTAACGACTGTCCGGTGAAATGACCACACCATGGGTCACCTTTCGGGTGTTCTTAAACTTAGCAATTTCTTTTCCAGTCTCAAGGTTCCACACGCCAGTTTTGGCGGCACCTTTATAGGTTACAACCAATAATTTACCATTTTGGCTCACCTCACAATTATAGGGTGCCTTATCCGTTTTAAAAGTGCGCACGACCTGCCATTTATCTATATCAATTTCCACCACATTATCTGTTCCATTATTCACTACATAAAGTAGTTCATCATTTGGATGGGGATAGACCCAAGTTGGTTTTTCAGGCGGCATCTTATGCTTCATTTTTGCCATTGCACCTTTTTTCATGCCACCCATTTTCATTTTACCGTGATCCATTTTTTTCATTTTATGGTTACTGCGCTTTCCCATTTTCATGGGCTTGGCTGCCGTAGAAAGGGTTCTGCGTATTTCCATTGTCATGGCATCAATTTCGTATAATGTGCCAGACATCATAGCTACAGAATAATGACGCAGTCCGTTATTCAACAAGCGCGATCCGTGGGGCATAATCCCTGTTTCCACTCGTTCAATTTCAATCATTTCTTCCGGGTCCACGATGGAAACAGTGCTTGCTTCTTCATGGCCACCATGAAGATTGAAATTCACAATGTACAGCAATCCTGTGGCATTTGAGATTCCCATTGTAGCGGGGAATAATCCCAACTCAACCCGATCCACCATTTCATCCGTACCTGTTTTATACTTATATAAATGACCATATGGAATGCCGTGAGCCATGGACAAATACCAATAATCTCCGTCGGGAGAAACAGCAATGCCGTGGGGCCCTTCAATCTCAACCGGCCAAACACCCACAGAAATTCGTTTTTCTACGTAAGCTTTTTTTCCATCAAATCGAATCAGGGCTACTTCATCTTCTGATTCAGCCGTGACATATATATAATAATCCCGACCATTTAGGATGACCACCCCTGCTATTATCAGAATTATATGTAAAAATCGCTTCATCAATTTCACCTTATTTTGTTCCCATTCTTTGGTCATCCACCAATTTCACTGCCCAAAGACCATTATTCATATCTGAAAAATATATTAATCCTTTGTAGGGCATTGTGCCCCAGACATTGGGTCTGTTTGCTGTAAATCCATCCGGATCTCCCGAAAGGAAAAAGGCCATTTCCCGGCCTTGGGCATAGATGTCTCCCAACAGTTCTCCCGAAATATCAACAATTCTTAAACCGCCCTGATAATAAGAGGCCAGTAGTGTATCGCCATGAATCCAGTGGTTGTGTGAACCAGCTTCAGGAACTTGATAAACAGCAGTTTCTTTAGGATTTTCCGTATCGGAAAAATCAAGAAAGTGAAAGCCGCCTGCCATGCCAAATTGATTGCCCCACTCATCCCCAGCTACAATGTAAAACTTGTCAGTTGATTGGCTGATAAAAGGAAAGGCTGCATGGTTGTGTCCATTGGGGTCAGAAAGCCCCCCGAGTTTTACAGGATTCCCGGGACTTCCTTGTCCTGCCTTGGCAAGGAATGGATTGAATTGCATTTTGGAGCGATTCTTTTCATTGAATTTTACACCGCCTACATCTACCACATGTACACCGTCGGACCAGTTGGATGAATAGACCAATCCATCAATAACCCAGACATCATGAACACCGTGCCCGGGTGTACCTAATTCATAGCGCCCAACCCGAAAAGGGTTGCTGGGGTCTTCAATATTTATAATATCGTATTTACGACCATTGTTTACGGCATAAACATGATTGTCATAAATAAAAACGTTATGGACACCGCCAGTCATATCATCATTGAATTCAGCAGAAATGGTTACATTATAAGGATCGCGAACATCCAATACTACAAACCCATTTTTACGGTTTGATGCACCTTCTCGAGTTATCACACAAACTGTTCCGTCCTCTGATACTTTTACATCATTTACAGTACGGGCATCTACAGTAACAGTATCAATAATCACCATGTTGGCAGGATCGGTCACATCCCAGAAATAAGCTTCACCATTGGCACTCCAAGTGCCTGTTACGGCAAAATCTTTTCCCTCATGTTCACCGATTCCAGGCCACACCCATAGGTCCGATGTACGCACATCGGAGATGGTTCCATGCCCAACGACTTCAACACGCTTGCGAACATTTCGCGGCTCCACTTTAACAATCTTCCGCGCTGAAAACCCACTGGACTGAGCCGTGATTGTATAAATTCCGGGCGTTTCAGCTACAAATTTTCCCTCTGGAGTGAGAAGACCTGACGCTGGTAAACCAATGCCATATTCAGCTTCTCCCGAAAGTGAGAAATTTACCGGAACATCGTTTAATTCTTTCCCAGAACGACTGAGTGTTTTCGCAATAAAATCGAGAACATCTCCGGTGCGAATTTTATCTGACTCTGCAGATAATGTTACCTTGCGAACCGGATTTTTCACAACTTTTACATTCAAGGATTCAGTAATATCATCAGCTGAAGCTGTAATGGTAACTTTGCCAGATTTTTTTGCTTTAAGATTTCCGTATTGATCAAAATCAGCCACATCCGTATTACTTGATGAAAGTGATACTTTTGCACTATCTCGAACAAGATCAGCTTTATCATAAACGGTGGTACTGAAATTCACAGCGGTACCCACATATAATTTGGATTGTGGTTCTTCAAATACAATCCGATCTAACGGTGGATATGGAACCTGAATAACTATTTTATCAGTAACTCTGTCTTCTCGTTTCTTTGAAATGCTACGAACACTTAATGAGAGCTTCCCCGGTTTATAAGCTTTCACGGTAATATTAGCAACACCAGTAGAATCACTGATTCTCGGCTTGGATTCTAAAGCACGCCGGGGACGGCCGTATGCATAAAATGGATTGTTGGCCAATTCGCCATCTTGGTTAACAAGCTTAATGTTTATTTCACCTGTTTCTCCAACATGGAGAAACAGTGAATCCGGTTCAAATATAAAATGGAGTGAATCTTTTTCAGTTTCTTCAACGTCCTGCGCCCAAACTAAGCAAAAACTGAATAGGACAATTGATAATAATTTTTTCATAGTTTTCCTCAAATTCTTATGGTGTAGATTTATCTTTCTTTTCGTTGTCTTCAATTTGAATGCAGTACAACCCGCTATTCATATCAGCAAAAAAGATATAATCTTTATAGGGCTGAGCGCCCCAAACCATGGGCGCATTGGCGATTTTCCCCTCTTTATGAGACGACTGAAAAACACCAATTTCACGACCTTGTTTATACAGGTCTCCCAGCAATTCGCCTGAAATATCGAGAATTCGAAGACCGCCCTGATAATACCCGGCCAAAAGCATATCACCGTACACCCACATATTGTGGCTACCTGCTTCAGGCACTTGGTAAAGAGCATCCTCACGAGGATTGGCAGGATCGTTGAAATTCAAAAAATGAAATCCACCACGAGGATTAGAAGGTTCACCTCTGGTTGCATTTACTCCCCAAGGAAAAGTTTCATCACCAGCCACTAGGTAAAAGTCCCCCGTGGATTGACTTACGAAAGGAAAAGCAGCATGATTGCGACCAGTTGGATCTCCCATTTCTGCCAATTTTACCGGATTTGAAGGACTTCCTTGACCTGCTTTTGCCAACAGTGGATTGAACTGAGATTTGGATCGATCGGCTTCCTTGAACTTCATTCCGCCTATATCCACGGCGACGACACCGTCACTCCAGTTGGATGAATAGGCAATGCCGTTTTCAATCCACACATCATGAATACTATGCCCCGGTGTATCCAATTCGAAGACACCAACACGAAATGGATTTGTAGGGTCTTCAATATTAATAATATCGTATTTGCGGCCATTATTTACAGCATAAACATGATTGTCGTTTATGAAAACATTGTGCACACCGCCAGTCATATCATCATTGAATTCGGCAGAAATAGTAACATTGAAAGGGTCGGAAACGTCTAAAATGACAAAACCATTCTTGCGGTTAGAAGCGCCTTCACGTGTGATGACACCTACTTTTCCATCTTCAGATATTTTTACATCATTAATAGTACGGGCATCCACCGTGACCGTATCAATAATAAAAAGGCTATCGGGGTTTGTCACATCCCAAAAATATGCTTCGCCATTAGAGCCCCAAGTGCCGGTTATGGCAAAGTCTTTCCCTTCATGTTTCCCAATTCCTGGCCACACCCATAAATCGCTGGTGAGGACTTCTGTAATTAATCCATGACCAACTTTTTTAATTTTCTTTTTTACATTTCGTGGAACGACTTTGACCATTACTTGATCTGAATATCCTCCAGATGATGCAGTAACGGTATATATTCCCGCCGTTTCTGCTACAAATCGACCATCATCGGTAACCATTCCCGAAGCCGGTAGCCCAAATTCACCAAAATCCGACTGTCCAGTATAAGAATAATTAATTGGCGCATCTTCTACTTTGCGGCCGGAGCGGTTAATTGCTTTTGCTTCAAAGTGGAGAACATCTCCCGTGCGAATTTCCATTTTATCTGTGGCAAGGGTTAATCCACGTACAGGATTTTTAACAACACGAATATCTATTGATTCTATAATTTTTCCTACCATTGCAGTGATAGTTACCTTACCCGCTTTTTTAGCCTCCAAGTTTCCAAATAAATCAAAGTCAGCTGTTTTGGGTTTGTTAGATTTAATAATGATTTCAGTGTCACTCCTATCAAGTCCGGCTTCATCCAAAACTTTTACTCCAAAAGGCGTTGATGTACCAACATAAAGTTGGTGCATTGTTTGATTAAAAGTCACTTTTGAAATAGGAGGAAATGGCACATTAATTTTAATTTTATCCCTCACTCTGTCATCTCGTTTGATGGTAATGCTCTGAACCCTGAGAGTTAAATCTCCCGGCTTAAAAGCTTTAATAGTAACAGTAGCTACACCTGTAGAATCGCTAATCCTGGGTGTTGCGATTAACGTTTTGCGCGGACTGCCAAATACATAAAACGGGTTCTTTGCCAATTCACCATTTTCTTTTAATAATTTTATCGTAATCTGTTTAGATTCACCTACATGCATATCCAATGAATCAAATTCGAATTCAAAATGATGCTTTTCTTTTTCAACTATCGCCTCTTCTTGAGCAAAAACGCAAGTCAAAAAAATTGTAGTAACCAATACTTTGCAAAAATTCTTCATTCCATTATCCTATCTAATTCATGATTATTACCTTGAATCAAACGTGATTTAAAAACGTGATTCAAAGAATTGCAGATTACCTCACCATCATCCTGGGTATCTTCTGCTTAAAATGTCGATGAATATACACATGCATTAATAAAATTTATCCTAAAAACTAATATCTACTCACTGGGCATTTCCTTGCAAATATCTGAATTTTCACGAAACTGCTTGATGGTACTGTCAATAATAATCCCCGGGGATTTACGTTTTGTCCACACATGATATTTAACTGGGAAATCTTCAGGGTTTTCCAGCAACATAGTATTTATATCCATTGAATATGGTATCATTTTTATTTACTTATGAAATAGCTGAGTCGCAATCTTTACAAAATGTGCGCTTCTTGATTCCATGGACATATTGTATTGAGGCAGGCAGCGACTGTGCCATTGGTCTCTTTTATTTCAAACTCGATCTTTCCGCAGAAACAACTTCCTTTATGTTTATTCTTTTTCATCTGTTTACTTTCTTAATCGCGCTTTTGAAAAACGGGAATCAGGAATTTCCGAATCAAACTGAATTTCATTAATAATCCATTCGGTCCCTTTGCTGGTTCGTTTCAATTCGTCTTTAAAAATATATCGGGATGGGAACCAGCGTCCTTGCACTTTTTTGATGCCGTCCATGGTAGATGTTTTTAAAAGTTTTCCACTTTTGGCATAGAGTTCTTCTTTCGTGGGCAAAAAATATTCTTTATCAATCCATGCTCGGCGTTTTGGATAAGACAATCCTTTTACTTTTGCTTCCATGAGAATAATCCAATGATCGCGTCCATTTATAATGACCGAACCTTCAAGTGTGGTTGTATATCGATCCATGAGCGGTTCATCTTCCATCATGTCTTTGTAGGACATATCCGAACCCATGACGGATTGGCGAAGCATGTGCCCTGAAATCTGAATCACCCGATCCGTTTGGGGAGAATAGGTCCAGAGTTTATCTCCTACTTTCAACATTTTGGTGCCTGCTTCTCGTGGGGGAGATAAATATTCGGTAAAAGCCAAATCTGTTCCCACCACCCAATTTCGAGATTCAATGGTTCGGCTCGCTCTTCGTCCATGCACCACCATTTTGCTCGTCAAAATTCGGCTCTTTGCATTCAGATTATCG
>Ga0233429_1000221_pt1 | contig 109524 bp, 79 predicted proteins | sample SI_118_April2016_3_FD_179879 | JGI IMG/M metagenome (GOLD analysis project Ga0233429, IMG submission 179879) | Seawater microbial communities from Saanich Inlet, British Columbia, Canada - SI_118_April2016_135_MG | ecosystem: Environmental > Aquatic > Marine > Inlet | place: Canada: British...
AAATCGCAGCACCATGAGGTGTTTGCTTAATATGTTGGAGGCCCGGAAAGTGTCTCTTATTTTTTAAGCGATCTTGTCCGAATTACTTTGACGACTTACATACCAATTAATTCTATATTTTCGCATTTCTCTCTCTATAAAATAGTCTGTTGCACGCCATACATACCTTCATTCCATAAAGATACAACGGTTAAAAATAGTATCGGAATCCAACTGTCCCATCTACCCAAAAGTGGGTATCTGGAGTGATGTCAAGGGTTGGGACTAAATCAATATAAAAATCTAGATCATAATTATTTTTATGGTAATAACTCAATATTCCTAGCGGCACTCTGATGCCAATTGAAGTTTCAGTCTCATTGCCCTCCTGCTTTGAACCAATGTTGATACCTAATCCATAATAAACTGGATTACGACCCAACTCCGGTCGGATCTTATCGTAATTATGGATATGATAATCAGCTTGAATTCCCTTGGGGGTTATCACGCCGACCGCTGCAGTTTTCTCATTAAGCCAATATTTTGCCGTTAAACCCAGACCATCTTTTAATACCAGGCCAATCCCAAAACCTTCACCTTGTCCAAGTACTGGGACCACAGATAATAGTAGAATAATCAATTTAATTTTCATTCCCTCACTCCTTTTTGAACCAATAACCAATAGGGTTGCACACATATGGATTGGTGTAATTGCTTGATAATAGTGTCGAAGTCGTAGATATCAAAAATAACGATAAAATGAGTTTTAGATTACTGTTAACTCCTTCGTAATTAGCCTGTATAATTGTTGCTAGGATTAGATGCTAACAACATGCATATCTAATAATATTATACAAGACTATTATCATCACCATGATTTGATCTCAACCGTAATTATCAAAGTAGCCTTTGTGAGATGACCACCCAGAACATATAGATTCCAGTTGATGTCACAGTAGAGCCCATTATCCCATGGTAGAGAATAAAACCTTCGTCAGTATCCTCCTTGGTGTTGGGGCGTAATTTCGGAGTAACTAACTTCTCTCTTGACTTGAGTTGATTCATGTGGTTGTTTATCAACAACACTATACAAATGATTGAGGAGTTTATATGATTAAAAACGTCGGTATAATTGACAAAATCTTTCGATTTACATTAGCTTTATTTCTAGGGTGGATTGGACTTTTTGTACTGGACGGATTGCAAGGAGCGGTCTTAGGACTTCTTGTTTCCACAACTTCCTTATTACCACTGTATATGGTATTCACCGGGTCTTGTTTCGTATTCCGCTGGTTCAATATACACTCTCTTTCAAGAAAGGAAATTGACCGGTATGGTGATCCCACCAAGAAGGGTGGAGAGTAGTAGAGTAAAACATTCAAAACTGGATACCTTTGGGACATTCGTCCCCGCCTGCCCAGCCGTAGCTGAACCCCGCCAACGGCGGCGAGAGGAGCGTAGGCTGGTCCCAAAGCCCGAAGTTTTCACCTCCATATTACACATGTGGAGAAACCACCACATATTTCCCTTGTGTTTCATCGACTTACATGGGATTTTGATTTTGGACCACTTTCAAGTTTTCTAACGAGTTATGGGCGCCGTTGATAATTCGGGACATTTCTGACAGCTATGCACTTCACGGATAGCGAATAGGTAATACGAGCTCTCATATGAGCCTCAGAAACGAAGCTCATAATACATAATTCTGATATTAATGACTATTAGTATTGATTTGCACCCCATTATACACCTATAGCTCCATATTTAAGAGAGTACATTGATTTGAAACCCTTCAATTATCGTAATATTTTTAATACATAATCGCTTGTTATAGATAATTCACGTCAGTGGCTTATCGCGATATTACCTATCCACATTGAACATTTATACAAATTATTACACTTGGTTATCATATTGTATTATATATACTTATCATGGCTATACCCTCAGTTTTATGTGGTATTTTCACCATTTTAGCCCTCCTTTTTCCAGGTCTCGTTAGAATTATATGACATATTTTGATTACATTGCTGCTGCTTTGTGACATAATTATGACGTGATTTTGAATGTGCACATTTTTATGACATGTCTATCTGATTGTTTTCTTTAGCTTTATCCACTGTTTGATTTTTGGCACAGCATTTGAATATATAATAGGCATGTTAGTAGCCGTCCTCATGATCTTCACAATCTTTTCCTTCACCGGTGTTGCCGTATTGAATGTGTCGTATCTGTCTAACTCTACCTCAATGGAAACCATCAACAACATCAAACTTCAGTATGCTACTGAGTCTACCATTAACGAAGCCTTATGGCGCATTAACACTGGTGTTGACTCTTTAGTAGATTCAGATGTTGATGGTATTGTCACTATATGGGACGCATCATTAAACATCCTTTCAGTAAACGTTGATAAATTTGAGATGGAAGCTGAGATTTCATTAGACCTTTCTGAAGATACTCACTTTGATAGAGCGCTTGCTTCTGATGAAACCATCACAACCAATGGTTATGATACAGAAATTGAAGATGAGAATCGCAGCCGCTTCTTTACCTTCATGCCTGAAGTAGATCTTGATTACTTCATTGACAATGCAGTGGCCATTCACAATGAGAGTTATAAAACGTGGGATTATTGGTGGGAAGTAGAGATGGGTGGCGAGGGAATCCATGTTTTTACTGGTGATTATGTTGAGTTAAAGAATTGCAGATTTTTAAACAGCACACTGGTATTCACTGGTACAAATATCACCTTTGAGCATCAAATTCAAATCGATGCTCCTGTTCCTGTTGATAGTGCTGATGCCATGCCCGCCCTGGTTTTCACTAACGAGGACAATTACTTCGAGATCGAAGCTGAAGGTAAGAATTATGATCGTGAAGATAAGATCAATGGCGCCATCTACACTGCTGGAACTATCGTACTGAAGAAGGGCCAGCTCAGCGGACCCATCGTTGGTAAGACCATCACCATGGAACACGGTGTTGAGTATAACAACCAGATCGATTTTAAAGATACCGAACATCCTAAGCATTATCGCTGGCACAAAGGCTTCAAGCATAAAAAGCATTATGACTGGCCCAAACAGATTGGTCGCTGGAAAACTAAGAAGTGGGGAAAAAAGCATCACCACGCCTAAACAACTCTGCTAAACAACCCGCATAAGCCCCCAGAGCCCTCCATTGATGAGGGCTTTCTTTATGTCCCAAACAAGCTACCTCTACCCCACCACCGAGAAACCCTCAGGGCGCACAAGGACGGCCATAGGGAAGGCTATCACTACTGAAGTCTACTTAGACAGATTGATTGCCTGAAAACACAACCGAGCAATCAAAATACCTAGATTTTCTAGGAGTATTTTATCATCCCAAAAGGCTTTCGATCCATTGTGCTTCCTGAGATACGAAAGTATATTCGCAGCACTTCCACGTTCGTTCTCGAGCCGCATCATCTGAGACTACATCTCACTACTCAAAATTTGTGACATCCAACCAAGACGGGGGAATTATGTGTATACTAGCTCATACTAACGCTTTTTCAATCATGAGTATGGCCAGCATGTCATTACATCGTTTGCTGCTATTAACCGTGTTGTTCACCTTTCCTCTGATAGCTGTTGGGCAGTGGGAGTATGAAACTGTCACGACTGGAGGACATAAATGTGACATTGCTGTCGATGCAATTGGCAATCCACATATTAGTTATCGAGAACAAGCCGATGGGTGGGATCTAAAATATGTCCGTTGGGATGGTTCTGATTGGTACATAACGCCAGTTGAGACCACTTTAGATGTTTATGGGGCACCATCTATCGCTATCGATGAATCTGGAATCCCTCATATTGCATTTAAGGTCGTGAATAGTTTCTGGAGCATTCTCTATCACGCATGGTGGAATGATTCATCATGGCAACAGGCAGGCGTGGATTCATTAGCTTGGGGTGATCTCGGTGAATGGAGTTCGATTGATATTGCCAGTGATGGCTACCCCCATATAGCCTATTCAGTATATACAGAGGACTATGATTGTTACTTAAAATATGCTTATCAGGATGCTTCCGGTTGGCACTATGAAATTGCTGACAGTCTACTCAGCGAGGAATATCGATATGTATCCCTTGCGTTAGACGCAGATAATCACCCTCATATAAGCTATTATCTGACTACTGCAGAAGAACTCAGATATGCTTTTTGGAATGAATCAATTTGGCAAAAGGAGACTGTAGATGCTGCAGATGACGTCGGTCAATATTCATCTATTGCTGTTGATGGCGGGGGAAATCCGCATATTAGCTATACGGACTACTGGGGCGTACCACCCACGAAATACACATATTGGGATGGTGAAGTGTGGCAGATAGAAGCTGTTGACCCTACTGAAGATGCGTTGGAGTTGTACACTTCCTTAGCTCTAGATGCTGATGACCAGCCACATATGAGCTATGGTGAATACAACGGACCTTTGAAGTATGCATTCAAAGATGAATCCTGGGAAACTGAAATCGTAGATGAGACTGTAGAGTGTGGTTGGACATCGATCTCCGTGGATGACAGTGGTTCCACTCATATAGCATATTTTGATGCGAATCAAGTGGTGCTCAAATATGCCAAAAAGAGCCCTGTTCCTGCTGATATAACGCCACCACCTGCACCCCAATCTCTGTCTACCACCTCGGGTCTAAACCAGATTTCGCTTGAGTGGTTAAGGAACATGGAAGCTGATGCAGCTGGTTATCGGATTTACGGCGGAAATTCTGCTGGCCCCACCACCTTAATCGACTCCACCACCAACAGCAGCGATACGACAACAACCATCCAGAATCTGTCCGGTGACACCACCTACTATTTTCGGATAACAGCTGTGGATACTGCCGGTAATGAGAGTGGATATTCAAACGAGGTTAGTGCGATTCCTGTCGGTATAAGCATGTGGCATGTTTCAACCACCGGCTCTGATGAAACTGGAGATGGAACTGAGGGTAATCCCTTCGCATCCATTCAATACACAATCAATTATGCAGGTAACGGTGACACTGTCCTGGTAAATCCGGGTACCTACATTGAAAATATCAACTACAACGGGAGAAACATTGTTTTGGGGTCACTGTTTTTGACAACGCTGGATACTTCCCACATATCCCAGACGGTGATTGATGGTAACAGTACTGGGAGAGTGGTAACTTTTGAAAATGGTGAGGATTCGACTGCAGTTTTAAGTGGATTTTTAATTATAAACGGAAACACTGTTGGTGATGGTGGCGGGATTTATGTTTATACAAGTAACCCCACGTTAAATCATTTAATAATTCAAAATAATCAAAGCGGAAGAGGCGGTGGTATTGCATGTATCAACAATTCCAATCCCATTATCTTTAGCGTACAAATAAAGAACAACTCGAGCAGTGAGGGTGGTGGTATCTATTGTAGAACCAATTCAAGTCCAAGAATCTATAATACACTCGTTTCATCAAATGTCAGTACAACAGAGGGTGGTGGTTTTAGTCTTGAGTGGGATTGTAATCCAAGTATAGAAAACGTTACGGTTTCGGGAAATATATCAATAGCGGGAGGTGGAATTAGAACAAATAATAGTTCCAATCCAATATTAACTAATGTGATTATATATGGGAATACAGCCCTCGAAAGTGGTGGTGGTTTCCATATTTATAATTCTAACCCAATATTAACTGATGTGACTATAAGTGGGAATACAGCAGTCAGCTATGGTGGTGGAATTTCCTGTGATGGTCAATCTAGCCCCATTTTGGAGAATGTAACTATCGAAAATAATGCTGCCGTAGATGGTGGTGGAATATTTCTTAGTTCTTCCAGCCCCAGTTTAATAGATGTTACTGTACGTTGGAATACGGCTGAACTGACTGGCGGTGGCATTGTATGTGATAATTGGTCAAACCCTAGTTTGGTAAATGTTACGGTGAGTGAGAATATGGCTATTGGCAATGGTGGTGGAATTCGTTGTCGAGAGAATTCTAGTCCAAGTATGGTCAATGTTACTATAAGTGGGAACACGGCTAATTACGGTGGCGGGATACACTGCCTAAATAATTCCAATCCAATTATCCAGGAGGCTTTTATAAGTGGGAATTCTACGCAAAATGGAGGAGGTATAGCCTGCAATTCATCCAGTCCCAGATTAATAGATGTTATTCTGTCTGGAAACTCAGCACTTAATCATGGTGGCGGAATTAACTGTTATAATAATTCTAGTCCAAGCTTGATAAACGTAACAATTAGTGATAATACAGCCGGTTGGGGTGGTGGGGTTGCCGTTTCGGCTAACAGCAATCCAGTATTAGTGAACACCATACTCTGGAACAATACCCCTGAGGAGATTGGATCTGGAGAGGGTCTAGATTCTATCACTATTGCCTATTCAAATGTATCTGGTGGACAAGAAAACATCACATTTGAGGACGGTGACACAATAATCTGGTTGCAGGGGAATATTGATGTCGATCCCCTGTTTGTTGATGGTGTATATGGTGATTTCCAACTACAGGATGAGTCACCCTGTATCGATGCTGGGACATCATTCTTTATCTGGGGAGCTGACACCCTGATTAATTCCGGCCTGGAAGATTATATTGGCTGGGCACCTGATATGGGTGCCCTTGAGAACCAATCAGGTATCAATAACGGGGATGGCTTACTTGCCTATTACCCTTTCAATGGCAACGCGGATGATGGAAGCGGGATGGGGCATGATGGAGAAGTCAACGGATCATCTTTGACCCGTGATAGATTCGGTCATTATAATAGTGCCTACAGCTTCGATGGCGTGGATGACTACATAGACCTGGGTGAAGCTGCAAGTATTATTCCTGAGAACGCTTCACTATCCATTTCTATTTGGGTTGTGCCACATGATGTTTCTGCTATTTATACCTTACTGAGCTGTGAAACTAACGACCGGGGATTCAAGCTGTACTATCGCCCCTACGATGGTGACATGATAAACGCATACATTGACGAGGTTCCCATCCATGGTGATGCAGCCAACACTCCAGCGGGTAGGTGGAGTCATCTCGTTATGACCTGGTCGTCTGAAACGGGTTTTAATCTATATATCAATGGCACTTTTGCAGGCGGGGCAGATATGGACGCCTGGGGGTATTACAGTGCCGCTGATCCTCTTTTTCTCGGTGCCCATTGGGAAGGGGGAGTGACCAATGCTCCTTATGATGGGATTCTCGATGATATCCGTATCTATGACCGTGCTCTGACCCTGGGGGAAATTAATTCTCTTTATCACGAGGGTGGTTGGCCTCCGGAACCTCAGATCATATCAATCGTTGACCTTCCGGAAGATCAAGGTGGTTGGGTTTGGATTGAGTTTGAAAAATGTCTGTTGGATCAAGGCTCACTAACTGCAGGATCATACACCATTGAAAGACTTGATCCACATAGTTGGACTGCTGTCCAATCTATTACGGCAGTTGGTCTGGAAAACTACCTGGCAGAAGCTCGAACTCTTGTTGATTCTTCCCACACAGGTGATGGAATTACACAGTTTAGAGTTCAAGTCTCCACCACCATGGGTGATTACGTCAGTGCTCCGGCCGAAGGCTACTCCGTTGATAATATCGCACCAGCGGTCCCCACGAGCATCATTGCGATTGTTGATCATAACTGGGATGTGACAGTGAATTGGTCCCCGGCTATCGATCAGGATTTCGCCAGTTTCAAAGTATATCGCAGCATAACGGCTGAATTTGAATTATCAGACGAACTGCTCATTGAGGAAACTGCAGACAACTTCCTGGTAGATCCCTTATCTGAAATCGGTGAGTTTTACTATCGTGTCTCAGCGGTGGATGTCCATGGCAATGAGAGTGGTGGTTCTGAAGCGGCTTCTGTAGTAGTCGTTTCATTGGATACTCAGATAATCCCTGTGGAATTCACGCTGGAGCAGAACTATCCAAATCCATTTAATCCAAGTACAAATATTTGCTATGGGATACCCGAAGATTCACAAGTTTCTCTGATCATTTATGATGTCCAGGGAAATGTCATTCAGACCTTGGAATCAAGCAGACGATCAGCTGGCTGGTACAAGGTTGTATGGGATGGTGAAACTGCTAAAGGTAAATCCATTAGTACAGGTATTTATTTTGCCAGACTCGTGGCAGGCGATTACACTCAGGTGATTAAGCTCGTTTATCTGAAATAATCTGCTGATCATAAAACACTGAAACATCGTCTAGGGGTCAGCTGCTAATACCCTGGTGACCACAATGCGATTAATGATCTGGCTTGTTTGTACACATTCTCCACAGTAATACCAAATTTTTCAGCAAGGATGGCTCCAGGGGCTGATGCACCAAAATGATCGATGCCAATAATCTTGCCCTCGCGACCTACAAATTTTTCCCACCCTATAGAACAACCGGCCTCCACAGCGAGACGCGCATGGCATTCTGCTGGAAAAACAGAGACTTTATAGGCATCATCCTGCTGTTCGAAAAGCTCCCAGGACGGAAAACTTACCACGCGGACCTTTTTGCCTTCCTGGGCAAGCCTTTTACCAGCCTCCAGCGAGACCCACACTTCTGAACCACTGGCCATAATAATGATATCATGACATGCAGCTGAATTTTCCCAAATCGTGTAGGCTCCCTGCTTAAGGTTTTCAGCCGAGGCCAAGACCTTGCGATCAAAAATGGGCAGATTTTGGCGTGTTAAAAGCAGGGCTGTCGGTCCGGATTTATTTTCCAGGGCAGCCACCCACGCCTCCTTGGTCTCAGTCGCATCCGCAGGACGAATAACTGTCACATCAGGTGTAATGCGTAGACTCATGAGTGTTTCCACAGGCTGGTGAGTAGGTCCATCTTCACCGACATAAATGCTGTCATGCGTATAAACATAAATCACAGGTAAATTCATCAATGCAGCCACCCGGGTTGTTGGTCGCACATAGTCAGCAAAGACCAAAAATGTGGCTCCGTAAACACGAAATCCACCATGCAGCTGGATGCCATTCATGATAGCGCCCATACCCGTTTCCCGTACTCCATAATGCAGGTTACGACCTTCGAATGAATCCTTGCCGATATCACCCCAGCCTTTGAGATACGTGTTGTTGGAAGGTGCCAGATCAGCAGATCCACCTACGAGGTATGGAACAGCCTTCGCAAGGTCCTGCAAGACCTTTCCAGAAGCGGATCGAGTTGCCATGGAGCCACCAGCTTCGAAATCCTCTATCTTACTGGCCAGATCAGTTGGAACATCTCCTCGCAAGCATAACTCCCATTCAGCAGCTTTTTCTGGGTGAGTCGATAAGTATGCAGTGAAAAGATCATTCCACGCTTGCTCGCGCTGCAGGTTTACGGTCGCAAGTTCAGTGAAGGTTGTCCTAACCTCTTCAGGCACGAAGAATTTCTCAGGTGACATATCAAGAGCTGCCTTGGTGAGTGCGATTTCATCTTCTCCCAGGGGTGCACCATGTGCCTCGTGTGACCCCGCCTTGTTGGGAGATCCAAAAGCGATAGTTGTATTACAGATGATCACTGAAGGCTTACTGGTTTCATCCTGAGCCATTTGAATGGCAGCGCTGATGTCATCATAGTCATGCCCATTGACGCGTTGCACGTGCCAGTCATAGGCCTCCATGCGCTTTTCAACATCATCGGTGTAGGTGATGCGGGTATCACCCTCAATGCTGATATAATTCTCATCATAAAACAGGATCAGCTTCCCCAATTGATGATTTCCGGCCAGCGAGAAAGCTTCGTGGGAAATACCTTCCATAAATTCACCCTCAGAAGCGATAACATAGGTAAAATGATCTACGATCTTGTGCTCCGGAGTATTGAAACGTGCTGCCAGCATTTTCTCGGCGAGTGCCATACCAACCGCATTGCCACAACCTTGACCCAGGGGCCCCGTTGTTACTTCCACACCTGGTGTATGTCCATATTCAGGATGACCAGCAGTTTTACTGCCCCACTGGCGGAAGCTCTTAAGCTCATCCATGGATAGATCATAGCCTGAGAGATGCAGCAAGCTGTATATCAGCATTGAACCATGGCCGGCAGAAAGAACAAAGCGATCGCGATCAGCCCATTCAGAATTCTGGGGATTATGCTTTAAATATTTTGTCCATAAGACACTGGCGACATCTGCCATTCCCATAGGAAGACCGGGGTGACCGGAGTTAGCGGCTTGAATACCATCCATAGCAAGTCCGCGTATTGTGTTGGCGACATGTTGAAGATTCAGCATTTCTACTCCTGTAATTTCTCTCTGATAAATCAGTAATAATATCTATAAATCATATTTCCAGAGATCTAGGCTCGGGGTTTGATCTTCCAGGTAAATGCCAATAGGATTATCCCCATGACTGTGGAAGCTAAGATACTAAAAATAACAAAATTCCAACCGGTCTCGAGACCATAAAGCTCACCATAATGATCAACCATCCAGCCAAAGCCCTTCGCCTGAACTGAACGACCGATATAACCAAAAAGGCCGATAAACCCAGCAGCCGTACCGACGGCTTTTTTAGAAGTAAGGTCAAGACCTGATAAAGCCAGTAACATGACTGGTGGATAGATAAAAAAGCCAATGATGACGAGCATAGCCATGTCAAAATTCAAATTGCCCGGGGGGTTCGCATAGAGACCATAAAAGGCAAAGAGGATGGGGATCATACACAAAAGACTTACCATACCACGGCGACCTCCCAGACGGTCGGACAGCCAGCCCATGAGCAGGGTTGAAGGTATTGCCCCGAATTCAATGAATAGAATGGCAACGCCACCACTCATGAGGGTAGCTCCCTTCATTTCCCTGAGATACATGGGACCCCAATCCAGCATACTATAGCGTACGATATAAACAAAAAAGTTGGCGATGGCTACGATCCACAGCATCTTGTTCTTTAGAATATTGTCAATAAAAAGTGCACGCGTTGAGAGCTCTTCTTCGTGTTTGAGCCCCTCTTTTTTCTCAAGCTCTGAATAGTCATTCTTGTACTCTTCAATCGGTGGTAATCCCAATGATTGAGGGGTATCACGTAAACGCCAGTACAGATAAGCCGAACCCAATAATGCAATGGTTCCCGGGAAGTAGAAAGCAGCCTGCCAGCCAAAACTGGACGCCGCATAGGCCGCCATGATTCCTGCCAGCCCCCCTCCTACATTCGTCGCAACATTCCAGATGGCGAACATAGAACCACGTTCTCTTAAACTATACCAGTGACCAAGTGAGCGACCACAAGGTGGCCAGCCCATACCCTGGATAAAGCCATTCAGGGACCATAAAAGGAGGTGGATCCAGTATACTTCCATCCCACCAAAGGCAAAATTCACCAGCCCAGATAGTAAGAGACCCGTAGCCATAAATTTCCGAGGATCAGAACGATCTGAAAGCGAGCCCATAAAAAATTTCCCAAGACCATAAGCAATAGCCGAAAGCGCCAGGATATTTCCGATCATATTGTGATCGTAGGACAGGGCGGACCCAATATCTTTGCTCACCGTAGACAGATTGTTACGTACCAGATAGAACATCACATAACCCATAAATGTGGATTCCATGGTACTCCAGCGATAGCGCGTATAGGTCTTCGCGATTTTATCTTCAGCTATACGGTCAATATGTGGAGCAGGTGCGTAAAACTTTTTAATCCAATCTAGCATATTTAATTCCTAACATATTCTATTACAACGCTATGCTTAATCACCTGATCATCTGGTGAATGAGCTCAAGTTAGATAACAGCCAACCCATGCTGGGTGCCACTCGATCATGTATCAATTTTCAACGCTGAATCTGGTATATATAAACCTCGTGTATCTCGTGATCATAACCCGGGTAAAATCCCTGGGGAATTCCCTGAATGATCCTGGCGCCACGATTCATCAAGACGGCCATTTTTTCCGCCTGTGGTAAAATGCATAATCCTTCAACTTCCCCAGCGCGCTGGAATTCGGCCAGAGTCTTTTCAAGCACAACAGATGAAGACGCCTCTGAATCCACTTCCCCTAGTTGAATGATATAGACATGATCCGGATTATTAAGCTCAGCATCACCATCGTCCGCAGTCAAATACAGGTATTCTCCGGCAACATTAATGCCCTGGATCTGGAAGGGAATAGGATCCAGGCTCAGATGGCCGAGATAGTCTCCTGTAATCAGATCGTAGCGATACAGACGCTCACCCTTCAGCCAGTCAGCTAACCAGATGCACTGGTTCAGCGTATCCACGGCAATGCCACAGACCTCTACCTGGCCAGAGTTTGCTTCCCAGGGGATGGAGCGTTTGACCCTGAGCGTTTCCAGATCATAAATAACGATCTGTATGTTTTCTCCACGTCCATTGACAAAGTTTTCAGCTCCGGCATAGAGCTCACCATTGAAGACATCTATGTCTCCAAGATGATTCATGGCTCCCTCCAGCCCCTCAAATGGTGAGGTGTTACTCAGGAGCAGCTCACCGGACATCGAGTATTTATACAGAGCTTTGCTGCCACTGATATAATAGGCCTTGCCATCACTGGCCACACCCTGCCGACCTTCTACCTGAAAAACAGTATCCAGGGTATAGTTAGACGGGCTGTGTGGTCGGTGATCTGGCCGTGGTGTACAGGTCCAGAAGACCATGAGACCGATCAATAATCCTGAGAGCTGTAGGCCCCTTTTGAGGCTATAAATAGCCAAATTATTTCTTCTCGCTCAAGAATGTCCTCCAGCGATCGGGATGATTGGTAATTGGGCTATCAATTTTCAGTTTGTACAATCGTTCCATCTCTTCCGGCTCATCAACTTTGCCCCAGACATGAACTTTTTTGCCAGCAGCATGGGCTTTTTCCACAAATTCTTTGGTGACCAACTTATTCTTGACACTTAAAAGGTCCACATCAGCTACAAATACATCCCTGTCTTTAGGCATCTTTGAAAAAATGTATCCCACAGTAAAAGATGGATCGAGGGCTCTGATCTTGTCCACAGCATCCAGATTAAAGGATGTGATGATACACTGATCGGCAAAATTCTTTTCCTGAAGTACTTCCAATACATGCTCGGTGAGACCGTCCTGATGACCATTCATCTTGATCTCAACATTTAGCTTCATACGTCCGTTTACCGAATCAATAATATCCGCAAATAAGGGGATGGGTTCGCCTGCATAGGCTTCACTCTTCCAGGATCCCACGTCAAATCCTACAATACTGTCATAAGGCATATCCCAAACATTGGATGAATCCCCTGCAGTACGGATATAATTTTTATCATGGAAGAGGACCAATACATCATCGGCAGTTTCTTGAACATCCAGTTCGGCATATTCAGCGTTCATCTCCATGGCCAGAAGATAGGCTGACATTGTGTTTTCAGGAGCCACTCCTGAGGCGCCCCGATGGGCTGTTATAAGAATCTCATGTTGACTACATCCAGTCATGATAATGAGCATAAGACTAATAATTATAGATTTGATGATGTTCATACGATCTCCGTTTTTTATCAATTTTCTTGTCTGAGGGTTTTCTCTACAGCCCCCAAATGGGATCCGGTGTAGCAAAAGCACTTCTTAAATATGGCAGGCCCAACTTAAAGAAATAGGTATCAAGTCCCTGCGCCTTACCGGGATTATCAATTTCAAGTTTACTTAACTCATCAGAGAATACTTCGATTTCAACGTCACTTTTTAAGCTGTCGACTCTTTCATCCAAAACTTCTTTGGACCTCAAAATGGTCAGACGTTGCTGCAGTTGATTCCAACGTGCATCCCCGGGTTTGAGGGAGAGCTGTTGAGCCTGAATATAGTTTTGCATTTCCAGGTCGTCAGGTGTTGTCACGAGCTTAACTTGCTCAATGAAAGCCTGAACTATCAGCTTCTCTTCCCAGCTTGCCAACTCAGACTGAATGGTACGATCCCGATCAAAGCCGCGTTGGATACCTTCCTTTTCAAGATAATAGTCCCGTAGGGCAATACCGATCTCCTGACGAAGCTCAGCGGCAAAATCGTGTTTACTCTCAGCCTCGATATAAAAGGGTTTGAGCAGGAGTTGTTCCAGTAGAATCTGGACCGTGATATCACCCTGATTGCTGCGAACCGCTACTTCTTCCCCACGGCGGTCAATTTCATTAAGAATTGCTTCTGCTGTGATCTCATATTCGGGATTTTGGTGATTGGAGAACGCCTGTTCCTCCAAGGGCAGGTTCACATACAAATCGTAGAGTGAGTTAACCATAAAGGCGAAGACTTCACCCTCTACTTGGATATCCAGTGGGTCCATGAAGTCTTTAATAAAAAGGCGTGACGACGCGAGGCGTTTGCGATGATCCAGTACCTTGTAGAATCGATCATGATATTTTTGATAATCATTGGGGTCAATGATCTCTTGAAGCCGATCATTGCAGTATGCTATGGCATAAGCATTCCCGATGGAGATGATGTCTGAATAGGTGTTGACCTTCAAGTCGAATAGTTGAGCGTTGAGAGGTTCTGGTAATTCACCTTCTCGTACATAATCCGTTGAATCAAAAATAATGATGGATCGTATGTCGTTATCAAGTGCTGACTGCACACGATCAAATTCAAGCCCGCCGTCCAGTTTTTGCAGGCACTGCATCATAGCATTCCTGTCCTGGCTGATGATAAAATTGGCACGTATACTCAAGCGAGACTTTTCAATCGCTTCTTTTATTTCCTCATCAGTCACTACGATTTGATCATGCACTTCGCTTTTGAACATCTGCTCAACCACGAGCTCTTGTTTTAACAGACGCAAGGCCTTGGTGATGCGCATATTCGAACTATAGATACTGTCATTTTTAAGCTCTGCCGCCAACAGTTCCTCAGCGATCATGGCATCCAGGAAACTTTGCATTGGGTGGTCAATATCTTTCAGTGATGAGGAACCCGCGTTGTAGCTGTTGATGAATTCCTGGGTTCTTATCTCGGTCTGTCCAACTTTTGCCAGAATTTCCCCGCCCAGTTGATCCGTTTTCTGCTCACAGGCAGTGAGTAGCATAAGCAGTAAGATGGGCAAGCGTTTAAATTTGCATAAGGTCATTGGCTTAATTCTGCACTTCGATATCAATTTGGGCTGTTGCGCTGGTGGTCTTAACCTGACACGTATAGGTGCCTGCAGGGACCAATATCCCATCCAAATCATCTTTTTTCCAGTGTAGCCAATAGCGGCCCTGCTGAGCGTGACCATCAATGAGAGATTTGATCAATTTTCCCTGACTGTTGTGAATACTTATATCATAATCGCTTTCGCTGGGCAGGTCCAGACGAATCATCAGGGGGACCTTCTGAGAGCGTGCCGGATTAACGGTTAGCATTAACACCTCCGGGGGTGTCATATCCACATTTGACAGTTTTCTCGGATGCTTATTGATGACGAACTCATCCATGATGTTTTGATCTTTATCCCTGACAGTAAAGCTGAGTTCTGAACTGTCAACATCGATTATACAGTAGTGATAATTGTTTTTTCGCTTCCTGATATCAACAATATTGCGGACATTCGTATTCTGGGGACCACCACCGCCACCACTGACGATATGGGTAATGCCATCCACGTAAGCGCGTTCGTAATCATGAATGTGTCCAGAGAAGTACATGTCCACATCATATTTTTTGAATAGCGGCCAGAGGTACTCCCTGTTCAAAATGTAATCAACAGGGTAGACTGCTGAGAATATGGGAATATGCCCGGCGACCAACAACCACTCTGCAGCCTGTGCTTCTGGTGATTTGAGCTGTTCTTCAAGCCAGCGAAATTGAGCACTGCCAGGGGTGATATCAGGAAAATCTCTTTCTGAGTAAGCCGCTAAATTATTATCAATAAAGATGAAAAAGGTATTACCATAAGTAAAACTGTAGTAGACCTCATGCTCATTCTCCGGGAAAGAAAAGTATTCCTTAAAATACCTGGAATAGGCCGGATTTTGTTCTGGCGAGTCTGCGTACTTTTGACCATAAAGTGTATTATTCTCATGATTACCAAGAGCTACGTAAACCGGGGTTGAACTGATAAGATCCTGCAGTGGGTTGAAATATTCTGTGTCCCAGTCAGGGCGTAGACCACTGTTCACCACATCTCCGGAATTAATCACAAAGTCTGGAGCTTCCTCGGTAATGCTGGCAACAATCTCCTGATGGCGCAGAAAATTCGTTCGATTGTCTCCGTATAGTGCAAAACGGAAGGGTTCAGAGGCCGATTTTGCTGCCTGGAATTGGACCCAGTCACTCATTAATGTTCCAGAGGTTACCCGGTAGAAATACTGCGCTCCAGCTTGTAGACCCGTCAAGGTGAGCTCATGATTGAAGGCCAGGTTTTGAGAGCTGACTACTTGCGTTTCAGTCACTGACAGACCAAATTCAACCTGGGAATTCTGAACAAGGTTTGTGCGCCACATAACCACAGCACTGTCACCCAATACATTCTGTAGATAGGGTTTACGATCAAACTGCAGAGCTTGCTCATCATGTTTGATTTCAAATTTGTCATAAACGCTTATATCATCAAGAAATGAAGCATCATTATGATAGGATGAGAAGCCCACATTACCATGATCAAAACTGGTATCAGCAATAGCGAAATAGATTTGCCCGTCGAGATAAACTTTGATGGAATCCCCACGGACATCGATACTGATATTAAAGCGACATTCCGGCCACATTTCTTCAATATGCCCAAGCGTGTGGAACTCTCCATTGATTCGTTTTTCCAGGCGAATCTTGGAAACCTGTGAGGAGAGACTGAATCGGTAATAATTCTGAGGATCCTGATAGCGAAATAAAACACCAATATAATCGTCATCCGTAGAGACAACATTTGCCGAGAGGGTATAATCCGTCCACTCAGTTTCTCCGGCCACAGCATGGGTGCCGAGTTTTCCTTTGCCAATATTGCTGGTCTGAATCAAATATCCCTGATCAACGAACCAGTTGGAGATCTCATCCTCCACATCATCATGGATGACCCAGTCGGAGAAGTCAGCATCTTCAAAATCTTCATGCCACAATAGTTTTGGCTCAGCTGTTGTTCGATGGTGATCTATCCAGATAGCGCAGGTGTTTATCCCGGCAAGGATGAGGGTCACCATGATGCTGAAGAGAAAGAACTTCCGGCTCATGCTCTTTACTTCACATAACTTATTTTGATCTGGCTGTTGCCATAATCGGTGGTAATTAAACAGGTATAAATACCACTGGGAGCCACTCTCCCATTTGCATCGTCACCATCCCAATGCAGCCAGTATGTTCCTGCTTGTGCGAAGCCATCAGCCAACACTTTAACGGGATGACCCATAATATCATATATGGTAATCGTGTATTCGCCTGCCTCGGGCAATGAAAACTCAACCATTGTGGAGGCATTGAATGGATTGGGATAATTGAACAATTTCAAGCGCTGGGGCTGCACGGGTTCTTTACCGGATACAGCGACTGGATCTTTGTTGATGATAAATTGATCTAATAAAATTTGATTTTGATCTTTGATCTGAAAGCCAAGCAGCGAACCATTCACCTGAATCATGCAGTAATGATAATTGGCTTCATGTATGGTGATCTCAGGGATCGACCGTACCCGAGGGCTCAAGGGACCACCTCCCCCACCACTAATAATATGATGGAGACCTTCTGAATAGCCTCTTTCATAGTCATGAATATGACCGGCAAAGTATATATCTACACCATAGTCAAGGAGCAGGGGTAAAATCACCTCTCGATTAAGCGGATAATTATTGCTGGTGCCCACGGAATAAACAGGGACATGACCCAGGACAAACAGCCATTCCGCCTCTTGTGCAGCAGCTGATCCCAACTGTTCCTCGAGCCATGAATATTGGTCACTCTCTTCATCAAGAGCAGGGTAATTAGCGTCGGGATACGCCGCAATATTGTTGTCCAAAAAGATGAAGAAGGTATTTCCATATTCGAAGGAGTAATAATGTTCATGATCTGGATCAGGAAAGGCAAAGTATTCACTAAAATGAGAGGATTCCTTCTCATGGTTTCCAATGGAAACGTAGATGGGCATGGTTTTGATCAGATCCGCCATGGGATTAAAAAACTCCGTGTCCCAGTCCGATCGGTGTCCATACTGGACCACATCACCCACATTGATCAAAAAGTCTGGAGTCTCCTCGGCAATAGCTGCTGAGATTTCTCCATGCCGTAAAAAATTTGTACGATTGTCCCCCAGCAAGGCAAAACTAAACGGATCATCGGGAAGACTGGCCGACCTGAAGGAGGACCACTCACTGACCTGAGCATTTGAAAACACACGGTAGACATATTCCTCATCTCTAAGCAGACCCCTGAGTACAATCTCATGATTTTTGGTGGCAGTCGTTAGCCCTATCAATTCTGACTCGGTCGTGGACAATCCATATTCAACAATCGAGTTTGTATGCAGATTGGTTCTCCACATCACCGTGGCACTATCACCCAGAACGTTCTGCAGATAAGGTCCCCGGTTGATGACCAGACTATTGTCTAATGGTTGTATGCTCAGGCGATCATAAACCTCAATATCATCAAAGAACGATCCATTGTTATTGATGGTGGTAAAACCAACCCGTCCTGCTGCAAAACTGGTATCAATTACAGCGAAGTATGGTTGATTGTTCAAATAGACTGAGATTGAATCATTCTGGACATCAATAGAGATGTTATAGGTGCATAGCGGCCACATCATGTTGACTTGATCCATGGTTTCCAGGATACCAGCTACCCGTTTTTGAAGGCGAATTCTACCTGCTTGTGAAGAGACCACAAGACGATAATAGTTTCCGGCATTCTGATAGCGAAAAATCACACCAAGGTAATCATCATCCGTAGAAACAACATTTGCCGACAACGTATAGTTATCCCAGCTTGCCAACCCTGCCACAGCATGGGTACCCAATGAATTTTCACCTATATTGGTGATCTGATTCAGGTATCCGCCATCCACAAACCAGTTCGAGGGTCCGGTTGCGTCGTCATAGAAAAGCCACCCCTCAGCATCACCATCTTCAAAATCGTCAGACCAGAGTAAATTCGATGTGGTTTGCCCGTATAAACCAGCTAGTCCAATTACCAGATAAATCATTAATATTTTTTTAATCACTGGGATGATCCTTGCAATTGTAATAATTATAATAGCACGACATGCCGGTCATATCAGTTCGATTTTAAGAAAGTCATCATTATGCAGCTTCCCTGGACCTGGCTTGTTCAAGAGTCGCCTCAATCTATTTGATTGAGACAATTTTCTTCGTCATCAATGGCTGGCCATAGCTCTCAAAGATCACGAGATAGATCCCACTGGAGAGGTTCTGGGATGACCAGTTTATTTGGTAACTACCCTGGGAATGGGAATGTTCTTCAAGAAGGGTATCAATCAGACATCCCCGCACATCAAAAACTTTTACACCGATACTCATATCTGATTCCAGGTCATAACGAATGGTGATGCCAGCGTTAAATGGATTTGGAAAGGCTGAGACCAATAGATGATCGGGGAGTTGGACGTATTCATCTTCTTCGATAGCCACAGCGCTTGTGTCAACATCCTCAAAAAGGACATCCTGGGTAATCTCAAAGATATAAGGGTAGAACTGATTCCAAGGCGAATAATAGGTGCGCAACTGGTAGGTCCGTGAACTTGATTCAGAAACGGTGATCATATCGCCCGCCGTATTAAATGACAGATCTTCTCCCCCAGCTGGCAAATCAAAAACACGCTCTGCCACACTTAAATCCTGGGGTCGCAGTTGGTCTTTCCGGAATCGATGTATCTTACTAAAATTGGTCCCACCATAGCTGGTGTGTACAAATAAATACTGTTCACCCCCATATTCTGTCCAACCAGCTCCTTGATTGGTATTGGGAATCTCATAGCGTGAAGGTGATCCACTGAGATCAATATCTCCATTTTCATTAATAGGATATCCCAGTAGGAAGGCGCGGTCTGCAGTATTATAACGACCCCAGCTTGCTACCCACAGCGTATCATTAAAATAATCCAGGTTTGAGGAAAGCATGGAGTATTCATGGATAGGATTCAGGTCAAAATATTTGCCGCCTGTTGGATCATATTCGGGTAATTCACATTTGTAAACGACATTCTCTGAGCCCACATAAAGATAGCCGGCACAATACGCCATTGAAGGCACATGTCCATAAACTGGACCTGAGGTAAATCTGAAACACCTCCGAACACGATAATTTTCGGCTGGATTCATTTCAACTACAATGGAATTATTGCCACCAATATCGCCATCAATATCCTTGTGATACATCGACATGTAGACCATGTTCTCCTCAACTGGAGCACGTCTATCCTCATAGGTGGAAGCCAATCCCTGGGGAATATAAAAATCGTTTGAATATGGCACAAAAGCGCGCTTCCCCACTTCAGTGGGGCTGGATGTGATCAGCTTATCAAAGTTACGCTCGAGGTAGAGTGGCATGCCAAAAAATTCGCTCCCATCGAAGACCGGAAAAGCGGTGAGATATTCTTCTGAACGGCTGTATCCATTTAGGCTGACACCCATCATCTTACCCTTAAAGGAAGATCCATATGACCGTGGATCAGGTGAAGCACCAACAATGACCTGTGAATTAATCATGGTGAAGGCAGGGGGAATATCCACAATGAGTTCTGTATCATGAACCAGAGAAACGCCGTTAACGTAAACCTCGAATTCGGCATAAGAATTCGCAATACGATTTATCCAGTGAATTTGACTCCAGGTTGCCGTTTCAATTTCTACTTCTGATTGCAGGACGAATAATGAATCCACATAATAACGGTGAATATTCAGAAAATTATTTTCCAGAAATACTGTAATAAAATGGAAACTCGAACTATCACCCCAGCTGATGATGGTCCCGTCTTCCGCCTCTGGTTTGATCCAGAGATCACCATTGATTTCATGATTTCCAATATAACTCATGACCACTGCATTATTTGAGATCATGCTGGATGAATCGGAAAGAAATTGAGCACTTTTAGGTTTACTAAGCCCCCACCCCCCAGAACCACGAGCCGGTACTTCTACTGAATCCAATTCATCCGCAATAACAATATCCACCATGCTGACCTGATCGTGATAAATGGAAGCCAGGGGCAAGGATGGGGCAAATCTAAAGAGGGGATGATTTTGAGCGAAGATAGTTGAACTCGCTAGGAGTGTTAGAAGTAGTAATAAAAGGACGGGGTGTTGCGAAGATTTCAATTTTTCCTCGGTTCTTAGATAACAGGTGGATGATTGCTGATGCAATCATCCACCTGTGTTACAATGAAATTTATTCCAATGATGGATTATTTCATCAAGATCATTTTCTTGGTCTCAGAGAATCCAATGGAATTCAGTGAGTACAAATACACACCCGATGGTGCCAGATTACCGGCATGGTCAAGACCATTCCAGGTAAATTCATAGTGACCAGGGGTGACCTTCTGGTCCATCAACTGTGCAACAATCTGTCCCTTGATATTATAGATCGTCATGGTGACATAAGTGAAAGTCGGCACTTCAAAACCAATGGTCGTTGATGGATTAAAGGGGTTGGGATAACAATCTTCCAGACGCCACTGAGCTGGAAGTTCACCATTTCCATCATCGACTGCAAGAAGGGTACAGATATTGTCTACCTCATCGAATGATGTTGAGGGCGAATTCTCCAAATCAGAAATGGTCAAATGCTGAACAAATGCATCCACGACAGACATGTCTCCATCTGGATAACGTGTAATGGATGTATTCTGACCTGCATTCGCTGCTGATTCAACACGCATATTAAAATAGATATCCACTGTAGAGGCTGATTTGGGAACTCCACGACCAAAGTGACTGCCATAGTTCACATACATGGCATATGACGTGTCAGGAGAAATCAAGACAACACATTCACCTGCATTGGGAAGACCATTACCGATATCATTCATGTGAGAACTATCTGATAAGAAGGCATGGGTCAGCAGTGGGTCGGAATTCCAACCAACAGCAGGTCCAATGGATAGATCTCCACCACCAAAGACGGTCACGAACTCACCACATCCCAAGATATAGCCATCGGGGAAGGTGAAGCTAAACTGTTCATCATCACCCAGTCTCCAGCCACTCATGTCAACATCTTCGCTGCTAACATTGAGCAATTCGATATACTCATCCTGTTCGGCATGTCGAATCCAATCACGATTAGCATCCCCATAGATGGGATCTGTAGACGGATCAGCATTGATCTCATTGACAATGATGGAGGGTGGAAGCTGGAAGGCGGGTAGAAAATTTGCTGTGATCGTTTTGGACTTCGTCATGGCAGTATAAATTGGATTTACCAGGGCAATTTCATCGCCTTCCCAACCTGAGAAGACAAAGCCTTCTGCAGGAACGGCAGTCAAAGTAACAAAATCACCGTAGCCAAACTCTGTCATAGTTGCGCTGACTGAATCGAGCTCAACTGTTCCTCCACCAACCGGAGAACTCAACAAAGTGAGCGTAAATGCAAGTCGATCCACACCATCAAGACTTAGACCAGGAGAATAATCACCTGCAGCTACTGTGTTGTGCTCAACAAATGGATCGTCTCCTTCAAAACTGGCATCGGGGAAACGGGTAAGCGAATTATCATTGGCTGCGTTGGCTGTGGTCACTCCGGAAAATTCCCAGGTTACATCTCCAACCACAGGTGTAGCACTGCCGCCCCAGGCCAGATATGCATCGTCAACACCGTTATCTGAAAGTACAACGACGGCATCTCCAGCATCATTCAGGCCATTTCCGATCATTCCTCCTGCAGTAAAGACTTTAGTGAGTAGCGGGTCGCTATTATAGCCGGCAAAACCACTTACATCTCCTCCGCCAAAGATGGTAATAAATTGGAAGGGTTGAACAGTATAGCCAGATGGGAAGCTAAAATTTTGAACCTCACTATCACCCGCGGTCCATCCAGTAAGATCAACTGGATTTGAGCTAAGATTGATGAGCTCAATAAATTCATCCTGAGCAGCATCTGTGGTCCCGTCCCCATTAGCATCACCATCAGTAGCAGGGTCTGCAAGCACCTCATTGATCACGATCTTGGGATCGCGTTGTACAGTTACCCATTCAGGGATGGCTGGGACATCACCTTCGTATCCAGCAACATCAGCCCCTCCTAGAATTCCGTCAAATCCATAGCCGGTGGCATCGGTGGCGATAAGACCTTCACCATCATCAAAATGCCAGAGTGCGACGGTGTAACCGTCAACAGTGAATGGTTCCTCAGCGGGGATAAAATCTTCAGTGTATCTTGCAGTAGCAGAAATCCGAACCTCATCGATCATGCCTCTCCAGGTTTCGTAACGATCAAAATGATGATCCTGGGCACCTGAACCGATGGTAATGATTTGATCACCATTGGTTACTGGCAGGCAAACTTCACCATCGGAGTTGGGTTCTACATCTGGAGATTGAACACCGTTGATAAAAAGACGCATAGAATCAGCGACATCCCAGACGTAGGCCACATGATACCAGCGGGGTAAGAACACTGGTGTAATCGATGAAAGATCCTGGGTGGGATAATTGACAGCGTCTCCACTTTGAACAAAGCATTTCATATCACCTTGACCTCGAATCCAGTGCATTCCCATATCACCAGGCCAATTACCAGAGATATTCTTGCAAAATAGATAGGTATAATCAGGGTCATGTGTATCTGACTTAAAAATTGAATCGGGTTTGAACCACATCTCCACGGTGCCAGCGTCAAGCTGACCAGGCCACAGGAGGGGTGTATCCGGTACAATGACACGATCATGTTCCCACCAGCTAAAATGTAGAGCACCATCCCACTGTGCCTGACTCGTCATGGGGAATGACAGAACCAGCATAAAAACTGCCAGGTGAATCATTCGAATGGTTGATTTCATAACACCATCTCCTTGTATTTTCTTTTTCTGACCTAAAATTTAAGGTCTATTGAAAAGCGTTGTACTGTTCCCAGTAAGCCCCAGGCTGACCAGGCATAATTAAAACCTACTTGCATTGAATTGCCGATTTGCGGGGCAAGCCCAAAACCAGCTGATAGACCATTTTCGGTATGGTCGTCAAATAATGATTGATACCCCATGCGAGCCACGATCATACTACCCACGGCCCACTCCAATCCCAGATCCAACGATTCTACACTATTGCTGGGGTGGTTTAGATCTGCTGCCAGGGTTACATGTTGTCCCAGGAATGGGGAAAATGAATATGCCAGGCCAAAACGAAAAAGCAGGGGTAATGGAAACTGATCCGTTTCCAGCAAAATATTCAGACGATCATTTGAATAATGGGTCTCATCTGCATCAAAGGGGCGTCTCAGGTCCCGACCGGTCATTTGCAGTTCGGAACCATAGTTGGCAATGGTGGTACCGATTCGGAGACCTTCAATCTGAGTATTATAGAGGACACCCACATCGATGGCGAAGGCGCTGGCAGATTCATGCCAGAGTTGCTGCAGGATATATTTCGTCGTTAACCCAAAGGAAAATTTATCTGTAACCGTTGCTGCAACAGTGGCAGCCAGAGCCATATCAGAAGCCGCATAGAACTCACCTGTCCCCTCGGGTAGTTGGATGGTTCTTACAGGTTGTTTATCCGCATAATTCAGGACATTCATACTCAGGCCAACAGCAAAACGTCCTCCCATGGGAATCACAGCACCAAAATATTCGTGTGCTGTACCTGCCAGCCATTCAGTATAGTTGGCAGAAATGGATATTTTCTTCAATTGCGTGATCCCGGCAGGATTCCAGTACAGAGCGGATACATCATTTGCGATGGCTGTGAAAGCACCGCCCATAGCCTGCGAATTTGCACCGACACCGATCTCTAAGAAGGCTGCTGCCGACGTTCCTACATTTGAAACTTCCTCAGTATAGTTCGCTCCACCAAATGATTCGTCATCAGTTTGTGAAAAGAGGGTCACGCAAAACATGCTCAAGAGCAGGATCAATGTGTTTGCAGTTTTATTAATTTTCATCACCAGCACCTATTGCTTCATTTGAGAATATTTGATTCATCCTATTTGATCAGGGCAAACTTTCCAACTTTGTTCCCTACCCCATCTGCTTCTACATGGAAAATGTACATACCAAACGAAACACTGAGTCCATCTTCTGAGATAAGATCCCAGGGCTCACTTCCCTTGGTCATCGTGCTGGAGTGTTCCAGTGTTCTTACCAATTTGCCACTCATGGTGTAGATCCTGATGGTACACTCCTGGGGAAGATTGACAAAATCAACACGCCGTTCACCGCGACCACTTGCATAAAATAGAGGCTTTTCCCAGCTGGCATTGACCACGTATGGATCGGGGACGACATATATATTGTCCATATCTGCAGTCTCTTTCACTGGATCCATACTCGAGGCGCGAGAGGTAAATCTCAAGGTATCATCTGAGTTGAAGGGCTTGCTCACTGTTAAGGAATACACATCTCCAGGCTGAGGAATACGCACCTCAGTCAATGAGGAGTCATCTCTGAAATAGAATTCCCAGGCCGTATTGTACAAAAATCCCTGGGGATTAATGACGACATTGACTCTATCGCCTCCATTCAGGGTACTATCCTTATGAATAGCTTCAGAAAACTCAAATGGAACCTTCACGTTGAGTGTGGTATTCCAGAGTTGAAAGTTCACAGGTGTCCTTAAAAAGGGCAATGCATTATAGGAAGTATCCATAAACGCTTGACCTATCCTGATCTCATAGTCTTCGGGGACAGGAATCGATTTTGATGACCACAGTAATTGTGTCTCTACGGGAATGTTGCTATTCCCAACCAGCCATTCAGAGTGCATAACTTCAGCGGAATCATTAAAAAACTCCAGCTGCATGCCCTTGACTATCTCACTACTGATGACGAATTCATCATAAGGTTCCACTTCATAGATCAGCTTATTCGTAGTCAAATCTTTTACAGTCAAACTATTGGTATAGCGTCCCAGGGTTGTGTCTGTAAAGGTGATTTCATAATTATGATTTTCTTCAATACTGTCCGGTATGATCACATTTATCTGAAAATCTCCTGTAGCCAGACCCTGATGTTCTATTTCCGTCAGATATCCAGCAGTGTAACCAGCGCTGGGGGCGTTGGGCACCACGACAGCACAGTTTCTATCAATGAATCTGACTTGACCCACTGAATTGGTCTGTATGATCTTGGTACATTCAACGGGGGCAATGGGGGCCAGTAATTCTACATCTACGATACCTTTGTCATAGAAATCATCATCATAACCCTTATCGTAGGAGCAAACTGCATAGTAATAGGTTCGACCATTCTGAACTTCTGTATCTTCGTAGAAATACACAAGATCAGTATTTCGACCGGTGTAAAAGTGCGCTCCTGTCCCGGTGATTTCTACGGGATGAGGCCCTTCAAGCTCATTCACCAGATCATATTGGGCCAGGGGTTTCCAGAATATTGGACTCCCAAACGCGTCTGTGACAGTTTTGATCTCGTTGAATGAGGGGTCTGTGGAACGGTAGATCAGATAGCCCTCAAAATCCCTTCCATAAATAGGATCGATTGATTTCTCGGCGGAATGATCCCATTTCAGGACGACCTTTCCGTCACCGGCTACAGCAGTCAATACCGGTTTCAAGGGTGGCTTTGCAAAATTGTAATCCGCATCATAAATACGCTGCATTGTTCGTTTATTGCGAAAAATGTCCTGCTCATCGGTTCCAAATAGATTGGCGATGGCAAATTTGCGGGTTTCGTCCTGAGGTAAAGCGAAATATCCTGAACCATACATAAAAGCCAGGTTTGCAGGATCAACATAGGTAAAAAGGTCCGGGGTCATTTGGTTAAATGTTCGGTCGTCATACTTGAGAGATTGAGGTTCAAGCAAGATCACGCTGGTCAAACCAATCTGGTCTGATTCATCATTGTCCTGTTTTCCAAAGTTAGGTTCACCAGGATCTGGAACACCATTGACCTCTGATCCATCAGCATCAGGAGCTACATAGTCTTGATCATATGGACCAATACCATCATTCCCAATATCATCCAGTATGGCCTCACCCATATCCCATATCCCGTTAGCGTTAAAATCTTCATAAATACGCCAGTCACCATCCTCGTCACCGCTCCAGTGCTCCTTGGGATCACCATAATTACCGATGGGGCCCATGATGAATTCACCACGATCATTATCCTGACGTTCATCAATCAAACCATTCTCATCATCATCAAGTCCATTAAGCGGATCCCCAGGACTTTCCAGGAAAGCGTATCCAAAATAGCCCAACCCTGGTATGCCCCGATTATCAATGCCGTCATAATCCCAGCAGTAGGTAATATCATCAAATTGATCAAATCTGGCGTAATCCGGATTGTCGCTGGTGCCACCGACCATGGCATCGACATACATGCCAAAGACAACGGTCTCAAGGTCCTTGTCACTCACATTGGCAATATCATAGCGAACAATAAGGATGTCTTCTGCTTCGACTGCAGCCCATTCATAACCACGGACCTTAACTTCTAGACCCAAGCCTCTGCGTCCGTCTGGATAACCTGCAGAATCCTCACTACTACCGATGAAGGGGAAATAGTCGAACTCATCATTGTCTCGGTCATCCATGACGTAATAGCTTTCCTGATCAGCGCGTGTGTAAGCGCCAAATTCACCATTCCATAGACCATCACGGCTCCCTGCATTTCCAGGGTAATCATGAGGCCAGAACATGGGCCAGGTCTCTGGTTTGTGACTCATCGCAGGATATTCATCTATATTTTCTATACCGGCGTTGAAATAATTTTCCAGGGGTTGCCAATTCCAGAGATGCGATCCATCGGGAGAAATATCATGACTGGTGGGATGGGAGTAGCTTTCTGAACAAATCTTTACAGGATCACCGTTAGCATCCTCAACCTCTGCCGCGGCGATCATGATAAACTCAAAACCATAGACCATACCTGAGCCTTTGGGCCACTCCATGCGGGGATTTTCGTAGCGATCACCAAGATTTCCAAAATTTGAAAAACGGGTATAGACCAGGTTACCGTCATGAATTCCGGTCCGACGGTCCTGGGCGCCTGCAAACACGATACTATGGGCCAAGAGCACCAACATGATGGTTTGAAGAGTCCGAATGTATAAATAGCGGTTCATGTAAATTCCTCTTTACCTAATACTGGATTTCAATACCCAGCAGGACTCTGCGTGGTTCAGAATAGTAGTCGGGTCGTAGATCAACTTCATCGGCAGTAAAATTGGGGTTCTGTGATAACACATAGGCTGCCGGGATCGTACGGTAGGGTGATTCTGAATTTCCGGTACTGGAAAAGACGTACCGCTGATTCAGCTGATCCGTGAGATTGAATATTTTGCAATACAGTTTCATTTTGACTTTGTCAAACCTGACGGTCTTATAAAGGTTCAGGTCAAAGTTATAGCTGGCGGGTTTTCGATCACTGTTCTCAAACTGAGTATCCAGAGCGGAACCGGGGCTAGATGGTGTGTAGGGTTGTCCCGTGGCGAATCGACCGATGAGACCCACTTTAACGCCACCAGGTTTTCCAATAGAAAGCGAGGTGTTCAGCGTATGGGTTTGATCCCAATCCAAAGGCAGTACCTGCTTCTCAACTTCTTTATTGTCATTGTAGTCATTAAAGACTGCATTGGGATCAGACGCATTGCCTTTGGCAGTTTGATAAGTATAATCAATACTGCCGGAGAACAGATCGGAATAAAGCTTGTTCAAGGTGAAGGTAATTCCCCGGACATTTCCATAATCTCTATTGATGTATCGGGCATAAACTTTTTCATCAATCGTACTGATGATCTCCTGGCTCAAGAGGTTGCTGATATCCTTGTAGTACATGGTCAACTCCAGGCCATACACCAGGCTAAGTTGCTGCTGTATACCGATCTCATAGCCAATGGTCTTCTCTGGTTTCAGATTCACATTGCCCATGGTCGTTTGCAGACCACCCAGCTTGATCTCATACTCATAATTGTTATAGATGGCATTAAATCTGGGGAGTTGAAAAAAGTGACCATATGAGACGTGAATAGCACCATTGTCAGAAATGGGGTAAGCCAGCCCAAACCGTGGGCTTAGCTGTGAGCGAGCGACTCCGGCTTCCAATTCAGAGTCCAAACGGATACCATTATCTGTATCTGTTTTGGCACGAAGATTTACTGGAAGCAGGGCATTGGGATCCCAATAGTCATACCGTAGACCTGCATTGACAATGATATCATCATATTCGAATACATTCTGGACATATGCTGACCCTTCCAATGGCTTGACATGATAGGCATTATACCCAGATGTGTTCTGGTCGGGCAAGCGCAAGATAGGTTCCTCATAAAGCGAGCCTTCAGCCACAGTGGTTAGCGAATAATAATCCAGATCATGTCTCTTAATCTCGCCACCAATTTTCATCTGACTCGCCTGGGTGAGTTGTGAGGTCAAGTCAAATTTGGCAGAAAGTGCCGAACGCACAATGTCATATCTACCGTTCTGAGTTCCGCCAAAATTAAAGCTTTCATCAGAATAGGGACTTGAGCGATGGCGTGAGTCCAGGGGGTCCTCAAACAGATAGGCTTGAGTGTTTTTAGAATACTTCGAAAAATTGATGGTGTAGAAACTCTTATTTGAGAGTACTTGGTTGAAACTGACAATGTGATTATAACTATTATCATACCAGGTGCGAATGCCTTCTGGTGAATAGCGGCGTCTGTCACTGTAAGATCTTCCAGTGGCTTCAGTATAAAAAATGGAGTAGCGCAGCTTTACGGATGGCAGAATCTTTGTGCTTATCTTTCCATAGAATGAAAGCTTTGAATCACCATCAATAGCATGATAGGCGCCATCACCGGTCTGGAGTGAATCCGGCACCTTGATACCATAACTCTGCTCTTCCTGGGTTTGTGTGTTTTGGGCCTCGTTAATATAGTTTTGAATGGGTACAGTATCATCGATGAGGACCAGGTTTTTTCCATACAGCCAGCCATCAGTAGTTTTGCGACGCAGTGATGAATAAAAGGATCCATCTGGTAGAAATGAAATCGGTCCTTGAAGACTAAGTGCCAGATTCTTCTCGTTTAAATCAACCGTTTTAATATTCCAGAAGATATGATCCGCTGTGGAAACATGATCTCCAGTCGAGAATGAAAGTTTCCCGGAGAATTTCTTGGCCCCCTCCTTAGTAACTACGTTGACAATACCTGATTGGGCTTGGCCGTATTCGGCATTGAAGGTTCCGCTTATGACCTGTAATTCCTGGACCCAACTATTTTCCAAACCAATGGAACTTCCCCCATTGTACTGATCAGTTATGGGGACACCATCAATGAGATAGGCGATCTCACCACCACGGCCACCGCGGATATGAAAGCTTCCTCCAGCATCCTGGACAACTCCAGCCTGCAGCTGGATCAGATCACTTACTTCTTGAACGGGCATGGCTGCGATCTTTTCAGAGGAGACATAGGCTGTGGTATTGGTACGTCCCTTTTCAACTACGAGACGTTTACTGACGACAACAACCTCTTCACCTTCGATAATCTCCACACCCAGCTCAATATTCTTGACCGTGGAGAGATCGATGTTTACACGAGTATCCTGGATGATAGTTTTTTTATAGCCAATATAGGAACAGACCAGGTTATAAGAGCCGGGTCGGACACCAATTATAAAGTACTCACCGCTGAGATCCGTCATGGATCCCATCCCTGTATCTTCCAGATAGACATTCGCACCAATGATTGGTTCTCCTGTCAGTTCATCTGTAACCTTACCTAAAATTTTACCTGTCGTTCCGGCTATCACGGAGCTACCGAGCAGCATGAGCAGAACCATTTTATAGATCATCAGCTTACTACGCATACACATTCCTTGTTTGCAATCCACATCGCTTAGCAACACCCAAAAATCGTTTTGTTTGACATCTGGTAACCACAAATCTTAACCTAACAAAAGGTAGCTTGACTCATGCAAATATCTCACCATCAGTTTTCAATTTTTTTAATCTTGAATAAATATTCACTAATATTGATTCTACCGCTAGATTGCACATTTATTCGTCGAAAGTCAATAAAAATTTTAGAGGCACATGTACTTGTTTATTGGTACATACGCATTCAGCTGCCACCAGTCTGATATTAAAATAATCAACATATCAAATTAAATATCTTGCATATATATTCAATATTGTACACATTCGGACGTTTCTTGATCGGCAATAGGTTGGTACTTTATCTCATACATCGGGGAGATCAATGTGGCAAATAAACAGTCAATAAAAGAAGAGCTGCTGATTCTGGTGGCTTCTCTGTATTATATGGAAAATCTGGGCCAGGCCAAAGTGGCTCAACTTGCCGGCATTTCGCAGGCAAATGTTTCTCGACTTCTCAGTGAAGCCCGGAAACGAGGCATCGTTACAATCAATGTCAAGCCCTTCTCACCTCGCAATGAATCCCTTGAGCAACAACTTGTTGATAAATTTGACTTGAACCACGCTATCGTCATCAATTCATCTGCCCATAGAAACCCGGTTCAACAAAGACAAGCCATTGGCTATTTTGCCGCCCCATACGTTGGCGATATGATAAAACTAAATCATACGGTTTGCCTGGCAGCTGGAAGACATATTCAAGCACTTGTGGAGAATATGAGGCCCGTTTCTACCAACTCTAATGTGATTTTTATCCAGGCCATGGGTCACATTCGAAGTGATATCCATGATGATGATGCCTTTGAAATTACTCGGAAGATGGCAAAAATCTGGAATGGCACATCACGCAGTATGCAAGCACCGGCCATCACCCAGGACATGGACACCTATAAGGCCTTCACTTCTCACCAACAGATCAAATCCATCATCAATCAGATGGATTATGCTGATCTGGCTATAATTGGTGTGGGTATCAGTTCTGATTCAGTTTTTCTGGATAGGGAATTCATATCCGCAAAAGCCATGAATCATTTATTCAAGCAGGGTGTCGTCGGCGAGATTTGTGGACATTTCTTTGATGATAATGGCATTGAAGTAGATACTGCCTACAAAGACCGTGTTATTGGCATCACCCTGGATCAACTAAGAGATACACCTGATGTTATTGCCATTGCCAGTAATGCTAATCGTGCAAAGTCGATTCGTGCCGGTATCCGCGGTGGGATGATCAAATCCCTGGTTCTAGACGATAATTGCGCTGAGGAACTTGTCACCCTGGATAAGTGATCCTCTTGGTTGGTTAGAAAAGGATTCAATCAACCGAAGGACTGGCTTTCAAGCTCCACGATCTGATCAACTTTTGGCTGTGAGCCACCCCCTAAAAATTCTGAAGCTATCCAGGCATCGAGAATCGTCTTCGCAAGCTCTGCTCCAATGACACGGGACCCCATGGTTAGAACCTGGGCATCATTGCTTTTTCTGAGACGTTCAGCAGAGTACACATCGTGGCACAATCCAGCATAAACACCCCTCACTTTATTAGCAATAATGGACATGCCGATACCTGTACCACAAATTAGAATCCCCCGGTCATATTCTCCTGACTGGATCTTCTTCGCCAGGTTGTATCCAATTTCCGGATACATGGCTTCTTTATCAGCAGCATAAGCCAGGTCGGTGACAGCACATTCTCGCACTTGCAAGTGGTCGAAAACAATATTTTTCAATTCAATGGCAGCATCATCACAATCGATGGCGATTCTAATATTTCTCATTTCGCATACACCCTATTCTTTTTTATGTGTGGTCCGACAGCATTCCAGGTCAAGGCGAATAAAATTGTCCCCGCCAATCCGGCAAAGATCAAAATTAGATAGCCCTGACTCCAGCCTCTGGAATCAACGATGGCTCCCAAGCCCCAGCCGGAAAGTATTCCGCTGAGATAGCCAAATAGACCCGTTAGGCCTATAGCTGCGGCAGCAACCTTTTTTGTGGCCAGATTAGCAGCCATAGTCCCCACAAGAGCCTGGGGTCCGTATATAAAAAACCCAATAGCAGAAAGCAGAGAGGCATAGACATAGGGAGAGTCTGAAGGCAGTCGCCAGAACAGATAGATAGCAATAGTACAGGCCAGCATGTAAAAGAAAGCTGCTCGTCCACCGCGACCCTTAAAAACCCGATCCATCAGCCAACCACTTACCAGCATTCCGGCAATTCCGAATACTTCATAGCCTGCGACTATCCACCCGGCCTGGGTAATATCCACACCCTTCATCTCGATCAAAAAAGAGGGTCCCCAGTCAAGAATTGCAAAGCGGATGGTGTAGAGGAAAAAATTTGCGAAGGCCAATACCCAGATCATGGGATTCTTAACGACATACTTGATAAGATACTGTTTCTGTTCCCGCCACTTCACCTGATGCGCAGGTTCACTGTCAGCAATTTCATTTCGATAGACTTCTACAGCAGGCAATCCAAGTGATTCCGGTGTATCACGTAGCCACCAGGCTAAAAAGAAGGACCCGAATAAAGCAATACCAGCTGGAACATAAAATGCCAGGCGCCAATCATAGACAACCAGAAAACTGGTGAGAACCAGTACCAACGAGGCTCCAATGGAGTGTGATGTATTCCAGATGGCGAATTTGGTCCCTCGTTCACTGGCTGAGAACCAGTGTGTGATGCTGCGGGCACAGGGCGGGAATCCCATCCCCTGAAAATAGCCATTGAGCATCCAAAAAAGTCCAAAAGCCAGTACCGTACTGCTCATTCCGAATAGAATGTTCATCAATGCAGATAGCGCTAGACCAGCTGCCATGAAGTATCTTGGATTGGCTCTATCTCCCAGTATACCATTGAACAATTTCGATAAACCATACAGCAAACCATGAAGTGTGAGGAATAGCCCCAACTGGGCCTTGGTAATACCGAGTTCCGCCTCCATTCCTGGTAGTGCCAGAGACATATTTTTGCGAACAAAATAGAAAAGCGCATATCCAATCATGGTTGTGTACATGATACGGATACGATAATAACGATAGGTTTTTCGATACTCCTCAGTGTCGGTATCGAGGGGTTCGACTGGCGGAGCTGCATCAAATATTTTGAGGAACTTCAGCTTCATATATGCTTACCTTCCCAAAGGCTGTAAAAGTCTGTTTGGAGCTTGTTTTTCAATTCGAATTCCCCCGGGCTAAAGCAAGTTGCTCACCCAACTCCTTGACACTTGGGAACACAGCATCCGGCTTGAAGGGACTATCATCAACATCTTCAAGGGTGGCTTCACCGGTGAGCACCAATATCCCGACTGATCCACAGTCATAGGCCATGGCAATATCTGTATAGAGTCGATCACCGACCATACCCAGCTCGTGCTTCTCAAGACCATGTTCAGCCATAAGACCTTCAAGCATGAGGGCATTGGGTTTTCCTGGGACTGCTTCAGGCGTTTTTCCTGTAGCGGCCTCGATGGCAGCACAAACAGCTCCACAATCTACCAGGACCAATTTTTCATCTGTGGGACAAATATTATCGGGATGAGTTGCAATATAAGGTTTCCCTTGATCGATCCAGTAGCTTGCAACAGTAAGCTTGGCATAGTTCAGTGTAGTATCAAAACCAACGATAACCAGCTCAGGTTCATATCCAGGTTCATCGGGAACAACCTCATAACCAGCATCCCGAAATTCCTGCTTGAGACCTTCTGTCCCCAGGATCATAACGCGTTTGGAGGCAGGATGTATTTTTTCCAGATATTTCAGGGTCGCCAGAGCGGAAGTGAAAATACTTTCTGTTGAAGTCTTCAGCCCCAGTTTTGCGAGTTTTTCTGCATACTCACTGACGCTCCTTGAGCTATTGTTGGTCAAAAAGGTGTAACCGACCCCAATCGCTGTAAGACCTTCAAGAAAACGCTTTGTAAAGGGAAACAGGGTTGTGCCTTTGTAGATCGTCCCGTCCATATCCAGGGCGAGATGCTTGATCCTCTTAAGTTTTGCAAGGGCTTCAGAAGATAACATCTTCAGACTCCAATACTTTGTGACTGTCTTGATTTTTAGATGACCAGTAAGCACCACCAGAAAAGATTTGAGATACACAGGTTTCCATCACATCTGTTTCGTGGGCCACATCAAGGAGTGTGTAGCGCGTGCGAATATAACGGGCAAATTCAAAACTATCCTTCAAGCGAGTTAACTCGATGCCAATATCCTCAGGTTTTTCTGGGCCGTTGACTAATCCCAGTTTGGTCTTTAACTCGATAAACGGGATTACTTGCGCTTCGAGGCGTGGCTTTAATTCTGGCCAGAGTGCGCTGAGTTGCTGAAGTCGCTTGAACAAAACTTCAGCGGTAATGTATTTGGCACGCACCTGATCCACAATCTGTTGAGCAACCGTCTCATCTGAATATCTTGAGCGAATTCTTTTCTCAGTTTGGTCAAAAGAGACCCAACGCGATTGTATCTCTCCAAGCGACCAGTTTCTGTTCTGTAGATCCATTGGCAACACCTTTTCATATAGTGCCAGTGAGGACAAGGATCCAATAGCGACCTTAAAGCCATGGGAGGGGGCAATACCGTGATGAGTGTGGTGTTCAATATCCCAAAGGTGACTAAACTGATGTTCTGCACCAGAGGCTGGTCTAGATGATCCCAGGGACTGCATGGCCAACCCACTCATGATCAGACCTTCAATGAGCAAACAGAGTGCTTTGCCATCTCCAGAACGTACGCCAACAGGATCTCTTATCATATCTCTAAGGGGTCCCTGGACCAATTCCCAGGCCACGCTATCAATCGCCTCAATTCCCAGAGCATCAGCGATGATCCAATCAGCACCAGCAGGTATTTTCGCGATGAGATCAGCATAGCCCCAGGCATTCATTTCAACGGGTGCCTGGGATAAAACATCCAGATCAGCGAGAACTCCCCTGGGTGCTGGACACTGAAATGTCTGTTTAAAACCACCCGCGGTGATAGAGGCTCCAAAAGCAGTATATCCGTCAACAGATGCTGCAGTAACAACAACCATGTATTGTCTATGGTTACGATAAGCGGATAGCTTGGTAAGATCATTGATCGTGCCTGATCCAACTGCCACAGGAATGGCATCAACAGACCTGAGAAATTCTGTAAGGGCATCGACGTGCTGCATCTCTGCATGCATGTCTTCTACATCAAAAACATGTGGAGGTAACACCATGTCCAGTTGAGCTTCAAGCACTTCCTGAACTTGTTTACCAGCAGCTTTAAATGTATTCACGTCAGCTATCACCACTGCTCGCTTGCCAGGGAAGCATTGTTTGAACATATCAGCGACACCCTGGATGGCATTGTGCCCCACCTGAATATGCTGAGTTGTATCAGCCTTTTTCAATGCGATTTGCAGCCGGTCGCGGGTATCTATTTCAAATCTTTGCATAATCTTACCTTTTACCTACACCTGTAGGTGAGAAAACATACGGTGTGTCTGTGCGATTATCGCGTCGTCTGCTGTAGGTTCAATATCTATTTTTTCATAAAATTCTGGTACAGCTCTACCGTCATCAGCGGATAATCTGTAGCAAAGGAGCGAACGCCCAGTTCCATAAGTTGTACATAGACCTCTGGTTCCACCATTTTCCAGGGCAGCACCTGAAAAAGGATTCCCTGGCCACTGACCTCCTCCCGTCTTTCCTCAAGAAATTTAGGTGACGGCTTGAAGGGCTGATCACTCTCGGCATCAACTTCCATCACATGTATCTGGAGGGTTGTAATGCCTAGATAATTATTCTCACGGATGGAAGCGAAAGTCTTTTCAATGTTCTCCTGACTACCACCAATCCACAGCAAGGAAAGAGATTCTGGAATTCTAGAGTGCCAGTCCATGATCAAGTTATGATGCTTGGTCGTAAATATTATCTGTCTTTCCAAGCCGTAGGACCTGACCATCAATGCCAGACGATCCATATCAATTTTTTTATAATCGAGATAGATAAACCGTTCAGGATGACCTGACATGGCTTCAAAGACACTTTCCAGAGTCGGGATTCGTTGGGTCTGGCCACCACGAGAAATACCGACATCAAGGGTTTGGGCAACTTCCAGGGTCATTTCCTCAAAGGGAACATCAATGAGAGAATCTGAAGTTGTAGGAGCCAGACGCTTTGCCGTTTTATCATGCATGCAGATGATGATATCATCTTGAGTCGTTCGAATATCTGCTTCAGGAATAATGCCCATTTCCCAAGTTTCGATGAAGGTCTCAAGTGTATTTTCAGGAATTCTCAGACCACCACCACGATGTGCCTGGATAGGCATAACACCTTGTTCAGAATACACTTTTACAGGTGACCCGCTAGGCACGGCGCAGCCTATCAATAAAACAATCACCACGAAAATTAAATTCAACCATTTCACGAACCATATCTCCCACAGTTACTCAATTCATTAAAATTTTTATTTGAGATTCAACACAATCGTTATCGCGGAAACAATTCGAAATCGTTGCGATAACCTTGTCAATAAGGATCTTACAATGAAAAGCGGCCGGCAGACTGCACCGGCCGCTTGTTCATGCTACTAGCTAACCAATTTACTTCAAGTACATCATTTTGATGACTTCGGTATACTCTCCTGCTTGAATTCTTGCAAAGTACATTCCGGCAGCCAGGTTATATCCCCGGGCATCTTGACCAGTCCAGTGCAGATCATACCATCCTGCTTGCTGGGTGCTGTTCACCAGAACATTTACCTGTCTTCCAGTGATATCAAATATCTGCAATCTCACATCAGCGACTTCCGGTAAAGCATAACGGATCGTCGTTGTAGGATTGAAGGGATTCGGGAAGTTTTGATCCAATGCATATACTGTTGGCAGCACACCATCATGGATACCCACAAAGGTTGAGACGAAGCTTACCGTTGAATTTGCTTCAATGGCATTGCCAAGCATATCCCAGATATTGCTCATGGTAATGGTGTACTCAAGATCCACTGTGAGCGGTGTTGTCACCAACAGAACAGTGGCACCATCAGCTTCGGCATCCAGAGGTTCACCAATTCCATTATTGAATGAGTAGTTGGCGAGACGCTCACCAGTAGCAGGATGGACGATCTCTGAGAAGGTCAGCATCACACTGGTGTCACTGGTTGCAACAGCAGATACAATTGTGGGTCCGGTAACATCGAAGTTCTCCCAACCTGGAGTACCGCCTTCTTCAAGACTGGGTATCCAACTCAATATGGTCCAGTTGAGACCGGAATTATCAGCCAGAGCCAGTGAAGGACCCGTTCCATCCGCTTCAGGAGCGTGGACAAAGTCATCTGTTGATTCTGCGGTTCCATCGTCATAGTGCATGAATGACATCATGATATCATCAGCATTGAACAGAATACAGTTGTCCTTTGAATCACTAAACCCGATTGCTGCATCAGTAATGTCGAGATCTGATTCAAAATCATCTGGCAGAGCAGATGGGGAACCAGCATAGCTCAATAGGACATAGTAGTCACCGGGTTCCAAAATCGTTCCCGCTGGAACGCCAGCACGACCGTGTGTAGGATTGTCATCCATGATATACCAGCCACTAATATCAACACTGACATCATCAGCATTGTACAATTCAACAAACTCATATTCCAGGGTATCTGCGCCCAGGGCGTTGTACATGATCTCATTAACCAGTACTCTTGGATAATCGGGTGCAACAGTGACATTTGCAGCACCAGGTGTGCCACCGTAGAAGTAACTGGGCTGCCAGCTTTCAGCATCATTGCGATCCATTGAAGGATCGATGAGTTCTACTGAACATCCTGTACCCCAGCGTGCTGGTGCAGGAAATGTAGTGACATCATAGTCGACGAAATCTGTGAGGTTACCTAGATCATCCCATAGATAGATCATGTCACCACCACCATTGTTCAGGTTCCAGATATGGTTACGAGTGGTATCAGTATAGTCGATGGCAGCCTGCAAATTTGGTGTAAAGTGCAGTGGCCAGCCCTTTTCCTCGCCCTCACCATAAACATAGATTGTGAAATATTCACCGGGAGGTATGACTGTATCAATACTATCAGGTATCACCATCAAGGCATGTGATTCAGGTTCATCTCTCAATGACCACCCCAGAATATCTATCGTATCAGCGGAAGCATTGAAAAGTTCAATAAATTCATTGTCATAGTATTCCGAATTATACTGGAATTCATTGATCACAATCTTATCGACATAGGTCTGATAAGTGAATGAAACCACACTGCCAGCAGCAATGATATTTCCAGAAACATCAGCGACGTTGCTAACCGTGACTTCGTAATCAGTAGCATGTGTTAAATAAGCTACAGACAACTCAACTTTATAGTCACTCCAAACGACTGCTGTGGGTGTGCCAATAGCATTGTTCACTGAATAGTTGGCCATGACTACAGCAGAAGTTGAGTCAATGGATTCAGAAAAAACTACTGTGATAATGGAATCACCTAAAGCATAGGCTGAAACCAGGGTTGGAGGAAACTCATCCAGGGGTTCATCACCTGGTGTACCACCAATTCCACCACTGGCTTTCCAGTTGAGGGGATCATGATTTGATAGCAGGGGATCTATTAATTCCAGTGAATATCCAAGACCATCTGCTCCAGCTGCATGTTCAAACATCTCACCGGCACCACCATCATCATAATACATATAGCTAACAAGATTACTGTCTGCATCAAATAGAAGTGGATTGTCTTGAGAATCACTAAAATCAACATCACTGGCCCGGAAATCAAAATCAGCTGTAAATGGGACAGTAAATGTATCAGAGGATACATTGTTCATAATAGTCAGATATTCTCCAGGACCGATTTTCGTCCCTTCAGGAAATGGAATTCTCTCATGTAGTGGATTATCATCTAAGGTAAACCAGCCACTAATATCTACAGTGTCAGTTTCAGTATTCAGAATCTCAATCCATTCCACTTGAGCAGAATCAACAAGTGAAGAGTGATACATAACCTCGCTGATCACAACACCAGGATATACAGGGGCTACAGTAATGTTCTCAATACCAGGCGTTCCACCATAGAAATAACTGGCTTGCCAGTTGGTAGGATCATCATTGCTCAGCGCAGGGTTGATCACTTCAACAGTTTGTCCCATACCTCTATAGGCTTCAACTGGCACGGTTCCTTCGATACTTTGGTCATACGCAATACTATCGACCAGATTACCCGCTTTGTCCCACATATAAATAATGTCATTACTATTATTCAAATTCCATAAATGGAATCTGCTGGTGTCTGCGTAATTGATCGCGGCATTCAAATCGGGTGTAAACTGAATGGGCCATCCATTTTCTTCGCCTTCACCATATGCATATACCGTAAAATAATCGCCAGGGGCCAGCACATTGTCTGAGGTAACACCAGCAATTATAGGTTCATGAGAGGTGGGTTCATCCCTGAACATCCAACCCGTGATATCAATGGTCTCAGCAGAGGCATTATAAATTTCAAACCACTCATTATCACTGCCTTCTCCATTATATACAAATTCGGTAAGTACAATTTTTCCCGTGTAGTCATAATAGGAATAGTCAATTGTGCTATTGGCACTAATTGTTAAGCTACTGTCAAGGTTCTTAACATTATTTACGGTAAGTGTATATACTGTCTCATGAACCATTGCAGCTGTAAAACCCAATTCTACTGTATTCGCTCCGCTAAGAACTGCAGTTGTAGGGGCACCATAGGCGCCTGCGTCATAATTTGCAAGCATCTCTGCTGTCACAGTATCCACAGGGTGAGAAAAGGTTACATTAATGGTTGAAATATCGAGTGTCTGAACATTTTTCAGGCTAAAATCAGTTGCTGAATGAGTAAACCATACTCTGGGGTCAAAGCCATCTGGTGCGTTCACAGTTCCAGCGCCTGCACCACCATCATTATCTATTTCCCATTCTGTAGGGTCAAAAACTGGATTGCCAGTTGTTACAGTTGAAACTCTTTGGGCCCGACCATCTTCAAATTCATGATCTGTACCTGAACCATCTTCACCAGGCCGTCCATAAAAATCGACAACTTCCCAGGCTGGGTTCAGTAAAAGAATGTTATCGTCACCGTTGCTATCTGCGGGTCCAGCGTTTACATCACTTTGATCTGCAGCCATTCCATAGATTTCCAGGAAAGGACCTGCGTTGTTACAGACAATGAAAAAGCCACCTGCAGGAATCACACCGCGCAGTGGAATTCTTGATGTCGTGGTCATGGTGGTATTTCCATTTGTGTATCTACCCAGTGACCAACCGTCGCTCAAATTGACGGCTTCGGTGCCATTATTGAATAGCTCAACAAATCGTGCAGTCGACTCATTATTTGGATCTGCAAGCTCTGTGATAAAAATATCACCCATTGCGATGCTCGTCAGGGCAAACATCAATACTGAAGAACATAGTCCTCGTAGCAGTGTTTTCACGTTTTCCTCCTTTAGGATATTTTGCTTTCAATCAGGCTGCGGGCAGACCAAACATCTGTTCACATCCTGAAAGACAAATCATTTTCCCACAATTATGTGTGACATACGGCATATTTAATGTTCTTTGCACACATTGTCAATATATCAATTCATGAATATTTATTCATATAATGATTGCTATTTATGCTAAAACCATTTTTTCCGTTTGGCCTGGCACCTTGACCTGATGCCGATATCCTTGTCTGGCCATAGTATCGAGCAAGGTTTTTTCCTGGATCCTTGCTTGTTCTGGCGTCCAACCCAGCAAGGATGATACCAGCTCAATAACAGGAGGATTGACAGAGCCAATACTCCCATCCTCGTGAGAGCCCAGATCAGTCCGTCTGAAAAAGATATCTGTCAGAGATTGCGCGTGTTCCCATTCAACGGCGTAGGCTATCTCTGCGAATATTTCTGGACGTTTGGGGTGGATTAAATGCGTCAGATCTCGGCGCTTGCCAATATTCATGAGCACATTCAGAGCTCGTGATCCGTAGAAATCAATTAAATGAGCGATAGTTGCATCGGTGATTTTGTGGGTCGCTTGAAGATCCTTGATCTGGTTTCGGATTTCAGTCGTCATCCGTGCCCCAGGTAATTTATAGCTTCTTGTGGAACACTTTGCTCTCACATTGAGGTGCTTGCAGATAAGGTCGCCCGTTTCCTCTGCCAGGCTTCTGTAGGTAGTCAGCTTCCCACCAATGATTGAATATACACCTGTAGTACCCGTGACTTTCTGATGATCGAGGATGATGTGTTTACGGGTTACGCTGCGTTCCTTTTTGCCGGGCTCATAGAATAGGGGGCGAATTCCAGAATAAGTATAAACAACATCTTCTTCAGAGAATGATTTTCCTGGAATGAGGAAATTCAGTTCATCCAATAGATATTTTATCTCATCATCGCCAGCATGGACATTGTCCATATCACCATCATAAAATATGTCCGTGGTACCAACCAGATAGTAATCCCGCCAGGGTATAATGAAGTAGGGGCGAAAGTCTTGTCTGGCTTCAACATATATGGCGTCAGTTGGACCGCCTTCGAATTTTTTAATCAGGAGGTGACTACCCTTTGTACCCCCCATTTTACGTCCAACAGCTTCACCCAATGATACATTCACCAGATCCACGAAGGGTCCACCTGCATTGATAACTTTTTGAGCCTGAATCTGGAAATTATCACCAGTAAGCACATCTTTGACTTCCAGCAAATGAGGGCGATTACTCGTACCCGTATCCAAATCCACGACTTCACTATAATTCAATACCTGTGCCCCGGCTTCCCCGGCACCCTCAATCAACTCTGCAGCTAGCCTTTCAGGAAAGGGAACCTGGCAATCGTAGTATGATAATACGGCAGACAAGCCATCAGGATTGATGGCAGGATCGATCTTCCCCTTGTTACGATTCTTTTTGCTATTGCGCATAAACTTGTGATTCGGAAGAGATTTGTCGAATGATAGAATGTCATACAGAGTCAAACCTGCATGTACCATCCAAGCTGGGCGTTTGCTGTGCTTAAAGACTGGAACATTCAGGTTTAGCGGGTGCACCAAATGAGAAGCATTTGATAACAGGCGCTCACGTTCAGCCATGGACTCACGCACAAGCGATAGCTCGAAATACTCCAGATACCGCAATCCTCCATGAATGAGCTTGGTGGAGGCGCTGGTTGCATACCAGCCAAAGTCTTTCTTTTCAAGCAGAATGGTCTTTACACCCCGTAATGCCAGATCAAGTGCAATTCCTGCTCCATTGATACCGCCACCAATAATGGCTACATCAAAAACCTGATCTTCTATATGTCCTATTCGAGATTTATTGGGCTTGATGATTTTATTCCCCTCCCTTGGAGTATCTTCTACTGCTTTTTGGTTCTGGTCGTATTTGCTTGAATCTTGCATAATTATTCACTATTATTTATTCGCGTTTATTTTCGCGAAAAGTTTGCCGAAAGTCAAGTGCTATGTCGGATGAAATTTTGAGACGGATTTAAAATGACTCAAAGCACGAAATTATTATGAAGGAGAAAATCTCCATGCGCCTACTAAGCCTACTCATTCTTGGCTTCCTGATCATCCCTCCTGGATTTTCCCAGGAAGCCGCAGTACCCACATCCGTTTATTATGAACGGAAATCTGACCTTTTTCGCTTTTTACCCAATGGACCGGATGAGATTATCCTGCTGGGCAACAGTATTACAGATGGCGGCAACTGGTTTGAGCTATTGCGCGATCCCCGTATCAAAAATCGCGGTATTAGTGCTGATGTGACCCGCGGAATCCTGAATAGAGCCGATGAAGTTCTGGAATCAAAGCCCCTGAAAATCTTTTTGCTCATTGGCATTAATGATCTGGCCAAAGGGGCATCACAGGAGAACATCCTGGACAATATTGGGACCTTTGTTAAACGGGTTAAGTCTGAATCTCCCCGGACACAGACCTATATCCAAAGCATCTTACCCGTCAATCCTGATTACACATCCTATCCCAAACATGTTTCTAAAGGTGAGGCGATAGTTGAGCTAAATAAGAAAATTGCACTGCTGTGTCAGGATATGGATGTGGAGTATCTCAATCTGTATCCATATTTCATTACTCAGGATGGAGTACTCAACCCGGAATACACCAACGATGGCCTCCATCTTTCTGGTAGTGGGTATATCGTGTGGAGCGAAATTTTAAAGCCTTACTTAAAAGACTAATTTCGCAGATCAGGTCGCTAGCTGCAGTGAGAAGTGCATGTTGCAGTTTTTAGCCATCCCGAGTCAATTTAGTCGGCGGATATTGTTTTCAGACATAGCCCATACAGCCTCAAGCACACAGCCCTTGACTAATTAGCCCAATAGGCTACATTCTATTATTCACTGTGGTGACATGATCTATTCATCTTAGGTGGTCAGGAGAAACCCCCAGCGCTAAGAAGAACCGGGGTAATAATTTGAGTATCAAAAACTTACAAATTTTTCAAAAATTGTTTATTCAGGCGCATCAGGAAATGTTCGTCAAAGAGTTGACTGTATCAACATTGCTAGCCATGCGAGGATATAAATGATTAGAAAATGTATACTTCTTTTGCAGATAATCATGATTGTTAGCCTGAACGCATGCCTGCTTTCCAAAACACTCATGCTGGACAATGCTCCACCAAATACTATATGGGATCCAGACTTTGAGACTGGTTTAATTTTTGAATCAAGCAAACCAAAGAGTATTTTAATAGTACATGGTCCTCAAGTCACTATTCGTGAATTTCTAACCAGAACGATCGTTTATGATGAAGAGGTGAATTGGCATACCAACACTTCAATTGCTTTAGACCCGGGTAAGTATATAGTAGATTTCCATGTGAAATATTTTGGTAGTCACATCTGGAAATATAAGGGGTTTTTTATGGTTGATGAAAATGCGCCAACGCACTTGATTTTAAAGACTCCAAGATTTGTCACGGCTCAACCTAAAGTTGTTTTTAGGTAGATACCATTGATAGCAAATATGGACTTTGAGCCCATCTACGCTCATCCTGAACTATGATGAACCTAAAGCAGTATACTGGCTAAAATTTTCGAAGAGGGGGTGGACAGAATGAATAGATTCTTAAGGGCAACAATCATTCGCACAGCAAATCCTAGGTGTCGAGAGGTTGGGTCAAAATGTAGAAGTTCGTATACCCGTGAAATGATGAGATTAGCTATTGGGATCCTTCTGCTGTCTTCATTCCTTGCATGTACGTACCAGGCCCCAATTACCGTACCCCTTCATTCTTCTCGGCTGGATCCACCTGAACTGTCCAGTAAGCCTCAGGAGGTTTCCGTCGGATTTAGCGTAAGATTTCCGAATGAGATTGTCATCATCCCTGATGGCATTGCTGATCCGCCAATATTAAACAATCCAAAATTGGGTAGTAGAAAACCACCGCTATATATTTCGCCTCATTTGGGGGTGAGTGTTATTAAGCGTCTTGAACTATCATATGATATTTATAGCGGGTTACTTTTGCGAACTCAGTTATTCGGTAAAAGACGTGAAGAAGCAACTGTTGGAAACAAAAGTATTGCTCTGTCACTTGGGTACAACTTTACTTCTAATTCTCATGAGCTCACCAAGTCAGATAGACCTAATTCAGATCAACTATTAGCTGAATATGATTGGCGGTTGAACTCCACTCGGTCGAATCTCCTGTTCGGTTATCGATTCCATAGAAGTGTTCTGTATTATTGTGGTGTGTACTATGAATCATATTCCTTGAGGGGTCAATTAGATCAGTATGCTTTTCCAAATATAATCGAAAGTGATCAGAAGTATTCGCTCAATAGTCAAGGGTATGAGCAAGGATTCGGAATGGGGGTTGAATTTCTATTTGACGCTAAAGTTGCCGAACAATCAATTATTTACACACTTCAGGTTTCTGAGATTTCATGGGGTACCCTATCAACTGATACTGTTCTGAGTCATAGCCTAATTGTTAAGTATTACTTTTAAGGTTGCTGGAATTTATACTTGAAAACTAAAGCAGTTTTTACCCCACGGCTAAAACTTGTGGGGAGGCTCGGAACGCTGCTTTCCCAATTTTGATTCGCTATAACTTTTGAGAATACACACACTTACATGAATGGCTCGAGGTCTGGGACCTAGTCGTTTCAAAACTGCTGAATTCTACCCAGTGATCTTATCACTTTTATAGGCCTCTAGAGCTTCCTTTATTTTCATATCACCTGCACCAGTTATAATTTTGATCTCACTGGTACTCATAACTTCAGCCGCATTCTTTCCAGGACCATTTCCAGTAATCAAAATATCAGGATTGAGATCAATTATTTTCTGTACTGTTAAAGGACCAGCACCGTGAGCTTGCTGGGTTATCTCAGAATTTGAGTATGCGGATAATTCATTTTTTTTATCATCATAAATCAGGATAAATTCAGTCCGACCCAGACGTGGGTCGATCTCTGAATCCCAGGATTCCCCTTTAGCTGTAAATGCATATTTCATTTCAAACATCCCTCAGTTTCTGCGAATTGCTTTATTTTTTCCCAGCTTTTAATCAAAACCTGACTTGCTGGACCTTTATCATATTCTACCAATGTTTTTCCTTCCAACATGGCAGCTGTAAATGTTTCATCATAGGGAATGCTGGCGATATGCTCAATACCAGCATCTGCCATAAATGTGATGAGCTCATCAAGCATTTGGGAATTGAGATCACATTTATTGATGATGCAACCACTCCTGATGGAAAACCCCTTCACCAGTTCAGTTACCCGTTTTAGATCATGAATTCCGGAGACGCTGGGTTCTGTAACAAACACCACATAATCTGCTCCGCTGAGTGCAGAATTCACCGCACAACCAATTCCGGGAGATCCATCAATGAGAATGATCTCCTTCCCCTCTTTTTTTGCATGACGACGTGCCTCATTCTTTACCTGGGCCACCAGACGACCAGAGTTCTCAGCTCCAACTCCCAACTTCGCGTGCACCATGGTACTTCCCACCTTCGAGCTTGAAGTGTACCACTCACCAACCTTTTGCGTTTCCATCTGAATGGCATTGGTTGGACAAACGCGCTGGCAATATCCACACCCCTCACAGTTCATTGCTTCAATGCGAAATGTTCCGTTTTCTGACTGTATTCCGTCAAATTGGCAAACCGATAGGCAGGCCCCGCAATTGATACATTTATCCTGATCAAGGATGGCCAACTCGCCGCTGTAGTAGTCCTCAGACCTCTGGTAGTCAGGCCCCAGCAACATATGCAGATCTGCTGCATCAACATCACAGTCCGCGATCACCAGATCAGACTTCCCCAAATATGAGAATGAGCCCATGACAGAAGTCTTTCCTGTTCCGCCCTTTCCAGATATTACAACTATCTCTTTCATACTGGATCAACCACGGTGCTCAGTTCAAGAGACCGCTCCAGGAGCAGGAGTTGCTCCTTGAACTCAGGAATAGTGCTAAAAATTAATTCTCCTGCTGCATAAAGTTCTGCAATTCGTCTGTCATTCGAAATCCTTGCCAGAACAGGGATAGTTTCCATGTCACAGTAGTCGAGTACATCATTATTTCCCAGCCCATCACGATTTACTACTACTCCAAAGTCTTTCTTCATTTTACGCATGACCTCAACGGCCAACTTTAAGTCATACAACCCAAAAGGTGTCGGTTCGGTTACCAGGATCACAAAATCTGCATCTTTAGATGCTTCTATTACAGGACAGGAAGTACCGGGTGGGGAATCATAAATTATTATATAACTTTCATCAAAATGATTATCGATATAGTCTTTTGTTTGAGAGATTAGCGGGACTGCCTGTTGCTCACCAATTTCCAGACGACTCTCTACAAAAATCAAATTCCCTGCCTGTATTTGATTCAGCATTCCAATTTTTCTTGGTTTCAGGGGTAGTGCAGATTCTGGACATAGCTCTGAACAGGCTCGACAGCTATGGCACAATTCAGGAAACAACATGATTTGTGTGCCAACTTTTATCACTGCATTAAAGTTGCAGATTTCCTGACACTGACCACACAGCGAGCAATCTCCTGTCCATTCTGGAACCTGCTTACAGATTGATTGACTATGGGTTTGATCACCCCTGATAAACAGACGAGAATTTGGTTCCTCAACATCCAGATCAACTAAAACAACATCCTGGGTTTCTGATAAATGACTTGAAAGACTGGTGGCCAGCGTAGTTTTACCAGTGCCCCCCTTTCCGCTGGCTATGGCGATTTTCATGGAAAATCCAACCTACTGATCACACAGATTTGTGCCGCTACTTAGCTGCCCTGATATGTAATTATTTACCAGTTCAGGAGGCGTCATGGAGGTGGCACCAATACAAATGCCAATGCCCTGCTGAGCAAACAATTGTTGGGCTTTGACCCCCAGACCACCACAGATCACAACATCCACGCTATTGTCTTTCAAAAATTTTGGATAAACACCTGGTTCATGGACAGGCGGTGTCAGAATCTTCTCTTCAACAATATTGTCATTCTCAGTTACAACTATTGAAAATTTCTCACAACGACCAAAATGTTCACATACAATACCATCCTCGGTTGGGATGGCAAACAACTTCTTCATATACTGGCTCCTTTCAGGACCTTTATGTTCTCACGACTTTGAGCAACCCCCTGACCCTCAAAACAGGTCAGTAGGAATTGTCTTTCTATTCATCTGATGAAAGATTATCCCTTACAAGTTCTTCTCTAACCATCCTGTGTCCACATTTTGGACATGACAGGGTAGTGCACTTTGATCCGACTTGATGAGGCTCCTTGGTGCCACATTTTACACAAATGCAGAAACCTCCAGGGCCAAATGCTCCGCCCTGATTTCTGCCCCTGCCACCTTGACTAGGACGCAAATTTCGTCCGCCACCCTGACCTGATTGCCTTTGTTCTCTTTGTCGATCCATCTTTGCTCCTTTCCTTGTGCAGCGTGTTGGTATGTCCCAAGACCCACTACAATGAGTTAAAAAAATATTTAATTATCCACATCAGGCATAATCCCAGGACAAACATTCCTGTATTGATCAAATTACCCCTGGTGTGTTTTTGCTTGTTGACTTCAGGTATGAGATCTGTGGCACCTACATAGATGAAATTTCCGGCTGCAAATGGAATGAGGAAATCAAGGTTGATCTTGAAGGAAACCAAATAGGCCAGGATTCCTCCCAATAGGTAAGTAAGTGCAGAAAGCGTATTAAAAAGCAGCGCCTTCTTCTTCCCCCAACCACCATGGATCAAAACGCCATAGTCACCTAATTCCTGTGGAATTTCATGAGCAATAGCCGCCAACCAGGCTATTTGCCCCAAGCGGATATCTATGAGGAATATTCCTGCGATGGCAATACCCCCAATAAAATTATGTAGACCGTCTCCTATCAAGATGAGATAGCTCAGGGGTTGCTTGCAATCACCATAGGCCTGATGGCAATGGTGCCAGTGCAATACCTGCTCCAACACCATAAATGAAGTGAAGCCTAGGAGTACCCACACAAAGACCATATGCGTATTTCCCATATCCATGAGACTAGCAGGAATCATATGGAAAAATGCTCCCCCTAAAAGTGATCCGGCTGACAGGGCTACCAAGGGTAATATGATCTTATGGAGGGTCGACTCTTTGAGAATAAAAGTCACCGTTCCTACCAGAGCAATAAAGCTCATTAATATCCCGGTTATCACTATCCAGGAAAGTGCACTCATAAACTTTTTGCCTGGCCTCTCTGATCAGGTCCCATTGACCCGCGTAAACCTGAATTCTTGAATAGAAACCGGGTCACGGGGCCAACAAAACCTGCGAGGCACTTTGAAGCATGGTCAACTTCACTAACAAACCTCAAATTGTTGATCTACAAATTCTGAATCCAATGTTGCCGCAACCGGAACAGATGTCATGTGTTGTGATGGTTTTAACTTGACAATTCTCAGCAGGGCTACTCCAGGATCCGCCTTTGATTATCCTATTACATGAGGGGCAGTAAACATGGAATTCTTCCGGGCTGGAATCAGAATATTTACGTGAGTCCGATTCCATACACCATTCCCAAACGTTGCCACTCATGTCATAGATTCCCAGATGATTTGGGTTGTAGCTCCCCACTCGGGTGGTCGTATTTCGTTTGCGATATGGTGATGAACAGTCGAGGGTAACTTCAGTTGTATTGAAATTCATTTCAGTGTCTTTGGCGACGTTCTTCCCATTACCATACAGAATATCCTTACCTCTTTCTGTAGCTGCGTATTCCCATTCTGCAGAAGTGGGTAAGCGCCCTCCAGCCCAGGTACAATAGGCTTGTGCTCCATGCCATGAAACTTCAACAACAGGATGTTTCTGATAGCCGGATTTACATACATAGGTATCCTTCTTGTACTGTATTCTGCAGTATTTATCTGATAGATCAATGAGAAAGCCAGTTTCTTCAGGACTGAGTTGGCAGGCATTTAAAAATCCACAGAACTGATAATTGGTAATTTCTTTCTTCCCAATCTCAAAATCTGGTATATCAATTATGTGTTTTTCTGTCCCATGTGCAGCATCGTCCAGTTCAGGACTGTAATCCTGATACTCCCCACCGGTGACCTGGATCCATTCTGATTCAGGATAGGGCTGTTTCGGTTTGTCAGACATGAGTACATCGATAGGATTATTAAAAACGATGGAAGCCACATCGGCACCATTGATACTGATATGACTGGTAATCCTGGATACAGAGTTTTCGAAATATACAGGGTAGGTTCCAGGAGGAAGCCCACCCACCTTAATGATCCAGGGTTCTGGCGAGACTGTCAATTGCAGCTCGGTCCCTTCCCGAACTTGAATTTCATCACTCGAGGTGTCTTTATGATTTGCATTTGACAACGACATCGTTACCAAAAGCGCTGCAAACATGTAAATCATAACTCCTGGCTTTTTTTTCAACTTTCTAAACTCCTTGTTCATGTTATGTCCCCTCTCAACTTCAATAATCGTTCTATGCCACATCCGCCTGATACCATTTACCAATGGCATCAACGGTGGCAGAAATAACTGGATATGCAATAGGTGAGGCTGTCAAAAGCGGATGCGTACCTATTTGCATGGTATCAATATCCATATCTGTCATCTTGTTCAGTATCATCACTGATAACATGTTCACCAATTCACCCACCGAGTCTCCCCCGTGCATTTCTGCACCAAGCAGTACATGTGAATATCTGGCAAATATTAATTTGAGGTGCAGCTGTGAGGCCCCTGGAACTCTACCTGGATGTCGATCAACCGTGATGGCTTCACCCACCGTATATTCCAGATTCATTTCCTTGGCTTTCATTTCAGTTAAACCGCTGATCCCAAAGGCTGTATTCCCGATTTTTGTTGAGAATGAGCCTAAAACTCCTCTGTACTTTCGAATAACTTTAATCTCAAAGAGATTTGATCCTACGAGACGTCCTTCAGCCATGGCAGTTGAAGCCAGACGTATGTCTGTTAGCTCCCCGGTAAAGAAATCATGTTTTGCAGCAGCGTCACCAACAACAAAAATATCTTTTTCAGATGAGCGTAAATATTCATCGACTTTAATTCCATATTTTGGGTCATGTTTAAGTTCAAAAGTCTCCGCAAGTTTGATATTGGGTTTGCATCCCACGCAGGTCACCACCAGATCGGCAAGTAATACAGTTCCATCATCCAGGACCACACCATCTACCTGACTCTTGCCGGAGATAGATTTGACATAGCGGCCTAGCACGATATTGGCACCATTCTCTTTCAGGATACCTTCCAATTTGCTACCAAACTCAGGATCCATGGTTGCAGGCAGCAGTCGTTTCTCAACCTCTACAATGGAAACATTTTTTTTATGCTTAAGAAATTCATCCACCAGCTCCACGCCAATATATCCACCACCTATGATGACAATATTTGAGCTGTCCAACATTTTCTGGCGAAGTTTTTCCAGATACTTCACATCTTTCTGAATCAGAAATACGCCTTCCTTTTCAATGCCTTTAATGGGTGGTAGCGATGGATGTGAGCCGGTCGCCAACACCAATTTTGAGTAGGCGATCTCTTCTCCACTTCCTAGTTTCAGGATATTGCCGTCTCGACCCACTACCTCATCAATAATGAGCTCTGCTCCTGCTTTTTCAGTAACCAGACCATCAGGAAGCGTATTGCTCAGAATATCTGGCAACGTATGTTGTGTGTAAGGTATGCCACAGGGAATCAGAGCGATTGCTTCTTTTCTGATCAATGCCAGAGTCTTGCCTGGATAGGTGTTGTGGGCAGAAATTGCCGCACTTACGCCGGCGGGTCCGCCGCCTACAATAACTACATCAAATGACTTCATTTTTTCTCCAAATATTGATAACTATTTCATGAGGAATCTGGATGGCAGACTATCCTACCCTTTTCCTGAATACTTATTAGATTTCATTTTCTCAGTCCGAATCGAGATGTTTATCAGCCAGATTTTCTGTATTTGAGGACCCACATTCCTGACAATCCTTCAGGGGGGCCTCGATACTCTGTTTTACAGTTTCTCCGCAATCCTGACATTCATGTACTGTGCTTCTAAATTCGATATTGCCTCCCTCAATCTTTAGGACGCAGCCTTCAAGTAGTAACTGAGCAAGCTTATGTCTGGCTTTGCTGATTAGCCGCGTAAAAGTAGGTCGCGAAATATTCATTTTTTGGGAGGCTTCAAGGTGTTCCAACTGTCGATAATCAGCAAATCTTAGCGCTTCTAGCTCATCGAGTGTCAAAATGACCTTTTGGGCTGTTCTCATTGAAGTACCAACTGGTTTAAAAAGATCCAACGTCGGTGGCTCCTTGACGATCCGTTTCCTGTAAGCACTCCTTTTATTCATTTATTGTTCCAATAAACATTTGATATTAACAATGTATAATTTTCTCTTTTGATAATTTCATCATACATGTAATTCGCGGTCTACTATGGAGGACTGATTATCCAACCACAAATCACTGGAGATATCCAACATCGCGTGGATTTTGCGAGCGAGATATTTAAAGATACGACTTACTTTTTTATCGGGACAGGCCAGAACTACGGGCATGCCCTCATCAGCCAACACGCGAGTTCCAATATCCATAGGTACATCCCCCATGAAGATAATCTCATGTTCAAGGGCTTGACGGTTTCCCCCACCCATGCCGAAAACATCAATAAGTTTGTGACATTCAGGACAAATCATTCCTGACATATTCTCTATCAGTCCAATGTGTGGAATTTGCATGCGTTTGGCCATGTCAATTGCCCGTCCCGAATCTAGAAGCGCCAGGTCCTGGGGTGTCGTTACTACCAGAGCCAGGTCAGGTTTTATATTCTCAACGGAGGTGATTACTTCGTCACCTGTGCCTGGTGGGAGATCCACGATGAGATAGTCTAACTCGCCCCACTCCACATCGCGGAGGAACTGCTTGAGCAGTTTTGAGCGTCGAGGTCCACGCCAGATCACAGCTTGAGTATTTGAGATGAGACTGGCAGTAGAAATAATTTTTACTCCCTCATGTTCGTGTGGCTGAAAACGTCCCTTGGAAATGGGAGTCCTCTCATTGACACCAAGCATTTTAGGAACATTGTGGCCAGTGATGTCAGCATCCAGGATGGCTGAGTTAAATCCTAGTGCCTTGAGAGCATATGCGAGGTTTACACTGACGGTGGTTTTACCAACTCCACCTTTGCCACTGAACACCACAATTCGGTGTTTGATTGTTGCCAGATTTTCTATAGCTGATGCATCCTGGTTTGAGGGTGAAAGTTCATTCTGTTTTTCAGTCACATCACACTCCCTGGGTTGTGGTGATGGTCTCGATAATTACATGCGTTACGCAATTCATAACAATCCTCAAGTGATCTCATGTGCAATTCACGTGCCCACTGTTATGAACATGTGTTCATTTATACAATTATTATTTGTTAATTAGCACGTATTGTGACAAATGTCACATATCTGCGTATTGGCAAATATTGTTAATGGCGATTTCCTGGATAATATTCCTGTGGAGGTTCACTTCTCGGTTGATATCGATCAGGAAGTATATATAAATGACTATACGTTCCCAATGTCGAGAATTTGGATTGAATCATCTTGGAAGCAAGTCGGCTTACTCAGGATGCTTTTAAAGTGAATCTATCACCTTGCAAAATATAAAGCTCTGAAATTTGATCTGGATGTCTGAAATGTTCCCTGCACGTAATGGCTTTTGAGACAGACCTCAAAAGCTTTTCTGGAATCAGAAAGATTACCTCTTTTGACCCACCAAGATTAAGTTTTTTCCTATGGGTGGTGGTATGAATTGCTCTAATTTTCTGCCGATAGGCACCACAATTTTGTCATAAATGGAAACATTAGACGGTTTGGCTTTTTGCTTTAATAGTACAAAGGCGAGATACCAGGGAATGATGCCGAAAATGTCAAAATATTTCAGCTCTTTTATATGAAACCCGGCACCCGTCACTTTATCGAACAAATCCATTTTTGAATAACGTCTAAAATGACCTACGATTTTATCTTGTTCGCTGAACAGAAAAGCAAGAGCAGGTACAAAAATGAGTACATGGCCTTGTGGTGCGAGCGCCTGATAGGCATCTGCCAGTGTTTTTTTATCATCCTCGATATGTTCAAGAACATTTACATAACATATTGAATTAAATTTGTTCTGACTCTGAATGGCTTTTTCATCAAAAAAACCATTAATTGTTTGAACTTGTGTGTGGGTCTCAAATTTCTCTCCCAACGATTGATACATCTTGCTGGATGGCTCAAACGCAACGAGAGATTCTATCTTCGCCTCGATTAAAAATTTTGAAAAGTCCCCAATCCCGGCACCAACTTCTGCCACATTCTGCCCCAGGAAGGGATAGAATTCATCAAGAATCCAGCGATGGTAATTCTCGGCAAATGACATTGCCTCTAAATCTTTTCCAGCGTATTGAAATTCCATGTTGATTGACTAAGAATTCAGCTCTTGATTCAATCTCGTCCCAAGTCGCGATTGAGTTTTTTCATCTGTATCTGGTGGTAATATCTAATTGAATCGAGTACAAGCCCTATGGAGAAGAATATGATACTTATGATTATCAAGCTAGCAGCCAGCAGGGACAAGGGAATATGATAGACATACTTATATTCTAGATAATCACTGATGGGCACCCATCCTATGACTAAACCAGAAATGGCGAAAATAGCACTCATTAGGTTAAAGAAGAATAGGGGCCTATAGTATCTAACCAATAGCGCAATCGTTTTTAAGATGAGGAATCCATCTCGCCATGTATTGAGTTTTGAGTAACTCCCGCTGGGCCGTGCATAGTAGGGTGTTGATACTTCTACTACTGGTACTTTTAAGGCCACTACCTGCAGTGTCATTTCGGTCTCCACTTCAAAACTCTGAGAATTGAGCCCCAGACTTTTATATAGTGATTTAGGGAAAACCCGATATCCTGACAACACATCAGTGAGGGGATAATTAAAGCTCAGGGCTATGAGCCAGCTAATTAGACGATTGCCCAATATATGAAGGGGTCGAAACGCTTTTTTTGCAAAAACTTTTCGGCGGGTTCCTACGATCATGGCACCAGGCATCTTGTACTGGTTTTCAAGGAGTTCAAGTACAGAATCAGCAGAATAGGTTGCATCACCATCAGCCATAATTACAAAATCTTCATCACTCTCGTTAAAAATGCTTCTAATCACATAACCCTTACCCCGTAAATGAACTTTTCGGACGTCAGCTCCGGCAGCCTGGGCTACTCCACTTGTATTATCTGTTGAATTGTTATCGTAGACTCGAATCCTGGCCTGGGGAATAGCTTTCCGAAAATCATTGATAACTTGTTCTATGGTTGTTTCTTCATTGAGACAGGGGATGCAAATTGCAACCGTTTTTGAGGATAACCACGTTTCAAAATCGGTGTATTCTTTGGTCATTTTCTATTAACCTTCCAAATTTGTAGTCTTGGCTCATGTGGGTTATTAAAGCGCCAACTCCGGCGTGTATCGATTTCAAAATCAAGAGCTTGGAACATACGTTGCTCTTGCGGGATGAAATTTCCCCAGGATAGCAGATAAAAGTTGCCCTGATGGGATGCTAACAAATCAAATATCTGTTGGCTGAATCTTGAGTTCGCTGAAATATAATGGTGCATATTACTTGATAATCGCATAAACTTTGTTGTAGGAGGGAAAAGCGGGGCAAAACAGGCCGTGGGTCGCTTACCTCCTAATATGACAACGGAGCTATCCAGCCCTTCAAGAGCGGGGAAGGATGCATTAATATAATTCTCTTGCCATGGTATGCGATGATGTCTCGGAAATGATCCATAGAGAGCAGTCAAAATGATAAATCCAACAATAAATGTCGTGCCGATTTTTTTTGATGGAAAAAGTTGGTACACGAGTATCGTGATGGGAAGAAAGGCCAGTGCTTCAAGCATAAATAGGTATCGGTAAATTGAAAATTGGACTAGCCAAATTACGTAAGCAGTAGAAAAGAAAATTAGCAAAAATGTAAATTCCTTTGAGAGAGTTGGCTGCTTAACACCTTTAGTCCGGTCAAAAATAATTTTTAGACCCCAGACGATAATAATTACAAATAATATTGCGAACCTCAGATCAGAAAAACTGCCCTGGCCATAGGTGTATGCTGAGTTATACATGAAATAAAAGGGATATAACAGGCCATCGATAAAAGATGTGGGCAAATAGCGAGCGTCTCTAATGGCAACATTAAAAACATCGGGTGCTTTGAAAATATTATTAAAAAAAGGGAAAATGGGGTTACCATATGTTTCCCACATCCTCCAATACCAGAAACCACCCGAGAAGAGTGCTCCAGTAATAATTCCACCTCCATAAATTGCCACGCCCTGCAATTTCGTCCATAGCTTTGGAAGTACGATGAACATAGCGACAGTACTGGCAAGAATAATAATCAGAGACGTCATCTTTATGCCAAAACTGATGCCCGCTGCAATACCACCCAAGAAAAGGAGGAGCAGTAATCTGTTCTCTTGAGCGTCCAGTGCTTTGATTATAAAGAAAATGGAAAGCAGGAGAGGAATGCTTACGAAATTATCATGATAGCTGGTTCCCAACAAATTGAAGGATGCTGGAGCCACAAATGCTGCAAAGCTTACCAGAAGCGCCAATTTAAAAGATGTGATCTGTAAGGAAAATGATCTGAATGCTAGCGAGTGCGATTCTATTCTAGAAAAACTGGCTTCAGTGATTTTAAAAACCAAAAAATAATTTAACCCATGGATCATTCCCAGAATAGCCCCGACAGTTATCGGCCTAAAATTTACGATTAAAACATATAGAAAATTATCGAGGATGGGATTAAAAAAGGACTGAAGCTGAGCAGCGAGAATATCCAGGCCACTCCTATCGTTAAAATAAGCAAAGGCATTATAAAAGTGATAATTACGTAAATCCCAGTTATTGTCCTGGGTAAAGAGAACTGAGCTTACAGCTGCAATTAACATATATAGTATGAGAACACCTGACGAGGGAAGTAAGCCCGGAGGGAGGGAAAGCGATCTCTTTTGCAGTTTTTTAATCATTTACAGAACCCATAATCCCTACTTCTAAATCATTAGTGCTATTGCTCAATTGGGTATTTGCACTGCTAAATAAAAAGTCATGACTTATTTTTTTTATCGCGATAAGATCAACCATTTTGCTAAAAAGCCAAGGACCTTGTTTTGGCTAGACTCAAAAAACATTATCTGGGAAATCTGACGAGAAGCATAAGTTGGATGAAGCCAATTACAGAACGATCCAGATTGATAGGTAGGGTTTTGGTAAACAGAATAACATGAGTTATACAGTCATTCTCAACGGCGTGGTCGCTTCTATTATGTTCAGTGAGCAATTGGGACAAACGAAAAATTTAGCCTTCAACAAGAGGTTTTATCAGGTCCTGAAATTTATCCAGGGTTGACCCCATCATTTCATCGTTTGTATCTGGCAAGGCCGTCATGATGATGACCAAGTCCTGATCAGGTTTTACAAATATATAATTACCACCATGACCCCAGGCTGTGTAAGCATCCCATTCAGGGATCAACCACCAATAATAACCATACTCCCAGCCGTTTTCATCACCCCAATCACCCATATCTGTTTGCAGGCTGGTTGATTGAGCAATCCAGGTTGAATCAACGACTTGAATACCATTCCACTTGCCATTATTAAGGCTGAGCTGACCAATTTTGGCTAGGTCTCGGGGACGAAGATGAAGACCATGCCCACCCATGCTGGTGCCAATTGGATCTGAACCCCAATAATAGTCACTTATTCCAAGTGGGCTAAAAAGCCGCTCTGAAGCCCATTCTTCCAGAGATTTCCCTGAGATATGCCCAATGGTGTAGCTCAATAAGTGGGGATCACAATCGCGGTAATAGAAGGATTCGCCGGGTTGGGCATAAAGGTTTTTCTCCAGGATATACTTGATGGGATCATCTGGTTTCCCAACATACATCTCCATGGAAAAGTCACCATTGTCAAAATCCAGACCCGATTTCATGGTCATAAGATGACGAAGGGTAATCTTCCTTTTGTCTGGATTATCAGGAAATTTATCAGGGAAAAGGTTATACAGTTTCTGATCCAATGAGTCCAGATATCCCTCTGAGAATACTATTCCCGTGATGAGGGAGTTAATACTTTTGGCAACCGACTGAACATGTCCATAGCGATCTCTATCTGCAGGGTCACGCACATAGCTTTCAAAAACCAGTCTCCCCTGCTTAATGATCAACAAACTTTTAGCATTATAAAATTCGTCTTCAGAGCTAATGCGAGCATTGATTTCTTCCAGGATATTCACAGATATTCCAAGGGATTCAGGCGATGCAATCTCCCAGCCATCCGACATTTGCTCTGGCACATAATCTGAATTGATTTTAAATGAGTCATCTGGGACACAAGATGACAATATTATCAAAATGTTTAAGAGGATTACTTGTCTCATCACCAGCTCCGAAATTTCCGTGCATATCTCAAGGAGGTACTGATTGCCCAAGCCTCTTTTGGCATAGTGGCATGATCATACTCAAACTCCAGAATCCAGCTAGATTTAGGTGTAGAAACATACTCACCACTGATCCTTACACTTTGATAGTCTGCCCAGGAAACTGTTTTGTAGTTTCGTTTAGCTTCAGTGCTTTTGAACCCCCCCCAGGCCAGTCCCGGATCCTGCTTATTGTGTCGATAAGCAGGTGGTCTGGAAATTTGATTCAGAAGTGGGATTTCCAGGTGCAGGGTAATCGCTCTATCTGAAGCAGCAGGTGTTGTCCACTCCATGGCCAGGGCAATGCCTCTGATGGTGAACCAGTAGAGGTGGGCATCATCCCAAGAAAAGGGAAAGTAATTATTAATTTTGAATGGGAATGCCAGACCACCTTTGAAGTGACCCTGATTCTCCGCCAGGTCAATTGATTTAAGCAAACTGGGGTTAATATCCAGAGAAAATGCCATACCCATATGTGAATATCGATTGAACACAAAATCGAACTTGTAACTCAGGGGTAAATCAAATTGCCATTCCCCTCGGTTGTGTTGAAAAGAGCTTCCAATAATTACACCAGGTCCATGAAAACCAAGGGGCACAATCAAGTCATCCCTGAACGAGGCCAACTCAAGAGCAGCATGCCATTTAATGGTGTTGGGCATTTTTAAACTTGTTTCCTCGGGGAAAACAGTACTTCCCAGAAGAAACATGATAACTAAATATATAATGACTGCGCGCATAAATATTTTGTATCCTATATCCCGGTTAAAACCATATGCAAAGTAGAACTAGATATCGGCATGATAAGCCCATTCAGAGACAACATTTTCTGTTTCATTCATCATTCTAAATTGTCAAACAAACTATTGCAATTGTCAATTATGTTCAATAACATTAATCCACAAATATTATCGTATAACAGGAGTATGGCTTATGTCTAAAAAGAGAAATCGAGCAATTGATTGGATGAAATATGCCTACGAAATGGTCTCTATTATCATTGGTGTTCTCATTGCTTTAGGAGTGGATGAGTGGAATGAAGATCGTCAGAATCAGGAGCGTGCAAGAACTGCCCTCATAAATATCCAAAACGAAGCAAAGATGAATTTATCCATCCTTGAAGTCCTACATCCCAGAAATATGGAAGCCTTTGCTGTGGTTCAAACAGAATCGTCAGAGGATGATAGTGCCACGATCGTTCCGGGCCTGCAGCTACAGGATGTTGCCTGGAAAACATTGATGAGCAACGGCATCTCAGTGCATGTGGACTACGATGAGTTGTACCAGGTTGCTGAAATTTATTCTATTCAGCAGATCTATAAGGATTTTGCCAACCAGTTTGTGGAGCAGATCATGGTTACGAGGAGCATGTCAATCGTCAATGGGAATCCGCTGAGTGACTCTGATATAATTACTGCAAGTGTCGAATTGCTGACTTTGCTCATGGGAATAGAAGAACAGTTGCAAAATCATCTCACTGAGTTTCTGGATGAAAGGTCAAGCGAGCCTGCGAATTGATTGCTTAGTCGTCGATAGCCCCCTGACTCAAGCAAAATATCTGATGAATTGAATAAAATGACCAGCATTGCTACCCCTGTGAGAAATGGTAGCATTTAAAACAGGTATCAGGCAATTTTCCTAATATAAGTAGAAACCCCACCCCTCAGATTAATCAAATTATCAAAGCCATGTTGAGACTCCAGAAATTCGATAACCTTTTTTGATCTCACTGCATGCTGACAGATCACGACGAGGTCTTCTGTTCTGGGGATCATATCAATAGCTTGAGGAAGTTGATTTAATGGGATATTAATTACATTTTCACCCCGAATCATGGGTACTTCCCATGCTTCACGAACATCCAGTATTTGCATATCACCGCTTTCATAGATGCTAATAAATTGTGGCAATGTAATTTCCTTACCCATAACGGCACCCTGGGTTTGGCTCTAATCTTTTATACTTTATCAACTGCTATATCCACCTAATTTTCGCTAGCCTGATATCTGACAATCCCTATGAATAAGGTATTCAGGGAGATCACAACGTGCAATGTGATTCTTTTTATCATGTTTATGCTTTATCAAAATATCATATCCAAATGCATTGAGAAGTCCACCAAACAGCGATGGCTCCACATGTCGAGGAAATCATGGGAGCTTTGCCCCCATTCAATGGTTGGATTACTCTTTTAGATGAATAGCAAATTTTAAAATTGTCAGGCACTTCGAAGATAGTGATCAAGCCAAACCCAAAGAAAGGGATATCAGAAGTTGACCCCGGAAACGCCAGACGCGGGGATAGGGTTTATGATTCCATTTTGGTCTATTTTTGCCCATGCTCCTTCAATTCGACAGATTGCTTTCTCGGTTTTAGAAAGGGTAATAGTATGAGGGGTACAAAGGCGATCCAGCCATCCATAAACAGCACCTTTGCATAGCCATGCAGATCAGCATGTTTTCCCTGCCATAGACTGGAATAAGAATAGACAAAATTATGGAGAGCCATATAGCCTGTAAATTGTGTAGCCGCCACTGCTGGACTGGTCAACCCCATGAATACAGCAGTACTGGTTCCTTGCTGTAACCCACTGGCGAAGCTGTAGGCTATGGAAACGTAGAAGAAAAGATCGATAGTCACACCGGCTGTTCCCTCAACTCCAATAAACTGACGAGCAAGATAGAAGGTAGGGATAGTCGTTAAAACATACCAGACGCCCAAAGCTTTTCGGTGCCCAACCCTATCTGAAATCCAGCCACCGATAATGCAACCTGCGGCTGCAAAAATAGTCCCGAACATGGTGAGTTTCGCAATCTGGTTTTCATCCATTCCAAGATCCACTTGAATGGCACTCCCAAGAACAAGTCCTAGAGCCAGAGCTCCAAAGGGGAGCAAAGAGAAAACAACCCCAACTAATGGACCAGTTCCTGATTTGAAGAAGCCTTGATATAGCTCTTTTAAAAACAGTTTCATTTGACTTAGTATTTCTTGAAAGACACTAACACCTGACTGGATCTTTTCTTTTATCGGATCTGCCGGCTCCTGAAGTCTCAATGTCACGAAAACCAGAATGAGAGTGAGTGCGAGAAGGACAAAGGGGAAAGAAAATTCGAAGCCAAATTTACCAGCAATCAACAAAGCCCCACTACCACCAATGGCCTGCCCCAAATAAGAAGAACCAAACATAAAGCCATTGGCTATACCACGCTCATTTTCAGGTAGCACTTTGATGGCCAGTGCATCGATGGCCACATCCTGGGTCGCAGCAAAAATATTGTGAATTATGATGAGTGTAGTTAGAAGCTGAATATTTGTAGAGTAGTCAAAGAATACCACGATACCCAGTGTTCCAATCATGGCAGCCTGGGCGGAAGCAATCCAGGTTCGCTTTGCTCCAAAGCGTTTAAATTTTATAAGATCTACCAGGGGAGCCCAGGCCCATTTGAAACCCCATGGGGCATAAAGGGAAGCTGTAAAGAGGCCGATCTCGGTGAGCCCAACCCCGCTCATGCGCAGGTGAGTTGCCAGAGCAATGGCACTGAACCCAAACGGAATGCCTTCAGATAGATACAGAAGCGAGAATGTCAGTAATCTGCCGTTTTTTGTTTTGAGCGCGTTTTTAGACAGCATATATTTCCTTATCTGTTCCCCGCAATTTTCATCATTTGATGTCTAGAAGGAGTGATATCTCACTGGGACTTCGGTCTTAAGATAGACTTTGGTAATAAACATCAAATCGAGATTTTACTGTTGGTAATATCAGGTCTCTTTTCTAGCATACAACCCTCAATTAATTGGTTCTATTTATAATAACTATACTTGGGAGGTATAAGATATGTTAAAAAATGTGGGTTTGATTGACAGGAGCTTAAGATTTCTCCTGGCCCTGTTGTTAATCTGGCTGGGACTGATTTTCATGAAAGGGATCGAAGGGAATGTTTGGGGGATACTTGTTTCCTTGTCTTCTCTCTTGCCACTGTATATGGTTATAACTCGATCCTGTTTTGTGTTCCATTGGTTCAATATCCACACGCTTTCAAAGAAAGAAATCCTGCGTTTTGGAGATCCAAAAAAATAGCAGGATTAATTAGCTCTCGATAACACTCCCTACAAATTCTCTTAACCTTGTTACTTGTTCGACTGCCTTCATCCTACCCACGGCTAAAACCCCAAAGGTGACCAGGATTAGGAGTCCGGAAAATAAGGTGACAACCAGGGCTAAAAGGGGTTGCTCTCCAATGGTCATCTGAGATAAAGACATCATCAGGGCGGCCAGTAATACAACTGAGCCCAGGATCACAAAAAACATTGCCAGGGTAAACATGGATGAGTTGGGACCGACTGATTCATGGATGGTGGTCTCACTCCCCTCATTTTCAAGACGTAGCGTCATTTCTGGTGACCACCAGTGGTGTTCTTTCTGTTTCACATTCAGAGAGATTAAATGATTGGCGACCTGGAGGGTAAAAGAATCCCCCTCCTCCTTTTGGAAATTGATAAATTTTCCCATGAGGTCTGCTTGTGAAAGGGTGTGACTATATGTTCTACGAAGATTAATTCCCACTTAAACTCTCATCGATTCTATACATGATACATTTTATCATGTACCAACCATAAAGTCAAGTGGAGGGACGTCAATCTGCATCTGTTTTACCAGCCAATGAATGGGGGCTCATTGCCCAGGTCTAAAAAAAAAGGCCTCCATATGGAGGCCTTTTGAAGGAGGACGGCTCTACTTCAGAAAACTTATTACTAATAAGCCAATTAAAAGCATGAATACCGCTGTACGTATAACTATTTGAATAGTTTTAGAATGTTTCTTTTGATCAGTCATATTGTATAGATTCCTAATATTGTCATCAATAATTTCCAGGCATGTCTAATGCATTTTCTATGCCAGTGTAGCAAGTATGAGGAGTCAATCATTAAGAAACTTTGAAAAATATTCACTTAATCATTTATTGATAAGGTCAACGTGGGTGTCATCACCCCAGTATCTGTAATATTTCAATTTGTGGGTGACGGCTTTTTCCCGAGATACATGCTGATTGTAGTACTCATTTTGGTCCCCTTCATTTTGAAAGCGGGGTTTACCGGACTATATCCGACTATGAAATCAACGGCAGTCTCCACATATAAAGGGGCATACTTCCTCCAAGTCAACTTATGAGCGGCATGAATCAATAGTTGGTTTACAATTGATTATCGCATCAAAATAACAGTTATTTCAATTGGATTATTCTTCTATCTTATCTGATTGTCTAAAAAACTGAGGGTTTATCTAATTACTCAATCCTGGCGAAGAATTTGTCTCCTGGTATCTCTAGGTCTCTTTGGTCTCATGCTTTCACCGGTTCACTTGCTGGCTGGGATAGACACGCTTAAAGTAGGTGGTGGTCTTGAAGCCCAAAACTTCTACTATCTTCATGATTTATCAACGGTACTGCCTGACACTTCAGGAATCCTGAGTATACAGCAAATAACAACGCCTGAACAGCAAGCACAATTCGTCCCCTATCACAGGGAGATCATGAGGGAAACGCCTGGGGTCTCAAAATACTGGCATCAGGTCATCATTCAGAACACCCACTCAGTGGCTGTGGATTTATGGTTTTATTCTGGTGCAACCCACACATTGATGTTTGATGATATAGGTGAGCATGATTTCACAGTTCACGCTGGTGGAAGAAACCTTCCGTACACTGAGGGACAAAAATACTTACCCAACAGTCTCTACCCACACAGACAGCTCATACTAGTGCACCTGGATGCCCATGAGATCAAAACACTATACTGGCACTCAACCTTCCCAGATTTCTGGAAACGCTACAGTAGATCGCTGGCAGGCTACCTGGTAAATGAAGAGTATCTCCAGCAAAGACAAGATAGGGTTAATGGAGAGAACATTAGTTTTGCATTCGTCATGGGAATCATCGTGGCCATTACAGCTTTCTTGTTCATTTTTTACTCCATTTATAGGGAGCCGGCCTTTTTTGCTCTCGCCTTATTAGCGTTAACTGCTTTGATGTGGTACCTTTACACAAAGGGTCTTCTATTTACTACATTCCTTGCTTCAACTTCCTCCAAAACCGGGCCCTATGAAATTGGTGAATACATCCTGGTTGCCGTTAGGGTAATAGCCTTCTACTTCTATGTCATCGTATTCCTGAAACTCAAAGAAATAGCCCCTGGTTGGTATCGTGTTTTCAAATGGGCTACAGTCGTTTTGGTAGGTATTATTGTGACTGACTTTCTTCTTCGATTTTTCATTTCACCTCATCACTTTCAAATCCATATCCTGGGCTGGCAAATGGTCAATGGTGGGATTGCTTTAATGTTAATTCCCTATCTGGGAGTGGGTATCCATCTGACCATCAAAAAGGTCCCCATGGCCGGCATATACCTGTTGGGTAACATTTTTAATGTTACCGGTCTCGTACTTCACACCCTCTCTATGAACTTCATTTCAGGTCCATTCCTGGGAACTATAGATCAGTGGGGAACGGCTCTCATGCTGGTGACCTTTGCTCTGGCTCTGGCGCTTAGAATGCGTTCTATGGAAGGTGAGGTGGTGCGGATTGATGCTGATCTGCAGGCTGCCACAGAATTGGATGCCATGAAAACATCCTTCTTTACCTCCATCTCCCATGAATTCCGCACCCCCTTGACTCTGATTGTGAGTCCTCTGGAAAAACTAGTTGATGAGACAAAATCTACAAAAGTGAGGGATCGTTTACAGATGATCCTGCGTAATGCCAGGCGTATGCAGAATCTGATTTCCCAAATCCTCGATCTGGCCAAGATTCAGAGCAGTAAAATGCAGCTCAGAGTATCTGAGCACAATTTTTCCAAACACATCAGAACGATCTCTTCCGCTCATGAATCTCTGGCAGACAGCAAGGGGGTCAGTTTCAAGATCAGTATCCCTAGAAGTGAATTACCCCTTTACTATGATCGCGAGATGATGAACAAGATCGTCAACAACCTGCTTTCCAATGCCTTTAAGTATTGTGAAACTGGCGGTGATGTAATCCTGTCAGTGCTTCAAAATGAGAATACCGTCGATTTAAAGATTGAGAACAGCGGGGAGCCAATATCACCTGAAGACCAGGAGCGTATTTTTGATCATTTCCAACGCATTGAAAGCGCTGATGGTCAGATCGAAGGCTCCGGTGTGGGCCTGGCTCTGGTGAATGATCTGCTGGGTCTCCATCATGGTCAAATCCAGCTACGTAGTGTACCCGGTGAATATATTTGCTTTACCGCCAGTTTTAAGCTGGGTAGCGATCATTTTAAGCCCGATGAGATCCACATGGAAAGTGATCCTAAGGCCGCTGAAACAGATGAACCCCATCAAATCTCTGAAGCTGCTCTGGGGGAAACAATTGAATCAACACCAGACAAGGAGCTACCTCAGATCCTGATTGTTGAGGATAATGCTGATATGCGAGCATTTATTTCAGAGGAACTGGCAGATGCTTATGCTATCAGTACAGCTGTTAATGGTCGTCTTGGTCTGGATACCGCCAGAGAAGCTATTCCTGATCTGATTATCTCTGATGTGATGATGCCAGAGATGGATGGTTTTACCTTCCTGGAAAATGCACGTCAAGATCCGCTATTGTGCCACATTCCCATCATCATGCTAACAGCTCTATCCACTGATGAAGCAAAATTCAAGGGTCTTGAAACAGGTGCTGATGACTATTTGTTAAAGCCATTTAACACACGCGAGTTACGCATCCGAGTTGCCAATCTGATCCGTCAGCGACAGCGTTTACGTGAGAGATTTATACTTGATCAGGCTCAAGACTTAAAAGAGGTCACGGTAAGCTCCATGGATGAAAAATTTCTGCGCAGTATTATGGACAGTATTGAGATTAACATAGCTGATATGGAATTTGGTGTTAAGGAACTCAGTGAGCAGGTCTATATGAGTCGCTCCCAACTCTTCAGAAAGCTCACGGCTCTGACCAATTTAAGTCCCACAGATTTCATTAGAACTCAACGATTAAAACGTGCTGCCAGCCTCCTGGAACAGCATTCAGGGAATGTGACTGAAATCGCCTACATGGTGGGCTTCCAGAATCCTGCCCATTTTGCCACCAGTTTCAAGAAAGAATTTGGGGTCTCCCCCTCCAAGTATAGTCCTGGATCATAAGAAATTTGGACAATTCATCCTTCGACTCCGCTAGGGATGATGCCAGGAGGTTTAGTACCCAACCCACACAGGCCCAGTATGACATTCTACATATCATACCAGGCCATTTGTAGCGTGCGTCTATATAGAGCGGAGGACTCTAATTATTTTAATAACAGCATTTTTCTGGTCTGGGTGAACTCTCCTGCATGGATTACATATAGGAACATCCCGGTACTCACCTGGTGACCCAACTTATCTTTACCATCCCATTGAACGGACCCATACCCCGCAGCCTGATTTTCTGAAACCAGGGTAGCTACTATCTGACCCAGAACATCGTACACAATGATCTGCACATCCGATTGATGAGGCAGCTCATACCTGATTGTTGTACTTGGGTTGAAGGGATTGGGGTAGTTCTGGTCCAGAGAAAACTTTAGGGGTAATTGATGCTCCAAGCTGATGGATACTGTGCTATATGGCGACTCAAAGCAACCCATGTCCACTTCTCCACCTTGATATGTAGAATCAGGAATATTAACAATGGTATCTCCAGCCCAGACAAAGAAGCTTGTGCCTGTATTAATACAGGGGGATCCTTCCTGAAGTGAATAGTCTCCATTTTCTTGGTCGACAAACAGGGGATCAATGTTGGTATTCCCTTCTGACCAATCGATGGTATAATAACCACCATCAAATATTCCCCCGAGCGAACCTCCTTCAAGAGCACTATGCGCAACTAACAATGAACCTGGGTCACCAACCCCTAGAAAGGAAATTGTTCCATTTGAATTATTCCAGGCAATCGAGTTGGTTAACATTGGGTGGGCAGAACCGGCTATGCGAAGACCATATCGACCATTATCTGCTATGGTTATTGAGGTCAGGATTGGATTGGATTCTGCACAGCTGACTCCATGATCGGCATTGCCTGCTATAATTACTCTATCCAAAAGGGAGTTTGGGGAGGCATTTAAGGCTATGCCATCCGCTCCATTATTCAAGATACTCGCATTGGTGAGGATTAACTCTGACCAGGAGCAAAATATTCCACTTGAGATATTCTCATTGATATCCAAACTGTCCATTCTCACCGACGAACCATTCGTAATTCCGATACCAACCCCCTGATTAGCTGAGATTGTTACATGTTTTATCTCTGGTCGTGATTGATCTCGAATAATTAGTCCACTGGCAGAATTATCATGAATATTGAGATGCTCCATTTGAGGATTAGAACTTTCACAGAGTATCCCGGTTCCAGAATTATCATGAATTGTGAGATTCTTGAGTCTTGGGCTTGAATTCTGACACAATATCCCCTGTCCTTGCCCACCAGTAATTGTCATATTTGAAACCTGCTCATCATTCATATCACCAATTGAGATTACATTTGATGATAGCTCTCCATCCAGAACGACACCTAATTCTGATTCGCCTACCAGTGAAATGTGAGCCCGTAAATAGACCGGGAAAAATTCCCCCGTGCTACTGGGACTGTAAACACCATCCGCTAGGAAAATAGTACGTGGTTGTTCACTCGTTCCCAATATACGTTCACCTGCGTGCATAATGGTCTTCAGGGGTGTTTCTGGCGTCATACCATCATTGGCATCATCACCGCTAGGTGACACATAAAAATCTGCATCGATCTGTTCATAGACAAAATTGAGTACATCAAAGGTGAAATATGCCAGAGGTGATGCATGATACTCATTGGGTTGTAGTACTGTAAATGTATCAACAATCACCTCAATTGGACTCGTAGTAAAGATGTCTGAGCCAATACGTTGGTTCAGTGAAACGTTGTAGTAAATGTTGCTCCTCTCCTCTCCGGAAAAGGTGATTGACGAATTTTGATATGAATATATCCCTCCCCCAAACCCAGTAGCAATATTATGAGATATAGTGACATTTTCCAGGATTGGTTGAGAGGCAGTGCAGTGCATTCCGGCACCAGTGAAGGCACTATTCCTAGATATTCTAACAGTATTTAGAGTGGGGCCCGATTCAATACAACGTAATCCACCATCCGCATTATTCATAATGTTTACATTTTGCAGAGATGGGCTGGAATCCTCTAAGCGGATCCCAATGCCAGAATTGCCAGTGATTGAGACATCTATGATAGTGGGATGCGATTCGGCACACCATAGTCCAGTCATTGTGTTCTGCAAAATATCTACATTTTGCAGAACAGCACTGGAACGTTCCAGGTAGATCCCAATACCAGAATTGTCACTGATTGTGACATCTTGAAGAATGGGATTTGAGCGAACGCTATACATCCCCGCTGCACCAATATACTCTGCTCCTGTTTGAACATTTTCAGTGATGGATACGCCGCTTAGCAGCACATCTGAGCTGTCACAATAGATGCCTGCTCCATATCTGGCCGAATTGTCGGTGATACTTACACTTGAAATTTCCGGGTCCGAAAAAGCCACATAGATTCCTCCTCCGCTCCCTTGAAATATAAGTCCTCCCGTAATAGTCATATTTGAAATGAAACAGTGAGGAGCATTGACAACACTCATCACACGACTTGACCCCTCAGCATCTAATATCACTTGATCCTGGGATTGTCCCGCAATGGTCATATAGCTGGTCAACTCAAGGGGAAACATTTCACCGTTTGTAGAGGGGGAGTAGGTACCATCAGCCAGATGTATAGTGGCTGAATTCAGACTATCTGCGGATATTCTAGCCAGGGCTTCCCGGACGGTCTTCAAGGGTGCGGACTCACTCCCATCAGTACCCCAATCTCCCGTAGGGCTTATGTAAACCTCCCCATCGAGGGGACTTGGATCTGGTGTCACAAACATAGTCTCTGAGACTACCATATTAAGAAAACCAGGGATTTCTCCTCCCATTCCACCAGCCCGGAGTTTATCGTCACCAACTCTGTATGTAAGTTCATGAAACCCGAACTGGGTGCCTGAGATCATTGAGGGTGTAACATGCACTGTATCGGCATAAATGTAATCCGTTGTGTCGGCGGCTCTTGCTCCCCACCAATATTCATCGGGATCACAGGGCCAAAGTACATTTACGCTATCGGTGATGATCGAATCAAAAACGAAAAAGCCATTTACACTCCCATCAAATGGGACTGAATCAATTACGGTCCAGCCGATGGGAAGTTTAACTGCAAAATTTGGTACAACATTTTCAATCAATGTTGAATCGAGTGTCACAGTGATGGTTGATGTAAAGGAGCTGTTGGTGGCAACCAGATCTGGTTGCTCCAAACTCTGGATGGTTGGGCACCCAACAAAAAGTGTTGAAACGATTGCAATAAGTAGGCTTGATTTAAAACATTCCAGCTTCATGGATATGTCTCCTCGGTTTCATTAAATACTGGTAAAAGTTAATTCTGTGTGGAGAATGCACATCTTTACTAAATCTTTACATTGGCATTTTTTTTAGATTTCAAATTATTTCCCTAAAAATTATCTCAGCTAAAATCGGAGCCGGGCACCCATCGATGACAGAGTCGCCCGGCTACCGTTTGGTTTCCCCCCAAGCCCTCTATTTCAATAGAAGCATTTTCCGGGTCTGAGAAAAATGACCAGCTTGAATTTTGTATAGATACATTCCGGCACTCACCTGATTACCTGACTTGTTGGTCCCATTCCAGATGATCGATTTGCAGCCAGTAGTTTGGACTTCTGAAACCAATGTCGCGACCTCCTGTCCAAGGATGTCATAGATGACAATACTCACCTCTGACTGGACAGGTAATTCATAATTGATCGTTGTAGATGGGTTGAAAGGGTTGGGATAATTTTGTGCCAGAGAATATGCTATCGGCAGTTGATTTGCATTACTTGTTGCCACAGCTGGGACATATTCCCAGGCACCCATATCTGGGGCAACGCCATGGTAATCGTCTGCACTCAGGTTTACTAATGTATCACCGTTCAAGACGTAGAATTCGGTACCGGCGTCTATGCAGGGTGATGTCTCGAGCAATGTAAAATCACCGGCAAGAGGTTCACTGAATAATGGATCTAAACTCAGATTTCCTTCCAACCAGTTTACTCGACCTACTCCCTGCCAAATATCATCAGCTCCATCCTGAACATTTGAATAAGCAATGTGAGTCGTGTCTGGTAAATAAGCTGTGACCCCTCCCTGGGCAATTTGCCAGCTACTATTGCCCCAGAAAACCGAGTTTATGAATACAGGGGTGTTGGCGTGTGACATTTGAACGCCGCCGGCTTCAGTGTCACAACTATTATTGGCAACCGTTACGTTGTTAAACAGGGGAGCACAGTGATCAAAGAGCATCACGCCACCACCATATAATACTGACGAATTGCCATGGATTGTGACTGATTCAATTACAGGATTTGAGTTAAAACCCATTGAGAGACCACCACCTGCAAAACCGGACTGATTATCTGTGATAATTATATCACTGAGTGTGGGATGAGAATTGTAAGTAATGCTAATTCCCCCGCCACCATTCATCTCGTCATCAGGTATTGAGTTCCCGCTGATAATCAGGTTTTTCAGGATTGGGGATGAATTATCCGAGACAATGATTCCTCCTCCATAAATATTTCCATTGTGAAAAGTGCCATTGCCGTTGGTGATGGTGAAACCATCCAGAACTGCCGCTTCTGTTTCACCGCCTATCATGAGAACCGTGCTCCCATTTTGATTACCATCAATGATGGTCACTTCACGTCCTTCAACCGAGCGTACAACCACATCTTTACCGTTAAAATTGATGTTCTCAACATAGGTTCCAGCTGCCACCAAGATTGTGTCACCCCCCCAAGCCCCGTTGATTGCAGATTGAATCGTCGAGGAATCCGCCGGGACATGGACAATGTTTATATGCACTGATAACTCAAAGCTTTCACTTTCAGACACGCCACAATGCATGATGCCAGCAAGATCGGCCACGGTGGCCACAGTGGCTTTAACCACATTGCTCATGAAATTGAAATCAAGAGAGCCAACCGTATCGTTTGCAGTATGATAATTGGGGTTTCTGAAGTTCCCCCCATTAGTTATAAATAATGCTTGATATCCTGCATCCCAGAAAGGCGCATGATCACTCCTCCTCAAATCGGGAGCTATTTCACCATTTCCTGTCACAGAACCTGAAAGCACTCTAAATTCGGGAACATAAAGAGCAGCGTGGTTGTCAAATTCATTTTTCAGAAAGTTTGAATTTTCATTGGCAAAATTGAACAGAAAATCACCTCGATGGTCGTACGCGGCGGAGCTATCAACCATATCTGGGAAAAGAAGTTCAAAGCCTTCTGGAAAAGTTTGGCTACCTGGCTCATCGCTGGCGTAACCAATCATTTCAAAATTAAACACACCTTCAATTTGCTCATAGGGTAGCAGAGCCTCAGAAACAAAACGACTGCTTCCTATCAATCCTGGGGGCCAGGGCTCCTCCAGATCAAAACCAATAAACTTGATGGTATGATTAAAATTGTAGGCAGATAATACCCGTATGGCCTCCAACATACCAACCACAGCAGATCCATTGTCGTCAGCACCTGGTGAACCAATTACGGTATCAAAATGTCCATCTACGATGTAGACAATTTCTTCATCAGCCTGACCAGACTTTCTACCAATAAGATTCACCGCCTCATAGGCGCCATACATGAATTCGTGTCTGGATTCCTGTAAATTATACTCTGCGAACCTGGATGAGATTAAGGCCTTCGTCTCTTCAAGTTTGGCGATCCCACTCGTCCTGTGTCTGACCCCTTCTATTTGAGTCAAATCATTAAATAAATTCAGACTGTCTACTTCAGCAACGAGATCTGCAATGTCAATTTCGTAAAAATCATCTGCTACAATTTTGGCTCTGAAAGTCCGGGTGAGATCAGTCTGATAATACCATAGGATTTGTTTGTCATTGCCGGAGGTAATTGGATAGCCCACATCACCAGATACAGAATCACCTGCAAAGAGGTAAGTAAGACCATCATCATTTGAAATTTTCAGAGCGACTGACATCTCGTCATCTTCATCATCCCACAAATCGTAACTAATGGTCACCAATCCATTTTGGTTGTCAACAAGTGTGTTGAGATTGGTAATAACAGGCGTATTGTTTTGAGCCCAGATCTGACCGACCACAAATAAGATTAACAGTGTCATTCGATTCATCTTTCCCTCCTTATGGGTTTTCTGCGATTGATTGACAGAAGGTAGCGAAAGCCGACGGCACGCGACTACCAAGGAGGTTGCAAAGATGTTTCTCAGGGTTGCATCATTACCTCACCCCCCGATGATTAGGAGGTTAATCGGAATAACTGTGAGGAGGATGAGCTGGGGGCTAAAGGCCCAGAAACTGTATGGAAACACCACACAGCAGAATGGTCACGCCGGCGATGGCATGGGTAAACCGCTCCAGCTTTTTCATGGGGATCATTTTAAGTCCATAACTTGCACCAAGAACGATGACCAACATGGTTCCGATGGTCGCTATGGCGAATACAAGAGTTACCAGAACCAAGCCGATCGTGCTCCCTTCGGAGGCTGGGTACATAAGAAGAGGGATCAAGGATTCACAGGGACCAAATACAAAAATGATGAAAAGTGCCCAGGGTGAAAACAAGGCCTTGCCTTTAACCTTGTGAACATGACCATGCTCATCAACATGACCATGAAAATGCTCATGTTCTCCATCATCATGATGATGAATATGCGTATGGGGGCGATTCTTTAGCGCGTGCATGACACCCCAGCCTGTATATAATAACCCAAGAATTATTAGACCCCAGGCAGCCAGATCACCCCGGAATGATTCAAAGGTCTCCAGCTTCGCCAGAGCCAACCCCAGAGAGACGCCGAGGAGTCCAAGTATGATGGAACCGGCCACGTGTCCCACTCCACAAATAAAAGTGATTACGGCTGTTTTAATTAAACTCCATTGGCCGGATTTCGACATAGCCACAAAAGGTAAATAGTGATCGGGACCCAATACGGTGTGGACAAAACCAATCGTCGCCGCTGCAGTAACCAAGCTTGACATATCATTTTCCATTTAGCAATAGCTCCTTTTCGCGAGTATTAAGATAGTAAGCGTAGATGCAATTCCAATCTGGCAATTCTTGTCACTGCAAATTAGAAAAATTTTATTGAGAGGTAGGTGATAGGTTTTTTGTGAACTTGTTCTCTTATAGCCAGGGAGTATCAGGTTACTTTGAAACTTTCACGTTCCTTGGGGGCTACACATCTGGTTTTCGAATTCCACTCTGCCAGAAGGTCTTGCGCAGTTTTCAGTTTGGCTTCAATATCATCATCGCTTTGATCAGGATCATGGTGAATCAGGTGTAATTCTTTGACTTCTGCATCATGAGCAAGTTTAGTGACTTGAGATACGGCGGAATGACCCCATTTGCTTTTCCTAAGGTATTCCTCATCGGTATAAGTAGCATCTGTAATGAGAATGTCAGTAGCATGTATAAATGTTGTCAGTTTATCCCAGTAATTTGAGTTGTATTCCCTGGATCCTTCTGGAAACAACTCATTGTCTGTAATATAGCAAATCGATCGATTCTTGTATTCCATACGGTATCCAAGGCAAATCCCCGGATGGGAAAGCAACATGGTTTTAACCAGGATATCATTAACTCTGAATTCCTCTTCTTTGAGATCACGGAAATATGTCCTGGCAGCAAATTCCTTAATCCTGATGGGAAAATAAACACCATCCATCTGGGCTGAGATCAACTCACGCATGCTAACGTGCCCATGTGACGCACCAAAAATTTCAAATTCATTCCCAGGAATATATAGCGGAACAAAAAATGGGAGTGCATTGATATGATCCCAATGAGGGTGTGAAATGAGGATTTTAGCGTGGAGACCTTCAATCTGTTGATTCATCAAATGATCAGATAGTTGCTTAATCCCGGATCCAGCATCAAGGATAAACAGGTTATCCTTGGGAAATTGGATAGTGGTGCAAATTGTATTGCCACCATAGAGTAATGACTTCTCACCTGGGACAGGCAGTGTGCCACGAACGCCCCAGTATGTTACTTCGACTTTTTCTTCGACAATGTCCTGCAGTTTTTGGATAAATTCATCAGTGATAAGGGGTTTAGTCAGATAACCATCTGCCCCAAAAGAAAAGGCACGCTGCTGGTCCTGCTCATAAGACTTTCCGGAAAAGATCACTATTTTTAGATTTTCCAGGTCTGTCTCTTTGCGTAGGAGACGGGTCAAATCCAGGCCATCCATTTCAGGCATCATCAAATCGAGGATTGCCAGATCAGGCTTATCTTCTATGATTTCTCCTAAGGCCTTTTTACTGGAAGTGCTGGTTTTAACCTTGGCACCAAAATCCTCAAGTAAAGCTTTTACGACTAGTAGCACATCAGCGTCGTCATCAACCACATGAATATTTAAATTTTTTAGAACAGACATTGGTTCAACTTAATTTTATTGTTAATTAAGAACCAGTAATTTATACAGATTTGAGCTTTGAAAGTTAGATAATTGTATTGAACCATCAACAGAGAATATGGCCCCAGCCTTAAGACTTGACGCAGAGAGGTCAGTGGGTATCTTTAAATCTTCAATGTAGAATTTATCTGACGCTGGAACCCTATTTCACTATATGAGCGTCCTCATCAAAAAAACCTGATTGGAATAAAAATGATTGATCATATCGCCACATTTGCACTTATCCTTGGCTTGGAGTTAGTATTAGGAATAGATAATATTCTGGTCATTTCCATTATGGTTGGACGTATTGAGGAAGCTCGACGCGAACGAGCAAGATATCTCGGTCTTCTTTTTGCCCTCGTCCTCCGAATAGCTATATTGGCATTGCTCCTCGCCATTACTGGTATCAAACAATCCATTGTCTTTGGCCTATCTGTCCGCGATCTAATCATGCTGGCGGGTGGCATGTTTCTGCTATGGAAAGCCATCAAGGAGATTCATCATACTGTAGAAATAATTGAAGATGGTGAGCATTCAATATCAGCGGGATCGGCAAATTTTGCCAAAGCGATCAGGGATATCGTTCTGCTCGATATCGTTTTCTCCCTGGATTCTGTTATTACAGCCATTGGACTCACACGAGAAATATGGGTAATCATTCCAGCTGTTATTGTATCATTCCTGGCGATTTTAGCCTTTGCCAAACCCATCGGTGAATTCATTCTAGCCCGACCTTCCCTTAAGATTTTGGCACTCTCATTTCTGGTTACCATTGGAGTGACGCTGTTTATTGAAGGTCTGCACCAGCATGTTCCCAGAACCTTGATATATCTCCCCATGGGATTTGCCATTGTGGTTGAAATGCTGCAGATGCGTTTTGAACAGAACAGAAAAAATAAAGCCCTAAAAGCTAGCGAAGTAAGCTGAGCCCAACCAGATTTCCGTGACCAACACTCCTGTCAAATCACCTTTTCATATCCTGGCTAAACCTGTTGGTCCGGCCTGCAACATGAGCTGCGACTACTGTTTTTATCTGGAGAAAGAGTCCCTGTTTCCTAGCGAAGCTACTTTCAAAATGGAGCCTGATGTTCTGGAATCATTTATTATTCAATATATTGAATCCCAGCCCACCAACGCCGCCCAATTCACCTGGCAGGGCGGTGAACCCACCTTACTTGGTATCCCCTATTTTGAGGAAATTGTTAAATTACAGCAGAAACACTCCGGGGATAAACAGATCACCAATGCCATTCAGACCAATGGTATCCTTCTGGATGAGGACTGGGGTCAATTCCTGTTTGAAAACAACTTTCTCGTCGGTATTTCCATCGATGGACCCAAGGCATTACATGATCAGTATCGAATAGGCCACGATGACAATGGTACGTTTGAAAAGGTTATGATAGGACTCGAAATCCTAAAAAAGTATAAGATTGAATTTAACACACTCACGGTAGTGAACCGGGGCAATCAGAGTGAGGCCATTGTCATCTATAATTTCCTGAAATCCATTGGTAGTGGGTATTGGCAGTTTATTCCCGCCGTTGAGCGAGCAAGACCAAATGGATCATTGGCAGCACCCCATGAAGCGGACAATCTTGATATGGCTGAGTGGTCCGTAGAGCCTGAAGCCTATGGTCAATTTTTAAGCGAGATATTTCAGCGTTGGGTCCGTGAGGATGTCGGTAGCATCTTTGTGCAGCAGTTTGAAGCCGCCTTGGCTAATGAGATGGGCAGACCTGCCGGCGTTTGTGTCTGGAATGCTAATTGTGGGCAGGCACTGGCAGTCGAGCATAATGGGGACTTATACTCATGTGATCATTATGTCTTTCCAGAATATCGATTAGGAAACATTCTTGAATTTCCAATCCTGAGTCTGGTTCATTCTACAGCTCAGCAAGAATTTGGAAAAGATAAATTTAATGGCTTACCTCAAATATGCAGGGATTGCGAGGTACTCTACCTCTGTCATGGGGAGTGTCCCAAACATCGCTTTGTAGAGGGACCCAATGGGGAACAAGGACACAATTATCTGTGCTCGGGGTACAAACAGTTTTTCTCATCAATTCGACCAGAATTGGGGGTTTTTAAGGAAATCCTTGAGCTGGGTCAACCTGCCACAAATATTGTGGCATGGATGCAGGAAAAAGACCAGGGTTTTCCCAACATCGAGGTTGAATTATCAGAGACCTGTCCTTGCGGGAGTAGCCTTGCTTTCAAGGATTGTTGTTTCATCAAACGCAATAATATTTAGAAGATTAATATTCATCGACTGTAGGTTGTTGCATACTTTTCAGACCCTGCTCTTTGATCAGACTGGGGCATCAGCATAATTTTTCTGTTCTAGACTTGTTTCTTAACCTTTTTTGTCATCTTCCCCTCTAACAGGAGAAAATATTATTTGAAAAGGAACTTAAAGCTCATGATAAAACTAGTCAATCTGATATTAATTAGCACACTCACCGTCTCAGCCCAATCCTATAAGGTTGTGGATACCGGGCAAACCATCTTCTATAATAATCAGGATGAGATTGCAGCCCCAGCAATGGGCACCGCATTTTATGGTCAGGATGCTTCCATTGACGGGCATCAACCTGACTACACGGACAATGGGGACGGTACCGTCACAGATAATGTCACTGGACTCATGTGGCAGCAAAGTACGGACATAAATGGTGACGGCGTTGCTAATATAGCAGACAAGATGAGTCAGACCGAAGCGCTGGCAGGAGCTGATACCTTTAGTCTGGCAGGCTACTCAGATTGGCGCTTACCCACCATCAAGGAAGCATATTCACTTTTCATGTTCTCTGGTGAGGACCCCAGTGGATATAGTGGTACAGATACTGAAAATCTAATCCCTTTTGTGAACACAGATTTCTTTGATGTGGCCTATGGTGATGTTGATGCCGGTGAACGCATTATCGATGGGCAGTATGCCAGCTCAACTGTGTATGTGAGCACGACCATGAATGGGGATGCTACCATGTTCGGAGTCAATTTCGTAGATGGCCGCATTAAAGGCTATCCCATGGGTCCCATGCCTGGTCAAACCGAGGATAAGCAATTCTATGTGTTGTATGTCCGCGGCAATGAAGCCTATGGCGTCAATGATTTTGTAGAGAATGGCGATAGTACGGTGAGTGATCTGGCTACCGGCCTCATGTGGATGCAGGATGATAGTCAGGTCGGGATGAATTGGGAGGCAGCCCTTGCGTATGCACAGACAAAAAATGCCGAGATTCATCTTGGCTACGATGACTGGCGGGTGCCGAATAGCAAGGAATTGCAGAGTATCCTGGATTATACTCGTTCGCCAGCAACCACCAATTCTGCTGCCATTGATCCTGTATTTTTCAGTACGTCTATCATAGATGAGGGTGGAGAGAACGATTATCCCTTTTACTGGTCCAGCTCAACCCATGTAAACATGAACAATGGTGCCTGGGGAGCCTATGTGTGCTTTGGTGAAGCACTGGGCTTCATGGCTGCTCCCTTCCCCCCTTTTGATGTCACGCTTTTGGATGTCCATGGCGCCGGCTCTCAGCGCAGTGATCCAAAAACGGGTGATGCAGATGATTATCCCCAGGGACATGGTCCTCAGGGCGATGTGGTGAGAATTGATAATTTTGTAAGGTTGGTTCGTGATATCCAGAGTTCGACAGGTCTGAACGACGACCCAGAAGCGCAGTCTCCGAAGTCATTTTCTCTGAAGCAAAATTACCCCAATCCATTTAATCCCTCAACCACGCTAGAATATAGCCTACCAGTTGGCGCTCAAGTTGAGATCAGGGTCTATAATATGTTGGGAGAGAAAGTCGCAACTCTTGTCAACGAATATCAGGAGGCTGGGACACATAGCCAGGTATTTAATCCTACAGAGCTCAGCAGTGGATCTTACTTCTATGTATTTGATTCAGATGGATATCGGGAAGTAGGACGAATGCTATTGCTAAAATAAATCTCAAGTCAGATAATGGAAGAATAGAATGTTTTCGGTGAAGACTCTATTCTTCCATTATCATTAACTCCCCACTTGATTATGCAGACTTCGATTTAGCCTTCCAGATTTCATAAGCCAGTAGGACGAGACCAGCAAGAATAACCCAATCCCCAAGAACGGAGTATATCGTTCTTTTTCCATTTTTGGGGACACTGGATACTAGAATTTTTTCATCTGAATTGAAATCGCTTAGTTGACCAATGACGCGCCCATATGGATCTACTGTGGCTGAAAGCCCCCAACGGGTAGATCGTATCATACTAAAGCCACCTTCAATGGCACGCATGCCTGCCATTTGTGTATGAATAGGGTCAATTCCCCGCCAATCTGATGATGGGACGGCTACCACGTCAGCCCCCATTTTTGATATTTCACGAGCGAGTGCAGGAAAATCCAGATCATAGCAGATGGCTCCTCCCAGGGAAACATCATCCATCTGGAACAAGGTGTGTGGTTCAACCCCTTTGGTACAAGGCTCCCCTGGAACAGGTTCGTGCTTAAGATAGGTGCTCTGAATAGAACCTTCTGAATCAATGATGATGTATTTGTTTTCATAGAAGAATGGTTCGGTACTCAGAAGAATGACATAGCTAACCATCGCCGTGATATTCAGGGAGTCAGTGAGCTGTGCGACCTGTGATTGGAAACCGGCCTCTTCATCTGGCAGGAGACCAGTTGCACCTTCAGTCCAAACAACCAGCTTTGAACCAGCATCACTGGCTTTACGCATTCGGTCAAATATTTTTAGGCGGTTCTGCCTGCGTATTTCTGATGAAGGCAACTCAGGCCCACCAATGGTGGAGTTTGTGCCCACGGTTGCAACGGATAGACTGGCATATTCACTATTGTCAGCCCAGGTCAGTCTTGCAGTCCCAAAGATGCTCAATAACACGATTGGAATAGCAATTCTCGCCAGATGTGTTTTTGCGAATCCGTTTCTGATACCATCATACATCTGATAGCTAATGAAGTAGATTCCAAAAGACAATAACCATATTCCACCGATGGAAAGTATTTGGAGCCAAACGATGTTATTGATCTGTGTATAGGCTGCAGAGCCCCATGATCCGAAGGGGGTAAGGCTTGACTGGAGCCATTCACCCATTACCATAAGTGTGGGAAACACCCAGTGTGCTTTTTTACTATTTCGGAATGATGTAAATGCCAGATAGGAGGCAAATCTGGTTGTCGCCAGCGGCAGTCCGTATCCAAAAGCAATAAACCATGGCAGTGGGGCAGTCACTATTTTCAGGGTGGTCAGAGTCCACCCTAAAATCAGGAAGGTAAAGAGCAGCGCTTTAGATCGCCAGCCACTTGTCCGATCGAGATAAAAAAGAACGGGGATTGCCTCTAAAAAGATGAGGATTCCAAATCCGAATCTCATATGGGTGGCTGCTGTGATGGCAGCGGCCAGGATGAGCAGGTATATAGGTTTAATAGTTTTCATTGTTTTTCCTAACGTTATATGTTTATTGAACACTGTTTGGTTTTGGTAAAAATTTTTAGCTGCTAAAGCTGTTCACGAAACGCGATAGCATACGAGTCTCCATAGATTCAAAGTCAGCATCATATCCTTTTAAATGGGTGAGTTGCATCATGACATGACCATGAAGGAATACCCAATACGTGTAGCATATTTCCTCCACCCCTACATCTTTAGCGAGAATAAGCTGTCCAGACTCCACCAGTTCAGACACCAGATTGAATAGAACCATATAAGCTGAAGTTTCAGGTAATGCTTCATTTTCGCTTCTTCTCCCTGAGGAAAAGGAAGTAAACAGGAGCAGGTAATCTTCTGGTTGATTTTTCGCAAATGCAATATACCGGGATCCAAGTGCAATCAGATCATTGAGGGTATTCCCATCATGGATAAGAGACTCCCGCATTTCTTTTTCAATTTGGAGAGCGATGGTTTTCAGGATGTCTTCTTTATTTGAAAAATATTCATATAGAGCGGCTGGACTATAATCGCAAATTGCGGCAAGTCCTCTTAGTGAAAAATTTTCAACGCCATTTTTCCTGATCAGCTTTTTTGCCTCAATCAGGATATAGCGTCTATTTTTTTCATGACGTCGTTGTCTTGTTGTTTTATTTTCATTTCCTAACATCGGGTATATACTAAACACTGTTCGGTGTATGTCCAAACACTTTTTCCTGTATTTCTACAAATAATTACGGAAACATTCTAGGTCTTTGCGCTTCGGATCTTGCTAACCAACAGGGAGATTCCTGCAACAATCATCCATAGCAGAAGAGTGTATAATAGAATAACTCTAGTGATGTAGCCTCCACTTATGGTAAAAATAACCATATTGGATAAGGTGGGGATGCTGGAGGAAGCCATCAAAAAGACCAGAGTTGGGATAATATCCAGAACAGCAATGGCAATAGCCACCAGTGGGAATATAAAAGAAGATTTAGCCAGACGGGAACCTTCAGGTAACTGACGAGCTAGCATCAAGCTTAATGAAAAAAAGGTGAGCATAAAACCAACCATGGAAATGAGATTCAGGTTAAAGGTCCACAGAAAGACTTCCATTTGACCCAGATCCTCTAACTTCAGGAAGAATACTTTAAAGGTTGAGGCATCAAAAGAAAGCCAGACCTCGTTAAACTCAGTAGTATCAATTCCCATTTTTCCAAATAATTGGAAGATATAGGTGTAAACTGGAATGAAAATGAGTAAACCGAGAATAAGTATATTTCGATTTAACTTTTTTGCTGGATTGTTCTTCAGATACGCAAGCATAAATTCCCTTCCCACATCAATTAGAGATCAAATTTTAACATCTGGACAATCTAAGTATTTATCTGTATTCTGTGATATATATTCTTCGTTGAATCCTGTGATTGGCTATGAAGGACCTGACATATCTGAATTCATTATCATCACTGGTAGTAGACATTCACATGAATTAATTCCCCTGTGAAAGGGGGCAAATTTTGGGACTTGATATGCAGGAAATCGATTTATACCCTCCACTAAAAGCTTACCTGGAAAACCAGGGTTATGAAGTAAAAAGCGAGATCCTTAATTGCGATGTCGTGGCGCTTCGCGAAGATGAAATTGCAATCATCGTTGAGCTCAAGCTATCATTGAATCTTACCATTCTGCTTCAGGCCGTGGATCGGCTAAAAATCTCCAATACTATCTACATCGGTGTTCCTAAGGGATTAGCAGTCCTAAAGAAGCGGCGCAAACAGATAGTGAAACTCATGCGTATGCTGGGTCTCGGTCTCATAGTGATTGATCCAAAATCCAGGATTGGAAATGTGGATGTCCTCTGTGATCCAGGTGAGTACAAACCGCGACAGGTTAAAAAACAGACCCAGCGGTTGTTGAGAGAATTCCAGGAGCGTGTGGGCGATCCCAACAGAGGTGGGAGCAGTATGCAACGGGGTATCATGACAGCTTATCGGCAAAAAGCCATTGCCATCGCTGGATATCTTCTGGAGTATGGTGCAACCAAGGCGGCGGTCATAGCCAAAGTATTGGAAGAGCCCAAAACTCGCAGCATTCTGTATGATAATGTCTATGGTTGGTTCGATCGCCTCGGACAAGGTGTGTACACACTTTCGCCTAGAGGGGAAACAGAATTGCCAGATTGGAAATCAAGAAACCAATGATTCTCTTGAAAGATTCCAATTATTACTTGCTGTTTATCATTGATTGTGCTTGGGCTTTATTGTAGATTCCCCCGAATAAAGGGGGTTATATGTACAAGAAAATATTACTACTTACCACTCTCTTAGCACTCATTCTTGCCTCACCGTCCTGTGCTCAGGACTCTCTCTATACAACTATTTCAGATGATACATTAAAAATTCATCATGATGGGACAGAGCGCAATTGTGCTGCGCTATTTACCTGGGATGTCAATATTGTAGACAACCTCATTACCCTAACCGAGGTCGATACAGGTGATCAGGCCTGGTGTATGTGCTACTTTGATCTCGAAGTAGGTCTGACAGGCTTAGATCCAGGGGCTTATCAGATTGATGTGTGGAGTAATGATATTGGATCGGATCCTATTTTTCATGGATCACTCAACCAGGACTGGGGAAATCTTTCAACTACAGGACAAACAGAATCTGAGTGTCTCAATATGCGTGATGATACTTCCTTTGTAGAATTGTCTGTCAATGGAGATACATTGAACCTGTTCTGGAACACGCCAATGCTCAATTGTATTTTTATGCCGGTCTGGAGTGGCTGGCTGGAGGCAGATACATTTCACGTGACCATGATAGATACAGGACCACCGGTAGATTGTATCTGTCCCTTTGAGGTTGAGGTTTCATTTGCTTCATTTGCACCTGGGACTTACACCCTTGATTTTTGGTATGGGGAATACGGCTATCCGCAATTCGACATTTCTGGTCTACGAGATGGTCTGTCAATCTCAGACGATTATCAGAGTCCATGTTATAACGTCACTGCTATTCATGAGGAGCTGGATGAACAGACACCCAATAGAGCTTTAATGGATATTGAAGCCTACCCCAACCCCTTTAACTCACAGACAATGATTACTTATCGAGTTCTTGATATGGTTGATCTGGATATTCAAATCTACAACCTTGAGGGTGGTCTGGTACAGACATTAGCCCAGCCTGCTCCGGCTCAACCAGGTTATTATAATATTTCCTGGACCGGGAATGATTCTAAAGGGCGACCTGTTAGCTCAGGTGTGTATCTACTGGTATTCCACTATGGTTCAGTTAGCTCCGTCGAGCGATTGCTGCTCCTGAAATAAAAATTGCCCCATCAACAGGACGGGGCAATGTCATTCAATCCAATAATTTAATATTCTCTGGGTGGGTTAGTCGATCTTGCCTCTTAGTGCATCTGTTGGATTCAGCTTTGCCAGCTTCCGTACTGGGAGATAGCTGGTTATGGTCACTGAGAATAGGGCGACGATGATAGTTCCGAGGATCAATCCCACTGAATATTCAGGGAATAGGGTCTGTGGAAAGGCCATTCCCAGTGAATCTACATCCATTGGCATGGTCAGACCGACCCAGTTATTCCAGACCAGCAGTGGTGTTCCATAAAGCGTAGCTAGGATGACTGCAAAAAGCCCATATAATGAGCCCTCAAGCGTGAAGAGTTTGATGAGCATGGTTCGGGTCATACCCAGGGCTAACAGCGTGCCCATCTCTTTCTTCCTTCTCCAGATGGCCAGAACCTGTGTATCGAAGATCGCCAGCAATGCGAAGGCCATAAGAATACCGTACATGATACTGCCACCAGCATTCTCCATTTTCATCATTTCACGGAGGTCTGTGGTTAGTACATACAGGCTCATGTAGGTCCAGCTTGATTCTGGGATGTCTCCCCTGTAGGTTTTATCTACCACCAACATGGTCGCTTCATTCTCCAGTCGCGTTATTTCCTGAAGCACAGTCAGGTCAACCCAGATGTTTCCAATATCAATAGTTGAATTTTCCGTCATGAAGATGTGAACGACCTCGGCATCCCTGGCATCGTAGGTGCCCTGACCGTCACGCCACTGCATGGTGAACACATCACCATCACGGACATCGATGATCTCAGCCATCCGATGACCAACTGCAATGGGTATGTGTCCCTCAGTCGTTGTTGCCAGTGCTGAGGTCGAGACATTCATGACTGTTTGATGGGGATCCACCCCACGCAACAGGACATTTTTCATACGGCTATTCGGATAGATAGCACCCTGGAAAAGTAGCATCGGTGTCGCAGTTCCTGTCTCCATGAGTGGTGCATATACCTCTGGTATCCAGCTATGTGCAGTAGGAAGGGACAATGGATCATATGGGTCATACTTCTCACACCAGATCTGACCACTACCATAGTCTGTATCCACTGAGATATGGAGGCTCTGGGCCTCCATACCATTATACATTCCTTTGAGGTACACGATGGACAGGAAAGCCAGGGAGAGAACGAAAACGTTCAGCCAGGTCCTAATGCCCGCACCCAATAGATTTCGAAAAGCCAGCTTGAAAATGACGATAGTGACCCTCTAGACCGCTACTTCCTCAAAGCCGCTTTGGTAAAGAGGTGTTCCGGAATATCCTGATCGAACTTGATAGAGTCGATAATGAATTCCGTACCCTTCCCCTTCTTCAGCACGTCCTTAAAGATCATATGTTTGGGATACCAGCGATCTTGCACTTTAAAGACCTCTGTGATATCCGTTGTTTTGAGAAGCTTACCACTACGGGCGAAACGCTCTTCTCTGAGAGCGACCCATCTTTCTGAGTCAACCCAGACCTTGCGCTTGGCATAGGCCAGGTCGTCCTTCTTACCGATCAACTCTACTACATAAGCAGGTCGGTCACGGACTTGCTCCTCCCCAATGACTGTGCAGTCGTATGCTTCCTCCAGCTCATCAGCCTCGGTGAAGTCTTCATATGAAAGGTCAGATCCCATAACTGACTGCCGCAACATATGTCCAGCGATCTGGATGACTCGATTCGTGCTGGGAGAATAGATCCAGAGCTTATCCTCCAGTTTTAACATCTTGGTTCCCTTTTCACGGGGAGGTGAAAGATATTCGCTAAAGGATTTCTCATCACTAATCATGTAACCTCTGGAGGTAATGGTACGGCTACTGCGACGTCCATGGACGATCATGGTGGATTCGATCACCTGGTTCTCTGAGACCATGTTTCGGTCAATATGCTTCATGACCTCCAATCCATCCGGCCAATCTTGAGCCATGGCTGACTCAGGTGGAAACATCAGCAGCATGACGGCTGTGAGTATCAGTAATCTATATTTCATCATGTTTCTAATTCCTTGAATAATGAGGCGGTTTGCCGTTTATAAATGCCCCTTCCAGAGACCAACGCCCCTAGAAATGGTGCGATGATACCAGGTATAAAACCGACATAGAAACAGGCTGGAATTACCTTTCCTCGTATGACATCAGGATAGTAAATACCATTGCCTGTATCGGTAACACCCATACCGCTGATATCGAGTCCGTATTCCTGAAGCAGATATACAAAAAATACTCCCAGAGCGGTTCCCAATATGGTTCCGATGGTTCCGATCAGGGTTGCCTCTACCAACATGCTTCGGTAGACATGACCCTTGGCTTCACCAATGGCTAAACGTAAGCCAATCTCTCCATACCGCCGCAGACCATTCATCAGGCCAGAGTTCCAGAGCACGATGAACATGATGGCGATGAATACACCAGAAATGATAAAAATGAATGCACCTGCCCATTGCATCATGGCGGCAAATTCGTTGACATCTTCAAATCGGAACGCGATGGGAGAATAGGGATCTCCTTCCACACTCAGGTTGGTATTGATCCAATCTGTAACAATCTGAGCCCGTTCACCGGTATACTCGTCATCCTTGAAAAAGCCCAGTATTTCCGTACTGCCACCATTCATATTCAGAACCATGCGAGCTCCTTCAATGTCCGCAAAGATGGCTCCACCCTTATCCAGGGCAGCTACACCAAATACAACTGTACCGGCAACCCTGAAGTTCTGGAAAGACATGGACCCATTGATGGTGGATGTCATGAGGGTGACCATATCACCAATATCCAATCCGTAGGCATCAGCCATATTCTCTGAGATCACGATATCAAATGGATCTGTTGGTAATGAACCATTCCTGACCGATGATCGAATCTTTAGATAATCCAACTCTGTGCTTCCAGGTGTGATCAGGTCTGCAGCTTGCGCTGAAACCGTCGTTTGTGCACGGGTTTCGCCATTCTCATCGGGGATATCCAGAAGACCACCGAAGCGAGTGCGAGCTTTCCACATCATATCCGGGAACTGGTCCTCAAGCTGTACAATGATCTCTTCAGCATCATCCAGGGCCATATCCAGAGGCATCTGGGTGCGATCCTCGAAATATCCCTGTGATGTCACCTTCACATGTCCAGCATCCAGGTGAGCACTCATGCGGATCATATCAGGCATGACTCCACCGATATACCCAGCCATGAGCACGGTGATCGCCGTTCCAATGAACACCGTTAGAACGGGAAATAGACTTCTGGATCGGTCACGTAGAATTCCGTCTAATAGAAATTTGATCATGACATCTTCCCCCGCAGCGCATCTGTTGGTTTCAATTGCGCCAGTTTTCTTACTGGAATGTAGCTGGTAATTGTCACCGTTATCAATACGACGATGATGGTACCAAGAATCAGTCCAAGTGAATATTCTGGATAAAGGGTCTGAGGAAGCACCATACCGAAATTATCAATATCCATGGGCATGGTAAGACCGTTCATGTTATTCAGGTAGAGTAGTGGAGCACCATAGATCGTTGCCAGGATGGCAGCGAATATGCCGTACATACTGCCTTCCAAGGTAAAAAGCTTGATGAGTGCAAGCCTTGTCATGCCCAGCGCCATAAGCGTGCCCATTTCCTTCCGTCTTCTCCAGATGGATAAGACCTGGGTGTCAAATACAGCCAGGAGAGCAAGCGCCATGAGAACTCCATAGAAGATACTACCACCATTACTTTTCATTTCTACCATGGTGCGAATATCTAAAGTTAGATCAAAGAGACTGTGATAGGTCCAATTTGATTCCGGTAATTCTCCTGAATAGGATTTATCAACGACCATCATGGTTGCCTGATTCTCAAGACGTGTAATTTCCTGCAAAAGCGCTAGGTCCAGCCAGACACTACCAACATCGATGGTTGAATTGTCAGTTACCATAACGTGCACGACTTTAGCATCTCGGGCATCATAAGCCCCATTTCCATCACGCCATTGCATGGTAAAGATGTCGCCTTCATTGACATTGATACTCTTTGCCATACGCTGACCCAGAATGACCGGTAAATATCCATCAGCTTCCACATTGAGTTCAGAGGTTGGAATGTTCATCACGGTTTGTGCCTGATCAGCACCCCTCAGCATGACATTCTTCATTCGATTGTCTGGATATATGGCACCTTGATAGAGCATCACCGGTGTCATGACACCTGCTTCACGCAATGGATCCAGGACTGCTGGGATCACATCATGGGCGTCAGGAAGTGATAACGGGTCGTATGGATCGTAGATCTCGCACCAGTACTGACCACTTCCTTTATCTGTATCTTCGGAAATACGAATGGACTGATCCTGCATTCCGTTGTACATACCTTTGAGATAAACAATAGCCAGGAAGGCAATGGATAGCACAAAAATGTTGAGCCAGGTTCGGATACCTGCTCCTTTTAAGTTTCTATACGCTAATTTGAGGATGACCATTTTAAGTCCTCCTTTATTTGGTTTCGTCTTTCACCACTTCTCCATCTTCCAGGGAAATGATGCGTTTCATATACTGCATGACCTTTTCATCGTGGGTGGCAAAGAGGAACGTTGTGTCCAGTTCAGCATTGAGTTTTTCCATGGTTTCCAGAATGCGGTGAGAGTTCTTTGCATCCAGGTTAGCCGTGGGTTCATCTGCCAGAACCAGAGCCGGCTTTTTCACCATGGCCCTGGCGATGGCAACCCGTTGTGATTCACCACCTGAAAGTTGTGCTGGGCGCATTTCGGCCTTGTCTGTGAGTCCCACCCATTCAAGTGCATCCTCCACCATGGATCTTCTTTCATCTGATGATTTGCCCAGAAGGAGCAGGGGAAATTCAACATTTTCAGCCACGGTATAGACAGGCAAAAGGTTGTAGGTTTGGAAGATAAATCCAATGTGGAGATTCCTCAGATTAGCCGCCTGTTTATGCGAGAGGACCTCAATTTTGGAATCCAGTACAGTTACTGAACCGCTAGTTGGTATGTCCAGGGATCCAATGACATTCAAGAGCGTGGTTTTCCCAGAACCACTGGGACCCACCAACCCAGCAAATTCGCCTCTTTCGATCTCCAGATTCACATTCTTAAGTGCCACAAACTCACGATCCGCCACTGGATAGGCTTTCACAAGATCATGGGTGTGGATAAGTTTTGCTTCAGTCATTTTCGACTCCTATTTAATTTCCAGTCTAGTGGTTATAGGCCACTATCAGTTGTATTCCTTTTCCAGAAAAATTTGAATTAAGACTCTCATCTGAGCCCTGTGTAGTGCTTGCGTCTGTATAAAACGCCCCCAACGTGAAACGAAATGAGTCATAGGTTTGTCCCCAGCTTAGATATGCCAGCGGGGTCTCGGTTTCCCAATCCAGGTAGAACATCAAGCTGAGCTGATCGAACATGGTTGGTGAGTAGTTTGCCATCACCGTGCTGAGAATGATGTCATTATCATCGACGATCGGACTATTCCACATATTGATCATCATATGCTCAGTGGTAATCAAAAGCCCATTTCCAATCCAGATAGTATAATCTGCCCCCAGGGTGGTTTGGAGTTGCTCCAGAAAGGGGTCCTCACTCAGTCGCTGATTCTTATAGACAGATTCAATCCAGAGACCAATTCCTATATCCCAGAATCCATCAAATCCGATACGCCCCTCATATAGATCAGGGTCATCAGGGTATAAACTTGATATGTCTGCAACACGCCAATGAGTGGTTACTCCCAACTGGCCGTGATTGTTGGGCAAAGTTATCCGTCCCCCTGTTTCAAAAGTTCCGCTTTGATCAGCAAATGCTTCCCATCCAATTGGATCTCCCGGGGTTAAAAGCCAGGCCTGTGAAGATCTACCTGAAGGATAGAAATGCGTTGTCGAGATGCCTGTCACCCCTGGAGTCAACTCGAGGGGATCCATTGGATTAACTGAGTCAAACCACATGAGCGATCTGAGAATACGAGCAGGACCAAAATTGATTTTTTGTAGTCCTATGATATGCTCGGTATTGGTACTTTGCAGGTTTAAAGCCAATCGATAGGGTTCGACTACTAGAGATGACGCTGATATTTCATCAGTATCCAGGGAACTATTCCACTGTACTTGATAGCGCATTTCTACATCGTAGTCCCATGTTTCTGAATATGCCCCCTGAGTTTCATAAGCAGGAAGATAGCGTGCAATCACCTGAATATCATCAGCCTCTGCTCCAGCTGCAGTGGTGAATAGTGATAACTCACCGAGGTATGGTGCAGCCATCACCGATAAATGGAGAATCAACAATCCTGATATGATCGCAAGCTTACGCATATTATTCCTGGGGTGGTCCCGTAGTCCCGTAACAGAGGAAATTCAAGAAGTCTTTGGAAAGTTTTACCAAATCATCGTTGAACATTATCATCATATCCTCGGATCTAGCTGATTCTGCCAGTGAATTCCAGACATGGAGTAAAAAATCTATAGAATAATCGGGATGAATTTCACCGCTTTTCTGTCCGTCTTCCAGGAAGTCACGCATTGAGCTCAGGCTAATTGCCCCCCACTCATGCATAAAGCCCTGAACCTGTTCATCCCCATTGAGCAGGCTTTTGTAAAAGACGGGCGTGAAATGACTGATTGCCGATTCCTTCATTGCTATCAATGCCTTCATCTTCTTGGGAAGGCTGGCATCAGCTGTACGGATTCTAGTGAAGACTTCCATCCCTAATTCAAGCCGAACCGTCATATAGTCCTTGAGAACTTCAAGTTTGTTCTTGAAATATTTATAGAAGGTAACTTTTGAAACGCCTGCTTCCCTGCAGATCTCTTCAACGGTTACCTTATCATAACCAAACTGCATAAACAGGTCTTCCGCAGTGCGGAGGATGTCTCCCTCCTTTTTTGGTCGTTCTTGAAAGTCTGGTAGTTTGACTTCTGACAGTATTCGATGTGGCATAAAATGTACGCTTTCCGTTCTTTTATTTTAGAACCGTATGGAATATGAACAATATTTTGAACGATTCAACATTTATTTTACGATTATTATACAATTTACTGATAATCGTTCATTCTCCTATTCGCATACATCCAAACCTCCCACTACACTAGAATACTTAAGTTAATTTTGATCTCAATTATCACAGCTTCCATCTTTTTTCTTATATTCAACCCTATTGGCTTTGTCATGAAAAGTAAGACTATCATCTTAAACCTGCTGCCAGTGTTCATTCCCTTTGCACTCTTGGCTCTCGTCGAACTCTCTCTCTGGATTGTGGATGCGTATCCTCAACCTCCACTTTTTTACAACGTTACAGAGGGCGATACATCCTATACTCAGATCAATTCTCAAGTGGGTGAACGCTATTTTGACAAAGCCATAATGCCAGTTCCCAACCTGTATCCACAGAAGTTTAGCTCCGAAAAACGTACCGAAACCATTCGCATATTCTGTCTAGGTGGTTCTACAACCGCAGGCTTCCCCTATGAAATGACAGTTCCATTCTCTCAACAGCTTGCTCTCCTATTAAAAGCAGATTACCCAGGTCGAGATTTTGAGGTGATCAATATGGGACTGTCTGCGATCAACAGTTTTACTATAGTGGATTGGATCCCTGATATTCTTAAGCAGCAACCTGACTTGATCCTTTTGTATATGGGGCACAATGAGTTTTATGGGGCTTATGGTACCGGATCGACCATATCTCTTGGCCATGATGGGAGAATTGTTCGACTCATTTTAAAAATGCAAAAATTTCGGGTTGTACAAATGATCAGTTCAATAATTCGTGGCTTTTCAGATCCTCTTTCTGCTGGTGCTAATCCAACCCTTATGGAGAAGGTGATTGATGATAAATTCATCGAATCCAATTCCGTTCTCAGGATTAAGACACGAGAAAATTTTTCAGCCAACCTGGATGTTATTTTGAATGCTTGTAAGTCAGCCGGTGTACCCGTCGTCCTGAGTAATCTGGTTAGTAATATCAAGGATCAAATACCTCTGGACATGACGTCCAACCCTCAGCGAACATCAACCAAAGCAAACAAGCTATATCTCAAAGGTCTCCGCGAATTTCGACAGGGTGATACTACAACTGCCCACATTTCCCTTACCCGTGCAAAAAATAATGATCAGGTCCCCTTTCGTGGGAATGACTATCTCAACGAGATTCTGCAGGTAAAAGCCGGCCGATTTGCTCATCCAATTGTGGATATGAAATCTGCCTTCAGGCGTGCCTCCAATTCGAGTATACCCGGCAATGAATTATTTAGCGATCATCTCCATCCCAACCCTATTGGTTACCATCTTATGGCAAGGGAATTTCGTAAGGCTATTGATAGAACTGATTTACTACCCATGACTTCCATTCAGGATACGACTATGCTACCCATATTGGTTACCGACCTTGACTGGGAAATCGGTGCAGTACATATATTCAAACTTATGCAGCGCTGGCCCTTTGGCAATCGTAGCGTTGATTACACTAACTATGCCCCCCTTTACAATGATATGACTGTCCAACTAGCCAAGGAATATCTTTTCGATCACCATGTCTGGAGTAAAGCCCATAGCGATATGGCAGACTATTACTTGGACCTGGGTGATTTGAATAATGCTTGTTTGGAATATCAGGCTATTATTGAGATGTTTCCTGGGAAAACAGAGTATTACTCAAAATTAGTTGAATGTGCAAAGCAGGCTCGTTTATGGGAGCTGGTAAAACAGACTTGTGAGAAAGCGGTCGAGATAACCACCTCAAGAGGGATGATTTATTTCAATCTAGCAATATCACACAGAATGACAGGCAATATAGAAGAGGCAATGACTTATATAGAGCTTGCCATTAAAGCTCCAGAATTGACACGGGTACAAGCTGCGAATGTTCGGTTTACTTATGCACGATTTTTGCTCGAGGTTCAGAAACCTTCGGAAGCAGCCTCTGTATTAACTGAATTGTTAAACGACAGCCCAGATTTTGTCAAAGCTCAAGAGTTGCTGAACAGGCTAGTGAATTAATTACTCGACGACCCTTCTCTTATTAGATCAATGCTAAGGATTTTTTCTTAGCGTTATCTCTCCCGGTCGCATACTAAAATCAAAGATGAAATTACTAGCGAGATGGAAATCGCCAACTATGACATCATCGTGAACGTCTTTTAGGAGTACGGTAATGCGTTTTTTATGAAACTCATTATTCGGAAATATCTTCCCTGTTACAGTCCCTTTGATCATGTAGCCATCGTTCCATTCATCGACCTCAATTTCAGTATCTACAAATTCAGCATTTCCCACAGAACCGCTGATTTTCATATCAGCAGTGACTCGTAGCGTAAATCGAAGGATCCCAAGCTCAGCACTCAAGTTGACATTATAGAAGTGTCCCTCTCCATACCAATCACCGATGAATTGATCCAGGTTTACTGTGTCCCCTTGTCCCAGAACTTGAGAACAAAGACTTAGAGTAAGTACTGCTATCAATTTTGATCTGAGTTTCATTTTACTTCCTTTATAGGCTAGGGAACTGGTACTCCACAAAAGTGTGCCAGGATTCATCCTCAACAACTCGGTTTCGAAGTAGAATGATCCCACTTACCAGAAGTGGACCCATAAAGAGAACGATGACCATTCCTCGATCTTTTTTCCATTCCCCTCTTAACCTTTTTACTTATGTAGTGTCTCAGTTATGTTGTCGACCAATTGAAATAATAATCGTTGTCCAAATATGGGTCTCGATTTGATAAAAGGAAATGTTCATGCTTCGATCCATAAAATATGCACTCCCCCTGATACTACTAACCCTAATAACCAATATCCTTGTTGCTCAACCTCAACACGGCCAGCGCAGAAGTGGTGGGAATAGACCCAGTTCAGGCATTGCAGGAAAAGTTCTGGATGATGTGTCTGGAAATCCTATTCAGTACGCCAATGTCATGCTGCATGATAGCGATACTGAAGCAGCCATTACAGGTACCATCACTGATGAGAGGGGTAGATTCCGCATTACACCCGTCAAACCGGGCCACTATTTCGTGACTGTCAAATTCATGGGTTATGAGGAATTGAGAATCGATAGTCTCACCATCACCATGGCTACACCTATGGCCATGCTGGGTCGAGTCTCAATTGTACCGGCTACCATGTCGGGTGAATCCGTAGTGGTTGAACGAGAACGAACCACCATGGAATACAAGATAGATAAAAAAGTGATCAACGTTGGGCAGGATATTACTTCAAGTTCAGGAACCGCTGTTGAAGTGCTTGAAAACGTCCCTTCTGTTCAAGTAGATATTGAAGGAAATGTGGAGTTGAGAGGTAGCAGTAACTTTACCGTGCTTATTGATAATCGTCCTTCCATTCTGGATGGAAATGAAGCCCTCCAGACCATTCCTGCCAGCACCATTGATAATATTGAGATCATCACAAACCCTTCCGCAGCTTATGATCCCGACGGTGTCTCCGGCATAATCAATATCATCACAAAAAAAAGTAAGCTTGAGGGTGTCAGCGGTATTGCCAATTTGAATGCAGGCATGCTGGGTCAACGAGGTGGCGATTTTCTGGTCAGTTATCGCAACCATAAATACACTGCCTACCTCAGTGCAGCATACCATACCCGTATTTATGAAGGTCAGGATACCAGTCTTAGCCAGACAACCATTGGAGATACACTTTTTTCTGTGGGCCAGCTGGGCGATAATCGTTTTCAGCATGGTGGCTATCGACTTCGTACAGGAATAGACTTCAACCTTTCTGATAAGGACATTTTAGGCATCAAACTTTCCTATGGGTCTAGAGGGTTTAGCAGATCAGGCGAGAATTCATTCTCTGAGTATACGAACTATTTTATGGTTCCAATAATATCCACTTCAGAAGCCATATCTGAGCGCGGGGGTGTCTATTATACACTTGGTGCCAACTATGAGCATCAATTCAGTGGCCCCACTCACCGCCTCGCCATTGATGGGAGTTACAGTATTCGAAAATCTGATGAAGAGAGTACCACTGAGCAGTTTGATCCTGACGGGAACCAGATCAGTGGAAAAATCACCACAGAAGAAGGTCCCACAACGCGAGGGCGTCTGGAAATTAAATATGAACAACCCATTGCCAATGACGGCAAGTTGGAAGCTGGCTATCAAATTCGTTCTGGAAATTCAGCAGATGAAAGTGGTCTTCAAGAATGGGATACAACCACTACAAATTATGTGACAGTTGATACCTATAATTATGATACGGAGTATCAGAGAAATATTCAATCTCTATTTAGTGTTTTGTCTACAAACATTGGTAAACTTGGTGTGCAAGGCGGTTTCCGTGCTGAATATACATTCAGAAACATTAGCGTTATTGATAGTATAGAATTTAAGATTGATCGTTGGGACTATTTCCCGACCCTTCACCTATCCTATAATATCACACCCACACAAAAATTCATGACCAGCTATTCAAAACGAATCCGTCGTATCCATGGATATTATCTGGAACCATTTGAAACCTGGACAAATGCTTATAATGTCCGCATGGGTAATCCTGATCTCCAGCCCCAACACATCAATGCCTTCGAAGTTGGATACATGAAATATTTTGGCAAAAACATGATCTCGACTGAGGTATATGCTCGTGAGACAACCAACTTGGTGGAGAGGGTTCAAAGTGTGTATTCAGAGAACGTCATTTTGCATACTTTTGACAATGTGGGGAATTCACTTTCAATAGGAAGTGAACTATCCTTACGTCTCATGCCATTTGAATGGTGGGATTTTAATCTCATGGGTAACATCTATCATTACGAAATCAATGATCAACCCGCCAGCTTTAAGCAGAATATTGAAAGCGACAATTATAGCGTGCGCTTCAACAACAATTTTACCATCAACAGCATGATCAAGTTGCAGATGAATGCCATGTACAATAGTGCATCCGTTACCGCTCAGGGCGAAAGAGAAGCCATGTTCTTCCTGAATGCCGGTGCTCGATTGAATATCATTGAGAATAAGCTAAGTGCTTCACTCAATGTCCGCGATATCCTGGATACTGGTGACCATGAGTTTACCAGCAGTGGAGACGGCTGGTATCGTTATCAAGCCTCTGATAGAGTGGCGCCGATCTTTTCAGCATCTATTAAATACATTTTCAACAATTACCGATCAAGAGACAGAAATGGGAATGGTGACGGAATGAATGGCGATGAGAGTGCTGAAGGTGATGATTTTTAGGTTACTCCAGCACAGTAGAAAGTATTTGGTATGAGTATGAGCCGCATTTAGTATCCTGCCGCGATGATGAGAAATATAAATATTAAGGCTTTATTTCAGGATTCCGTGGGCGCACAAGCCCATGGATCAGCATATGTATGTGGAGAATGCCATAGGTAGACCTATTCATTGACACATACCAATTGAGGTATTTAAAGCCCCGCTGATCCTAACAGATAGTGGGGTTTTTTTGATTCAGGAATCACAACCAAATAACCAGGAAAGGGGTTAACAATGAACCTGAAAGACATGGTAAAAGGAGGACAGAAAGTAAGAATAAGTTTTTATAGCCGAGGGAGTTTGTGGTACATCACAGAGAGTGGCTTCGAATTCCCAGTTCCAGTAGGAGACCGAGCTGAAGTTGGCAATGCCACCTTCCTCGCTGAAGATAAAGCCATCTATTTCATGCGCTATATTCGGAAACACATCCACTTTCTGAATGACGCACGCATGGAAGCCAAGAGAAGATCATAGCAATAAAAACAGGCAGAATAATCTGCCTGTTTTTATTGTCAGCGATTTGCAGCTTTGGTTTTGCTATAAATCAGCAAGAAATAATAAGGCATGGATGGCAAACTCAGGATCGTTTGCGGAAAGAGCCACCTTCGCTGCGATCTCCATATCCTTCCTAGCCTGTATTGGGTTTGAGTTTACGCTATCCAATCCATGCAAAAACAGATTATGATACTTCAACTCAACCCCACTTGTTTTCAAATTGCCTATGAATTCCTTTACCCCTTGTTCATCAGGCATCGTTTCTAATTGGCCCAACTTCCCTAGATCATTTCCTGATAAAATTTCAGAATCCCTGATGTGGGCAGGTAATTGATCAATACCAAGCCCCTGTCCTGTGGGTTTATCAACTTCAAACAGGGCTGTACCCGATGCACGTGTATAATAATTGAAACCATTTCGACCGATGAGATCAAGTAACTCTGGGTTGATTCTCCCTTCCTGCATCACAGCTTCAGCGACATGAAATCTCACAACTCTGCATAGCACCAGATTACCAGAGCCATTTGTGCCTCCCAGAGGAATAATCTGCTCGACCTGACATTCCATGTGGAAGGGTGAATTTTTAACGCGCTTCGGTTTGACAACCTCTGAATCAAGTGTCTCAAGACCTGCTTTGATAAACTCGCTCTGCTCTGGTTTATAGGCTGTTGATGAGAGTAGCACTTGATCCAATAGGTCGAAGGGAACTGCATGGACCACACATTCCGGTACTTTCTCCAGATTTAGCAAGGTGTCTTTGGCTGAACCATCTTTCCCACTATATGCGGGTGAGAAAGCGACATAGGGAGGATTCGCCCCAAAGGCATTAAAGAATGAAAAAGGTGCGAGGTTGTCATTGCCATCTTCAGAAATAGTGGATACCAGAGCAATGGGTCTTGGACTAACTCCACCAAGCAAGAGATTGTGAACTTCCTTGAGTGGATTCTGATCAGGATCTATGCTGATGAATCCCTTTTCTTCTGAACTTACCATAGTCATTCCCCTCGGTTTGGCTAGCCCATTTTCTTAATGGCCAGAATTGAGTGATCCTCTCCACTGGCTACCATGGTATTACTTAATGCACCCAGCCCATCAATACGCAATTCCATCATATCTCCAGGCACTAGCCAGGTTGGCGTAAAATCTTTACCTGCCTCCTTAGCTTCCAGTGCAGCAGTTCCATTCAATTCCAGATAGCATCCGCTGCCGACCGTGCCTGATCCAATCACATCTCCTGGATAAAGCTCCACCCCATAGGATGCCCGCTCAATGATTTCAGCAAAGGTCCAGGTCATATCCTTCATGTTGCCTTCTGAGATCTGGGTTCCATTGTGGAATGCCTGCATTCCCAGGGAGTAGGTTACTCCAAAACCATTCTCAATTTTGAATTCTGCCAGTTCATCTGGTGTGACCAACCAGGGACCAATTGTGGTGGCAAAGTCTTTCCCTTTGGCGGGTCCCAGGTTGAGCTTCATCTCTTCCATTTGTAGCAATCGGGCAGACAGATCATTCATGATGGTATATCCAGCGATATAGTTGTCAGCATCCTGGGAAGATATATTTTTTCCCCGTTTGCCAATCACGATGGCTACTTCAAGCTCAAAATCCAGCTTATGAATATGATCTGCCTCAATCTGGACTTCTCCACCGCCGAAAATGGCGTTATGGTTTGTGAAATAGAAAATGGGGTACTGATCAAATTCGGGTATCATGGGAACCCCACGATTACGACGAGCCGTGGCGACATGTTGACGAAACGCATAGGCATCCCGACATGAAGGGGGATTAGGAATGGGCGCTATTAACTCTGCATCTTTAACCGTCGAGACTCCCAGACCGCGTTTGATCCGCTGATCCAGAGTTTTGAGTGTCTCCATTCCTGGCTCTTCCAGGTTAAGGAGTTCCAATACTGTTGAGGGCAACTCAACGCCGATGGTCTCCCCACCCTTTTGAATATCGTAGATCTGCTCACGGATCATGAGTCCACTTCGACTCGAATCACCTGATTTATATGTAACAATTTTCAATTCTGCTACTCCCCTTTACTCATAATCATTTGATAGACTTCTTCCATAACGTTGACAGCAAACTCCGTTTCATCCATAGTCCCAGAATTTACCCTGATTCCATTAGGCACACCGAATTTATCCACATGACGTACAATCAAACCACGATTGGCGCATTCCTCGGCAAATAGAGCAGCATCGGATTTCGTGGGCATTAGAGTTAATATAAAATTGGTGTGGGTTTTGACTTGAGGAATACCAATACGGTCAAAGTTCTCTTTCAGCATGTTTAATGACCGTCGATTCAGATCAATGGTCTTTTGGAGAAATTCAACATCGTCGAGGGCTGCAATTCCAGCCTGCTGGGCCAGTAGATTTGGCTCAAAGGGCAGTTTAACCTTATAGAGCGCTTCAATAACTTTGTCAGGCCCCACTGCAAAGCCAATACGTAAGCCTGCCAGGCCTTGAGCTTTAGAAAGAGTCCGAGTGATCACCAGATTCTCATAATCGTACCTGACGCCATTGGGATAGTCATCAAATTCACTGGCATAGTCCGTATAGGCTTCGTCGAGAATCACCATGATATGGTCTGGAACTTGAGCCATAAAAGCTTCAAATTCCTTACTTGAAAACATGGTGCCAGTAGGATTATTGGGGTTGGCCAGATAGATCATACTGGTTTTCTCGTTGATTGCTCCCTGGAGGGCTTCGAGATCAAAACCATAATCCTTGAGCGGCAATTTGATAAGTTTTCGCCCGGTTTTGCTGATGGATACATAGATGCCGATAAAGGTACCCTCGCAGGTAATGATCTCATCACTTTCTTCTGTAAATGCGGAGACGATGTAAGCCAAAAGAGAATCTGTGCCGTGACCGCAGATAATGTGATTGGGTTGAACTGAATACTTCGCAGCGATAGCTTGCACCAGATCATAGGAGGCTGGATCGGAATATCGATTCAGACCTGAGAGGGCTTCTTCAATCGCCTTAAGCGCCTTGGGGCTTGACCCCAGCGGATTCTCAGCTGAAGCCAGTTTCACAATACGAGTCAGATTCTTCTCTCTGGCTAATTCAGAAATGGGCTTCCCTGCTTTATAGGGAATCAATTGTTCGACAAAGCGTGGTATTTTAATCATATCTGTTTATAACCATGATTTTGGATAATTATCGTCCTGGCATTCCTGAACCTTCTTAGTGGGTTTGAGAGGCTCAAATGTATCGATCATAAATGCGTATTCATCCGTTCGCTCTACACCAACTGATGCTTCAGTTCTTCCTGGTTGTGGACCATGGGGAATACCGCCAGGATGCCAGGTCAGGGAACCTGCGCTAACGCCCTTACGTGACATAAAATCCCCATCCAGATAGTAAAGCACTTCATCGCTATCCACATTGTTATGGAAATATGGTGCTGGAATTGCCGCTTCATGAAAATCAAATGGCCGCGGGACAAAATTACATAAAACAAACGCATTGGTTGTATAAAGTAAGTGAACTGGTGGTGGCAAATGAATGCGTCCCACTTTGGGGTGATAATCTTTGATGTTGAATATGAAGGGATAGAGATATCCGTCCCAGCCAACTACATCAAAGGGATGATTTGGGAGAATATGTTCTGAGTACTGAGCGTCCATTTTTACGATAAGCTTGAACTCACCACTTTCATTGATGGGCTCCATAAACTCTGGTGGTCTAAAGTCTCTTTCACAATAGGGAGCGTCCTCGTTTAATTGTCCATATTCGTTGCGGAAATGCTTTGGGATCTCAAAAGCTGAGCTGGACTCGACAATTAACAGTTTATTGTTATCAAAATCTTCGAATTCCATGGAATAGATCGTACCCTTGGGAATGACAATCTGGTCGCCGGAACCAAATGGATTCGCACCATAGGAGCTTTTTAGTACTCCTGAGCCATGATGAACAAAAATCAGCTCTGCAGCCCTGGCATTTCGATAAAATATTTCAGAATTCTGGGTGACTTTGGCTGTTGAGATTGAACACTGGCTGTTCTCCAATAATTTTTCCCGGCTATGGATATAGTCGCCACCACGCGGGTCTTTATCAGTATCACAATGAGTATAAACTGCGGGGGCATCATCCAGGGTTTTAGAACCCTCTATAACTATTTTTTTTATTTCTCGTGTTGCTGATGGAAGATGATGATGATAGAGGTTCGAGTATATACCAGAGAAACCCTTGCTGGACACCAACTCTTCCCGGTACAACTCTTTCCCATCTATTTTGTAAAATGTGGTGTGTTTGACCCTGGGGATCTCACCCAGCTTATGGTAAAATGGCATACCCCACTCCCTCTATTCCTTGATTATCAACGTTCTGCAAAACAATATGACTATAGATTTCCTCTTAAACCCTGGTCTTCTTCAATGGCCTCAAATAAGGCTTGAAAATTTCCCTTCCCAAATCCCTGAGCACCAGCCCGCTGGATAAACTCAAAGAAGAATGTGGGTCTATCCCCGATGGGTTTGGTGAATAACTGGAGCAAATACCCACCTGACTCATTATCACAGAGAATTTTAAGTTCTTGGAGTTCATCAATATTCTCTTTAATGTTGATGTCATCTCTCGCTCTCAAGCTGTCATAATAGGTATCCGGTACATTGAGAAATTCCACGCCATTCTCTCTCAAAGTGCTAATTGTGTGAATAATATCACCGGTTTGAATGGCGATATGCTGGACTCCCGTTCCGTGATATTGTTCGATGTATTCTTCAATCTGGGATTTCTTTTCCCCTTCATAGGGCTCATTAATGGGGTTTTTGATCGTGGATTTTTCTGAACGCACCACCTTTGATAAAAGAGCAGAATATTTTGTACCAATATCTCCCTTTTTAAAATCAATAAAGGTTTCAAAATTCATGGTACGAACATAATAGTCTGCCCATTTGTCCATCTCATTTTCTCGAACATTACCCACAATGTGATCGATACCTATCAAGCCTGCATCACCTGTTTCCAGATTTATATCTTGAATTGGATGATCAAAACCAGGCTGGAATATATGTTTATAGTTATCTCGATTGATGTAGACCAATTCAGTATCATCATACAAACGGATAGCCGCTTCAGTAATGTAGCCATGTTCATTTTCAATTCTTTTGGGACGTCTTTGAATGACGGCACCCTGTTCGACAGCATGATCAAATATTTTCTCTACATCATCCACTTCGATGGCCCATCTTTTCAGTCCATCACCATGTAGATTAATAAAATTCGACACATCTACTGTACTAGGCTGCAGACTTCCAGTAATCACAATTTTCAAGTTGTTCTGGGTGAGATAGTAGGAAATTCTGTCTCGACGACCCGTTTCAGGTCCGGAGTAGCCCTCAATTTTCAGACCTAAGGCCTTGGCATACCAGTAGGCCACCATTTTGGCCGAGCCTACATAAAACTCGACATAATCATATTTACGGATTCCTAATGAATCAGACATTTCATTGCCCTCTTTGTTCATACGAAGCATCATGCATAAGATGCTTCATTCCAAATTCGATTAAATGTTTAATGTGTGGAGACCTTTGCCCCTGTTGATCCAGATAGGTCTTCAGGGTATGTGATAGTTCACTTCCAGGCTCACACATTTCCAACAGTTCCAATCCCAGCAGCCAATCTTCAGGATGATCCTTCTTAAGCTTGGTAAAAATATCCTTAAGATCGGTAGAGATGCTATCTTCCCGAGTTTCTCTCACTCGCTGATATAACTGCTCCAATTCTTCCATTTTCTGTGATTGCTCTACTTGAATCGTCTTTTCTGCAGGGACTCGGATAATTTGATCAAAACTTTTATTATCTGCAGGACCTGCATAGGCAGAAATGACATCTTTGCCAACTGCCATATCATAAACACCCCATTCAGGAGCGAATAAGATGCGATCTCCCAGGCTAACGGTGCAATTCTCAAAACTTATGAGAACAATTTTTCCCTGTAAATTTCTTTTACCTGTGACCACATCTCCTTGAACCAGGACACCGCTCTCAAATTCGATTGAGGTCTTTTTACCTTCATAAATATCGTAAGCCATAAGATCTCTGGGACTCATGTCTTCTATGGCGAGATTCACACCTTTTAGCTTACCAAGAGGAGATCCGAATCCTTCATGATGATAGGCCTTGCCATGTCCTACCAGCTCTCGATCGCGCAAAGCAAGGGCAGTAGCACCCACAGTTCGGATATAGGCTGGTTTGCCTTCGATGGCAATAACCTCATCATAAATACCAGATATTTGCAATCCAGTACTTAATTCTATCGTGCCGAGTCGTTTTGATACAACCAGCTTTTCAACTCCTTCGAGATCGCCCTTCCGAAGCGCCATCTTATTGGCCAATTCCTCGAGAACAAGGCTGAGATGAGCAAAATCAGGCGTGATATACAAATGGGGTTGTGGCTTGGTAATGTCAAAATCCTGGTAGGCTGCCTCAAGAGTATAGGGGCGCTTTTCAACCTGATCACTCAGACATGCACCGCTTTCTCCAATGGAGGACAACAAACCAGCACCGTAAATTTTTATTGCTTCCCCAACCTGAATCAATCCATACTCAACAGTCCACCAGTGCAGATTGCGAATCAGAGCCATCTCGCTGGGTTCGCCCATATTCGACTGAAGGTCACTAATGCGTTTTTCGGCGATGAGCAGTTCCTCCTGCCTGGTTCCAGGAGCTTCCTTGATAATTGAGAGGTGTCTCACAGCTTCATAGAGTTGATGATCTTTTTCGCTACCAATGGCCTTGGAGCCCACTTCACCAAAACGTCTGATATATTCAGCATATTCGGGGTTGGCGATGATAGGGGCATGACCGGCGCTTTCATGAATAATATCAGGGGCCGGAGTGTATTCAATATGTTCGATCTGGCGAATATCAGCAGCTATTACAAGAACATTATAAGCCTGAAATTCCATAAAGGCAGCCGGTGGAATAAATCCATCCACGGATACAGCAGCCCAACCAATTCTGGTAAGCACCTCATTCATGGTTTCCATATCAGGAATATTATCTACTGAGATGCCTGTCTTAGTCAGTCCATCAAGATAGCTGGGATGGGCGATTTTCTGGAGATGACGAACATTCATACGCATGACAAAACGCCACACTGCCTGATCGATGGCGCTATAATCACTATAAATTTGCGGCTTGATAAATTGTTTTAGGTGGACAGGTAAACGGTCCAGGATCGGATTCCCCATATCTGTCATTGTATTATGCATGAACTCCCTGAAGCGTTAAAACCGACTGGTAGATACGCTATAAATCGATCGCTAACCTGTTATTATCAAGTGACTTTATCCCCACTTTTGGATTGAAGAAGATAATCTCGAAGGCAGGGTGTACAAGATTTGATTTAAGATAATATTTATCCCAATACGATCTCCCAGTTCATATCCAGGAATGATACCAATTGATTTGGAGTCAATTGCTACTTAAGATGCAGCAATGCTCAAATAATGGATTGATTCGATTTCAATCGCATAGCTTTTAAATTAGAATAATATTGGGCTAAACATTTTGGACAGGGGAAATTATGACTAGCGATTATACGACTTGGGCTTGGCCATGGTGGATTATCATGGTAGCGATTAACGCGGTGAACTTGGGTGCAGCTGTTCTGATATATAGACGTTCCCTGGAACCCAGAGATGGAAGTGACGCAGTTTACCGACAGCGCATGCGCATCATGGGTCTGATCTTTACTCTGGTAGGAGCATACCGAGCGGTTTTTGTTTCGAGATATTTTACGCAAATGGCTTGGTTTGATACGCTACTCAATAGCTCATTTTTGATCCGCACATTTGCCATGGCTGCTGAGCTTTCATTTGCAGGTTTATTTGCGCTGGCTATGATACGAGTGTATGCCGAGCTTCCTACCGAGCATAATAAATCAAATCGGTTTAAAACCTTTCTTACGATCCAGAGTCCCTATTTTCTAATCGCCTGTATCTTTTTCGCACAGTTCTTCGCCTTTGGGGGTCTTATAATGAAGAGTAAGACTCTCTTCGCCATCGAGGAATCTCTCTGGTCTTTGGGCTTTGTTTCCATCCTACCGCTGGCTTTCATGCAGTGGCAACGGTTGAGGTCGGTTAGGGATGAATCCCTCAAGATGCTGAAAGGTTCTACCCGACTGATCCTGGTCTGGTGTGTGATCTATTGCTGTTATGGATTATTCTATCATTTGCCTCTGGAGAACTGGCCCAGCGCCTTCCAACAGATGGATACGGGGCTTCCTGCAATTAAAACTGGCTGGACCGCCATCCGCGATTCATTCGTAATTGTGCATGAATCCAAAGCTTATAGCGATTGGGGTTTCGGTTTTCTGCTCTGGCACTCTGCTTATTTTTCGATTTGTGTCTGGATTGCTCTCTATCTGATGCGGGCACCTAGACTGATCGGTGAAACAAAGTAAAAATCTTAGGGATCAATAAGTGGGATACCGCCTGTATAACTATCTTGTAGGTAGCTGAGCCATTGCTACTCACGTAACATATTCATTTCACCTTAAATCAGGTGGGAATGTTGGAATAATTACAGCAGCAGCCTCTCGATTTCAGGGGCTGACCAACGGCGTGTCCCGTCTACCAGGATAACATCAGGATGATCCATGAGCCATTCATCGTGTAAATCTTCCAGGCTTTTCAGATAGTCCAGGGGCATTTGTTGCTCTTCATTGCGACCTCGTTTCATTATCCGTTCCAGACATAGTTCTGCAGGTGTTCGCAGATAAATAATTTTTTGAGGCTTCTCACAATAGTTTGAAGCTAAAAACTCCCAGAGTTGCTGATAAACTTGCCATTCAGAATCGTTCATGGCGCCGCCAGCGTACAGATTTTTTGCAAAGACGTTCCTGTCGGTATAGATGGATCTTTCCAACACAACACGATCCCCTTGCACCTGCTTCAGTATTTCCGACCAGGTTTTGGCCCGGGTGGTAAATGCCATGATCTGAAAGGTGAAAGACCAGCGCGGCATATCTGTGTAAAACATCTCAAAAAGATTGCCTGCAAAACCTTCGCGCCAGGTATCCACAGGCTCTTCCAGGAATTCAAACTCATTCGAATTCTTTAGAATATTACCCAGGCTGGTTTTTCCGGCACCGATATTTCCTTCAAGCAGAAACATGGATCGGTTATTTGTAGATGAAACGGAGGTCTTGATCATATTAACATCACCCATTTATTTGCTGAGACAGTTTTGAATTTTGAAAAGTCATCCATGCCAGTGCAGGTCCTATGCATTTTCGAGGTCATTTAATCTAATCCGGAATGTGTGAGTTGAAATGGTGGGATAATATTAGTGTCACGCTTCGAGTTCCCTCAGCGAGACCAATGATGGAGCCTTGTTTTGTCTTCCTGAGGGCAGTTCAATCTAGTTGAAAAGCAAATAAAAAGGGCAGCCTGCGTAATGCAGACTGCCCTTTAAGATATACCAATCTAAAGCAAGCTTACTTCAGATAAGTCATCTTTTCTGACTTCGTGAACTCTGTGGTCGTGAGACGATAGATAAACATTCCACTACTGACAGGTGTACCCTTTTTGTTCAAACCATTCCATTGGAGATGGTAGAACCCTGGTGCCTGATGTTCATTCACCAAATCTACCACATGTTGACCAAGTGTGTTATAGATAGAGAGCCTTACAAAGGTATTCTCAGGTATATCATACTTGATATTCGTGATAGGATTAAAGGGGTTCGGATAGTTGTCATGCAGTGCAAATTCCGTAGGAATTAACAAGCCTGCAATGCCAACATATACATCCACATCATTATACCAATGGAATACGGTGCTGTTCGAGTCTGGTACGACATAAACACGAGCAGGACCATCGGGGAATTCCGCTGTAGCATCACTACCATTTATTCTGAACTTGTATTCCAGAGCCTCACCGGGATAAAGATCGGTAAGTGTAATGGTGTACAGACTATCCGCTTCTGGATCTGCGAGAACCATAGGGGTTGTGCCCTGGCCGTTGAAATTTCCAGCAACATCAACAAAATCTGATGACAGATCAAAGGTTTCCATCAAAGCCTGAACTGACATGTTCACATCAAATGTGACTTCGACAGGAGCGATATTGTAACGTTCAGTAATCATATCAATGAACAAGGTCGTGCTTATATCCTCTGAGCATCGGATATGGATACCACTTATGCCAACATCCCCACCAACAGAGTTAATGCTACCATTTCCGTTGACCCAACCGGTTACCTGATCGTTCAGAAGATCAAGGGAGATTACCTGCCAGTCAGCTTCGGCATAGGTAACATCATGCCAGTCACCAACCTCATAGCCATCATCATCCCTGACTACGAGACGAACCTGCATATCCGCATTGCCACCACGGAGGTAGAAGAACAGTTTTGAATCGGCCTGGATTCTGTCGGGAAAACCCCCATTCCCATCGTACATTCTGACAAACCAGCCACCTGCGTCAGCAGGATCATCCAGGATATCTAGGGCACCTGAATGAGTTCCAGAGTAGGACATTGTATCAGTTGACGCAAACGAGGATGCATCCAGAACGCCATAAGTAGAACCTGATCCAGTTGGTTGCCAGAAGTTACCAGTCCCATTGACAAAATCGAAGATGACGTTATCAATAGGTAGTGTACCGGGAATATCGAGAACTACATCGATAGTGGAACCAGCCGTCATTTCGTTTCCACTAATATCGTGGATACCATTAACGGTTAGACTATAGGTCATGTTTGGAGCAATTGCAGCAATATCCAGCAAGTAGATTGATTCACTTAGCATGGTTACTGCAGTTGGGTTTCCAATTTCACCACTAACACTGTAATTGGCTAGAACGAGTGCGTCAGCAGACACAACTGGCTCGTTAAAGCGCAATTGAAGCTGTGTCTCTGAAACGGCTGTGATATCTGCCAGCTCGGGACCCACCAAATCTGCGTGTGGATGTGCTCCCAGGAAGCGGAATTCATCAACACCAAAAACCACCCACTCTGATGTTTCTGCATCTGCACCTGATGAGGTCGTCCAGTCTGGATTTCCCATCATCACCGGTGCTTTACGGAGCACTGTATGATTGTCCAATGCGTCTGCAATACCAGCTACGGTGTACATCTCTCCTGTAGGATTGACGGGATCACCGATCACATCGATAAGTATAGAATCTAATCCAACTCGTTTCATAAGCCCACGAGCATCATTTCCATTATAGCTTGTTGGACTTGGATAGGATTGTACCCAATTAGCCACATCTTTTAGCTCTTGAACAGCACTACCATCTACAATCACATATGTGGATTGAGCAGCAATTGTTGAAGCGGTATCAGGAAAGTTGTAATAAGTTTCCCAATCTGTTGCCTCATTACCGGTTCCAGAGATGAAGTAACCAGCTAGATCAATTGCGGCATCCGTTGGATTGTAAATTTCAAGTGCCTTATTACTTGAGCTTCCATCGATATACTCCGAAAAGAATAAGTCGTTGACAAATTCATAGGTATACATGAATGATGCTGTATCAGCTAGAAGCACATTGCCACTTTCGTCAGCAACATTGTTGACAATCACTGTGTACGTGGAATCAAACATGAGACCGGTACCGAGTGTCAGTGTGACGACGTCTTCCAATACCACTGCTGATGTTGGTGCACCAATAGCATGATCCAGGCTATAATTGGCAACATTGGCTCCAGTTACCGGATCGATATCATCATCAAAGACCAGCTCAACAAGTGAGCTTGTAATTGCGGCTGCAGTGAGCAGGGTTGGAGGAATAACATCTACCTCATTGAAATCATCATCAAACTCGAGATTGTCGATCCAGACATTGTTGGCTAGAAGGGTGTTACCTCCCTCGATCATGATATAGCCCGAGTCATTGGTAGCAGTACCACTCAATTCAATAGTGGTATAATCTGCCAGGCCATTGATACTCACTGAATTATCAGCAACTTCCAGACCTTCAACAACAATTGCGATGTCATAGGTGCCAGGAGTATCCCATCCGACAGTCTTAATATCGACGGATAGCATATAATCCGTACCGACTGTGGCGTAAACGGGCCGCTTAATACGAAAAGCGTAGCCTCCATCACCAAAAACGATAGCACCAGTACCACCCACACCACCAGTGGCATCATGGGCTACCGTAGTGTTGCCGTTCACATCACCATGTAGACCCCAATTGGCTACATCAGTATCATCTTCAAAGGTTAGATTTAGATCATTCTCAATGATAACTTCTTCGATATCAGTTATATCTCTAGGATTGACTGTAAATGCGTCATAATAATAATTGACGACACCGACAACATCATAGGTTAATCCGAGAGTTGCTGAAGTCTCTGCAGCTGAAAATACTTGATCATCAACCAGGGCGTCTCCACTGCCATCATCCAGCTTAAATGCCCAATGATCAGTACTTGCGGCGCTTGAAACCGCAGTAACCTCACCGGAAATTGTCACCAACATGCCTTCATGTCCTTCTGCCAAAGTGTTTGTAATAAGAACAATTGGGGCTGGCAGGGCATTTCCTGACGAGTTAATAGTGACATTAGTAATACTAGC